>Ga0114999_10000002_pt1 | contig 375001 bp, 334 predicted proteins | sample ArcticOcean_MG_C_3_FD_89820 | JGI IMG/M metagenome (GOLD analysis project Ga0114999, IMG submission 89820) | Marine microbial communities from western Arctic Ocean - ArcticOcean_MG_CB8_126 | ecosystem: Environmental > Aquatic > Marine > Oceanic | place: Arctic Ocean: Canada Basin | collected...
CCCTGTTGCTCGACCCAGGTGAAGTACTTGAGGTTGTGCAAAGCTTTTCGGTCGTAGTAGCTCAGCTCGCGCATGTTGTCGATCTTAATCTTACCTAGTGGAGCCAGCCGGGATCGAACCGGCGACCTCTGGCTTGCAAAGCCAGCGCTCTCCCAACTGAGCTATGGCCCCTCGGTACTGCCTTCTCCCTGTAAGTAAGCGGCTAGAAGCGCGACGACCTGATCCAGGTGTCGGCGTCCGCCCATTCGGTCTCGAAGGCTGCTAGTGCCTCGTCGGCCTCGGCGGTGCGTTTCTGAGCCCGAAGCGCCTGCTCAAGCCCGAAAAGCGACCACCCATTGTGCGGATGGTCATCCAGCGCGGCCCGGTACACGGCCTCGGCGTCGGTGGGCCGTTCTGCTTCCAGCAGGGCGGCGCCCAGCCAGTGCCGCGCGGAGAAGTTGAGCGGCTCGGGCTCATCATAGCGCAGCCCGTCTTCCAGCTCGACGGACCTCTCGAGAGCTACGATGGCCGCATCCAGGTCGTCCTCTTCCCGGAGAATCTCACCTTCGAGAATTCCTCCAACCACCCCGAGCAACGCCTCGGCCGAATGACCGCGGAAGGCTGCCTCGTCCTCCTCGCGCGCAACGGTCTGCAGGGCGTCCAAGTAGCCTCTGGCAACGGCGGTCCGTCCTTGGCGCAAGTGAGCGTACCCAAACGCGAAGTCCGTCAGTCCGTGGAAGATCAGATTCTCCGCATCGTTGTCCATTTCGAGGATCTCATCGAAACGACCAAAGCGCAGCTTGGTCAGCACCTCATAGTACTCGGCCCCGCCGGTGGCCGCGGCGTAGTCCCGCCCGGCTTGGATGGCGACGGCGCCCTGCCCGCCCATCGAAGCGGCGAAAAGGAGCATGTGCAGGTTGTGGCTGGGATAGATGGCAAATCCCTCACCGTAGGCGGCCGCCTGATCGGAGTGGAACGCCTGCAGGTTTCCGCGCACCGACTCGTCCCAACGCCCTACACGGTTGTAGGTGTGGGACGGCATGTGGTTGATGTGGCTGGCGCCCGGAATCGAGTTGCCGAGGTGGTCCGCACAGGCTTCCGCCTTGTCGGGCCTGGTCGTGGACTCGGTGGCGTGGATGTAGAGGTGGCACACACCGGGGTGCGTGATGTCCTGTTCGAGCACATGCTCGAGAATACCGTGGATGCGTTGGACCTCCGGCTTGTCGCCGTTCCAACTCCCGCGCCGCGGCTCGAGGAGCATGAAGCCCTCCCCTGAGAGGAAACCCGCGTCCAGATCGTTCGGGTGATCGCGGTAGACCTGAGCCATGGCCTCGGCATAGGTCGTATCCACTTGAATCTGCGGCTTACGATCGGTGCGACCCGTGTACCGGATCGCCATCGTCTCGATCAGATCACGCTCGACCTCGTTGGCATGGTCCGCAGCGAGATCGACTGCCTTCCTCATCGCAGCTTGTGCCCTCGGAAGCGATCCCGGTCCCATCGGTCCGTTCATGTAGGGTCCCCATGCCCAGGCCTCGCCCCAGAAACACATCGCGCAGTTCGGGTCCCGCAGTTGAGCCTCGCGGAATGAGCGAGCAGCGTTCTCGGGCGTAAACGCGTACATGAGCTGAATGCCCTGATTGAAGAATGCCTGCGCCTCTGGAGAGTCCGTGGTCACATCACGTGAGAACGCCCCCAGTCCCTTCGCATAGAGGGGCATGGCCTCCTTGAAGCTGTCGGGCATCTCAGGATCGGAGTTCTCCTGGCCGGACACACTCCCAACTAAAGTGACAAGAAGGAGGGCGGTGAGTGCGGCGGGAGCCGGTAGTCTCCAATCCATGGCGGTGTCTCCAGAAGTACGGTGTCGAGTCCAAAAGTAGGGGTTCGACCAGCAGCACCAAGATGACGCCAACCGCTATGTCACGTCCAGAGGCGCGTGAACTGTCCTCTATAGTGGACAAACTGGGCAGCGGCGCCACGAAACAGGAATTGGCTATTGCATCTATTGACAACACGTTATGGATTTCACGGCTTTGGCACACAGGTTGCCTTAGGTGCACAACGTCAGGCCACGCTCGTCCCGGTCCGCGCACCGAGAAACCCGGCAACCGGCGATGGTCTTCACGTCCGACTTCCAGAAGACGGCGGCTGATTCGGGGATCCGCTTCGAGGGGTCCGTGTATTGCTGTGGTGTTCCGAGCGCATGATCCCTTAATGGCACTGTGCGCTCAGGAGTCTCAAAGATGTGGCCTCTGAGACATACGTCTCTCTACGCCACCGTTATTGCTCGAAAATCCGTCACTCGGGAGAACATCTGTGACACACCGAACTTCGCCCCTCAGGGTCTTAGCCCTGGCCGCAATCTTCATGGGGCTCCTTCCAGCCGCTCGTGCGGATCTGGCCGGCCAGGAGAACCCGGACTCGCTGGACCTCCTGGCGGAAGCCAAGGAGGTGCAGGCGAAGTTCGAGCGGTACCGTGAACAGCGCATGCCTCCCGAATACCCAACGGCTGGCGGTGGTGGCGGTGGTGGCTGCGACGACCTGATCGGGCGGTTTTGCCTGACCATGGGCAATGGTGACGACGACGAAGAGGTGGAGGTCCCCGAGGAGCCTGTGGAGTTTGGGATGGCTCGGGTTCAGCTGCTGAAGGATCTGGCCGAGATCGCCGAGGAGATTCCGGGTGACTCCTGGGTTTTGGGGCAGCGGGTCTACTACATGGGCCAAGTGGGCAATTGGTCCTCGGCCGACGGCTTGATTCGGCGGTGTAGCGGCGAGCAGTGGTGGTGCACGGCGCTCTACGGCTATGTGAAGCATGCGCTGGGCGAGCACGTCTTCGCTGCGGAGATCTTCGACCGTGCCCTCGCTCAGATGCCGCCCGAAGAAGCCGCGGCCTTTGTGACGCCGACCTACCTTCTGGATCCTGCGGCGATGGAGATCTATGAGGCGGCCGAGGACAAGGAAGCCGCAGAAGAACGCCTGTGGCTCATGTCCGACCCGCTTTATATGGTCGACGGCAACGACCGCATGACGGAGCAGTACGCGAGGCAGGTCCTGATACGCCTCAGAAGGCATGCGGAGAACCCATTCGGGCAGGTGTGGGGGGACGATCTCGAGCAACTCGCTCTTCGCTACGGCGAAGAACTGGCTTGGAGGCGCTACAAGAGCATCGGGGGCCAGGGACTGCAGGATACGCGCCGGATGAGTGGGCTGTGGAGCAACAAGCAAAAGGAGTTCCTACCGCCCCGCGATGGCTTAGCGGACCCGGCGCAAGTCGCCCCTGGCGACTGGAAGATCGGGACGCTTCGGCCATGGACCGGCTACGCGCCCCCGTACGCCCCGGACTTCGATCCGTTGTCCACCCAGGTGGCTCGCTTCCGGAGGGGCGATTCCCTGCTCGTAGTCGGGGCGTTCGCTCCTGAGATCGACGACCCCCCGACGATCGACGCCCGCCGTGCCGGTCAGAACCGAAACCCGCGAATCGTGAACCAGGCGGCCCCGCGGAACGAGAGCCGGGGCGACCGACAAGCGAGGCTCAACCCGTTCGGACGGAGGGTCGAGGAACCGCAGCCGTTCATGCCGGCCGAGCCCGAACCCGACGCTCCTGTCCAGTCCGGACTGTTCCTGATCGACACGGAAGACGGCGACCGCCATGAAGTTCTCGGCGAGGGCCCTGAGGGCGTCTTCCAGCTACAGGTCGATAACGGTCGCTACATCGTCGGCGTTGAAGCGTTCAGCGAAGGGGCCAAGCAAGCGTGGAGAGACCGACACGGCCTCTGGCAGGACGATATCGTTCTGGGGTTGGCTGCCGTCTCCGATCTCTTGATCCTCAAGGGTGGAGGAGAGCTCCCGGAGACGCTGGACGAGGCGCTCCCCACAGCCATGGCCGCAACCCGCATCCGCGCCGGTGAGGCGTTCAAGATCGCGTGGGAGCTCTACGGCCTCCGTATCGGTGAATCGGCGAGCGTCCGGATCGGCGTGGACCAGGGCGGACAGGGCCTCCTGCGCAGGCTCGGAGCGTTCCTGCGAGTACTGGAGCCCGACGCACCGGTGGTAATGACCTATGAGGACGCCGGCCCCGACGTACTCGGTACGGTGTTCCGTGCCGTTCAGCTCAACTTGCCAGACCTGGAGTCAGGCGAGTATACCCTCACGGTAGAGATTGAGCTCTCCGGACGAGAGCCCATGGTGGTGGCACGACCGATCATCATCGTTCCTTGAGGAACACAGCGGGCGAGGTGAGTCGACCGAACCGCCATCACGCCAGCGATGGGCCCCTGATCTCCCCAAACAGTGACCCTATGACCCTCGTGTGACTGATCGAACATCCAGGGCGCACCGCCCCCTACACTGCGGAGCGACAGCCAGCCGTCGTCGCGGATTCTACCAACCACATACCCCCACTCGTCCATCGGACAAGCGACCAAGCGGCGGGGAGTCCCAGAACCCAGAACCGCGACGACGCTACCGGCTCGGTCGCGCTCGGCGCCGGGCACCAGGTCCTCAAGCACCAACGCAAACGTCCCTTCTTATCCGCTAACGGCCGTGAGCCCCGTAAACCAGTTCGCGAGGTCCGGCCCTTCGCGAGCCGTTTGTGCCTGTCCCGGGAGAGCGGAAACAAGAACGGCCGCCACGAGGGCCGCCGTTCCAGTAATCTAGTTGCTAGGACGTCCGGTCATCGCGTTCAGACCCAACCTCTCGATCGGAACGAGCGCAGAATGTCGGACCACCGCTCCATGTCCTCGGGGAGACCGAACGAGATGCGGGCGTAGTTGGTCATGGGCGGGAACATGCGGCCCACGGCGATCCCCTCCATGTGGTAGCGCTCAATGTAGGTCTGCGGATCGACGTTGATTTCGTGCATCAGAAAGTTGGTGTAGCTCGGCAGATACCCGAGTCCGAGCTCGTCCAACGTGTTCTGCACGACCTGGCGAGACCGGTTGTTCATCTCCAGCGTGCGCTCGATGTGACCCTCGTCCTTGAGGCTGGCGAGCCCTGCCTGGATGCCCATCATGTTGCGGCTACCTTGGGCGATGAACGACTTGAGCCGCGTGACCGTGTCGGCGTGGGCTATGCCGTAGCCGAGACGTAGGCCGGCCATCCCGTAGATCTTCGAGAAGGTCCTGGCGACCAGCACGTTCGGCCGGTCGTTGATCCACTTGATCGCCGACCAGTAGCCCGGCTCCTCGACTAGTTCGTAGTAGGCTTCGTCGATGATGAAGAACACCGACTCGGGCGCATCCTGGATCCACTCGTCGATCTCGGAGCTGGGCGTCAGGGTCGCCGTGGGGTTGTTCGGATTACAGATGTAGACCAGCGAAGGCCGGCGAGCCTTCTCCGTCGCCTCGCGCATCCGGCCAAGGTCGTGCGCGTACCGGAAGTCGAGGGGCACCTTCACCAAGTTGTACGGATGGTTGTACGAGTAGTCGAGTGCGTCCTCGAACGTCGGCTCCGCCATGATCAAAGGCATGTTCGGAGACGACAACGCCTGAATCGCGGCCTGAAGGATCTCGGTCGAGCCACCTCCCGTGAACACGTTCTCCGGGGCCACACCCACCTTGGCGGCGATGGCCGGGAACAGGTCCGCTTCCCAATTGTCCGTATAGCGGTTGGCCAGCGTGATGGCCTCGATAACCGCCTCGCGTGCAACCTTCGAAAGGCCCATAGGGTTCTCGTTCGCGTTCAGGCGAAGGGAACCGTCCGGGGCCATGTGCGGCCGTGCCGACAGCAGCGCTGAAAGGCGGTCCGTCTCGGCGGCCAACGGGCCTCCGGAAGCGGTGGCGACCGAAGCCAGCGCACCGGCTCTCAGGAATCCTCTGCGATCCATGGTACAACTCCTCTGCAAGGCGGTAATACGAGAACTGATAATTACGGGGTGGCGGGCGGGTTTGCCAGTCTCATCGCGTCAATGACGCCACGAGCATCAGCTCATTCCCGGCCCGATCGACGGCTCGGGCTCTCCCTCGTCGGGCGCCTCCCAGAAGTCCGCACTCCCGGAAGCCTCTTCCGCAATGTCCTCGGAGAACAACACGGCGTTAAACAGCGTCCGGAAGGTCCCGAAAGGCTGACCTCTCCACTGAGGTCGGAAGCCGAGCAGCACGACGTGCCCCTCGCCGTGCCGAACATCTAGGGCTGCGGCGAGCCCCTGCAGGTGCTCTTCACCGAGCAAGTACCCCGAAAGCAACGGCGATCCGGCCTCCTGGTACTTCAAGAGAGCAGATCCTTCGAACCCCTCCTCGGTGGTAAAGACGGGGCTTCGATCAAAGAAGATCTTGGCACGCTCCGGCATGCCAGCCATGACGGGGTGAGCAACGTCGCTCTCGACCTCCATGATGGATCCGCTCGAGAAGAACTCCTCTCGTTCGAGCCCGTCGACCACATTCCGGACGGGAAGGTGGAGCTCCTCGATCACGAGGTCACTAGCCTGATTCATGGCCACGAGCGTACCTCCCGCTCGCACGAACGTGTCGAGAGCACGGATACCCACCTCACCAAGCCCACCGGCGTACCGACCCGGAACGGACCCCGCGGCGTGTCCGTTCTTGAGGGACGTCGGGCGCTCCGCGGGGAGCACGATGACGTCGTAGCGATCCCTCAGGTCACCGGCGTGGACATCCGAATTCCGGAGATTCCGGAACTGGAAGTCGTATCGTTCCAGAAGCCAACGACTCCAGCCTTCATCCATGCTGGCATTCCAAGGCCGGTAGAGCCCTACAGTGGGACGGCGAAGGGCCGGCCCGGCCGCGCTCCCTCGGGTCGCCTTTAGGGCGAGATCATCCACCAAGGTCTGCGCCTGAGCCCCGGAAAGGCCGGACACCCAGTAGCGGCCGCCGTTCGTGGCATCGACGCGTACCGTCCCACCCATGCTCCAGGCCCGATTCAATGCGCGAAACGCGTTGTTCTGAGCCGGATCCAGACCCAACGCTGAGCCGGAGCCGGTGATCGTTCCCGCGGGCGGTACGATGCCCGCCGCCACAGGATGGCTGTCGAAGCCCACTCCAAACGGGGAGTCGAAGGACGAGGCGTCGGCCACATCCTCGTCCCATGCGGTGGCCTCGGTACTCACGGGCTGAAGGGCGCCTTGCACATACTCACCGAGCGGCGCAGTGGCCGTAACCACGTGCACATCCATCTGATACGGCAACGTCCATCCAGCAGCGTCGTACGGTTGTTCTGGTGGCCCCTCCGGGTACTCGCGCAAGTCGGGGTACTCCTGTACGTCCAACACTTGGCGGGCCAACTCCGCGAATTCCTGGTCCATGGGGATGACCCAGGTACCGGCGGGGTGGGCGATGCCCTCATGGGTGACATCCGACGTGAGCTGGGACACGCGGATTCCGTTGAAGGCCAGGCGCCTGAGCAGCTCCACCGCGGCGACCGGATCTCGCTGATCTTGCGACACGAAATAGGCGTACGGAGGACGCTCCGTGTACTTGCGGATCTGATCCCGGCCGGACTGATATCGGTTGTAGAGGAGGTCTTCTCGATACTTCGCAGCATAATCGAGCGTCGCGATCGACGCGGTCAGCATGTAGTCGACCGCGTCACCGAGCCGCCACCAACCACCCTCCCAGGGGCTCGAATAGAGGGACTCGGCGCGTAGGTTCTGACGGCTCTCCGGGAAATCGGAGATGGTGTAGAAGTGGGGCGTGGCATAACGGTACAGTCCGGTTTCCGTCCAATAGGCCACCTGGTTCTGGAGCATAGGCATGTAGTCGACGTAGCCCGGATACCATGCGTCGAAGCCCGTGCCCATGTGGGTGGATCCCGGCTTGCCCTGGGACTCCAGCAGCTGTGCAATGGCCATACCGATCATGTTGACCTGACGGGACATCATCGGAGGCGCTTGAGTTGCAATCGGTTCCGCAAAGGGCGGAAGCCAGATACGTGTGGGGAACGGAGAGCTTTGGTGGTGCACGTAGATGATCTGCGGCTCCCACTCTCGCCAGGTCCGCGCCAGCACCCGGGACTCCACCATGTTGAGCATGTAGGCATCACGATTGTTGTCGTGACCCACGTACTTCTGGTAGAGCCACGGCATCGAAGCCACTTCGTAGGGTGTTCCGACGTTGGAGCGGTACCAGTCCGAGATCAGGGTTTGGCCGTCCGGGTTCAGCGACGGCCAAAGGACGGTGATCACGTTCTCGCGAATCTCGCGTGTTCGCGTGTCCTCTCCCGTCACCAGATCGTAGGCGAGCTGGATCGTATGTTGAGCTCCGGCCACTTCAGAAGCGTGGAGTCCACCATTGATGTCGACGATGGCCTTGCCGGAAGCCGCTAGTCCGCGAGCCTGCTCGTCCGTGAGCGTCCCCGGGTGGGCGAGCTGTGCGGCCACTTCCTTGTGACGGTCTAGGTTCGCTAGGTTCTCCGGCGTCGAGATGAGGGCGATATACCAATCGCGTCCCTCAGACGTGCGACCGGTACGCATCAGCGTAAGTCGATCGCTCGCGGCATCGAGCCTTTGGAAGTAGTCGATCGACTCCTCGTAGGTCGCCAACTCGAAGTCGGCGCCAGGCCTGAACCCCAGGACCGATTCGGGTGTGGGGACGGCCTGGGATGCGGCGGGCGAAGCAAAGCCGAGGATGGTGACGGCCAACCAAGGCGAACGGTTCCAGAATCGTTGTGTTGTCATCGGGTCAAATTGTCAGCCCTCGCCCAGGGACGCCATACTCGGTTGCCTGCATTCGCGCGCGGCCCGAGACTTACGTTCCGGTCTCAGCACTGATCCACCTGGAAGGGGTTTCCCGTGTCTGGTTCATCTAGAATCTCACTCGTCCTGCTCGCTCTCCTCGTAGGCGCTTCTTCACTCGAAGCACAGAGGAGCCCGGTCACACCTGACGACTACGGCCAGTGGGAGACCCTCGGAACAGGCACGCTCTCTCCGGACGGAAAGTGGCTCGCGGCACCCGTGGATCGGGTGAACGAGGAAGACGAACTCCGGATTCACAGCACCGAACGGGACAGCGTCGTCGTGGTACCGTTCGGAACCGGGCCGGTTTTCTCCGACGATGGGGGCTGGGTCGCCTACGGGATCGGCAAGTCGGACGAGCAACGCGACGCTGCCGAAGGCGAAGGCGAAGCGGACCGAAGCGACATGGGGTTAGTCAACCTCGTCACCGGAGAGCAGTTCACGTTGGAGGAAGTTGCGAGTTACGCGTTCGGCGGCGGTGGGGACTACCTGCTCATGAGACGCTACCCCGCCACGGACGATGCGTCCGCAGCACCGATCCTGGTCCGCGATCTTTCGATTTGGACCGACGTAAGCTTCGGGAGTGTGGCCTCGTCGCTGTGGCAAGACGAAGGCACGCTCCTGGCATTCATCGTACATGCCGACGAGGAGGTGGGTAACGGGGTGCAGGTGTATGACGCCCGGTCCGGTACACTCCGAGCACTGGATGGCGCTGCAGCTCGCTATGCCCAACTCACCTGGCGAGAGGACACCGACGATCTCGCGGTGCTCCGCGCCTTCACGAGTGATGCCCGCGCCGATACGAGTCATGTACTCCTCGCATGGCGTGGACTGGAGAACGATAGGCGCGCGCTGAGCCTCAATCCCTTGGAGTCGAACGACATTCCCGACGACCGGCGAATCGTGTCGTACCGCGACCTCGTCTGGTCCGAGGACGGCTCCGCACTCTTCTTCGGCGTGAAGGACTGGGACGCCGCCGAGGAGGATGCGAGCGACGCCGACGAGGATCTCGACAACGAGGACTCAAAGGATGACACCGCGACCGACAGCGACTCCGGCGAAGGCGCCGAGGACGACGAGCCCGCCGCTGAAGCCGAAGTAGAGATATGGAATTCGGCTGACCTCCGTGTGCTCCCGAACAGAAGCGAGACGAGACTCGGGACCGGCAGCGGAACGACCTCGGTGTATGGCACCTCGATACCGGGCGCGCGGTCGTCCTCACGGACGAGACACTCGACGAAGCCACGGTCCGGGCTGGAGGGCGCGTGGTGACGGCCGTGAACGACGACCCCTACGCCTTCGAGGGCATGTTCGGCCGCCAAGCAGAGGACGTGTACAGAATCGACGTTCGGACCGGAGAGCGACTCAGGGTCGTCGAGGGAACATCCTTCCGGTGGGAGGTCAGTCCCGAGGGAGATCAACTCGTCCATTTTGGTGACGGAGCCTACCACGTGGTCGATCTGGCTGATGGCGTGACGCGCGTGATCTCGGCTCAGGTCCGCGCAAACCTCAACAACGTAGACTTCGACCACCCGGTCGCCGAAAAGCCCCCATTTGGATCAGCGGGGTGGAGCACGGACGGGCAGTCTGTGCTGGTTTATGACAAGTACGACGTGTGGCGCCTCGGAGTCGACGGGTCCGCCGACAAGCTTACCGACGGCGCGACCGACCAGATCGTGTACCGGTATGCAAGCGTGGATGATACCACCGACGACATCGACCTGTCCGGGGACGTCTACATCTCCGGGCGCGCCGAGTGGACACTGAACCACGGATACGCCCGACTTCGCGATGGGCAGGTCGACCACCTGGTTTATGAGGACAACAACCTGAGTCGCCTGATCAAGGCCGAAGACGCCGACGTCTTCGCCTATGTAGCCCAGGACTTCGACGATCCGCCAGACTATTTCGTTGCCGATGCGACGTTCCGGTCACCGCGGCAGGTCACGGCCGTCAACAGATTTCACGAGGACTACGCCTGGGGCCGAAGCGAACTGGTGCAGTACACCAACCATCAGGGAAGACAACTCCACGGCGCGTTGTTCTACCCAGCCGACTACGATCCCGGACAATCGTATCCGATGATCACGTACATCTATGAGATTCGATCGCAGTCGGCGAAGCAGTACAACGTTCCGTCGGAACGCAGCTACTACAACTGGGCGGTGTGGACCGCACAGGGATATTTCGTATGGCAGCCCGACATCGTGTTCGACCCCCGCGATCCAGGGATCTCTTCGAGTCGCACCATGGAAGCATCCATCGCCGCCGTGGTGGACAGCGATGTGGGAGTGGACCCGGAACGAGTGGGTCTGGTCGGACACTCATGGGGTGGGTACCAGGCGGCTTTCGCCGCCACCAACACGAACGTCTTTGCAGCGATCGTAGCGGGAGCCGCGCTAACGGACCTCATCAGTATGTACGGCTCGATCTTCTGGAGCTCGAGCACACCCGAGAGCGGTCACTTCGAGGTCGGTCAGGAACGCATGGACGTGCCCTACTGGGAAGATCTGGACGCCTACCTGCGCAACTCCGCGGTGTTCAACATCGAGACGCTCAACACTCCCCTGCTCCTCGAGGCCGCCGATGCGGACCGCAACGTCGACTGGCGACAGGCCATCGAGTATTTCAACGTCGCGCGACGAGCCGGGAAGCCACTCGTCATGCTGGCCTACCACAACGAGGGCCACGGCCTGCGCAAGGAAGCAAACCAGGTCGACTATCACCGGCGCATCCTTCAGTGGTTCGGGCATCACCTCAAAGGCGACGAGGCCCCCGACTGGATCAAGTCACCGGTGCCCTACCTGGAGCAGACCAAGGGCCGGTGATCATCCTGGGTCTCGCTTGAGTGGATCGCGCCACGCGCACAACCTTCGCTGCCCGAACGCACTGAGGGCAGGGCGTCCAAGAGCGGCCGCCGTCGGGCTCTAACGACGGCCATCTCGCGACATCATACCAGCCCTACCGGCGACCGACTTCGTCTTCGTCTTCGTCTTCTCCAGAAACGTCCTCATCTTCAGCTTCGGACGGGGCGCTCCAGAAGTCGCCGTTCGGCGTAACGGCCGCCGCGGCCTGACCTGAATAAAGCGCTGCGTTGAACAGTATCCGGAAGTTCCCGAAAGGCTGACCACGCCACTGGGGTTTCATCCCCAGCAGGACCACATGGCCGTCGCCGTGCTCCACATCGAGGGCGGCGGCATACCCCTGCAGGTGCTCTTCACCAAGAAGATATCCGGACAGAAGAGGCGAACCCTCGGTCGGGTACTTCGCCAGGGCGGACCCCTCGAACTCCTCGGTGACGGAAAACACCGGACTCCGTCCCACCACGACCTTGGAACGGCTCTCCATGCCAGCCATCACCGGATGGGAAGGATCCACTTCCAGTTCTACGATCGATCCGGACATGAAGAAGTCCTGCCGGTCGAGTTCCGCCACGACGTTCTCTACCGGAAGGTGGAGTTCGTCGATCGCGAACACGGAGCCACGGTTCAGAGTGACCAACGTGCCTCCCGTTCGCACGAACTCGTCGATCTCCCGCACGCCCTCGGCCCCGATGCCCCCTGCATAACGAGGCGGCACGCTTCCCTTCTGAAACCCATCGATGATTCGTCCAGCCGGCACATCGGCGATAATCACCACGTCGAACCGGTCAGACAGCCCACCGGCGCGGACCTCCGCATTGCGTAGGCTCGTGAATTCATAGCCGTACACCTCGAGCAGCCAACGCGTCCATCCGTCGTCGGCATCCGGACTCCACGGACGGTACACTCCTATGCGAGGCTGGCTGATCTCGGTTCCCCCCGAGCCACCGCGCCGCGCCTGAAGGGCAAAGTCACTCGCTAGGCGATCTTGGGCTGCGCTCGAGAGGCCGGTGACCTGATACGTCGCGCTAGTCCCCCCCTCGCCTTCCTCACCTTGGGCTCCGGGTTGAATCCGCACCCGACCACCTTCCGACCAGGCGCGGTTCAGCGCCCGGAACGTGTTGTTCTGGGCTGGATCGAGAACCAGTGCCCCGCCGGACCCGGAGATCTGACCAGCCAGCGGCACGATGCCAGCCGCCACAGGGTGGCTGTTGAATCCCGGTCCGGGAGGCGAGTCGAAGAGGGCTGTATCCTCTGTGGAGTCCCAGTCGACCGTTTCCCCCGAAACCTGAGACATGGCAGTCCGCACATCGTCCTCAAGGGGAGAAGACGCCTCGATTACTCGTACACCCATCTGGTACGGCAGCGTCCATCCCGCCACATCATACGGCTGGTCCGGCGGACCTTCGGGGAACTCGCGAAGGTCCGGATAATCCTGGACGGAAAAGAGCTGACGCACGTAGTTGGCGAACGGCTGATCCATGGCGATGACCCAGGTGCCGGCCGGGTGTTGGATGCCGTCATATGTCACAGCCGTATCGAGTTGCTGAACCTCGATGCCGTTAAAAGCCAGTCGCCGGAGCAACTCGACCGCCGCGACCGGATCGCGCTGATTCTGTGGAATGAAGTACCCGTACGGCGGTCCTTCACTGTACTGAGCAATGATATCCCGACCCGCTTGATACCGGTTGTAGAGCAGGTCTTCCTTGTACTTAGAGGCTACGTCCAGTACGGAAACCGAGGCGGTGAGCATGTAGTCCACGGCGTCACGCAAACGCCACCATCCGCCCTCCCACGGGCTCGAATAGAGGGATTGTGGCTGGAGTCCGCGGTTCCGCTCCGGAAAGTCGTTCACGGTGTAAAAGTGGGGCGTGGCATACCGGTACAAACCGGTCTCGGTCAGCAGTGACGCCACGTTGTGGAAGTTGTTCGCGTGGTCCATGAAGCCGGGATACCAGTTGTCGAATCCCGTGCCCATGTGCATGGCACCTTTTTGCCCACGCTCCTCGAGGGCCTGGGCCATCGCCATGCCGATCAGATTTACAGACCGCCACATGAGAGGATGCACGTAAGGGCTGATCGGCTCGGCGAACGGTGGAATCCAAATGCGGGCTGGAAACGGCGCCGTCTGGTGGTGGTTGTAAAGGATATGCGGCTCCCAATGCCGATCCACCCGCGTCACCATCCGGGACTCGATCATGTTGATCATGTAGCCGTCGCGGTTGTTGTCGTGGCCCACGTACTTCTGGTAGAGCCACGGCATCGCGGACACCTCGTAAGGCGTACCGAGGTTGGACCGGTACCAGTCCGCCACCATGGTCTGGCCGTCCGGGTTGATCGACGGCCACAGCATCAGGATGACGTTTTCCAGAATGGAGAGTGTTTCGGGGTCGTCGTCCTCCGTGGCGAGATCATACGCCAACTGCATCGTATGCTGGGCGTGAGCAACTTCGGTGGCGTGGAGTCCCCCATCGATATGGACGATGGCCTTCCCTTCCCGAGCCAGCTGCCGGGCCTCTTCGTCTGAAAGGCCCTCCGGGTGCGCCAGGCGCTGAGAGATCTCACGGTACCGCTCGAGGTCGCCAAGGTTCTCCGGTGACGAGATGAACGCGACGTAGGTCGGGCGGCCGAAAGAAGTCCTCCCTACCTCGAGCAGCTCCACCCGATCACTAGCAGCGGCTAGTTGTTCGAAGTAGTCGAGCGACTCCTCGAAGGTCGCGAGAAAGAAGTCCTCTCCCACGGTGTGGCCCAACACGGACTCGGGCGAAGGGATGGCCTGGGCCGCCGCCGAGGAAGGGGCAGCCGCAAGGAGTGCGGCAAGCGGAGCGAGTAGACAAAGGGATCCATTCAAGTGCGTACGGATGGCCATGATTACTCTGTTTCGGTGGTCGACGACCTCGGGATTGAGGACTTTAGTGCCGGTAAGATCGGGTCCCCAGACGCCGTCAGCAAGGATGCGGAGTCCTTCCCGACTCTAGCGGGCCGGGCGGTCGAGCTCCCGTCCATGAAGTGCATCGTAAAAGTCAAACATCTCGCGCGTATACCCCCTTTTTCTGGCCTCTTCGAAGGGTTCGATGATCTGGAAGAGGGTCTCCAGTCTCTGCGGCATCGTAAGGTGGTCGCGGAGGTCCTCCGGCTCCAAGAATCCCCGACTGCAAAGCTGTTGAGTCTTGCGGAAGTAGGACTTGATAAGGCGTCGAGCCGCGTTCGTCTCCCGAACAGTCTCCTGGTCCTGCTCAGACAGTGACGACATAGCGTCGAGGGCCTCGAAAAGCTCGGTCGCCCACCTCTCACCTCGATCTTTAACCCAGCGCCTTAGGTACGCTGCAGCCCTGTAATACTCGTCAGACCAAAACTGGTCATGCAGGTGAGAGACGAGCAATCCGTGATCTGAGACCAGGCCGCCGGTCCCTTCTTCCAGAGTGTCTGTCGTGTTGTTCATGAGGTTGCCCGGGGGGTCGACACCGAATTTCGGAGTGCACGGAAAAGCGCGCGAGGGATTCACAGTCGCGTCCTTCCGTGACTCTCGCCGCCACAAGAATGCCCTTCGCCACGGAGCCGCAGCAAGGGCGGTCGTGAGGCGTTACCCGGAGGCCGCGTCCCGGAGTCGCTCTTCGGCGCCTCTCCGCGCTTGCAGAATGGCCTCACGGAGCACATCCGGCTCGACCGGTTTGGGCAAAAATACGCCCCGCGGACGAAGACCTGGCTGCCGATCGAGCGCCAACTCTCCGGCCTTCTGACGAGACAGCGCACCCTGGGGGTCCTCAAAGTTAGGAACGGTACACCGAAGACCGCCAGAGTCTTGATCCGGGCCCGTTAGAACCAGAGAGACAGAAGTTCGCTTCTATCGCTTGACCATTCCGACACATACGATTCGCCGTGGTCCGAAACAGATCCACGAAGCTGGAGGGCAACGCTTGTCGAAACGAGGCTGGGCGGCGCTGGTGCTTTGGACGGGCGCGGCGTGCGGGGGTGAGCCACCGGCTCTCACGCTGGGTGAGGTCGCGTATACGGAGAACGAGCTTCTCGGTCTGAGTGAGGCCCGTCGCGCCGAGCTCGCTACGATTACCGCGTTTGCTCTGGCCACTGCGAGGGGCGAAACTCTCGTCGCGCTGGCCCCGTTGCTCGAGCGCTCAATGGATGAGGCGCTGCTCACGCATGTCGCCGCGGAGTTGGTTCTCAGAGAGGGTGAGGTCGACGACGCGAACCTCCGGGCTCACTACCTTAACGATCCCGCCGTGGAGCTAACGGTCCGGCATGTGCTGTTTTTTTCGGAACGGTGGAGGCCACGGGCACACCGCGATGAAGCCGAGCGTAAGGCCGAAACAGCCCTCGAGCGGCTTCGGGGAGGAGATCCATTCCCGGACGTGGCCGCGGAGCTATCAGAAGAGCCCGGGGCGGCCGGTCGACAAGGCCTGCTTACCCCTGGCCGCGAAGGGTCGTGGGTCTCGGAGTTCTGGAACGCGGCGTTGGCCTTGGAAGTCGACGAGATCAGCCCGGTTGTCGAGACCCAGTATGGCTACCACGTACTCCACCTTGAAGATCGATCCACCGTGCCCTTCGAAGAGACCCGGGCCACAATAGCGCTCGAAGTGGCGATGCTGATGGGAGGGCTGAACGAGGCCCGGTTGCGAGCCTCGCTGGACCAGGCTCAGGAGTTCTCGGTCTCGGTTCCAGAAGCGGAGAGGGCCTCTATCACTCGTGAGCTGGAGGACCGTGCGCTGCGGTGGAGCACGGCCCTGGGCTTTGCGGAGAGCCTCACCTCGCCCCAGGTGAAAGACGCGTCGCTTGCGGCGCTTGGATCGACGGCGCAGGGGGCCACGATCGCCCGCAACGAACTCGCCGAGCTTCAACTCTTGCTGGAGGCTTGGCTGGACCGCAACGAAACACTGGGGCGCCTCAGGCCGTAGAAGGAATCATGAAGGCTCAAACTAAGCGGAAGCTCACCTTCCTCGGTGGATTCGCCGTCTATTTCGGTGCGCTCTGGTTTCTCTGGGACACCGCCGCAGTGTACCCATTGAAGATCTTCGTAGTGCTTCTTCACGAGATCAGCCATGCGGTCGTGGCCGTCGCCACTGGCGGGACCATCGAGCGCATCGTCTTAGACCCCAATCAGGGCGGAGTGTGTTACTGCCCCGGCGGAAACGCCTTTGCCACTCTGTCGGCCGGATACCTTGGCAGTCTGGCGTGGGGAGGCCTGCTGGTCTCCGCGGCCCAGGCCAAGCGCATCAACAGCCGTTGGGTTACCGGTGCCGCCGGCGTTCTGGTGGTTGCCCTGACCCTGGCGTATGTGCGGAGCACCTTCGGGTTCGGCTTCGGGATCGCGTTTGGCCTGGTCCTCATCCTCGGAGCCTTACGACTGTCCGTCGCGATCAATCAGGGCGTGCTGCTGACGCTCGGCCTTACGAGTTGCCTTTACGCGATCCTCGACATCAAGAGCGATGTGCTGGACCGCCCCGAGCTCCAGTCGGACGCCGCGATGCTTGGCGATCTGACCGGAATCCACACGGTAGTCTGGGGTAGCCTTTGGATCACATTGGCGGTCCTTGCAAGCGCCTGGCTCTTCCACCAGTCGTACCGTAACGCCTGACCCATACCGTATATAGTGGTGCAGGCTGTTTTCCGATTACTCCTTGATCTCACCGGCTCAGCCCCGTAGGTTGGATTCGACCTATGGACGGTCAGGGGCCGCACTCGACTTCCAGAGAGGAAGAAGGGACGCGGACCGCGGGACTTGTGAGCCCGCCGGCGCTACGCCCACAGTCGAACTGAAATGAGGAGGCGATCAATTGTCTATTCCATATAGCCTGTCCAGCCTGGCAAGGGCACGCGATCGCTGCTTCGGTTTGTAGGAGCCGAATCGGCTTCAGCTGTTCGCCACTTCAGCGGCAATCGCGCCGGGTTGGGGTAGCTAAAAAACGCGCCGTCGGGAGTATCTGACCCGACGGCGCGTTTCTATTCTAGTAACCTGAGAACGGATCCACATCTCGGACACTGGGTACCGACTCCCCGAAGCGGCATCCGGCCGTTCGGCCATCGGACTCAGGAGGAAACGTGGTCAAGACCGCCTCAATTATGGCTCCCATCGGTATGGAGGCTCCGGGATTTTCTCTCCCCGCTACAGACGGGAGCACGGTCTCACTAGAAGACCTCGTTCACGCCCCCGGGTTGCTTGTGGTCTTCTTGAGCAACCACTGTCCCTTCGTGAAGCACCTGCACGCGGGCCTGGCCGAGTTCGGTCGGGAGTATCAAGCACGGGGACTGGCAGTCGTGGGCATCAACTCCAACGACGTCGAGACACATCCTGCCGACAGCCCGGCGATGATGGTGAGAGAGGTGGAAGAAGTGGGTTACACCTTTCCCTACCTGTTCGATGAGGATCAGTCGGTTGCCAAAGCATACTCCGCGGCTTGCACCCCCGACTTCTTTCTCTTCGATGACCAGCGACGCTTGGTGTATCGCGGCCAGTTCGACGACAGTCGTCCGAGTAACGGGATGCCCGTTACGGGGAGCGATCTGAAGGCCGCGACCGACTCCCTCCTCGAGGGACGCCCGATTCCCGACGAGCACCAGGCCAGCGTCGGGTGCAACATCAAGTGGAAGCCGGGTAACGCGCCCGACTATTTCGGGTAGCGCCTCTATGGCTCCAAAAGGACCGAGGTCAGCCCTGGTCGTCGCCTTTTAATTGCTGGGGCAGGGTAACGAGATCCAGAATCTTGAAGCGCCGCTCACCCACTGGGAGATCGATCACAACCTCTTGGGACTGACGCGCACCCAAGAGCCCTCGGCCGATCGGCGAGGCCATAGATACCTGTCCGCCATCGAGGTCCATGAAGTCCCCGGCCACGATGGTGAGTTGCCTCACTTCGTCCATAGCCAAGTCGTGGATTTCGACCTTGGAGCCGAAGCCCACTCGATCGAGCGGCATGGCGTCGACATCGATCTTGGAGAGTTCAGACATGCGACTCGAGAGGTGCCCGAGACGCGCCTGAACGAACTGCTGTCGCTCGAGCGCAGCCTTGTACTCTGAGTTCTCACGCAGGTCGCCGAGTTCGACGGCCTTTTGAATGCGCTCGGGGAGCAGAACGTTGAGCTCCCGCGTCAACGCCACGATCTCCCCTTCGATTTTCTCCCGAATCTCGTCCAGCATGAGGCTACGATCCTGAGTGATATGAGCAAACGGCTACCCTCTCTGGTCCAGACCGGAGGAGCAGCCGCGCTAAACTTATCGGTCCGCTTGTTCGCGCGGAAGGGAATCCCGCTTGAGATCGCCATTGGAGGCTCTTCGAGAAGAGTAGCGGAACCAGCGCACTACCGGTCGCGTTCGAGCGTGCGAGCCAGACAGGTGGGTCCGCCGGATCCTTTTAGACAGATCTCTCCGCCGGAGAACGTGTGGACGGCCACACCCGCAGCCTCCATCCTCCGACGTGTCTCGGAGCTCCCCTCGGCCATGACACACACCCTGGGCGCCACCGTGAGCACGCTGCAGCCCAGGGTATCGTATTCCTCTTCGGGCACCTCTACCAACGTATAGCCCCGGGCGAGTAACAGATCCCTGAAAGGCACAGGCATGAGGGGCGAATATACGAGCGCCAAATCGCGATCCACGGGACTCAGCATAGACATCAGGTGGAAGACATCACCCGGCCCACGGAAATGCGGAAGTGGCACCGTGACCACCTCAATGGTTGGGTCTAACAGGGCCGTGAGTCGGCTAATCCCCTCCGCGTTGGTCCGGTAACCCTGACCAACCGCCAGTGTGTTCTCATCAAGCCAGACCACATCGCCGCCTTCGAGCCGCCCTTCTCCGCCGATGGATCCAAGGACGGGGATTCCCCACCGGGAGTATGCGAGAGCTTGGGCACTCGGCTCGCCGCCCCGCGCACTCTTGCCCATGCGACAGAGGATCACCCCCGCATCGGTGACCAGAGCCGCATCGCGGGCGTAGATTGAATCCATTCCCACATCTTCGACCTGAGGCAGGAAAAGCAACTCGACGCCGAGGCCTTCGAGAAGCCGCGAGAAGGCATCGAATTCCTCAACGGCCAGGCTCGGGTCGGGGGACGCAAGGTACCCCAGCCCCTCCCACTGAGCTTCGACACTCTCGGGGCCGCCAAAGGCGTCGCGCGGGCGCTTGACCACAGCCCTTCGGAGCCGGCCCACATCGGATTGCCATGTCGTACTCATCCGGTGGCGCGGGTTACCCGTCGCGCGGATCCCCTTCGTCGAGGACCTTTTGCGTGCGCTCGGCCCGGTAGCGGCGAACGGCTTCGCGAACCTCTGGATACTTGTTCCCAAGCATGGCGCCTGCGAGCAACGCTGCATTCGTCGCACCGGCGTTGCCGATTGCCAGTGTTCCGACGGGAATTCCGGCCGGCATTTGGACGATAGATAGGAGCGAGTCCAGCCCATCCAGAGCCCAGGCTTTCATGGGCACACCCAGGACCGGAACAATGGTCTTGGCAGCCATCATCCCTCCTAGATGCGCTGCCCCGCCGGCGCCTGTGATGATGACCTCGAGCCCCCGCTCCTCAGCGGTAGCAGCATACTCGATGCAAAGGTCCGGAGTGCGGTGACCGGAGATAACCCGGACTTCGTGTGGGACCGCGAGGGTCTCCAGTGTGTCTACGGCCCGGCTCATGGTATCCCAGTCGGACCGGGAGCCCATCACCACGCCTACGAGTGGCTTTGAATTATCCATGGAAGAGAGCTTGTCGTAGGCGCCGACTCAGGTCAAGAGGCCCCGTGGTCGGACTCAACCTGTACTTCCTGGACGGCCTCGCGGGTGGTAGCCGACTTTCCGTCGAGTACTACTACCCGGTGCATGAGGACCTGAACGGACCTCAGCTCTCCGCCAGATCGAGTGTGGTCGCGTCCTGGCAGGTGGTCTTCTAGGGAGTCGGGGAAAGCCTATTAGAAACGCCCCGTTCGGCTGAGCCGGACGGGGCGTTTTGTTCACGGGCGAGGCGGTACCGTCCGCGGGGGCCGACTAGACCACCCGCACCATGTGGTATGCCTTCTTGCCCTTCCTCAGGACCAAGAAACGCCCCTCAACGGCGTCTTCAAGCCGTACCCGTCCGTCGGTGTCGGTCACCCGCTCATTGTTTAGGTATACCCCTCCCCCTTCGACTGAACGGCGGGCATCCCCTTTGGAGTTGGCCACCTCGGTCGATGCGAGCAGATCCAGAATCCCGGTCCCCTCACCCTCCAATTCGATCTTGGGGATTTCGCTCGACGGGACGTCCGCGAAGATGTCCGAGATCTCGTCGGCCCCCAAGCCCGAGAGCGAGCCTCCGAACAACACTGCGGTAGCTCCTTGGGCACTGGCCAACCCGGTCTCACCGTGGACGCTTCTGGTCACGACCTCCGCAAGCCTCCGGTGCGCTGCCCTCTCGTGCGGGCGTTCGGAGAGGGACGCCTCGTCAGCCGTTATCTCATCTGAGTCCAGCAGTGTGAAACATTTTAGGTATGAGATCACGTCCCGATCGTCCACGTTCATCCAGAACTGGTAGAAGCGGTACGGCGACGTGAGCTTGGGATCCAACCAAACGGCGCCTGCCTCGGTCTTGCCGAACTTGTGGCCCCCAGCCCCGGTCACCAGCGGGAAGGTGATCCCGTGTGCCTTTTCCCCCCTCATCCGCCGAACCAGGTCGATCCCTGCCGTGATGTTACCCCACTGGTCGCTGCCCCCCATCTGGAAGGAGCAGCCGTACCGCTCATTGAGCGCCACGAAGTCGTACGCCTGCAAGAGCGCATAGCTGAACTCCGTGTAGGAGAGGCCAGCTTGGTCGTCGTCCAAACGACGCCGGATGGATTCCTTTTTCAGCAGGACGTTCACGGAAAAATGCTTCCCGACGTCCCGCAGAAAATCCACCATGCTGATCCCGCCGAGCCACTCGAGGTTGTCCACTGTGCGCGCGGGGTTGGCCGCGCACTCGAAGTCCAAAAAGTGCTCCAGCTGGCCTTGCATCAGCGCCAGGTTGTCGGCGGCCCTTTCCTTGGTCAGGAGCTGGCGCTCGTCCGTCTTGCCGGACGGATCTCCGATCAAACCGGTGCCTCCACCCACCAAGACGATGGGATTATGTCCGGTCCGTTGTAGGTGCACGAGGCCCATAATGGGCATGAGATTCCCGACGTGGAGACTCGGGGCGGTAGGATCGAAGCCGATGTAGCCGGTTACGGCACCCTCCTCCAGCGCCTGACCCGCCCCCTCAGTTGCGTCCTGAAGCATCCCGCGCCAGCCGTACTCTTCCAGTAGTTTCATGATCTTCGGATTAGTCTGGACACGTATGTGAACCTCGGAAGATAATCGTGGCCCCATCCCGCGCGAGGCCTTGGAAAACTGTCAGGCGGGCCCCGGTTTCAGCAGGAGGGCCCGCACCGCAACCCGGTCGACCTTCCCGTTCGCGTTCCGCGGAATCTCCTCGGCGATCGCCAGTCGCCTGGGCGCCTCAGAAGACGACACACGCTCCCTCAGGGCCGCCTCCACAGATTCCAGGTCCAGCGGCCCCGACTCGGGCACGAGCAGTGCCCCTACGACCTCGCCCCAGGTGGTATCTGGTATACCGACAACCGCGGCCGCGGCCACTCCAGGCATATCAAGAACAATCTCCTCGACCCTACGCGGATCGACGTTGACCCCTCCCGATATTATGCCTTCGCCGAGTCTCCCAGTGATCCACAGGTGTCCCTCGTCGTCGAGAAGTCCCTGGTCTCCCGTCGCGAGCCAACCATCCTCATCGCAAGAGGTCTCGCTCACCGTAGGTCCCTTGACCGACACCTCGCCGTCGTCGGCTACGCGCACTTCAACGCCACTCAGAGGCAGGCCCACCGTGCCGAGCTTTTCCCGGACGAGGGCAGGTGGGGCCGTGGCGACCTGAGAACAGGCTTCTGTGAGACCATAGGTCAGAGCGACGGGGTACCCCAGCGAAACGGCCGCCTCGACAAGGCGATCGCTCGCCGCTGCCCCACCGACGAGCAAACATCTCAGAGCCTCGGGCACACCCCGATCCCCACCTCGGTCCCCAACCGTATCTCCACGCGCGTCGAGCAGCTGCTCGAGCATGGTGGGCACGAGCGACGCATGTGTGATCTCCGATCGATTGAGTAGATCCACAAACGTGCCCACCGAATAGGTCCCTCTTATCACAAGGCAACAGCCCACATGCACCACTCTATGTACCAGCGCCAGGCCGCCGATGTGCGCGATCGATAGCGACCCGTACCAACGGTCCTCGACGTTCAGTTCTAGCCTCTCGGATACCGCCTGGGCACTGGCGTCCAGCGCGGCCCAGGTTATGGGCACGATGCCCGCGGTCCCCGAGGTACCCGATGTCCAAAGCAAGGCGAAGGCTCGTCGGACATCAGTCGGAGTCCGGAGTCCTTCCGCACTCTGATGATCGGGCGGCGGCTTTGGCAGGTCGTCCAGGGTGGTGAACCATCCGCGGTCCACGCCAAGCTCGTACACATCCGCTTCGGTGCTCAGTAGTAGGTCGGGCGCGACGTCATTGAGGGCTCTCTCCAGCGCTTCGGGCCCGAGTCGGGGATTGAGGACGGCAAGCGTAGCTCCCGTCCGCGGCACGGCGAACAATGCCTGCACGGCGAGCGTGCTCTGATGGGCGACGAGAGCCACGGTGCGGCCCGGCGCCGCACCCAGCGGCGCGAGCCGGCGTGCCGTGCGGGCAACCGCGGCATCCATCTCTGCATAGCTCCAGACTCGATCCCCGTCATCGAGAGCCGGGGCGCCGGGGCGGACTCCAGCGGCGCGGCGAAGGGCATCGCTCATGCGAGCGTCCTACCGACCGTTCCGCTCATCCAAACGCGAGCCCAAAGCCGAACAGCAAGCCGTACAGCGCTACCACCCTCGCGGTTCCAGCCAAAGCTGGGACCAAAGCCGACGCGTCGCTCTCTGTCATGACGACGGTAACGGGGCGCAGAGAGACGAAACAGGCTAACAACGGGAGGAGAGCCAAACGAGGCCATCCGTATACAGCGACACCGAGAACTGGCACCATGAAGCCGACAACCATCAAGAGCACATATTCTGTCCTGCTTGCGGTGCGCCCGAGGCGGACCGCAAGGGTCCGCTTCCCCGCCACGGCGTCGGTATCTAGATCCCGGACGTTGTTCGCTACCAGGATCGCGGTGTTCAGGGCGCCCACACCCGCTCCGGCCACCAGAACCTCCTGGGGGAGGTCCAGCGCCTGCACCCAGTACGTGCCGCCGACGGCCACGAGTCCGAAGAAGAAAAAGACGAAGACATCTCCCAAACCGTGGTAGGCCAAGGGAAATGGTCCGCCAGTGTAGGCTACGGCACAGACCAGCGAGGCTAGGCCGATCCAAACGATGGGCCATCCCCCTACGGACACGAGGTACACACCCACCACCAACGCCGCGACCAGCGCGACCACCATACCCCACCAGACCTGTCTGGGGGCGATAAGCCCGGCCTGGGTGACCCGTACCGGCCCAACCCGGTCCTCCGTGTCGCCACCACGTACGAAATCGTAGTAGTCGTTGGCCAGGTTGGTCCCGATCTGAATGAACAGGGCCCCTATGAGTGCGGCCGCAGCCGGGGCCAGGCGGAAGGTCCCCGCAGCCGCCGCTAAGCCGGTACCGACGAAAACGGGGGTCGCGGCTGCAGACAACGTCCTGGGGCGGACAGACAGGAGCCAGGCACCGGTCCGGCCTGCTACCACGGGAGCCACGGGAACTGCCGGAAATCCGCTTTACGCTTCTCGAGGAAAGCGTCCTTCGCCTCCTTCGCCTCCTCCGTCATATAAAACAGGAGAGTCGCATTGCCGGCGAGCTCCTGAATACCCGCCTGGCCATCGACATCCGCATTGAACGACGACTTCAACAGCCGGATTGCCAGGGGGCTCTTGTCTAGGATCTCTTGGGCCCAACGCCAACCCTCCATCTCCAGCTCCTCGAGCGGTACAACCTTGTTCACCATGCCCATTTCGAGGGCCTCCTGCGCACTGTACTGACGGCAGAGGTACCAGATCTCTCGGGCCTTTTTCTGTCCTACCATGCGAGCGAGGAATCCGGCACCGAAGCCACCGTCGAAGCTTCCTACCTTCGGCCCGGTCTGTCCAAACACCGCGTTGTCTGCGGCGAGCGTAAGGTCGGAGACGATGTGTAGAACATGCCCCCCACCAATCGCGTATCCGGCGACCAGGCAGATGACGGGCTTGGGCATGCTTCGCATATAGCGCTGAAGCTCCAAGACGTTGAGTCTCGGCACGCCGTCCGCTCCGACATAGCCACCTTCCCCCCTCACCTTCTGGTCCCCGCCGGCGCAGAACGCGTAGACACCGTCTTCCGCCGGACCCTCTCCGGTGAACAGGACGACGCCGACTCGGGTGTCCTCACCGGCATTCCTGAAGGCCTCCTGAAGCTCGAGGAGCGTCTCAGGTCGAAAGGCGTTGCGAACCTGGGGTCGATTGATCGCGATGCGAGCTACCCCATCCGCCTTCTTATAGGTGATATCCTCGTAGTCCTTCACCACCTGCCACTGCGGCTCACTCATCTATGGGCTTCCTGATTTGGAGTCACTCCGTCGTCACGTCCTACGCCCGGACCACCAACCTACCCCCCAACCTCCCGGCGAGTCGCATCGGCAACTGCGTCGACCAACTCGACGTGTCGGCGATGGTTACTGTCTCGGTCCGTTCGAATCTCAAGAATTCGTGGCCCGGGCTCAAGCACGACCGTCTGGAGGGTCTGCGCCAAGGTCTCACTAGCATCTATAAGAATGTAGGAAATGCCGTACAACTCGGCCGCCCGGCCGAAGTCGAGACCGTGGGGAGTGGCAAAGTACTTGGTGAACTCGGGCTCGTGCTCTCGGATCGGGAGCATGTGAAAAATGCCCCCACCGTCGTTGTTGATCACTAGGTAGAGCACATTGAGTTTCTCCCGTGCGACCGCCAGCAATCCGTTCATGTCGTGATAGAATGCCAGATCCCCGACGACGGCAACCACGGGCTCTGCGTCGGTACCTTCCCCCTTCGGGGGCCGAGCGGCAGCGATACCGGCCGCGGTGGATACGATTCCGTCGATCCCGCTGGCACCCCGGTTGCCGAAGACCCGGAGTTGCTTGGGCCCTGCTCCTCCAAAGGCATCCAGGTCCCTCACCGGCATCGAGTTGGACACGAACAACGTCGCGTCCGCCGGAAGGCAATCGACGAGTGTCCTGAGGATGTCCCCTTCAAAAAAGTCACCGGCGGTCTCAGACATCGCATGCCGAGCACTCTGATCGACTCGCTCCCAGGCCTCACGCCAGTCGTCGACCGCGACTGGCTCCTGGAAGCTGTCGTTGATCCCCTGGATCGCCTCGGCCACATCGCACGCCATGTGCGTGGAAACGTCGGCCAACGAGTTGCTTTGGTGGCCTCCGTCGGTGACCACGACCTGAGGGACACCGCGGCACGCCTCGAGAAAGCTCAAGAGACCAGCCGACGTGGGGGGGCGCCCGACACGCAGAATGTGGTCCGGGCGAAGGAGGTTCCGTACCGCCGGCTCCCGGAGGAAGAGATCATAGGCAGCAATAGAAGTGGGGCCCGCCCCTTCAACGAATCGTGCACCCGAGAGTGGGTCCGCCAGGAGCGGAAACCCGGTGGACTTGGACAGACGGACGAGCGCGGGGCCTACTCGTTCTGCGTCCGACACAGGTCCTGCAACAATGAGTCCCCTTTTTCCATCGCGAAGGAAATCGATCAGGCCATCGAATTTGGTTGAAGCCCCGGTGGCCGCATCAACGCCCTCGACCCGGGGCGAGCTCTCGATGGGCGCGCCGTCTGAGCGTCCGTCCAGGCCCAGTGGGTCCACGGCACGTAGCGTCGCCATCCGGCCGGCGTCCAACTCGACCGGGTCCAGGGGCTTGTCGAAAGGGAGGTTGACGTGCACCGGTCCAGGCTCGGGTCCAAGCGTCAGTGCAGCCGCTCGGCACGCGAGCTTCCTGACGTCCACGAGGTGTTCCTCTGCAGGGTCCCCCGCATCGAGACTCGCGCGCGGATACGATCCGTAGAGGCCCTCTTGATCGATGGTCTGGTTGGCGTCAGAGCCACGAAGCCGGAGAGGTCGGTCGGCCGTGAGAACCAGAAGCGGCACACCACCGAGAGACGATTCGATTACCGAGGGGAGCAGGTTGGCGGTGGCAGTGCCCGAAGTAGTGATCACAGCAGCCGGCCTCTTCGTCACCTTACCTATTCCAAGAGCGAAAAATCCAGCGGAGCGCTCGTCGAGATGAACCCAGGTCGTGAATCGACCGTCGTTGGCCAAAGCCATTACCAGCGGCGTCGAGCGGGAGCCAGGCGCAACACACACATGCCGGACACCCATCCTGGCCAGCTCATCCATAAAAGCCCTCGCCCAGACGGTCGTAACCGCCGGGTCGCTCATCGTGCCCCGCTTGCCGCCAGAGCTCTGAGCACGGGCTCAAACTTGATGCTGGTCTCTTCCCACTCAAGACGAGGGTCGGACCCAGCGACAATGCCGGCACCGGCAAACAGTCGCCATTCGTGGTCGCGGGCCACCGCACAGCGCAGCGCAGGTGCGAAGACCCCGTTGCCCTCTACGTCGAACCAGCCGACGGGCCCGGAATACCACCCCCGCTCGAAGGGCTCTTTGCGACTCAGGAACTCCAGCGCGTCGTCCCTCGGCAAACCACACACCGCTGGAGTCGGGTGGAGAGCCTCAAGCACCTTCAGTACGGTCGACTCTTCAGGGACCCGTGCTCGGATTTCGGTTTCCAGATGTTGAATGCGAGCCAATGTCAGCACATGTGGCTCCGGCTGGGCATGAACCTCGTGGGCCAACGGGCCCAGTCGGGCCACCATATCGTCTAGGGCGATTCGATGTTCGACGGCGTCCTTTTCGCTAGCCAACAACCGGTCGGCCAAGGCCGCTTGTTCTTCCGGAGTCTCACCGCGCGCAACAGTACCTGCCACAGCCGTAGCGTGGAACTCGCGACGTGACATCGTCGCGACGGTCTCCGGAGCCGCGCCCACGAGTGGACACCCGTCAGCCGGCTCGAAGAGGAACACGTGACTGCCGCGGTTTTCCTCCCACAGATGTTGGACGACCTCTACTGGATCGAGTCGACTCTCCGTGATCACGTCCATGGTGCGCGCGAGCACGACCTTCGAGACCTGCCCGCTCGAGATGGCGGCCAGAGCATCGGTCACGGCTGCCTCCCAAACGCTCCGCTCGGATTCGGTACGGGTCGAGGCGACGGTGACTTGGCCATTGTCAGACGAACAGCCTCCTGATCCGTCGTACTCGCGGAGCCCCGCGGCGAGTCGCTCTGCGCGGGTCGTAAGCCGCAGCAGCGCTCGGTCCGCTTCCTGCTCGTCTGGTCCCACCATGGCTCGGGCGACAAGACGAGCCGGCCGGCCGGCCCCTCCCTCGAGCTCAAACTCCGGAAGATGAAAGAGCGCAGGGGTGAATCCCGACCACAGGTCCACCGCGGCGTGGTCGGACCGGAAGGAAAAGCCTCCGTAAAAGCGGTTTGGGACGCCCGACGCGTCATCGACACCATTAGGGGCATCAAGCAGGTCTCGTGCCCCAGCTTCCATGGCGGCGAACCGATTGCCCGAAGCGCTTCCGTTCACCGACAGGGTTGCCACGGCACCGGAATGAGCAACCCACCGATCCGCGCGCGCCCAGAATCCACGGGGCCCGCCCGTGGCCTGTCTCAAGAAGGCCATAGGATGGGCGTTCACCGCTTCTGTGGTCACGGTAACGAGGCGTGCCGGTGCGGCCACGACGGTATCTGCCGGGTTCATGGCTCCGTGGTTCAAACGTACGTGTGCTCTACGACCCCACTATGCGGGCCGAAGACTGGATGATCAGGCCGAAGGCAATATACGTGAAAGCCACGGCTTACCAAGGCGACACGCCTCGAGAGTGCCTGTCGGCACGGATGCCTCGCATCGGCAACCGCAGAGCGGCATGTTGGGTCCCATGACTCCGCCCGCACTCCCTTATACCGGCCCGCGGCCCAAGGTCGCGCTGTTCGCCACCTGAGGCTACGGTCCACGACCAATTGCCAAACAGCGCCTCGGGAAGCGCGTTCAAGGGCACCGTGGGATCAGAGCTGCATGCCAGCGGCCCTATCGCCGCGATGACCATCGCCATCCCCGACAAAACGCGCTTGATACGGTTCGGACCCCTCCCGGATCGTTTCTCTCTGCGACCCATTTTATGTCACTCCCGCCGGTCATGGCCGGCTCATCTATGCGATTAAATGTCCCCCACTGCACCGACGTCCGGGCACTTCCAGACGCCTGAGACGTACCTTCTAAACGAAGGATCGCACCCTTTTGTGACAGCGTTTGTCCTCGTATGCTCGCACAGGACGCCCCTGCAACCACGCCCATGATCACAATGATACAGAACGACTCGCCCAGAGTTACGCCCCTGATGTGGCTCAGGTCGCTCACCGGTATCGGCCATCTGGCCGCGATCCTTGCCGGATCCTCACTCTCGGTGGGCACCGTACTGGCCCAAGAAGCTCCGCCACAGACTGACATCTACCTGGCGGACCTATCGGTGTTCGACGGGCTGTACTTCCTCGGAGACGTGCTCAACGTGACACGGAGGTCGGAGGCCTACGACAACCAACCTCAATTCGCGCCCGACAGTCGCTCGATCCTCTACACGGCAGCGCACGACGACGGGCAGTCGGAGATCCACAGGTATTACCTGGACTCGGGACGTACGACACGCATTACGCGAACGGCGGAAAGTGAGTACTCACCGACACCCATTCCTGGGGACAGAGCCTTCTCCACAATCCAAGTTGAGGCTGATTCAACCCAGCGTCTCTGGCGGTTTACGATGGAAGGCATGGACGCGGAGGTGGTGCTCCGCGACGTGGGCCCGGTAGGATATCATGCGTGGGGCGATGAACAGAGCGTCTTGCTATTCGTCCTAGGGGATCCGGCGACCTTGCAGGTGGCCGACGTCACAACCGGCGTCTCCGAGGTGGTGGCCGATAGCATCGGACGGTCTCTGCACAAGATTCCCAATCGAAATGCTTGGAGTTTTGTGGAGAAGACCGCGGCCGACGAGTCATGGATCAGTGAGCTCAACATCGGAACGCATGAGATCGTTCGGCTCATCCAGACGCCGGACGGCGGTGACTTTCACGCCTGGACACCAGAGGGAGTGCTGTTGATGGCGTCGGGCGGGCAGATTCTCCAGTGGGACCCCGAGACCGAGACCGAGTGGCATGTCATGGCGGATCTCGGTCACATGAATCTCACGTTCAGCCGCATCGCGGTAAGCCCAAAAGGTACCAACATTGCCCTCGTTGGCCTCCCCGATCGCGAGGACCAGCCGTAGACGGCACAGCATTTCGGTGTACTCGAAGGCCAGAACAGAGTCCGGCAGGGTCCCGATTCCGGGAGAGGACGTCCCGGAGGCGGGCAGGTCTGAAGAGCGCACGAGGCCGCCACTATCGCTCAAGCCGTTTCGAAAGCATCACTTAGAGGCACTTTCGCAACACGGCAGTTTCGCCGCGCCGCAAATCATATGGCCCGGCCGTCACCTCCCGAGGGATGATATCCACCTCGAGATCCACTGCCCCCCGTCTACCCGCTCACGGAAGACAGCCTCGAGTTCGGGAGGGGGCTCTAGCGGTGCGGGTCCGCCCTCTGACACCCATACGCCAGACGTCTCGAATGACCCGTCTTCGTCGAGGAGGATCCCCCCCTGAATGGTGCCATGGGCACAGTCGAACTCAAAGGTGGCGTTGCTGATTTCGATCATGGCTGCGATCACCGACACGCCAACCGCGTTTACGGCCTTGTACTCCCCTGCCTCGATGGCTCCGGTCGAATCGACAATGTCCGCTACGACGAGGGGCCAATCGTCCGGAATCCTCATGTAACTCTCGGGCCGCACGAATGCCTCGAAGTCGTCGACTGGACGCATCGCACTGTAGAACGAATCAGACATGAGCAGGTCGGTGGTAGGACACTCCGTTAGCACAGTTGAACGGGTTCCGGCGACTAAGATGCAAGTCGATCAACTCCATCATCTCCAAGGACCCATCCCGGCGACCGCATGCTCATTGCCCCGCGCGGCCCCTTAGCCTACGCTAAACGCCATCAATTGTAGGTATGAACTCCGGAGGATTCATGTTGTCGACTTCCATGACACAAAGACTATTGAAGGGTGGCTTGTTATTCGCCGCGCTAGCCGTATTGGCGGGGTGTGAGTCCGGTGAGGAAGCCGACCTCGTTCTCCGCAACGGCAATATCGTGACCGTAGACGACGCCAACCCCGAGGTGCAGGCGCTTGCGGCCAAGGGCGGGCGTATCGTCGCGCTGGGAAGCGACGCGGATATCGAGCACTACATCGGGTCTGACACTGAAGTGATCGATCTCGACGGCATGACCGCCATTCCCGGGCTGATCGAGGGTCACGCCCACTTCATGGGAGTCGGTGACGCAAACCTTCAGCTCAACCTCATGGACGTGGCAAACTGGGACGAGATCGTCTCCATGGTCGAGGAGGCCGTTGCCTCTGCCGCGCCAGGAGAGCTCATCCGTGGCCGCGGATGGCATCAAGAAAAGTGGGACAAGGTGCCTGAGCCCAACGTGGACGGCCTGCCGTTCCACCATATGTTGAGCGCCGTATCGCCGGACAACCCGGTAATTCTGCGTCATGCCAGCGGGCACGCCAGCTACGCCAACGCCAAGGCCATGGAGATGTCGGGGATCGACGCTAGCACGCCCGATACAGACGCCGGAGAACTCGTCCGAGACGCATCGGGCAACCCGATCGGGGCGTTCCGTGAGAGCGCGGCCCGCCTCTTACGACCCGCGTCGCAGGGCGCAATCGCTCCCGATCCACGGCGAGTCGTAGAACTCGCGCAGCAGGAAGCGATGGCCAAGGGCCTGACTTCGTTTCAGGATGCGGGTTCAGGGTTCAACACGATCGACGTTTTTCGCGAGATGGCCGAGGATGGAAGTCTCAAGATCCGTCTGTGGGTGATGATCCGGGCATCGAATGCCGAGCTCGCCGAGAAGCTGCCCGACTACAAGATCATCGGGGCCGGCGACGACCGCCTTACCGTCCGTGCCATCAAACGCAGCATCGACGGTGCCTTGGGCTCACACGGAGCCTGGCTCCTCGAGCCGTATGACGACCTTCCGGAGAGCAGCGGCCTCCCCAACGACGTCGAAGGCATTTATGAGACTGCTCAGCTGGCCATGGACAACGGCTTCCAGCTCGGCGTTCACGCCATCGGTGACCGAGGCAACCGTGTTGTGTTCGACATCTATCAGGAGCAATTCGCGGACAATCCTGATCAGGACGATCTTCGCTGGCGCATTGAACACGCTCAGCACCTACACCCTGACGACATTCCGCGCTTCGGCGGCATGGGTGTAATCGCGTCGATGCAGGGCGTCCACGCCACATCGGACGGCCCCTGGCTCGCAGAGCGCCTGGGAGACGAACGAGCGGAGTGGGGGGCCTATGTATGGCAGAACATCATGGCCGCCGGTGGGATCATTTCGAACGGAACTGACGCACCCGTCGAGGACGTCGATCCGATCGCCAGCTTCTACTCCACCGTGTCCCGCCGGATGAACAACGGAGAGGTGTTTTACGCAGACCAGCGCTTGAGTCGAATGGAAGCGCTCCGGTCGTACACGATCAACGTGGCGTACGCCGGGCATGAAGAGGACATCAAGGGTTCGCTGGAGGTCGGCAAGCTGGCCGATGTCACAGTGCTTTCCAAGGACATCCTGACCATTCCCGAAGATGAGATCCCTTCGACCGAAATCGCTTATACGATCGTCGGTGGCGAGGTCATGTATAGCGGAGAGATGAACTGATCTAGAGTGGAAGGCGTCGCACGCCATTTCGACTTAGTAGCGTTCGACGTCGCCGGCACCACGATAAGCGTCGCCGACGAGGTCCCCGCGGCGCTACGATACGCGTTCTCCACTGTGGACCTGGGGGTCAGCGACGCTCAGGTCCACGCCGTTAGAGGGCTATCGAAACGGCAGGCCATCGAGAATCTGCTTCTGACGCTGTCACCTAGTCTGGATTCCGAGGCACTCGCGACCCAACGCGATGCAATCTTCGCGTCGTTCAAGGAACGACTGATCGAGAGCTACGAGACGGCCACCGTCCAGCCCATCGATGGGGTCGAAGTGACCTTCTCATGGTTGCGCGAACGTGGTGTCGCGATCGCGCTTACTACTGGTTTCGACCGCGAACTGCTCGATCGGTTACTGGCTCGCGTCGGTTGGACCGGCACCTTGGACGCTGTTGTCTGTGATAACGACGTAGCTCGCGGAAGGCCTGCCCCCGATCTGATACGAGAGGCCATGCACCGAACCACGACGAAGGATGTTGCCCGGGTGGTCGCGGTCGGGGACACGACGGCTGATCTCTACGCAGCGAACCATGCCGAAGTCGGGTATGCGATCGGCGTGCTCTCGGGGGCCCACCCTCTAGAAGTGCTCCGCCAAGCACCCCACGATGTGATCATCGAATCGGTAGCGGACCTTCCCGAGGCACTCCGGACACGTGGAGCGGACGAGTGACCGACAACCAAGCGGCTGCCGCCAGCGAGGGGCCGGCGCTTCGCAAGACGCTCAGCACCTTCGACGGGATCGCCCTCCTGATCGGAATTGTCGTCGGCTCCGGTATCTACACGACTCCGGCGTTGGTAGCAGGGTACTTCGGTTCGTTCTCGTCGCTGATCACGGTATGGATCGTGGTCGGTGTCTTCGTGATGATCGGCGGGCTGATTTACGCCGAGCTGGGCACCCGACTTCCGGCGACCGGTGGCGAATACGTCTACATCACCCGTTGCTTCGGGCCGTTCGCTGGGTTCATGTTCGGATGGGCTCAGCTATTCATTATCCGTACAAGCCCCGCTGCGGGCCTCGCCCTCATCGCTGCAGACTACGTCGGGGTACTGACCGAGTTGAGCCCACGCGGGCACATGGCGGTCGCGCTGGGTATCATCGCCGCACTCGGCCTCTTCAACTATGTGGGCATGCATTGGGCGAGTCTTTTCCAGAAAGTCACGACCGTCATCAAGGTCGGCTTCCTGGCCCTGTTCGCGGCGGTGGGCGTCACGCTCATGAGTGGGCTCCCCAACCTGCTCGGAACACAGTCGGCACCCACCACGGGTTTGAGCCCCGCCGGGAATCTTATCGCCGCACTGATGCTGATCATCTTCACGCACACAGGCTTCGACCGCGTCGGATACGTAGCCGGTGAGATGAAAGACCCAAGAAAAGCCATCCCCCGCTCGATGCTCGTCGGTATCGCGATCGTCATTGCGCTCTATTGGTCACTGATCACCGTCTACCATTACACCCTCGGCATGGAGGGGATGCAAACGAGTGTCACGCCTGCAGCGGATGTAGGAAACGTCATGATCGGTGCTGCTGGAGTGAGCATCGTCGCGGTCATGGCCATCGTTTCGGCGATCGGCAGTATCAATGGCACCATGATGTCGGCGACGCGCGTCTACTACGCCATGGCCCGGGACGGCCTGTTCTTCCGCTGGCTCGATTTTGTGCACCCAGACTTTAAGACACCGTCTCGGGCAATCCTCGTCCACTGTGGCTGGGCAGCCGTCATTCTCGTCGCTCGCGGCTCCTTCGAGGCGATCGCAGCGGGTATGGTCTTCGCGATCCTGATCTTCTACACGCTGACGACTCTGGCTCTCTTCAAGCTGCGTCGGGAGGACGTTGGCGGTGAAGGCGCGTTCCGTATGCCTCTCTACCCGTTGCTGCCAACCATTTACCTGGTCGGAATCGTAGGTCTTTTGGTGCTCAGGGTGGTGTTCGACTGGGAGAAATCGCTGGTCGACTTCGCGTTCGTCGCCACAGGCCTTCCGATTAGTTTTTTCTGGCTTTCCAAGAAGAGGGGGAATCATTCTTCAGACGTTTAATGAACGGAACCGTAACCTCATCCTGAACATCAACGGCGAACTCGTCCATCGTGACCAGGCGGGGGTTTCTCCGTTCGACAGTGTTGTTCAGGGTGGGGACGCCGTGTGGGAGGGTCTTCGCTTGTACCAGGGCCGCATCTTTCGGCTGATCGCACACCTGGACCGCTTGCGGGACTCCGCCAAGGCACTGGCGTTCACCGAAATTCCCCCGCACGACGAGATCATCCACGAGATCCGCCGTACACTCGAAGCGAATGAAATGGTGGATGGGGTGCATGTGCGCCTGACCCTGACTCGCGGCGTAAAGATCACCTCTGGAATGGACCCGCGCCTCAACCAGTCGGGTCCCACTCTCATCGTGCTACCTGAGTTCAAGGCTCCGGTATATGACCGGGGTGGTCTTTCGTTCATCACCAGTTCCGTTCGCCGTTTCCCTCCCGACTGCCTCGATCCCAAGATCCACCACAACAACCTCATCCAATCCATTCTTGCGAAGATCGAGGCCAATCACGTGGGTGCGGACCAGGCCTTGTTGCTCGATCAGAATGGGTTCATCGCCGAGGCGCACGGCACCAACGTGTTCTTCGCTAGGCACGAAAAGGTGTTCACCAGCACGACCCAGGCCTGCCCCGAGGGGATTACGCGGCAGGCTATCCTGGACCTGTGCGAGGCCAACGAGATCAACTACCAGGAGCGAAGTGTTTCCTTGACCGAAGCATACACGGCAGACGAAATGTTCTGTTCCGGGACCATGGGTGAACTGGTCGCTGTTACGGAGTTGGATGGACGAACCATCGGAAACGGAGAGATGGGGCCCCTCACGAAACAGCTTGCGACGCTGTACACCGAGGAAACGGCGTCGAGCGGGTTTCCGATTCTGGCGACGACATCGTGATCCATGGGTCTCTGCTGGTCATCGCCCTCCAAGCAGGCGGCCTCGGGGCGCCGCAATTAGAGGTACGCTTCATCGGAAACGAGGGCTTCGAGCTGTCGGACGGTGAGACCACGATTCTCACGGATCTCCCGTATGAGCCCGGTGCCTACGGGTACATGGAATATGACCCGGGGGTGTTGGATCCGAGTGGCCGGGTCGTCTCACTGATCACTCATCGCCGTGCCGATCACTTCGACGAAGATCTGTTTCTGGCTCGGGATTGGAGCATCATCGGCCCGGAGGAGGTCACCGAGCGTCTCCCTGTGGCCCGCGTACTCCCTCTCAGCCCGGCGATCCAAGTCGGAGCGTTTACCGTGCGCCCTCATCGAACGGCCCATAGCGATGTCGAGCACTACTCCTACCTCGTTTTATGGCATGGCTTGAGGTTCTACTTCGTCGGAGACACCGAGAATCCATCCCATTTCCTCTCAGTCCCGAATCTGACGGTCGCGTTCCTGACTCCCTGGCTGGGCTGCACCGCGGGAGCCTTTGGCCGGGGGATGAACGCGGAGAGAATCGTTCTCTACCACCAAGCGGAAGGTGAGGGAACGCGGGGGTGTTTTGATGCAGAGGTCATGCAGCAGGGAGACTCGTTTACCCTGAGGCCACCCCCGGCCTGACGACTCGGGAGCAATTCCCGCACCGCCCCACACACTCCCCCCCGCATCGCCCCCTCCCCAAGGAGCGGGTCGATTTACTTGCGATAGATCCGACCCCCCTGCAACTTTATTACCTTGGGACGGGACGTGGGGATGCGCTCACTCCAACTCTAGGAGTTCACCATGGTGCCCTTGATGTCGCTCTGGATTCCCATCGTGCTCTCGGCCGTGCTCGTGTTCATTACCAGCTCGGTGATCCACATCTTCTTGACGTACCACAAGGGAGACTTTGGCAAGGTCCCCTACGAGGCCGGGGTTCGGGACGCGCTGCGCGACGCCCAGGTCCCACCGGGCGACTACGCGATCCCCTACGCCGGGAGCGCCAAAGCCATGGGTGAGCAGGGGTGGATCGACAAGGCCACAAAGGGCCCCAATGCGTTTCTGACCGTCATACCGAACGGCATCCCAAGCATGGGCAAGAGCCTGATCCAGTGGTTCGTCTATTGCATCGTGATCGGGATCTTCGCGGCTTATGTGGCGGGCCATGCGGTTCAGCCCGGCGAGGATTACCTCGCGGCCTTCCGGTACGTCGGCACGGTCGCTTTCGTGGGGTACGCTCTTGCTCTGCCTCAGAACTCCATCTGGTATCACCGGAACTGGGGCGCCACACTCAGGTCCATGTTCGACGGACTGGTCTACTCACTCCTGACCGCGGGCGTGTTCGGGTGGCTGTGGCCCTCCTGATCACCTCGACCGTCCTCAAGTGGGCAACGAGATGGACGGCGCGAAGCTCCCCGTAGCGGATGCCGAGGAGTCTGGCGAGTCACGGACGACCCTGCAGAAATGATCGCCGCGCCCTTCTGGATCACGGCCTCGAGCATCGTCCAACCCCGTGCCGTCAGGCGGGACGCTCCCCCTTGATCGTGACGCGATACCCAGAGCGGGTCTGCGGCCAATAGTCCCAAATCGCCAAATGCTGGGTCCAACGGTTGTCCCAGAACGCGATCGAGTTCGGCTCCCAGCGGAAGCGGCACTGAAACTCGCCTCGCTTTACGTGGTGGAACAAGAAACCGAGAATCGCGTCACTTTCAGCTTTCGGAAGCTCGACTAACCGCGTGGTGAAGATCTCGTTGACGAAAACCGCCTTTCGCCCGGTCACGGGATGCGATCGCACCACGGGATGCTCGGCTGAGGGGTATTCCCGACCGCTGTCGTCGCGACCGATGAGGGCATTGGTCTCTCGGTAGTACGGCCCTCCGTCGTGAATGGCGGTGAGTCCCTGAAGTAGGTCTTTCATGGGCCCCGATAGTGCCGCATACGCTGCATACATGCTGGAGAAGAGTGTATCCCCGCCTGATTCCGGCACGGTGAATAGACGCAGAATCGAACCTAGAGGTGGTTCCTCTGTGCAGGATACGTCGGAGTGCCAGCGCTCGCCCGGCACCCGCTTGGACGACTCGTCCGCGTGAATGATCATGACTTCCGGATGCCCTTCGAGACCGGGATCGTTGGGGTGCACGACCAATTCACCGAACCACCTTCCCAGGGCCTTTTGCTCCTCCACCGAAATGTCTTGGTCTCGGAAGAAGATCACCTGGTGGGCGGTCAGCGCCTCTTTCAACTCGTGCACCGTCGACTCGTCGAGCGGCTCAGCCAAATCCACATCTGCGATCTCGGCCCCGATGACGGGCGTAAGGGGTCGTACCGAAATCCGTTGGTAGGGGCTCTTCTCACTCATTTCAGTTCTCCAGAGTAGGGCGCTGAATGATGCTGGGACTGCAGTCGGAGCCAGGCAAGGCGGGCGGTGGAACCCGCTGGGGTATCCACAGACATGAGCTTTCCCCGTACCGACCCACCCCTATGGAAGCTGACGCTGGCGTTCGCGTCGGTTTACCTGATCTGGGGCTCGACCTATCTCGCGATCCGATTCACGCTCGAGACCGTGCCGCCGTTCTCCATGGCCGCGATTCGGTTCCTCTTCGCGGGGGTCATTCTCTATCCGATCGCGCGACGCGGCGCACCGCGGCCTACCCGGCGGGATTGGTCGTCCGCCCTGATCGTGGGAACCCTCCTGATCGGGGGAGGCAACGGCGGGGTCGTGTGGGCCATCCAATGGCTTCCTTCAGGCCTGGCCGCCGTGAGCATCGCCACGGTGCCCCTGTGGATGGTGCTCATCGACTGGGTCACTGGGGGAAGTGAGCGCCCATCGCTATCCCTGATGTTAGGGCTCCTGTGGGGCCTGCTGGGCGTAGCTCTTTTGGTCGGATCCGATCAGGTGGGTGCTCAAAACCGTGAGGGGCTTCTCGGCGCCGCCGCACTACTCGGCGCCTCACTCTCGTGGGCAACTGGATCGATCTACGCGCGCCGGGCGAAGCTCCCGGAGTCGCCTTGGATGACGACCGCGATGCAGATGCTTGCGGGGGGAGTGATCTTGACCGTGATGGCCGTCGTGGCCGGCGAACCCGAACAAATCGACATCGGAAACATCTCCGCGAAATCGGCCGTCTCTCTCTTCTATCTGACCATCTTTGGCGCTTCGGTCGGCTATTCGGCCTATATCTGGCTGCTCGGAGTGACAACACCCACCCGAGCCAGCACGTACGCTTACGTGAATCCTGCCGTTGCCGTATTTCTCGGATGGCTCTTTGCCGACGAGCAGATCGGCCTCAGAGCTGGGGTGGCCATCGCCATGATCCTCTCGGCGGTGGTCGTCGTGACGCTGAAGGACGGGCGGCCCAACCGGGCCATTCAACCCGCTTCGGCCTCCTCGCAACGCGAGTAGATCCCAAAGACGCGCGTCTCGACCGCGACGTCATCTAGTACGCGAAGGCATGCCGCCAACTCAGCGGAACTGTCGGACCGGACTTCCATGTAGAACCGATATTGCCACGGGGCCCCTTGGATCGGGCGCGCAACAATCTGGGTCATATCGACCCCGTGACCCGAGAAGCCTCCCATGACTTCATGCAGCCCACCCGGTTCGTTGCGGATTACTACTGCGACGGCTGCACTATCGCCTTCTTCAGAGAACCCAGCCTCGGCAGACGTCAACTCGAAGAAGCGAGTATAGTTGCGATCATCGTCTTCAACGCCGCCTTGCAACACCTCGGCGCCATAGAGGTCCGCGGCCAACCGTGATCCGATCGCGGCGTCATAGTCCGCCGTCCCCGCCATCAGGTCCCGTGTGCTTCCCGCGGTGTCGTAAACGACCAGGCTATCCATGAGAGGATGCGCCCGGAACAGTCCCTTACATTGCTTCAGCGCCACAGGATGAGACGCGACCAGCCTCACATCGTCGAGCCTGACCCCCGCAGCGGCGGAGAGACACAGCCGAATGCGCACACGGGTCTCGCCCACGACGCGCAGACCTGACGTCCACAACAAGTCGAGTGACTCGACGACCGGCCCGGCCAAGCTGTTCTCGACCGGGATCACCGCCCTCTCTACCTCGCCGCTCAGGACGGACTCGAAAGCCTCGTCGAACGTGCGGCTCGCTCGCAGCTCGATGTCTGAGCCGAGTAGCTGCTGGGCAGCGGCATGGCTAAACGCGCCCGGCTCGCCTTGGATCGAGACCCGGGTCATTCCTAGTTCTTTAGGACCCTAGCCTGACGAGCCAGATCGAGCCGCATAGCCATGATCTCGACCAGGGACCGATCGACTTGATCGATCTCCTCTCGGACAGTCCGGAGCCCTTCTGGTACAATCGTAGTCATCATCAAACCCCTACTCGCCGGTGGCCTTGAAGGGTGTCAAGACGTTCTCGACGAGGCCCTGGGAGTGGACCCCCAGATCGTAACGCCGGGCCACCCTTCGGATCGCACGTTCGGTTTAGGCATGGGTCGGTTCGGCACCTCATAACTACCAATATGTGGACATAAGCCACCAGCGCCCAACGGTGCTCACCTACCGACCTAAAGGGGGAGCCCGGATCCCAGCCTAGGAGGACCGGTTCCTCACTAGGGGATCGCGAGGCAACGCAGGTAGTTGACGCACGACGGTGATTCTGTCAGGTTTGTGTCGAATACAGAATATGAGATAGGCTAGCAGCAGAAGTACCGATGCGGGAGCCTCCAAGGCTACCCGCATTTTTCGTGGCGAGTGCCACGGCCCAGCGCGGGGGTTACCACCGTGAGAGTCACGAAGTCGGAAGGTGCGGATCGTCCGAAACTCCGACCATGACCAACAAGATGGAGCAAGATGATGCGTACCAAAGGCACTGTGAAGTGGTTCAACGACCAAAAGGGCTTCGGCTTTATCACCCCGGAAGATGGCAGCAGAGATCTGTTCGTCCATCATTCGGCGATTCAGGCCGAGGGCTTCAAGTCCCTCGCCGAGGGCGAGAGCGTTGAGTTCGACGTGGTAGAGGGCCAGAAGGGTCCCGCCGCTGAGAATGTACAGAAGCTCTAAGAGCCTCTAAGGCCAGTCGGCCTATAGCAGGTTGCGGGCCGCCCCGAGTATCCGGGGTGGCCCGCTTTCTTTTCCATCACGTTTTCGGCCGGAGCGGACATAGGCGATGGCGTCCCTCGACAACCCGATCCTTCCCTTCATTCGGGCGCAGGGCTGGATATTGCTCGATGGCGGATTGGCTTCAACGCTCGAGGCGTCCGGTCACGACCTGAACGATGATCTCTGGTCCGCCAAGTTGCTACTGGAGGATCCCGAGGCCATTCGCGCCGCACACCTCGCGTTCTTGGATGCCGGTGCAGACTGTATCATTACCTCGTCTTATCAGGCCACGTACGATGGCTTCCTAGCGAGGGGACTGAGCCTCCAAGAGATCGAGGGCCTGCTGACCCTGTCCGTCGACATCGCGGTCGACGCCCGTGACACCTTCTGGTCCGAGAAGGGAAACCGGCCCGGCCGCCTCCGCCCGCTGGTGGCCGCAAGTATCGGACCCTACGGAGCATTCCTGTCGGATGGATCAGAGTACACAGGGAACTACGACTTGGACGCACAAGCGCTGGCGGCTTTCCACCACAGTCGCTGGCGAGTGCTCGCGAGTAGCCGCGCAGATCTCTTGGCCTGTGAGACCATCCCCTCGCGCGCCGAAGCGGAGGTCCTCCTTGGGCTCCTCCACGACACACCGGACACGTGGGCATGGATGAGCTTCAGTTGCCGTAACGGGGCCCATCTGAGCGACGGAACCCGGCTCGAACAGGTCGCCGAACTGTGCGCCGGCTCGCCGCAGGTGGCCGCGATCGGAATCAACTGTACCCACCCAGTCCACATCTCGTCGCTGATCTCCGAAGCACGCAAAGCGAGGCCGAAGCCGATTCTGGCATACCCGAACTCGGGGGAGCCCTATGATGCCGTCCAGAAGAAGTGGGCATCGACCCCACGAGCCCCAGACCTCGCCGACCTCACCGAAGAGTGGGTTGAGCTGGGGGTTTCAGGCGTCGGCGGATGCTGCCGGGTGGGGCCTTCCACCATCGCCGCCATGAGGACCCGACTCCCACGCTGGGATTCGGAGCAGGGACCGACCTCCCCGTGAGCGAACGTCGCTCCGGCGTCTTCGTCGATGCGGACGCCTGTCCCGTAAAGGACGAGGTGTACCGGGTCGCGCTACGATACGGCCTCAACGTCACGCTCGTGTCCAACTCCTGGCTCCGCACGCCTCGAGAGGACTGGCTTGAACTGGTGATCGTGGACCCGGAGCTCGACGCGGCCGACGCTTGGATTATCGAGCAGGTCGTGAAGGACGACATCGTCATCACCGCCGACATTCCCCTCGCATCCGAGTGTCTCAAGAAGGGGGCCCGCGTGCTCGGTCCGCGAGGACGCCCGTTCACCGAGGACTCGATCGGCAGCGCTCTCGCGACCCGAGAGCTACTGTCCCAACTCCGTGACATGGGTGAAATGTCTGGGGGCCCGCCTCCCTTCGAAAAGAAAGACCGTTCCCAGTTCCTCCAGGCCCTCGACCAGATGATCCAAGCGGTTCGGCGAGGCCGATAGACTTGGGACGGCAAGAGCCCCAGAAGGGGTGGCAGAAAACTCTTGACCCCGAGCACGCACACAAGCACCGTTCCTTCACCCTTGACCCGACGTCGAGGAGTTATTGCGTGTCGCTACCGGCACGTCGCCCAGCGGGGGGGAGTTTCCGCGCGAGTCATTTTCGATGAGTTACGGGTTGCCGGACTCCGACAATGGCCACCAAAGGAGCAGGATGATGCGTACCAGAGGGACAGTGAAGTGGTTCAACGATCAGAAGGGTTTTGGATTCATCACCCCGGAAGACAACAGCAAGGATTGCTTTGTCCATCATTCGGCAATTCAAGCCGAGGGCTTCAAGTCCCTCGCCGAGGGCGACGTCGTCGAGTTCGAGATTGTGGAGGGACAGAAGGGACCGGCCGCAGAGAACGTGCAACGGGTCACCTGACCTGTTCCTAGCTGTTAGAGGCCTACAGGGGCCGCTCCGATCGCTTCGGGGCGGCCCCTTCTTCTTACGTCGGAATGGGTGGACTTGACCACATCGCGGACGTTATGGAGGCCGTTCCCGAGGATATCAAGCTGAGGCCAAGGCGCGTGCACAGCCTACACGAAATCGCTTGGGCTACCGTACCCGAGACGTCGAGTACGACGCTCGACTACTTCATGAAAGACTATGTCGACCACCTCGAACATCACATGAAGCAGATCCTCGGAGGTTCCTTCGGGACTTGACCTCTTGCGGTCCCCCGTCAGGACCGCAAAACTCCTTCTCGACACCTACCGTTGAAGTGACGGAGCACGCATTGGACTTACGAGACCATTGGGAGAGAGTCTACCGCGAAAAGGACCTCACTCAGGTCAGCTGGTATCAGGACCGACCGGATCTCTCGCTGTCATTCGTTGCGAGGACCGGCGTCGATAAAACCGCCCGTATCCTCGACGTGGGGGCCGGCACATCGGCACTCGTGGACAACCTCCTGGACGCCGGCTACCAACACCTCGGTGTTCTTGACGTCTCTGCCACGGCGATCGGTATCACCCAGCGGCGCCTTGGCGACCGGTCTGACGACGTGGAATGGTTCATCTCCAGTGTCACGGAGTTCGAGTCGCCCCATCCGTGGGACGTGTGGCACGACCGCGCTGTGCTTCATTTCCTCACGGAGCCGGAAGATCAGGCCTCATATCGCACGCGCCTAGAAGCATCCGTCGCCGACGATGGGGCCGTCGTTGTGAGCACGTTCGGCCCGGAAGGGCCCGAACGCTGCAGCGGTTTGGATGTTCACCGTTACGGTCTAGTCGAAATGACCGAGTGCGTCGGACCGGACTTTACACTCGACCATCACGAAATCGTCGAGCACGCCACACCCGGCGGAGGGGGGCAGCAGTTCCTGTCGTGCCTCTTCAGACGGACGAGCGGATCGCCTTCAGCGGATTTTCGATGATCTTCCGATCCGCCACTGCGGCGGACTTGCCCCGTCTAATCGAAATGCTCGTCGACGACCCACTTGGTGCAACACGAGAGCGCTTCGAAGACCCTTTGCCAAAACCCTATTCCGATGCCTTCGCCGCCATCGAGGCCGACCCCGCGAACGAATTAGTGGTTGCCGAGATCGGGGGCGTCATCGTGGGAGTTCTCCAGCTTACGATTATTCCCAACCTCACGTACGTGGGTCGGAGCCGAGCCCTCATCGAAGGGGTGCGCGTGGCCGCCGATACACGCGGGGACGGAGCTGGAAAAGCGCTCGTCGAGTACGCCATCGAGCGGGCTCGAGGTCTCGGGTGCCACATGGTCCAGCTTACGACCGACAAGTCGAGGGCGGCAGCGTTGCGTTTCTACGAGAGACTAGGCTTCAAACCGACCCACGAAGGGATGAAACTCCACTTCTGAGGTATCACGGGGGGGAGCGGTGTCGGCGCCCCCGCAGGGCCTTCGATCCAGGCGGTCAATGTGCAAGTAGATATGGCGACACCGGGGCCTCCGTGGTAACGCGGAGGCCTGTGCCTATTTGGAGGGCGAGTGGCCCTTCGATAACCGCCAGCGCCATCCCCTACCGGGACTCATCGTTCTCGACCACTGGCTTTTGGATGGCACGGGGTTGGAGATCCTCGAGTGGCTCCAGGACTTCAGGGAGCTTGCGTCGATCCCGGTGGTTGTTTTTACCGCGTGCCTGGAGAAGAACGTCGAGAAGCGCGCACGTGAGCTCGGCGTCCAAGACTATCTGGTCAAGCCGGATGGGTACGAGGACCTCGCGATAGCCATAGAACGGATTCTCCGCCCACCTCCGGCGGAAGAGGCCGAGGACTCGAAGGCAGGGTAAACCTCCGAGGCGTCAGAGCCCGCACGACTTGGCACGTCTCGTGCTCCTGAGAGAGATGAATCCTCTCTTCTACGCCAACGCATTCGGAGGGCACCGTGGGTTGTGCTTCAATCACACGCTCGACGGCTAGACGCCGAATCTCCATGTCCCTCGCTGGGGCGTGTCTCATTTTCCTGCCGGGGTGCGCTACACCCGTTGTACGTAGCGGTGACGTACTAGTCGGGGAGGGACATGTTTCGGCCAACTCACGCGACGAAGGCCGCCCAGAGAACGATGCTCCCGAAAAGGTCCCAGTGATGCTGCCCGACGAGCGGGTCCCCTGTCCCTTCCAGGCACTCGGCACCGTAACCATCAAGGGCCCTTTTGTACTCGAGGCAGAGCACGGTGACGCGTCTTCGAGTGAGGTGCTCATCGGCATACGGGACAAACTCGGGCGGGAGGCGGCCAGCCTGGGGGCCGATGGGGCCTTGGTACGTCGCATTCTCTACGATCGGCGCCAATCCTCGTCTAGAAGCCCCGTTCTGATACAAGCGGTCGAAGCCCTGTTGTTCGATTACACGGATCCGGACTGCACTCAAACGAACCCGTAGCACTTGATCCGCATTAGGGTGCCCATCGCCCTGGGGTTGTCTGGCGCACCGAGCATACGCAGCTTCCGGCCGAGTGAACGTCCGGAACATGAGGAGATGAGTTGAGAGCAGTCTATTTCTCGCTGGCATCGATCGCCGCTGTCTCGTCACTCGTCGGGCTTAAGGACGCCTTGGGGGACATGCAGAGCCTCGGGTCCCTGCGAGACGGGGAGTCGGGGGTTTCGGTGAGAATGGTGGCCGACATCCTCGAGGCCGGCGCGTCAGGCCTCTCCCCAGTCTTGAGTCAATCCACGCATCGGCTACCGGCAGGCTTGATCCGTTACCGGGACCCCAGCGTCGAGGCCCAGCAACAACGCTATTATGACCATGGACACGATGAAGCCAATCCGGGCCCTGCCGAATCCGACCCTCAGTCAGATTCGACACGGGTGACCACCGTATGACCCGCCCCGCCACCTCGAAAACGGGAGTCCCAGGATGTGTGCGCAGCGAGACCTGACCCGACGATCCTTCTTGGGAGCCGGTGCGGCGGCAGTCGTACTCTCGGGTAACGATGCGGGGAGAGGAGGCCTCTCGGCGGACCGTGTACGCCTAGAGGAGCCCGGCCCGATGCTGCCGCCTGTGCCAGCGGTCCTCCTCACCGTTAACGGCGCGCCGGGCGATCCCGACCACATTTCGGTCGTGTGGACCTTCATCATCGAAGGCAATCCACCTCACATCGGAGTGGCCGTGGGAGATGAACACGTGGCCGGCGGCCTAATCGAGCGGCATGGGGAGTTCGTTCTCAACGTGCCCGTTGCGGAGATCGTCACACCCTTCGACCGGGTGGACATGAGCTCGTCGCGAGTCGGCGACAAGTTCGAACTCTCTGGGCTGACCCGAGGGAAAGCGGTGGAGGTCGACGCTCCCACGGTCGAGGAGTGCCCTATACATGTGGAGTGCCGTGTCTTCGATTCGCTTCGGGTACCGCCCGCCCGGACGATCTTTGTCGCGGAGGTGGTCGCGACCACTGTCTTGGACGGGGCGGTAGACGAAAATGAACGTCTGCGAGTGGACGATGTCCCTTTCTTCGGGATGACCGCGGGAAGCGGTGAGTTCTATACGATGGGCCAGGCAGTCGGAAACATCGGGAAGACCGTGGGGCGCTCCGACATCCGGTACTAGAAGGCGACCGCAAGGTAGGGGACGAGCCCCACCTGGTTGTTCAGAGCACCCAAATCGGATTCGAGAAAATCCAAGGGACCTGTCCGCGCCACAGCTCGACGTAGACTTCGAGTCGGTAGGCTCCGGGGGCGGCGAGCACCCCGGAATCGAAGTTGGGCCCCCGACCTTCTGATACTACCGTGCCGTTGTGATAGAGCCTTACCATGGTCGCCGCCGAGACCTCAGGGACCGACGCGGTGATCCGGACGTTCCCGTCCTGTAACATGAGCTCGCCACCGAGCGTCACCGTTTGTCGCGAGTTCACGGCCTGGGCCGTAAAGCCTGAGGCATCCGCGATTCCGTCCAGGGCGCAGAAGCTGCGTCCTACCCGAAGAGCCTCGGTCACGAGCCCCGCATCGTGCAAGGCCTCTCCTGTGGGCTCCGTAGGGAGGAGCACATGCTGGCGAGCCAGGCTGAAAAGGTGCCGATAGGAGGGGAACGACAGGCTAAAACGGTCGGTCAACGGCACGTTGGAGTGGGCGTCCACAGAACAGACACCCGTAACTCGATGGCCATCCTCGAGGAGTTGATCCCATCGCGCAAGAGTCCTAGCGGGGCGGTCCAGCAACTCCAGCATCGCGGAAACGGGCTCGACGGGAAGAAGCAGCAGGGCTTTGGGCCAATCGCCCAACCCATCGTCGCGGAGTTCTGTGTCCCAGTTCCATATTTCCAGGGCATCGAGGCCGGCCGCATCCCAATCTCGCCACGGTTCGCTTGGCCCTTCGGGATGGGCAACGATCCGAAGTCCCCTACCCGCGGAGACGGACGAGCCCAAAGGAGCCCCCTGTTCGTCAGCTTCTCTTCGCCGCGCTTGCCTCAGCGTCGGGTCGTCACCGCCCAAGACGAGCATATGTCCCGACGGGACACGCGCTTCCTCTCCGAGCACCATGAGTCTCCCCTCGAGGTACGCGGGGTTCGACATGGCCCAGACGTTGTGGTCGGTGATGGTCACGAAGTCGAGCCCTGCGACACGGGCGGCTTCTGCGACCTCGCCCAATGTGCCGCCACCGTCCGACGCTACCGTATGTACGTGGACGGCACCAACCCACTCGAGCGGTCCGCGCGCCGACGGTGCCTCCAAGGGAAGGCGGGTCGATACCGAGGCGATCACGACCGCAACGATAAACAACAAGCCGGCCGCCACTGCGGTCTTGAACAGGCGTTTCACGAACGCGATCTAGCCCGGCCGAGACAGTCGAGAGCCGCGAACAGAGGGAAGAAGCTCATGCCGCATGCTAAAGAGCTTCCATACAAATGGAAACGGGGGAGGGTTTCCCCTCCCCCGCTTGGTACGGCACACAAGAACTAGAGGCTCTACCGTCCGCGGTTTCGGAGGGGATGACGGCCGTCGCGGGTCGACAAGTCGACTTCGAATGACTCGCCATCCACGGACAGGGTAGCAAACTTAGTACCGTCGAAAGTGGTGACTACGTGCTTGTTACGTGTTACGTCACCGTTGGGACCATTCACCACGACAACCGTAACATCACGAGTCACCGTGCCGGAGAGTGGATACCGATTTTCGTCGCGCGGCACCCCATGAACGACGTCCGTGATGAGCGATGTACCCGACATGTCGTAGCTCCGGTCGCCGTCTTCATCGTTATGGCGGCTGCGGGAAACCGTGCTATTTCCCGTACCGTTGGCGATCCTCGTGGTCTCATCGCCCTCGAGACCACTGATCGTCATATCTCTCTCCCTCGATACGCTTCCAGACCAGTTGCCACGACCCCTTCCCCCACTGAATTCACTCACAATGTGGATGGAGGCGGTCGTCGCCCCGTCATGGGCCTCCTGCTCGTTTCCGGCCGCATCGTAAAACGTGACGGTCCTAGTGCGGTCGGGCGGCGGCGCGGCAAAGGCACCGCCTAAGCCACCGACGAAAGTCAATTGCAGTTCGGCGAGGTCATCGATCAGGGCGTCGGCTGAGACCATCGCAATATCGAGAGTCACCAAGGACTTGACCTGCGAGTGGCTCCCGTCGGGTCCAGCCGTCTCGCTACAGGCGGCGAGCGATACCACGCTCAAGGCCAGAAAACCGCATGCTAACCGATTTTTCATTTTTCGAATTCTCCTGGTTCAGTCCGAGGACCGAGTAGAACGACTGGTCATCCCTTCCACCGGCTTTGATGCGGATAGGGGTCGATATGTTAAATCGTCGCGCTTATTCTTAATCTAGAACCATCCCCTGATGTCCGCGCAAAAGTTTCTTTCCGACCGTGACCACAGGTCGCACCGCCCTTTGGAGAGGATCAATTAAATGATGTCTCGTAGTGTTGTCGTACTTCCGTTGGCCTTGGCGTTTGCTTTCGCGGCGCTCACCGCCTCTGACGTCTCCGGCCAAGACCAACCGCCCAAGATCTTCATCTCCGTCGACATGGAGGGGATCGGGGGCATCGGCACCGGCAAGATGACCAACGGCGCCGGGAAGGACTACGCCACCGGTCGCGAGCTCATGACCGAAGAGGTCAACACAGTGGTCGCGGCGATTTTCGAGCACGGTCCGGCCGAGATTCTCATCAACGACTCGCACGGTGACATGCAGAACCTGTTGCACACTCGGCTCGATCCGCGCGTCACGTACATTCAGGGCAACATCAAGCCATTGGGCATGGTCCAGGGCCTCGACGCCTCGTTCGATGGCGCCATCTTTCTCGGGTACCACGCGCGGGCCGGCACCGACGGCGGGTTTCTTGCCCACACGGGCTCCGGATCAGTGAAGGGACTCTGGCTGAACGGAGTCGAGGTCGGTGAAGGTGGCCTGAACGCCCACTATGCGGGTGCCCACGGCGTACCGATTCTGGTAGCGGCGGGGGACGCCGCTTTTGCCAAGCAGTTCAGTGCCCTAGTGCAGACCCGCGCCGTCACCACTAAACGGGCCGTCGGATATCAGGTCGCGGAACTGCTCCACCCCGATGTGGTGAGGGAGCGACTGCGCGCAGCCACTCATGAGGCGTTGGCGGACCTAGACGGCGCTACCCCACTCGCGGTCAGCGATCCGATCAACATCAGGATACGATTCGCCTCGACGACCAGGCCCGATGTTCTCGAAGCGATACCCGGGGTGCTCCGCGTAGACGGAAACACGGTCGAGTACGACGCGAACGACATGACCCAGGCGTACAAGCTGATCCGTCTGATGTACAAGTACGTCGCCTTCTAGGGCCGACCGACATGGACCACTCGAAACAACGGAGGCCGTATAGCGTCCATCCGTCCATCCCGTACGCTCAGGATATTCTCAGAAACCTACCCGACAAAACGGGCCTTTCACTAGCGGAGTGGGGGTCCCTCCTCGACCGGGAAGGGCCTGAAGATACGAAGAGTCGCCGAGATTGGCTCAAGACTGAACATGGTCTTGGGTGGCGCGACCGGTAGAATGGTCGCCGAAGCACCGGTCGGTGAAGGACGGGACCGACCCTGAGGAATACCTGGTCGCGGCCCTTGGGTACGTCACCGCCATGTACAACCCCTGCGTCCGATCTACGACAGCTTGCTCAAGTTGGGTCGGTCGCTCGGACCAAACGTGAAGGCGTGCCCCTGTAAGACGATCGTGCCGCTCTACCGGACTCACGTTTTCAAGGAAATAAACCCACCACCAATACGTGCGTCGACCTCGATTTAGCGCTCAAGGGGGTCTCTCGAGGAATACCAGAGCGCATCTTCGGCACGGGTGGTCTGAAGAGGAAGAACCGGATCACCCACCGATTCGCACTTACGTCGACCGACGACATCGACGACGAGGTCCATGAGTGGTTCATGGTGACGTACCAACTGGACGAGTAGGCGCTCAGGGCAGAGCGAGTCGAAGATCGTGAGTCAGGGTCCACCGTCCACTATCGCGGCCCGAATAATCTTGTCTAACCCAGGGAACTCCGCGTCGTAGTACTCGGCCCCTCGGGCCATCGCCATCGCCTGATAGACACCCTCGCCCCGCGGGGGACCCTCCCCGTACTCGTCATAAAATCCGTCGACGACCCCCATACCCTCCACCACTTCGCCGAAGGGGGTGAATCCGCGCTCATCAAGGCTCGTGTTGTCCTTGTAGTTGACGAATACTTGCACTGTACGGCTGTTGGCTCCACCCTTGGCAAAGGCAACCCGCCCACGCGTATTGGACTTTGTGGCGGGGTCGTCGGCCAGAAGCTCGTCCTTCCAGATAGCATTCACATAGGGTTCGTCGTGAATGCCCCATTGAACCAGGAAGTCGGTCAACACCCGGTGGAAGCGTACGCCGTCGTACCATCCGCGCTTGACTAGGTTGTAGAAGCGATCGGCGCCCAGCGGCGCCCATGCTCGATGCACTTCGATGACAAAGTCACCTTTGGTGGTCTCGAACCGGGCCCGGAAACTGAGGGGTGCCGTCTCACTGAACTGACTGGCCCGCAGAAGCGGGTTCTGGAGCCGAGGGTCCGTCGGCTCCTCGACCGCCTCTCCCCCGCACGCACCAAGTACCAGCGCGCAGAGTAGCCACGCTGTTCGGATCAACGAGAGCCCGTACCCTGCGAATCGTCAGTGGCCGTTTTCGGCTCCTCTTCCTTCTCCTCCAGCGTCTTCAGCACGTCCTGCCACTCGAACTTGTTTCCGATGCCGTGTGAGCGGCGGGGATACATAAACAGTTCCGACAGCGACGATTGGGGAGCGGTATACATGGAATCCTCACGAAGCGGTTGTTACATGGAGCGGAAACAAGCGGGCCGACTTGGCGCACGCACCCCTGATTTATAGGTGATTGACCTCTATACTGCACGCACCGGCATAAAGAAACAGAGCCCCGCTCCGAGGGGGGCGAGGCTCTTCATCACGCAGTTTCGCTGGAGGGGCGTCTAGTTACCCGGCCCTCCGCGGTCCGGCCGCTTCACGATGATGCGACGCTTGCGCTTTTTCTTATGGTTGCCCGGCGCCGAACCATCAAATCCACTTGAACGCCCCGGTGCTCTCCACAACGACCCGGTGCCCGTCCACCGAGGACGGGATTCCCGAAGGACCGTCCTTGCCGGAGACGAAAACCTTCAAGCAAGGCTGTCCGCCAGACAGGCCAATGGCTGTCCCACTGACGCCGGGCATGTCGATCACCTTCTTGGTAAGCTTCGCAAGTGCGCTCTTCATGTCGTCGGTCAACCCACGCCTCCACATACCGGCCCGCTAACTCCCATCGATGCTCACGCCGAAACGTTCGAGAACGAGATCGATAGGGTTCGCGATCGTGTGCGTGTTGCTTCCGGCGAAGAGCAATCCCACGGGCTGCCGGTTGTCCTCGCCCTCACCCTTGGTCACAACGAGAGATCCCGAGTCACCTCCCTGGCTAAAGGTGCCGTCGGTGATCAGAATCTGATCGACGAAGCGGACGTTGCCGTTGTTATAGTTCACATTGATGGTCGCGTTGATGCCGGTCACAGTACCGGTGGTCAGGCCGGTGGTACGACCGTACTTCTGTACTTTCTGACTGAGAGAAGCCGCCAAGGGCTTCGAGCGCGGCTCGCCGTAGCCGTTCTCAGGCGTGCCGGTTCCCAAGTTTTCGGCCGAAGTCAACGCGATGGCCGCGTCGATGCGGTTGTCCGGGCAACTCAGGACACTGCAGAAGCGGAGCGGCTCGTAGTCGTGAAGGGTGCCGATTGCGTTGGAGGGATCGGTGCCCCCGTCCACCCGACCGGGCTGGAGGATGTCGTCTCCCTTGTTGGCATCGTTACGATTCGCGAACACGTGATTGTTGCTCAGAGCAAAGGTCTTCGAACCATCACTCACCCGGGCTCCGATCGTCCCCGCAGTCACGTCTGGCTGGCCGCCCGATACTCCGATCGGGACAGGTCGAGAGAAACGTTGTTTTGGGTCCACCGCGCGCTCGGACTCTTTCGCACGGGGGCCGTCTCCCAACGCCCAGAACTCACCCGTGACCTGGGAAAGCACCGGGATGCCCTCTAGACTCGCCGGCATTCCGAGCACGCCCACACGAGCGGTGTAAACGACCACTACGGGAGTGCCTCCAAATCCGAGCGAGACCGCCGTCCCCACGACTCCGTCGATCGTAAGAAGATCCGGACTGTGGAGATCCTGCGCCGCCATAGCTGCGAACAGATCGGCCGCGCCACTCCGCCCCGATGGCCCAAAGATCCAAAAGTCGTCGTGAACCACGGGGCTGGGCAGAAAGAGTTCTGCCAACAAAGCTGCCAGAAACGTGACCTTTGACCGACGTCCCCCACTCCTCACGTGATGCTCCCGTCTCTAGTGTCGGCCAACATGCTCCTCCATGGACAACCTACATATACCATACGGGAGGAGAGGGGGAGAAAGTTCCACCCCTTGCCGCCATCATTCCTCTCTCTATGATGTTGAAATCAGCTAATATTGTTGGTCTACGATCTCGTTGAATTCGTTGTGAGGGCGTCATCCAAGGCGTCGGTGTCAGCTCTTGCTGGGTCTTCGCCGCCCTTGGATCCTGAGAGAGAGTGCAGAGGACGATGACGGAAGTTGCGGTGACATTTGCTGGTCGTGGACTGGCCTTCTGGATTACCAGTAGCCTGGCGATCACGAGTTGTGGGGGGTACGGTAGCGCTGGCCCTTCAACAACCGGGCCGTCCGAGAGGGCATCCGACAACGCTCGAGAGGCCCCCTTCGTGCGGGTGGTCGATGGGATCTCGTTTCGCGACGAGTCGGGTCGGGCCTATGAGTCGGCTCTCCTCGGCGGCTTGAACGTCCCTCGTCCTCAGTTCGCTGACCTCGACGGGGACGGAGACTTGGACCTCTTCCTACAGGAGCGAACGGGAGAGTTGATGCACTTCGAGAACGTGGGCACACCGGGGGAGCCGAGCTTCGTGTGGCGTACCGACCAGTATCAGGAACTCGAGGTCGGCGAGTGGAGCCGATTCCTCGACTTCGACCGTGACGGCGACCTCGACCTTCTCGCCGAGAACCCGTTCAGCTATGTGCAGTATTTCCGCAACGAGGGCTCGGCCCGGGAACCTGCGTTCCTCCCGGTGGGCGACTCGGCCCGCGAGGTCGATGGCACACCACTCTTCGCGGATCGACAGAACATTCCGAGCTTAAACGACATCGACTGCGACGGAAACTGGGATCTCTTTCTTGGCCGAGTCGATGGGACCATCTCGCGATACGAGACATCGACCACCTCCGCGGACGGCGCGCCCCTCTTCCGGTTCATCGAGGATCGCTTCCAGGGGATCGAAATCGTGGCGGCGATGGCCGGAAGTCTACACGGCGCGAACTCCATGGCGTTCGCGGACATGGACGATGACGGAGACCTCGACTTCTTCTGGGGGGATTTCTTCGAGGCGAGCGTCCTCTATCTCGAGAATACCGGATCGTGCAGCGAACCGATTCTTCTCGGCGAGCCCCTTCCCTTCGAGGTTGAGGACTCTTTGATGACGAGCGGCTACAACGTTCCGACACTGGCCGACGTGGACTCAGATGGTGACTTAGACCTCTATGTCGGGGTCTTGGGCGGTGCGTTCAACCCCAATCTCACAACGATACGGAACTTCCTCTATTACGAGCAGGTTGACGGGCGCTTCAGCCGACAGAGTGAGCGCTTCATCTACACCGTCGATGTGGGGAGCGAAAGCATTCCGACGTTCGCCGACCTCGACGCCGATGGAGACCTGGATCTACTGCTTTCGAACAAGATCGATCCGAACAACACCCGATCGTCACGAATGTATCGCTTTGAGAACGTAGGCACGGCCGAGGCACCGTCATTCGAGGAGCGGGAGCGGGTCGAGTTGTTCACCATGTACCACTATGCGCCCGCGATGGGTGACCTGGACAGTGACGGTGACTTGGACATGCTTCTGGGCACTTGGAACAAAGGGGTCGCCTTCTACATCAACGAGGGCTCGCCTGAGACTCCCGACTTCGTTCTGGCGGACACGACCCTCGTGAAGCTCACCCGAGGGAGCAACAGCACGCCGGCTCTTACGGATGTGGACCGGGACGGGGATCTGGACCTCTTCATTGGAGAGTCCTCCGGAGAACTCAACTTCTACCGAAACGTCGGCTCAGCGCAGGCTCCCAGCTTCGAGCTCGTGAGCGACAACTTCCTAGCCATCGATGCGGGGCGCCGCAGCTTCCCGACCTTCGCCGATATTGACGGCGACGGGGATGAGGATCTCCTGCTCGGGCGCGAGGCCGGCGGAGTACTCCTCTATCGACGTGAAGGGGGCGGAATGAATCCCGAGTTCGTGCAGGACTCGACATTTACTCTTCCGCTTCCGAACTACTCGACACCGTCTGTTGTCGACATCGACGCCGACGGCGATCTCGACGTCTTCTCCGGCGCGCTGGCCGGCGGGCTGTTCCTAATGGAAAACCGGAGCCGTTAGCCACCCTCGAGGTGTTGATCGGCCTCTAAAGAATGAAGCCGAATATCAGGAACAGCACCAAGGCCCCGCTCGCCGCGATGAGCGCGTAAGGCAGTTGCGTCCGCACGTGATCGATATGGTCCGTAGCCGAGGCCATAGACGCGACGATGGTGCTGTCCGAGATGGGTGAACAGTGATCGCCGAAGATCCCACCACCGAGGGCGGCCGCGAGGGTGAGACCTAGGTGTAGATCCAGGAGACTCGCCATGGGGACGACGATGGGGATCATGATGGCGAACGTTCCCCACGACGTACCTGTCGAGAACGCCATGATGCAGGCCAAGATGAATAGAATGGCCGGCACGAAACCCGGATTGACGTTCGCCTCGGCCACCTGGGCCAGCCACACGCCGGTCCCGAGCGCCTGTTGCGTTGTTGCGATTCCGAAGGCGAGCGCCAGAACGATGACCACAGGGGTCAAGCCTTGAATGCCCTTGATGGTGTAGTCGGTCACTTCCCGCAACGTCATGATCCCCTGGGCCCGATACATCACCGCCCCGAGTAGGATACCGACGATTACGCCCCAAAGAACCGCGTCTGACCCACTCCCATTGAGGATGACGCCGTCGCCGGTCAACCAGAGCACGTAAGGCACGGTCGCGACCATCGCGATGATGGGCAGCAGCATGTTGATCGCTCGTAGCGGAACGCCTTCCTTGGCGGCCAGCATGCTCACATCGGACGACACCATGGGTTCTGCACCGTCCCGAAGGAGCTTTCCCTCTTCCCGGACACGGCGCTCGGCCTCACGCATGGGTCCGATGTTCCAGTCCGTCATCCCTACGAAGAAGACCAGAACGAGCGCGAAGATCGCATAGAAGTTTAGGGCCAGGGCGGACAGCAGCACTCGGTTGGGCTCGGGGACCGACTGCGCCGCCAGGAGCGCGACGATATACGCCCCCCATGCGTTGATCGGGATTAGCAGCTGTTTGGGCGCACAAGTCGCGTCCAAGATGTAGGCGAGCTTCTCCCGCGAGATCTTGGCACGATCGAAAAGGGGCCGAGAGACCGAGCCCGCGACAAGCAACCCGAAGTTGGACTCGAGGAAAAGGACCATGCTGGTCCCGATCCCGAACATCCGTACTGTGCGCTGGCTCTTACCGAGACGTTTCTCTTCCACCCACTTGATGAACCCCTCCATCCCTCCTGAGGCCTGCGTCAGGGTGATGATCGCACCGATCAAGGCCGAGAAGAGCAGCGTCCGAGCGTTCCCTGGGCTGGTGACCGCGTCGAGGAATACGTTCACCCCCTGCACCAACCCGAGAATCGGATTCCACGAGTTCAAAATGGTCCACCCCAGCCACACGAACAGGCCCAGGGAGATGTAGACCTCTCGCGTCTTGATAGCCAATGCGATGGCCACGATGGGAGGAAGAATCGAGAGCCATCCGATGGTCTCCATATCGCCTCGGCTTCGGAGTTATCGAGTCAGTGGGAAAGGACCAACCTGCGGGGGAAGCACCGGCACACACAAGGGTCCGAGGGCGCGCGCGACGGAGGCGGTCGTGCCCCCTCTCCCCCATATGAGGTCGCCAGAGCCCGTTTGGCGCGCCTTGGAGGGCCTGAGGCAGTAATTACCTGGGGGAACCCTAGACAGCGCCTAGGGGGCCTAAGGGGCAGCCTAATCCTCCTTGATGATCCGGATCTCATCGGGCGCATTGGGCACCACGCAGAGGAACTCGAACGCCTCGGGCCCGAGGGACTCGTACCAGTGCGGCACACCCGCCGGAATGAACACCACGTCGTCTCGCTGAACCTCGATGACCTCGTCCCCAATCCCAACTCGAGCGTTGCCCCTCAGCACGTACTGTCCATGCTCCACACTATTCGTGTGTTTGGGCATGCCTCCACCGGGCTCCATGATGAACCGTCGCATGGCGAAGTTGGGACCTTCGTCCGGGCTGATAAGAACCTGTCGAACTGTGCCCGAGCCTGCCCCGACCGTCTCAGCCGGAACGTCATCCGCGTGCTTCTGCTGCATTATGCGCCCCCTGGAAACCGAATCGTCAAGGCAATCGTCGGGGGCGGGCGGGGACACCCCCGCCAGCCCCCGAAAAGCACTAGTTGCGGGTCCGCGCTTGCACCGCCGGACCGCTCTCCCAGTCCTGCACACTGGAAATGTTCGGCTGACCCCAATCCAGGCCGTTCCATCCCGCGAAACCTTCCATTCTGAAGGCCCAGAATCCGGTCTGGATGTCGGACATCACGATGAGGCCGTCCGCGTTCCTTACGTCCACCCCCCAAGAGCCGTTCATCACACCGCCGTCTTCAGGCTCGAGGTAGGTATCGTAGTGGGCAATAGTCTTCGGGTTCGCGGGATCCGACAGAGTGAAGACCTGGAGGCCATCCACATAGGCGGATACGAAGACGTACGGCCAACGCACCTCGTGGTTGTGCGAAAGGTTTTCCCAGTTCGCTGTCCACGCTGAGATCGGCCGGTTGATGTTGGCCACCTCGCCATCCAGACCCGGTTTCAGGTCGAAGATACGGAGCGGGGCGTACTGGTACTCGGTCTCGGCAATGACATAGCGGCCATCTGGAGACGGAGTGAAGGTATGCCCGCGCCGTACCCCATTGATGCCAGTCAGGCTCACGAGGAGCTCCGGGTTTTCGAGGTCGGTCACGTTGTAGACGTAGTAGCCGCCCGTGCCGCCACCGTAAAACCTATCCTGCTCACTGTCAGCATCGTAACCGGTGTAGAAGTCGTGATACCCGCTTGCGCCGGCCCGTCCGGGAGTCTGTCCTTCGGGAACCGGAACCCGTGCGACCAGCGCCTCATCTATGCGCCCGTCAACGACGTATCCTAGGTCGTACACGTTCGCAAACGGACCCCCTATCGTTGTGAACAAGAGGGGACGTCCGTTGCTATGCTTGTACACGAAGATATTGTGGAATCCGCCGACTTCGGTCGGTCCCTGAATGCGGCCCACTTCCTTGAACTTCGAGACGTCCGGCAGGTCCGTGGCATCGAAGATTACGGCTCCGAGGTCCGCATCGGGACCGCCCTGGCGGAACTGGACCGAATGGACAACGTAGTTCCGACCTTCGTACTCGAAAATCTTGATATCCTTGCCAGCAGAGCCGACGTGAAGATCCATGTCCTCGAAGCTCCACCGAAGAATGACTTCAGCGTCGTACGGATCGGAAATATCGATGATATCGAGGCCACGGCCCTCACGAGCAATGTAGACATAAGGACGGTCCAAGTTCTGCTCAACCTCGATGTCCGACACCCTCTCGCCCAAAGGAAGGTGTGCTACTACCTCGATATTGTCGCTTCCCCGGGCCTCACTATCACTCTGAGCCGCGGCGGGTCCCGTCAGCAAAAGAGTCGCGCCTGCAAGCGTTCCTGCGCACAGTCCAAATGGCTGGATTCTCATGGATCACCTCGTTGGGTTCAGACGTCCGCGGGATTCGGTCCGGTTTCGAAAAAATACGCAACCAATAAAGGGCCGCACAGGATCTTAACATGGCACTTCGAGAAAGAGCAACGGCGCAAGAGCGCTGCCTACAAAACAACCGCGCCCCCTGCCCGAAGGCAGGAGGCGCGGCGTAAAACTCTAGACTAAAGCCTAGTTCGACGGACCGGAGTCCTGGTCCGAAACGTCCCACCAAACCCGACCATCCCAACTGTCGTCCCCACCATTGGCGGCGATTGCAGCTAGAACGTTGGTCTCGTTGAAGGTTTGCTCACTCCGGGGGTACGGCCAGCGTACCGGCACCAACGCGTTGAACGCGTCCTGACCCGGGATAAGATGCGGAATGTTGGTGCGTCGATTCTTGAGAATCGCCTCAAGGCCCTGATCCCAGAGCTGGAACCAGTACGCCCGATAGATCAGCGACCGGTTGGCCTCGGCGCCGCCGTCCCATGCCACCAACGCGTGGGCCAGATACGCGTCTCTCTCGGCCTGCGTGATCGCTGCTACTGCAGGCGTCACGAACGCTCCGCAAGAAGCCGCACACCCGTCTTGATAGACGTCGAACGAGGCGTTGATGCCTGCCTCGTAGAAGGTTTTGGCGCTTCCGCTGATCCAGCCGCGATCCGCCGCCTCGGCCTGTAAGAGCAGCACCTCAGCGTACTCCATGAAGAATGCAGGAGCATCGCGCCTCAAGTGCCAGGCACCAACCTGCGAGACGTAATCGAAGTCCCGCTCGCCGTTCGCGTCAAACCCACGATCGTCGTTTATGCCGTTCGGCATACCACGGTGGACGCCACCATCAACGGCCAGATCCCCATGGAAACGCACTCGCGGATCGACACGAGCGAGCATTTCATCGATAAAGAACTTACCCGGACGATAGTCGCCCGGACGCTCGACGAACCCTTGCCACATGGGATTGTGGTCCGGCTGCGCCGCCGAATAGAACAACGCCGCCGTGTGCGAATGATCTTCCATGACGCCGGCCGTTACTGCTGCCGCTGCCTCGGTCGCTGCTTTGCCCGCGTTCACCTCACTCAACCGCATCGCCAGGCGGAGCCTGAGCGAGTTGCCGAAGCGACGCCACGAGTCCATGTCACCACCGAACGCTAGGTCACCATTGATGCTAGCGCCCACATTGATCATGCCGGTGGCGGCGGTTAGCTGCACGAACAGGTCGTCATAGATACTGCTTTGCGAATCGTAGACGGGCCTGATCACCGGTGCACTCTCCCCACCCTTAATGGCCTGGAAATAGGGCACGTCGCCATACATGTCGGTCAGGTTATGTGCGGCATAGGCCTTTAGAATCATGGCCACAGCCGTCTCGTTTGCATTACCGGCAGCAATCGCTCCGGTTAGCATATGCTGAGCGAGAACCAAGTTGCCGTTCGGCGGGTCACCACTGAGGCTCCAGAACGAACCCCAGTACCCGCTCCCGTAATCCGTGCCCAGATCGTAACGATCCGCGCCCGCGTACTGGATGCGGGCGGCGTGCTGCACGAACAGAGAGGCCGAGGGCAAGTCGATGTTGCTCTCACCCACAATTTCGTTGGCCAATCCCCGGATCAAAGACGGGAGTAGGAACTCCGGCCCCAATGAGGTCGGGGAGTTAGGGTTTTCGTTGATGTCTGTCAGGTTGTTGAACTCGTCGCATCCCGCCGTGCCAACGGCAAGGATCAGGAGTGCGCAGAGCGAGCGTATTTTCAAGTTTCGCATCTTATTCTCCTTCCGTTACCTAGTCACGGTGAAGTTGACGCCAAAGGTCCGGTCGGTCGGAGCCGACAGGTACTCGATACCACGTGCGTGGTTGTCGGCAAAAGCGACGCCGTCGGACTCTGGGTCAACGTTGTCGCAGGCACGCGAGCCACAGAAGATGGCCAAGTTCCTGCCCACTAGCGTGACGCGGCCAGTGGAGAACGGCAACTTCTCGAGCAAGTTCGGGGTCAGTTCGAAACCGAGCTTGACCTCACGCAGTTTACCGAACGTCGCGCGCTCTACCCACGGAGTCTCCTGGTCGTCGTAGTGACCCCAGAAGTTCTTCGCGTCGGAGTAAACGTTGTTCGGGGCACCGGACTCGGTGACACCAGTCATGTTCACGCCAACAACATCGGTGCGGCGGTTCGAGAAGTTGAGCTCCTCGTCTACCGTCACGCCGTCGATCCGACCACCGTAGTGGCCGGTCTCGTAGAGCAGGCCGTCACGTACAGCCAAGCGGCACGTACCGCAGTACATGACGCCACCCCAACGAACATCCAGCAGGAAGCTGAGTTGGATGAGCCCGAAGCTGAAATCGTTGCGGATTCCGCCGATCCAGTCCGGCTCACTCGTGGCGCGCTCGCCATCTTTACAAACGGACGTCTCGCCACCAGGACACAGCGGCTGCTTGGTCGACGACCGGAGCGGCCAACCCTTGCTGTTAATGACGACGTTGCCACTGTCGTCACGACGGTACTCGTCGCCCCACACCGTGCCGTAAGGCTCACCGACGCGGGCTTCGTACGTAACGGCGTAGCTGCCGAGTACGATGCGGTCCAGCGACTCATGAAGTGCGAGCACTTCACTGCGGTTCCGCGCCCAGTTGAGGGTCATGTCCCACTGCAGTCCGGAACCCCTCAAGATGTCGGTCGTGAGAAGAAGCTCGATACCAGCGTTCTTTACCTCACCAGCGTTGATGATCTGGTTGGCGAAGCCACTCGTGGTCGAGATCGGAACCGATAGAATCTGGTCCCTGGTCTTCGTGTTGTAGTACGTCATGTCGAGCGTCATGCGGTTGTCAGCGAACCGTACGTCGGCTCCGACTTCCCACGACGTCGTGATCTCAGGCCTCAGGTTCAAGGCCGGGAGATTTCTGCTCGGGATGAACCCAGGCGAACCTTGGAAGGTCTGCAGCTGAGTCATCACAGCACTGGTCTGGTACGGAGAGGCGTCACTGCCAACCTCGGCCCAGCTAGCACGGACCTTCGCGTAATCGAAGAGGCCGCCGTCCCACTCGAACGCGTCGGACAGAACCAAGGCCGCCGACACCGATGGGTAGAAGTACGAGTTGTTACCCTCGGGAAGACTCGACGACCAGTCGTTGCGGGCTGTCACGTCGATGAAGGCGTAGTTACGGAACGCGATCGAGGCCAGTCCGTACGTGCTGTACACGCGCTTCTCGGTGATCCAGTTGTCGACCGTCGGCGGTACCGCAGAGTTCTGCGGCGTGTAGAGACCCGCGATGATCAGGTTTTCCGACTCAATGGAGTGACGGTTCGTATCGTTCGCACGACGGTTTACACCACCGCGGACCGACAGATTGAAGTCGTCGTTCAGGTCGCCCTGAGCGGACAGCACGACGTCGAAGTTCGTCTCCTGACGGAAAATCGTCTGGTCGATGAACGCGCCGAACTTGTAGTCATGACTGAACTTCGGGAACACGTTCTTACGACGGTGCTCGTACCAGTCCGTACCTACACGGGCCGAGATCGAGACGTTGTCTGTGAACGAGTAGTCCAAGTCCACGTTACCGATGAACCGGTCACGCGTGTCCTGGTTACCCGCCTCAGCCAACACGAAGTAGATGTTGTCCCAGTAGTTGTGGTTCCAGTTACGCGGCAGCCCGTATCCGGGGTGATCCGCTCCGAACTCACTGCCCTTATCCAGCCACAGCTGGTACGCACGCTTCGCCATCTGCGTCTCGGTCGAACGCTGCCACCAGAGGTACTGGTACGTCGCGGAGTTCAGCGAGCCACCATCGTTCAGAGGGCGGTTCTTACCGCCGCTCTTCACGTAGCTTGCAGAACCCTGAACCCGAAGGCTCTCGATCGGAGTCACGCCCGCAGCGATCGACAACTGCGTGCGGTCGATCTGGTGGTACGGCGACTGACCGTCCGCGTTTACCTGCGTGGCCGACAGGCGACCGTTCGTAGAACCAGCGCTTCCCGCCACCGAGAAGTGCTCAGTCATGTTGATGCCGGTCTCGAACAGGTCACGGGTCGAGTATGCAACAGGCAAAAAAGGACGCAGCGCGATGCCGTCGGCATCAGCCGGATCGGCCGTCCACTGGTTGTACAGCTGGCCGTTCATGGCCGGGCCCCAGCTCTCGTCGATGTAGTCACCAACGCCACCACCGGCTCCGTCTTTGTACTCGAAGTTCGAGGTACGGTCGCCGCCGCCGAACACGTTCTGCCAACGAGGCGACACCGAAGCGGTCGCGAACGCCGCTTCAGCGCTAGCGGTGATCTCCAACCGACCGTCAGCCCCTGCACCCTTCTTCGTCGTGATCAGGATCACGCCGTTCGAGGCACGAGAACCGTACAGTGCCGCAGCGTTCGCTCCCTTGAGCACCGAGATGGACTGGATGTCATCAGGATTCAGGTCCTGCGCTGCGTTGCCGTAGTCGACACGGTTGATCGCCGACTCGTAGAAGTCCGTCCCGTTGTCGATCGGCACACCGTCCACTACGAATAGCGGCTGGTTGTTACCTGCGATCGACGCGAGCCCGCGGATCGTGATGTCAGAACGGCCACCCATGGCGCCCTGGTTCTTGATCAACACGCCGGAAACCTTACCGGACATAGCAGTCACTAGGTTGGTCGACACGCCGGCATCGGCAATGTCGTCACCCTGAATGTCCTGCACCGCGTAGCCCAACGCACGCTCGTCGCGGCTGATGCCGAGAGCCGTCACGACTAGGCCATCCATCTCAACTGCGGTCTCTGAGAGAGTGAAGTTCTCTGTGACCGTCGTGCCGCTAACGTCTATGCGACGCTGCTGAGACTCGTAACCGATCAGCTCGGCGCGTACGATCTGCCCGCCGTTCGGTACGTTCTGAATCACGAATCGCCCATCGGTGTTCGTCAAGGTTCCCATTTGAAGACTGGGAATCGAGATCTGAACGCCCGCGAGCGGTTGTCCCGTGCCGGAGACAATCGTCCCGGCCACGTTCGTCTGAGCGGCTGCCGTGAAGCCCAAGGGCCCCAACAGTAGCGCGACTAAGACGGCTCCAAATGCTTTCCGTAGCAATCGGTCCATCATTCTTCCCCCCCTAAAAGGTATCGGCGAGAAACGCCTGTGGTACCACCCAGGCCCCGGACGCGCACGTCCGGGCCCAAGTTCCTTCCGTTCATCCCTTTACCGGACGAACGAATACGAGAGTCCAGTTACCTGACGAACGAATACGAGAGTCCAGCGCTCACCACTGTGTCGTACTGGCTACCCTCGCCAGCACCGATGCGCGCATAGATCCACTCAACAGCGTCCACGAAGAACGCCACCGGAGCATCTTCACCCATTGGGATGGAGATTCCGCCGCCGAGTTGGACGCCAAACTCTGCAAAGTCATACTGGTAGGTCGGAGCGTCACGTTTGATGTCGACGAAACCACCGCCAAGCTTCACGTACGGTGTAGCCTTGTCACCCGGGAAGCGGAGCAGAAGACTCGCGCCATAATAGTAGCGGTTGAGATCCACGTCCTCGGAGACCGCGCCCGGGTTGGCCGGCAGTACAACACCCGCGCCATCACCCGGTGCCCCCGCCGAGCAGCACTCTTCACGCCCGGTCTTCGGAGCGTAATGGAAGTCCCCACGAATGGCGACGTTCTCGTAGATGACGTAAGTGAATCCGCCGCCGAACTGTGTCGCGGACCCAAAGGTCGTCTCGCGCAACACGTCGAATCCTACTGGATCAGACGACAGCCCCCCTTGCACGTGGATCGACAAGTCGCCGACCACGTCGGTGGACTGCGAGGCAGCCGGCGTCACCAGCGCAAAGCCGAGCAAGGCCGTGAAAAAAAGCGAACGAAGTTGCATCATGGACAATCGCCCTCGCGTTCATTGGCTGTTTACAGGTCGGACGTAGACGCGCCGATCCCGAGCCAGCCTTTGGTGAAAATAATCGTTACGGGTATTTAAAACTCTCTTGTCATGTCTGTCAAGACATTCTTTCCCCATTCTTTGGGGCGAAGATACTCGCTGGAGAGTCTGCGAAGCACTTCCACATACCCCTTACCACCTCATCTCTAGCGCCTGGAGCCCGCCTGTACCGCGGGCCCATTATCCCAGTCCTGCTGACTCGAAATGTTGGGCTGTCCCCAGTCCAAGCCGTTCCATCCGTTGAACCCTTGCATGCGAAAGGCCCAGAACCCGGTCGCCATGTCGGAAATCACGATCAAACCATCCGCATTGCGCACGTCGACGCCCCAGGCACCGTTCATGATCGAGCTCTCCTCATGCTCGAGGAACGTGTCGTAGTGCGCGACAGTCCTGGGGTTCTTCGGGTCCTGAAGGCTGAAGACCTGTAGCCCATCCCAATATCCGGACACGAACACGAAGGGCCACCGCACTTCATGGTTATGGGACAGATGTTCCCAGTTCGCGGTCCAGGCGGAGATTGGCCTGTTGATGTTCGCCACCTCGCCGTCCAGTCCTGGCTTCAGGTCGAAGATCCGTAGGGGCGCATACTGGTACTCGGTCTCGGCGACCACGTAGCGTCCGTCCGGCGAGGGCGTGAACGTATGACCGCCCTGGACGCCGTTGATTCCCGTGAGACTCACGATGAGCTCGGGATTCTCGAGATCCGTCACGTTGTACACGTAATAACCACCGGTACCCCCACCATAGAAGCGATCCTGCTCACTGTCCGCGTGGTATCCAGTGTAGAAGTCGTGATAACTACGAGCGTTCTCCGCAGGCACCGGTACACGAGCGACCAACGCCTCGTCGCCTCTGCCCTCCACGACATATCCCAGGTCATATACGTGGGAGAACGGCGTGCTCGTCGTGGTAAAGAGGAGCACACGGCCATTGCTGTGCTTGTAGACGAAGATGTTGTGGAAACCGCCCAACTCCTGAGGGCCTTGAATGCGGGCTACTTCCCTGAACGTCGAGGCGTCGGGTAGGCCCGTCACGTCGAAGACGATGGCGCCGAGATCAGAATCGGGGCCTCCCTGCTGGAACTGAGTGGAGAGGACCACATAGTAGCGATCATTCCACTTGAACTCTTTCAGATCCTTCCCGCCCGCACCCACATGGAGCTCCGAGTCCTCGATCCGCCACTGTACAAGGATCTCCGGATTCTCCGGGTCATGGATGTCGATAACGTCGATTCCCCGATCCAAGCCGGAAATGTCGCCGAACACTTCTCGCCCTAGGAACACGTAGGGGCGATCCAAGTCCTGAGAAATCTCGATGTCGGATACGCTCCCCTCTGCCCCCATCGGCACATGAGCCACCACTTCAATGTTGTCGCTCCCACGTACCTCGGCGTTCACCTGGGCATCAAGTGGGACACCCACTGCCACCAGAGCTAGTCCTGCCAGGATCGTCGTGAGCTCCATCATTCCCTTGGTCTTCATTGGTTCACCTCGTTAGTTAGTGCGGCCATCCCCACTGAGGGATCACCCGCGTCACCCTCGCCCACGCCTCTCCTAATTGCGGCTCCGTGCCTGGTACTCAGGCCCGTTTTCCCAGTCCTGGACGCTCGAGATGTTCGGCTGACCCCAATCGAGGCCGTTCCAGCCCTTGAACCCTTCCATACGAAACGCCCAGAACCCTGTTACCATGTCGGACACGACGATCAATCCGTCCTCATTCCGCACGTCGGTCCCCCACGCCCCATTCATGACGCCGTCATCTTCACCCTCCAAGTAGGTGTCGTAATGGGCAATCGTGCGTGGTTTCTTGGGATCCTGCATGCTGAATACCTGCAAACCATCGAGATATCCGGACACGAACACGAAGGGCCAGCGGACCTCGTGGTTGTGCACCAAATGCTCCCAGTTGGCCGTCCAGGCCGAAATCGGAGTGCGGATGTTGGAGACTTCTCCGTCCAGCGCAGGCTTCAGGTCGAACATCCGGAGCGGCGCGTACTGGTATTCGGCCTCAGAAATTACATACCGACCATCCGGAGATGGGGTGAACGTGTGCCCCCATTCGATGCCGCTGATGCCCGTCAGGCTCACCAGGAGTTCCGGGTTCTCAAGGTCGGTCACGTCGAATACGTAGTATCCGCCCGTTCCGCCCCCGTAGAACCGGTCCTGTTGGCTGTCGGCGTGGTATCCCGTGTAGAAGTCGTGATAGCTCTGCGCGTTCTCGCCGGGAACCGGAACTCGCGCCACCAACGCCTCATCGCTCCGCCCCTCTAGCACATAACCCAAGTCGTACACGTGGGCATTTGGCGTGGTCGTGGTCGCGAAGAGAAGTGCCCTTCCATTGCTGTGCCGGTACGTGAAGATGTTGTGGAATCCGCCGAGTTCTTCCGGACCCTGGATGCGAGCCACCTCTTTGAAGGTCGAGACATCGGGGAGCCCCGTAACGTCGAAGATGATGGCGCCGAGGTCATAGTCGGGACCGCCCTGCCGGAATTGCACAGACAGAATGACGTAGTGCTTACCATTCCAGGAAAAGGCCTTGATGTCCTTTCCACCCGCACCGACGTGCAGGTCGCCGTCTTCGATTCGCCACCGGTGGATCACCTTGGGATCGGCGGGATCGGCGATATCGATCACATCGATTCCGCGGTCACCGCCGGCAGCCTGTCCAAGAACCTCGCGACCGATATAGGCGAAGGGTCGGTCCATATCCTGCTCAACCTCGATATCGGACACGCTACCGGGAGCACCGAGCGGCAAGTGAGAAATCACTTCGATATTGTCACTCCCGCGCTTCTCGGCGTCCTCCTGAGCAGGCAGCGCCGAGGCGGTCGAAAGGATTCCCAGACTGGCCATGGCCGCTGCAACTGCAACTGCACTCTTCATCCCCATCGTGCACCTCGTCTGATTCTGTCTGATCTCAACGCACACCTAGCAAATCCGCTTACGTAGCGAATGGCGGAAGGGCATGTTAAGACCTCACCTGTGAAAAAAACAGACGAATCCCGAGTGGAGTGCGGACGCAACCGATGTACGAACGAATAGTCTGCCTGACTGAAGAGACCACGGAGGCCCTCTACTTAATGGAGGAGGAGTGGCGCATCGTGGGGATTTCCGGCTTTACGGTGCGCCCCCCTCGGGCCCGAAAAGAAAAGCCCAAGGTGTCCGCATTCACAACTGCAAAAATCGATCAGATCCTCGAACTCGATCCGGACCTCGTTCTCGGCTTCTCGGATATCCAGGCCGACATCGCTGCCGAGTTGATCCGCCGCGGGGTGGAGGTGCACGTGTTCAATCACCGGAGCGTGGCCGACATCTTCCGCATGATTCGAACGTTGGGTGCCATGATTGGCTGCGAAGGTAAGGGTGTGGCGCTCGCCGCCGACCTCGAGAAAGGGCTGGCTCATGTGCGTGCCGGTTCTGACGCGCTTGTCTATCGTCCGCGCGTTTACTTCGAGGAATGGTACGATCCACTGATCTCGGGAATTCGTTGGGTGTCGGAGCTGATCGGCCAGGCCGGCGGCGACGACTGCTTTCCAGAGTTGGCCTCCTCATCTCTGGCCAAGGGCCGCATCATCGCCGATCCCCTTGAAGTCGTGCGCCGCTCGCCCGAGATCATCTTCGGGTCCTGGTGTGGCCGGAAGTTCCAAAAAAACAAGCTCATTGAACGGCCGGGATGGTCAGAGATTCCTGCCGTCCAAACCGGCGACATCTATGAGATCAAGTCCCCGGTCATTCTACAGCCCGGTCCAGCGGCCCTGACGGACGGGGTAGTTCAGATCCACGAAATCATCAGAGGCTGGGTCGAACGCCAAGAGAGGAGGGGCTCATAGCAGAGTTCGGGCTGATGAATTGGGTGGTACTCGGCGTAGCCACGCTGATGGCGGCCGTGGTTCAGGGGGCCATCGGCTTCGCGTTCAGCCTCCTGACGGTCGCGTTCTTTCTCCTCATCCTGCAGTCGGCAGACGCTATACAGGTCACACTGATACTGAACCTGGTGATCTGCGGGTCACTCTGCCGTCACCTTTGGAAGGGTGTTCCGTTCCGACTCTGGCGCCTTCTCTTGGTTGGGGCACTGATCGGGATCCCGGTGGGAGCATTCTCCTTCGCGTATGCGAGTCTGCCGGCCATCTACGTTTCAGTGGCCGTCGTCATTCTTGTCTTTACGGTCGTGCTTGGCCTGCAGCGGACCCCTGATATCGCGGCTGAATCTCATGACGCACCTCAGCCCTATCGGCCCCCATCCGTCGTTGGGATCGGTTTCGCCGCGGGCATCATGACAGCGGCCCTCAGCATGCCCGGCCCGGTTCTCGTCCTCTACCTGACAGCCGTCGGCGTCGACAAGGCCACCTTTCGAGCCGTTTCGCTGACCCTGTTCACTGTCCTTTACGGTGGAGCGATCTTGGCACAGTCGCTCACGTTGGGGATCGAGCGCCATGTGTGGTTCGTCGCCTTGGCCCTGTTACCTCTCGCGTGGATCGGCGCCGCATTGGGTCACCGGTTGGCCCGACTCATCAACGAGGTGATGTTCCGCCGTATCGTACTTCTTCTGCTCACCGCTACAGGCTCATACATGCTGATCAACACACTTATCGGTTGAGCACCATGCGTCCACTTTCCGATTTCCCTCGGGTAGGCCTCGCCCACTGCCCGACGCCACTCGAGCTCATGCCCCGGCTGTCTGAACTCTTGGGGGGGCCGCAACTCTTCGTCAAGCGAGACGATTGCACCGGGCTCGCCCTCGGGGGCAACAAAGCCCGTCAGCTCGAGTTTTACTTCGGCGACGCCCTCGCTCGCGACGCTACCACCGTGCTGGTCACAGGCGCAGTCCAATCCAACTATGCACGGACTGTCGCTGCTGCGGCGGCCAAGCTCGGGCTGGACTGTCACATCCAGCTTGAGGAGCGCGTTCCGGGAATGGGCGAGGTGTACCACGGATCCGGAAACGTGCTGCTCGACCAACTTCTCGGTGCCAAGCTGCATACCTATCCCGAGGGCGAGGACGAAGGTGGAGCCGACCGGGCTCTCAATGAGATCGCCAAAGGGCTGGAGGCGGCCGGCGAGCGGCCCTACCTCATCCACCTGTCGGAGGAGCACGAACCACTGGGCGCCCTGGGTTATGTCGATGCCGCGCTGGAAATCATTCAACAGACGGATCAGAAGCAGGTGCCACTGAAGACTATCGTCATGGCCAGCGGCAGCGCGGCAACGCACGCCGGCATGTTGGTGGGCCTGCGCGCCCACGGGCGCCGTGACGTGGCGGTGCACGGCATCTGTGTGCGCCGCGGGCAGAACGCACAGAAAAGACGTGTCACCCGAGTCGTGAGAAAGACCGAGGCGCTTCTGGACTGCATCGGAGTCGTCCATGATGATGACGTGCAGGTGACCGACGAGTTTCTTGGCCCAGCCTATGGGCGCCTAACCGAGTCCGGGAACCAAGCGATGCTTCTTGGAGCCCGTACCGAAGCGCTGATCCTGGATCCGGTTTACACGGGAAAGGCCTTCGCAGGCTTTCTAGACCTCGTTCGAAAAGGCTCCACGGGGCCGGAGCCGGTGATCTTTCTGCATACGGGCGGAACCCCCTCCCTGTTCGCCTACGGTCCCGAGGTTCTGGAGATCGCCAAGTCCTCTGTCGGCCCCTGAGCGGTCGCCTACTCTCGGCCCGTCTTACTTTCGAGCGAGCAGCCCAGCGAATCCAATTGTCCCTCTTACGCGTATATCAAGGACGCGACAACCTGGTTGGACCATCCACGGAAACGTCATGATCACTTGGCCCAACGTCCCTAAGTTCATGGCCGCCTCGACGGCGGTGCTGGGGGTGTCCGCCGTAGTGCGCAGAGGCCGAGCCAATCGCGTCTCCCCGTTCGCGAGCCTGGTTTCGACGTTTGGTGTCATCATCATGACATCGGCGCTCATCTTCGCTTCGGGGACCGAGACGGTCTACGTGCTGGTCGGGGGGACGGCTGTGTGCGCCATCGGGTTCTTCTTGGAACGCATTACGCGACTCGACGGATACGATGAGCGGGTGGACCTGGATTGACGGTCGCTACGCCTAGTCCCTAGTCGGAACCGTCACCGGAACCCGAAAGCCCTTCACGAGGAAATCGGTAAGCCAGCGCCATCCATACTGGCGCAGGAAAGCAGCACATCCCCATCTTCGGCGGTCACCTCTCCTCAGCGTTCATCGCCTACGACGGGTCCCTGGATGAAGAAACTGCGCTTTCCGCATCCCCTCACGCTTCTCACGGGTTGTATCCTCCTGGCCGCCGCGATGAGCTATGTGCTGCCCGCGGGTCAATACGAACGGAGAGACGACCCCGTCACCGGTCGCAGCGTGGTGGTAGCGGGCACCTTCCACGAGGTCGAGCCCGCCCCGGTTGGTTTCTTCCAAGCCATCGTCGCGATTCCCAAGGGGTTGGCAGACGCGGCCGGTGTCGTCTTCCTAGTCTTCCTGATCGGTGGCGCGTTCACGGTGGTGGATGAAACGGGCGCGCTGCGGAGCGCCGTGGGCTGGCTGGTCCAGCGGCTCCAGAACCGGGAGGTCATGGTCATCCCCGTCGTCAGCCTCGCCTTCGCGACGGGAGGAGCGCTAGAGAACATGCAGGAAGAGATCATCGCCCTGGTCCCGGTCCTGCTCATCCTCACCAAGCGTCTGGGATTCGCTCCACTCACCGCCGTCTCCATGAGCGCCGGGGCCGCCTTCGTAGGCTCGGCCTTCAGCCCGATCAACCCGTTCCAAGTGGGTATCGCTCAGAAGTTGGCGGAACTTCCACTTCTCTCGGCGAGCCTCTTCCGGATCGCGTTTCTGGCGGTTGCCGTGGGCATCTGGATATTTGCTACCATGCGCCATGCCGAGCGTACACGCTCCACGCCCGAGGCCCCCGAGGAAGGGACCGAGGAGGAGAGCGGTATGAGCCCCCCCGATCTCGCCATTCTAGGCATGGTCGTCGCCACGTTTGCCATCCTTATTTGGGGGATCCTCAGCCTGGGGTGGGGCTTCGACGAGATGTCCGCGCTCTTCTTCATCACCGGGATCGTGGCGGGCCTGGTCGGCGGCCTACGGGTGATGGGGACGGCCGAGGCCTACGTGAAGGGGTTCCGCTCGATGGCCTACGCCGCGCTACTAATAGGCTTCGCGAGGGCCATCTTCGTGGTTCTCGACCAAGGACGCATCGTAGACACGATCGTCCACGGCATGTTCACTCCGGTGGCTGAGCTGCCCGTCGCGCTCTCGGCGCTCGGAATGATGGTTGCCCACGCCTTCGTGCACGTGCCCGTGCCGAGCGTGAGCGGGCAAGCCGTGCTGACCATGCCAGTGTTGGTTCCGCTCTCAGACCTTCTGGGGATGTCCCGCCAGGTCACCGTACTCGCTTATCAGTACGGCGCGGGGCTCTGCGATCTGGTCACACCGACCAATGGTGCCCTCATGGCCATCCTAGCCGCCGGGGGCGTGGACTACCAGGAGTGGCTGAAGTTCACGCTGAAGTGGTACCTGGCTCTGATGGCACTCGGCGCCACCATCCTAGTCTTCGCGATCGCTATCGGACTGCAGTGAGCCCGCGTCCCAGACCTCGACGAGCGCCTCTAGTTCGATGCCAAGGCGCTTCTGCTCTGAGAGGAGCTCCCCCAGCACATCCCCCCGTGTGCGCAGGATCATGAATCGGCGCACATCGTGGTACCCCCATCGCCAACGCTCCCGAATCCAGAGGGAGGCAACCCCCAAGGGTGGCAGGAGCACCATCAGTGCTAACCCGACGCCCCAGCCTCGCGCCAATACTCCGACAGCGGACACCGCCAGAACCCACCCCGAATACGTGAGCATACCGTTCAGAAGCTTGTAGGTGGACACCCGGTCGAGAGCAGGCCGCGCCTTCAGAGTCAAAACACGGGTCAGCTGAAACGGCACCCAGAAAAGGATGTGACCCACGATCGCGAGGGCGACCGTTGGAACGCCCAAGAGATAGATCCGACGTGCCGACCATCGCACACCAGTCGGCACACGGACGTCCGCAAGTAGGTCGGCGGGGCCAAAATTGAAAAGGGCGAGACGCCGATAGTGCCTCGACAGGTCACGCTGCACGGACTTCCAACGTTCCTCCGAGCCCGAACGAACGGCGGCCAGGATTCGGGCGATGGTCTCGAAGCGTCGCATCTCCTGTGCCGGGCCCTCGGCCCGTTCCACATGCAGGCTCCAGATGGCCTCGGCAGTTTCTACCAAGGGTCGATCCTCCCACCTCTCGAGGTTGAGGGTGACGCCGCGGAGCGCCTGATCGATGCGTGTGGTGAGTTCACGCACGGCCTCGCGGTCCTTCCGGCCCTTGGCGGCCAGGTCGTCCCACTCGACCGGCTCCCCCAGCACCACGCGCATCTCCGAGAGAAAGCGCTCCTTTCGCGCGGGCACGATGCCGACCGGAACGATCGGAAACGTGCGGGCGGTCTCGGCGTAAACACTGAGGGCCATACGGGCCGTGCCCGTTCGGAGCTTGGCCAAGGACGGCTCCGAGTGGCTAATCCCCTCCGGAAAGATACCGATCGCCGCTCCCGCGGATAGCTCGCTGATGACGGCCTCGAAGACATCCCGGTTTTGTCCCATGGCGGATGGATCGTCCTGCCTGCGATAGACCGGAATCGCGCCCGCCGCCTTCACCATCCATCCGATCCTAGGATGAGAAAAAAGCGGCGCTTTGGCCAAGAATCTCACCCGCCGACCCGTCACACCAGCCACGATGATGGGGTCGACCAGGGAGTTAGGGTGATTCGCCACCAGCAGGACCGGGCCCCTCGCAGGGACGCTGGACCCGTCCACCGAGAGCCGATAGAAGACGCGGCTGGTCAGCCAGCACAACCCAGAGAACACCGGAAGGAGCCACACGGAAGATCCTAAACCCCCTTTCGTGGAGCCTGCGCCACGCTAAGTGCGCGGATCATGCTCGTCCGGCCACAACCATGCGGCGCCTCGCACACCGCTCGCGTCGCCGTGCACGTTGCGCACCACTCTCGTCGAGCAGTCATCGGTGAACACAAAGGGTGGGAGGGCGTGCTCCACATCGTCCGGAAGGTCGGGGAGGTTGGACATGCCTCCTCCAAGAACGACCACATCGGGATCTAGGACATTCACGACTGTTGCCAACCCTCGCGCGAGTCGGTCCACATACCGTTCGTATGTGGCACAGGCGTCCGGTTGCCCATCGGCAACTTGTTCCGCGATCTCATAGGTCGACAAGGTGGCGCCAGTGACGAACTCGTGATCGCTCGCAAATCCAGGTCCCGAGACGAACGTCTCCAGGCAGCCCCGCTTGCCACAGACGCATTCAGGGCCAGGCCGTTCGGAGTCTTTCGGCCACGGAAGAGGATTGTGACCCCACTCGCCCCCGATCCGCTGCCGCCCTTCCAGGACTCGCCCGTGCACCACGGTACCGCCGCCCACCCCCGTGCCGATGATGATCCCGAAAACAGTGTCAGCGCCTGCGCCCGCTCCGTCAGTGGCCTCCGACAGCACGAAGCAGTTGGCGTCGTTCGCGACTCGTATCGGTCGTCCCAAGACGCGCCCGAGGTCCTGGTCGAAGGGGCGACCGTTCAACCACGCCGAGTTCGCGTTCTTTACGAGGCCCGTAGTGGGTGAGAGAGTCCCGGGAATACCCACTCCAACTTCGGCTCGCTGCAGGGCCCCGATCTTCGCTGCGGAATCTCCCTCCAAGGCGGAGACCAACCCGCGAAGAAGCCCCAAGGTATGGTCATAGTGGGAAGGAGTGGCGATGCGGCGACGCGCTAATTCAGTGCCGTCGGAGGCCAAAGCCAAAGCCTCGATCTTGGTGCCGCCTAAGTCGATTCCGATGCGTAGGGTCGGGAGGGTCACGCGTCTACCAAGGCCTATTCTTCCTCCGAGGGTTCAGCGGCTGGCTCGTCGCTCTCAACCGGAGTCGGAAGCGGCTCTGGGGCCGCACTGCCGAGCAGGGCACCACCTAAAAATTGCTCCGTTAAGTCGAGCCCGGTGTCGACCGAATGCAGCCGGGTCGCCATGCCCGCGAGCTCCAACTTGAGCTGCTCGACCTCACTCTGCGAGGAAGACCCTAACTGCCTCGATGCCGGGCCCGTAAGCCTTTTTAGAACCCATTGTCCGAGGAGTGCGCCAGCCGCGCCAAGAGCCCCGCCGCTCACGAAGACCGCGAGGATTCCAACAATGATCTCCGGCTCCATACCAGCATCGCCTTAGGTGTGAGTCAAGCGGGCCTTTCGGCCCATCCACTGCCCACCGGACGCAGATTCTCCAGTTCCGGTTTCGTCTACTGCCCCCCCACCAGGGTGGCCACCAACACAGCCTTGATCGTGTGCATGCGGTTCTCAGCCTGGTCGAAGACGATCGAGTGCTCACCCTCGAACACCTCGTCCGTCACCTCCATACCGTCCAACCTGAACTGCTGGAAGATGTCTTCTCCCACTACGGTCTGGCGATCGTGGAATGCCGGGAGGCAGTGCAGGAACTTAGCTCTGGGCTCTCCAGTCATCGCCATGACCTCTGCGTTGACCTGATAGGGACGGAGAAGTTCGATGCGCTCCCCCCACATCGAGGCCGGCTCTCCCATGGAAACCCAAACGTCGGTGTAGAGAAAGTCCGCCTCCCTGACCGCCTCCTCCACGCTCTCTGTAATGGTGACGCTCCCCCCACTCTTGGATGCGAAGCCCTCGCTGCGCTCCACCAGACCTTCTTCCGGCCAGCACGTCCGCGGGGCGGCCAAGCGCACGTCCATGCCCATCTTTGCGCCACCGACCATGAGCGAGTTGCCCATATTGTTGCGAGCATCACCCAAATAGCAGTATGAGATTTCCGAGAGCGGCTTGCCTGAGTCTTCCTCCATGGTCATGAAGTCGGCCAGGATTTGCGTGGGATGGAACTCATCCGTCAGGCCGTTCCACACGGGGACACCTGCGAACGCACCGAGCTCCTCGACAGTGTCCTGTCCGAACCCGCGATACTCGATGCCGTCGTACATGCGCCCGAGAACTCGGGCGGTGTCCTTGATGGACTCTTTGTGGCCGATCTGTGAGCCGGTTGGCCCCAAGTAGGTAACTCCGGCTCCTTGGTCATGAGCAGCTACCTCGAAGGCGCATCGGGTCCGGGTAGAGGACTTCTCGAAGATGAGGGCGACATTCTTCCCCTTGAGCAAGGGACGCTCCCCACCAGCGGCCTTGGCGCGTTTCAGCTCACTAGCGAGGTCGAGAAGGTGCCGTATCTCGCCAGGCGAAAAGTCTTCCAGCTTCAAGAAATTTCGCCCCGTCAGGTCCCACGTCATGCCCATTCTCCGTTGATGTTCAAATTTCTACTCTCACTCGGCACGGCGGAACGTGCTTAATAATCGGTCTTCAGACGGCATCCCGTAAGAGCGGACAGGTCATGCAGTGGCCGCCGCCGCGCCCTCGCCCGAGCTCGGCGCCCGCATTTCGCAGACTGTTGTTCGTGTATTCGTTCCTCAAGTATGCCGCGACCAGGCCTAGCTCGATCGCCAAGAGGTTGTTGCCGTCGTCCCACTGCTCGCGTTCGGCCTGAACCTCGTCCCCCCCGGTTCCGGGCACCCGTAGGTTCTCCACTGCGACGCGACCTTAACGGCCGCTGAGGACTGCGGAACATCACTCGGGGAAAAGCAACCCTCCATCTGTTGTACCTCCGCCATGATCGTTGGGTAGTCGGCTGACCCCCCACATCACCGAATCCGCAATTTGGGGTGAGGCGGCTCTGGATGCCACAGGGACCAAGCCGTTTCTGTCCTACGGGAAGGCGGAGAGACTCATCAGAATGGCTCTGGCCCACTCGAGTTCGTCGGCATTAACGGTGTGCGCCATCCCTGGATAGATCCGCTTGTGGACCTGTCCGCCCAGGATCTCCATGACATCGGCCGATTCGTCGACCCGGGCCTTTGGAATATGGAAGTCGATATCACTGCACCCTAGGAAAACCGGGGCGCCACCGAGGGACTCCGAATAGTTGAACCCCGTGCCCTCCGGACCCATGAGCCCACCGGAATATGCCACCACGGCCCCGTACCGCTGTGCATTGCGCGCGGCGAACTCCAGGGAGAGGCAGGCGCCCTGTGAGAAGCCCATCAACACGGTTTTTTCGGTTGGAAGCCCCGTGGACATGGCTTCGGCATGAGCCGCCCCAACCCTCGCGAGAGCCGAAGTCAGCCAGGGCTCGTTGTCTTCTTGATGAGCCATAAAGCCCAGCGGGTACCACGAGAACCCCATGGCCTGAGGAGCGATGAACGTGACCCCCGGCACATCGAGCTCCTGCGCGAGGGTCAGAATCCCGCGCGGACTGTCGCCTCGCCCGTGCACGAGCACCACGGCGGCCTGCGCGTCCTCTAACGACGGACCGAAACGAACCGAGGGAGTAATCTTGTGGGGGTCTCCCGCCACATTGCTCATCCTATGTGGTCCTGCGGCATAGTCAGGGTGGGCAAGCGAGACTCCAGTTCCGCTCGCCGCGCCTCGAGCCACTCCGGCAACTTCACGGTGTTGCCGAGATGCGCTTCCGCTTCATCGACCGTGAAGCCCGGATCATCCGTAGCGATTTCAAAGAGCACGCCGCCCGGATCATGAAAGTATATCGACCGGAAGTATTGTCGGTCCTGCACGGTGGTAACGGGAATGCCAGCCCCCGCAATCGCCTCGCGCCAGGTCTGCTGCGTGGCCTGCCACTATATCGTGGTCAACGTCGAAGTAGGCTGAGACCAACTCCTCGGGGTCGGTCGTCTCCTCTAGGGATCGCATGACCCGCTTATCGATTTCTGTGCGATGATCCGTCATAGCCGGAGCCTACGCGCGCTCAAGACGTGGTGTCAATCTGAAGAATTTCTCGGAGCGGCGCCCCACCAATCTGCGTCCAGGAGAAACCTCTGGCAGTCGCTTCGGTATTATTAGCCCGAGCTAGGTCAATCAGGAGGTACCGATGTCGTTCCGCGTGATCATGGCAGGGCTGAGAACCATGGGTACCGAGCAGAACCGAAACGTCTATGCTCGACACGGCGTCGGGAAAAAGATGTACGGCGTTAGTTATGCCAACCTGAACAAGCTCAAAAAGAAGATCGATGTCGATCAAGCGCTGGCCGAGCAACTGTGGGCGTCGGGTAATCATGACGCACGCGTGCTAGCGACCATGGTGTCCGATCCCGTCAAGACTAAGTCCGGAGTCCTGGACGCTTGGGTCAAGGACGTGGACTCCTATGTCTTGGGAGACGCGCTGAGAGACCTGGTCGCCGAGACTCCGTTCGCCCTCAAGAAATTCGAGCAGTGGTCCCGTTCGAAGTCTGAGTTTGTCGGACAAGTCGGCTGGGGACTGTTGTCCTTCTTCGCCAGCCACTCTGAGGATCTCAACAATGCATTCTTCATCGAGCAGTTGAGGACCATCGACGCCGAGGTGCATGCGCGCCCCAACCGCATCCGTCACTCGATGAACGAAGCGATTATCACGATCGGCGCTAGGAACGCAACGTTACGCAAGCGGGCCACCGCCGCGGCCAACCGGATCGGCACTATCGTCGTCGACCACGGCGACACGAGTTGCACCACACCCGCAGCCGTGCCCCACATCGACAAAATGTGGAAACGCAAGGAAGCAAAGGGAAAGTGACGCGGGGCCGCGGCACCTGAAGCGCCTTCCATTCCGACAGGTCGACGCCTTCACGACCGTTCCCCTTGGGCAACGCGTGTGCCATCGTTTTCGATGCCGACGACCCTAGCGGTCCGGGCACCGCTCAGGCTAAAGGCCCAAGCGTTCCTGCATTCCCATGAGCCGGTAGCTCTCTTCGATCCACTTCTGGACCTCGCCGTCGAGCTGGGTGGCGTCGACCACCTTGGCCCAATGGACATACCACCCTGATACCACCTCTTCAACCTGGTCGATGCGGTCCGACTCCAAAGTGTGGGGCAAAGCGAAGGACCAGCTCATCCCGCGCTCGGACAGGCTGGTTATCGGCGCGAAGCGTACCCGCCCCATAAAAGCGATGCGGGTCTTCGCCGGGGCGACGTGATACTCACCGCAGGCGGCGACCATCTGCTCGAACTGGTTGTAGAGTGCGGAACCTCAAGGCCCCAGATGGTCGATCCAGTCACCGAGAGTGGCTTCCCCACAGGAACGCCACTGGTTCACAGTGACGAACTTCGCCCCGCACTTGGGGCAGGTCCAAAATTCTTCCAATCCAGCCATCAGAGTCGACCGATTCCGGGCCCAATTCAGCGCACGCAAGGCACTCCCCCACGGCGGCGGCTTCCAATACATACAATCTGACACACGAGTGGAGGCTTTGGTCCTCCTCAGCCGACAGGGTCCTCTCTACCGACCATCCACACTTGCGCCGACCAACATCGACACAGCGGCCAACGTCGTCTGGGCCGCGTTGAAGCCGAGGCGGAAATCGGCGTCGGAAAAGGTTACAAACAGGTCCGTCGGCTGGTGCCAATGCGGGTTGGCGCGGTTCCCTGTCTCATAGAGCCGCCGATTCTCTCGGAGGCTGACCGCGGCCACCAGATCCTGAAATGGGCCGGAGTCGGTATTGCTCATCGCATTGCTCATCGCTGCCGGATAATCGGTGGCGAACATCCGATTGGCGTTGAGCAGCTTCAAAGCGAGCGCGGCGGACTCGTCAGCCTTCTCCGAAGCGAGTTGGAACTCGATATCTACGTCGGCGTCGATGGCCTGGTTGAAGGTGACCGGGTTACCGTGGTCCCAAAGCATCATGTCGTGCTGGATCATGCCGAGCCACTTCGGCTCTGGATAGCGTCCGGAGCCGGCCGGCTCTTCGATTCCTTGGAGTGGGGCCCGCTGCTCCACATAGGCACGAGCACCATTTAGTCCGGTCTCTTCGTTGTTCCAGAGTGCGAAGCGAACCGAGCGAGCGGTTTGGACATCCGCCATAACGCGCGCGATCTCCATGACCAGAGCCGTGCCGGATCCGTCGTCGTTTGCGGCCTGCCCGCCACCGCGCCCGTCCATATGGGCGCCGACGATGTACATCTCGCCGGGCACCTCACTCCCCCACTTGGTGGCATAAACTTCTTCTCGGGGCTCCGACTCGGTCTCCCCACGCGGAGTGAACCGGTAGTGGAGGCGCTCCGTCTCGTATCCCCAGCCCTGGAGTTGTGCCTCGATCCAGTCGATGGCGCGAGCGTTGCGCTCTGTCCCCTGCTCACGGTCACCAAACTCGGTGAGTCCCCGAAGAATTTCCTTGTAGCTGTCGAACTCGAGTCGGCCCACCACCGCCTGTACTGCGCTGTCGGCGGCCGTCATCTCAACTCCTCCGAGTATCCGAGTCAGCCTTCTGTCGTCAGGGCGGGACTGCTGACCACTGCCTCTATCCTGAGCCGACAGAACGATCGGTCCAGCGAGCGTAACAACCGTGAATACCAGAACCGACAGACGCCCAAGCAGGGCCCGCAAGTGTTCTAAACGATTCAGCATAGTGATCCCTCAAGATGTGAGGCGCCGCAAGCACCGTCGGACTGATTGGCTATCCTGACGCCTAGTGCCCTTGCGGCGCAAGGCGGTGAGACCCGACCAGCATGGTCCCGCACGGGCTCCGGCTAGACCTCGTCGAGCGCCTGCTCAAGATCGGCGATGAGACCCTCCGGGTGCTCAATCCTCACCGAAAGACGCACCATCGACGGCGTAATGCCCATGGCCAACTGATCCTCCTTGGGTACATCGGCGTGGGTCATACTGCCGGGATGTTCCGCAAGAGACTCGGTGCCACCTAGGCTCACCGCCAGGTGCATGAGCTGCAGGGCATTCAGTAACCGGAAGGCCTCCTGCTCACCACCGTGAAGATCGAGTGAAATCATCGCCCCGGGCGACAAGCATTGGGCACCGTACGTCTCGAAATCCGGATCCCCTTCTTTCAGAAGGCCAAGGTAGTGGAGTTGGTCCCCCGGGACGCCGCGTAGCAGAGACTACTGCGGCGCTTCAGTTCCTACTGAAGTTACCCAGGGGCCGTGGTCGGCTCTGTAGGGCAAATCTCCATCGACGCCGCGGGCTATCCAGCTTGGCACCGGCCCGCAGGGCGTCCCGCGTCCACCCCGGTGAGGAACTCCGCTGCAGGTGATCCGAGGGACCTCGCGGCAGGTCCTCCACTAGGGCGATGGGAAGCGGGACTTTCGGCACGAGCAGAATCCGTGTACATGCATAGAAGACGGACGGTGCATAGAAGCCCGCCCGAAACCCACTGCGGGTCCTTGGGGTCCCTGACCTCCGACGCCAGACCGTTGGTTCTCGCCACGACCGCAGTCGCATCAGGAGAGTTGAGATGTCCCGTACCGCCTTGGCAATCGTAGCCGTCGGTCTCTTTATGTCAGTCGCTACCCCTGCGGAAGCTCAGGGACCGGTCTACCGGTCCACGCTTCACGACTTCCAACTGGTGACAGTCGCGGAAGGACTCGTGAACCCATGGTCCATGGCGTTCCTTCCGGGTGGCGACATGCTCATCACGGAGCGGCCTGGGCGGCTTCGCATCGTTCGGAATGGGACTCTGCTCTTCGAGCCCGTAGCCGGAGTACCCGAAGTGCTGGCGCAGGGACAAGGAGGACTCCTGGACGTGATGCCGCATCCGGACTTCGCCTCCAACCACCTTATCTATCTGAGCTTTTCAAAGCCCATCGGCGACGGGTCAAGCGCGACTACGGCGGTCGTCCGGGGGACCTTCCAGAACGATAGCCTTAGCAATGTCGAAGAGGTCTTCCTAGCCGAATCGCGCGGCCGCGGTCACTACGGCTCGCGACTCGCCTTCGATGGCGAGGGCCACCTCTTCATCAGCGTCGGCGACCGCCAAGCACCATCCACCGGTAATCTCGAGGCCCATCCCGCACAGGATCGGTCGAACAACCACGGGACCATCAACCGGATCAACGACGATGGCAGTATTCCCGACGACAACCCGTTCGTGGGCGAGCCGAACATTCGTCCTGAAATCTGGAGCTACGGGCACCGGAACCCGCAGGGACTCATAATTCATCCTGAGACGGGTGATGTCTGGGCTACCGAACACGGTCCTCAGGGCGGAGACGAACTCAACCTCATTCGCCCAGGCGTGAACTACGGATGGCCGGTGGTCGGATACGGTGTGAACTACGGAAGCGGCGAAGCTATTCACCAGGGCACGCACCGCGACGGCATCCAGCCACCGCTCCACTTCTGGGTACCGTCCATCGCCACTGCCGGAATGACGGTCTACACAGGAGACAAGTTCCCGGCGTGGCGCGGGAGTATTTTCGTAGGTGGCATGGCCGGGCAACAGCTCGCTCGCTTAGCCATGGACGGTCAGGTCGTCAACGTAGAGGAGACTCTACTCAACGGGCTCGGGCGGATTCGAGACGTCCGTTCGGCACCGGACGGATACATCTACGTGGCAGTGGAAGACCGGAACGGAAATCCCACATCGGTCTACCGCATGGAGCCGGCGGGCGCGAGGTAGCCGCCTAGCCTAGGGCCCTTCAGGCCTCCTCGTCCACCCAGAGTCGGGCGAACTCCGGTGGGATAGGCACGTCCAGTCGTTTCTTGGACCATGAATCCGGAAGCTCGACGTGAAGGCTCTCTGGCCAGGCTCTTGAAGGCCGCACGAGGGGTGGCGCCGGCCGCGAACCACGGACATCATGAGGGCCATCCCGGCCCGGGAAGCCCGGGACAAGCAGCGACCGGTCGGGTCTGGCTGCGTAGAAGCGATCTAGCATCGGGAGGGTCGATTGCAAGGTGTCGTCAGCCGACTTGAGGGTCGCGTGGCTTTGGTCACCGGATCTGCAAGAGGCATGGGCACTGCAATCGCGCGACGCCTTCACGAGCTGGGCGCCTCGGTCGCGTTGAACGACCTCGATCCCGAGGCCACGGCGTCATGCGCCGCCGAGCTTGGCGACAACGCGCTACCTGTCCCGGCCGACGTCACATCATCGGGCGACGTCCAGCAGATGGTCGAGGCCACGCTGGAGCGGTTCGGGCGCCTCGATATTTTGGTGAACAACGCCGGGATTCTCTTCCCCACACGCCTGGAGGACATCTCCGAGGACGAGTGGCGAAAAACCCTTGATGTGAACCTTACAGGGACCTTCTTGTGCACTCAGGCGGCCATCGCTCCGATGAAGAGGGAGGCATACGGCCGCATCGTCAATCTCGCTTCTACGGCCGGTAAGACAGTGAGCACTTTGGGCGGGGCTCACTACACGGCGTCGAAGCACGGCGTTCTCGGACTGACACGTGCGTGTGCTCTGGAATTGGCACCGCACGGCATCACCGCAAACGCCGTGTGTCCGGGCCTGATCGACACCGAAATGGCGCACGAGAACACCACACCCGAGCGGCTGGATGCCTATCGCACCGGCTTCCCGATCCAACGGCTCGGAAGACCCGAAGAGGTGGCCGACCTAGTCTGCTTCCTGGCCTCTGACTCGGCCGGATATATCACCGGGTCCGCATATGACATCGCGGGTGGCGACCTGATGGTATGAGTGGTCGACGCCTGGCTCGCTCAGGGGTAGTCGTCCGCACGGGCCGACATCGGTCCGTCTCGGTGGCGGGGGAAGGCGAGGCAATGCAGCTGGTCGCGGCCGACTGGGTGGTTGTAGCCGTCTACGGCGCTATCACGCTCACGATCGGTTTCTGGTTCACCAAGCGCGCAGGCCAAAGCGTCGAGGAGTACTTCGTCGCTGGGCGAACGTTGCCCTGGTGGGTGGCCGGCACATCGATCGCCGCGACCTGGTTCGCCACGGACGCCCCACTAGCCACCGCGTCCCTCGTCCGACAGCGCGGCATCTACGCCAACTGGCTGTGGTGGTACGAGGCCGCGGGAATCATGCTGCTGGTGTTCTTCTACGCCCGGCTATGGCGAAGAGCCGCCATCCTGACCGACGCGGAGTTCATCGAGTTGCGCTACTCGGGTCGACCGGCGTCTTTCCTCAGGGGTTTTTCAGCGCTCTACCAGGGGCTCTTGAAGAACTGCGTGGTCATGGGATGGGTAATGCTGGCGATGGTGAAGTTCAGCCAGGTGCTGTTGGGGTGGGACGCCTCCTTCACCTTGGTTGTTTGTGTCTCTCTAGCGCTGATCTACACCATCGCATCCGGGCTTTGGGGTGTGGTGGTTACCGATCTGCTGCAGTTTGTGGCGGGTATGACCGGCTCGCTGGTGCTCGCGGGGCTCGTGTTGGTCCGGCTGGGCGGTCCGAAAGCCATGGCCGACGGCATCCGGGCTCTCCCCGACGCACCCCCGGGCACCCTGGACGTGCTTCCTAATGCGGCCCACCTGAGCCCGCTGGAATTCGCCTCGTTCCTTTGTTTGATCCTCTTATTGTGGACCCGTAGCGGACAGGGCGACGGATACCTGGCGCAGCGGCTGTTCGCCACGCGCGACGAGCGGCAGTCGGTCCTCTCTGCACTTTGGTTCGCGTTTGCCGGAACGATCCTCATGACCTGGCCTTGGGTGGTCGTGGGCTTGGGATCCCTTCTTGTGTTTCCGGTGGCGACGGCCATTCCTGAACTCGCCGCCGATCCGGAACTCGCCTACCCGATGATGATCGTCGAATTGATGCCCACCGGGCTACGCGGGCTCATGGTGGCATCGTTCTTGGCAGCGTTTATGAGCACAATGGACACGCACCTCTGTTGGGGCGCCTCCTACTTGGTGAACGACGTCTACAGAAGGTTCATCCGCAAGGATTCCGAACCGCGCCACTATGTGTTCGCCGCCCGTGTCAGTGTCGCTCTGTTGGCCATGGCAGCGGCCTTCGCGGCGTGGCAGATGGAGACCATCGAGGGCGCCTGGATCTATGTTATCGAGTTGACTGCCGGGGTCGCGCTCGTCTGGCTACTGCGATGGTACTGGTGGCGAGTGAACGCCTGGGCGGAGATCGCTGCCATGGCCGGCTCCGTCTTGTTGGCCAACGGAGACTTCTTTGCAAACGCCGCGGTGCGACTCGGATGGGTCGGAGTTGGCACGCTAGAATCGGTTGATCGGTTCTATGCGGCCGACTACGACTTCGTGCGGGCGCTGCTGATTCTCGTCGTGTGCTCCCTCGCCTGGGTGACGGTAGCCTTCTTGACGGCGCCCGACTCCGATGACCACCTCGACGAATTCTACCGGAAAGTGCGCCCGGGCGGCTGGTGGGGCCCCGTGGCGGATCGATGCGAGGATGTCGAGGTGGGAGGACTGTCGGCGGGACGCCGGTGGCTGGGCTTTGCCGCCGGCATGGTGTTCCTTTACGCTTCCCTCGTGGGCATCGGCCATCTGCTCACCGGCCGGCCCGCTACGGGAGCCGCCCTTTTGCTTCTCGGATTGGTGACCGGATTCGTTACTTTGAGCGTCGCAACGAACCACACGACCGACGACAACACGTCTGAGTCGAGCATCGAGCCGCCAGACGTGGCGCCATCACACTGAATTAGAGGGTCCCAGCTTGAAAATCGTACTGGTGGGGGCAGGCAGTCGTGAGTTCGGACCGGCTACCCTGAGGGACATCTACCTGAGTGAGCCGCTATCGGAGCGTGACGTCGAGGTTTCGCTCATGGACCTCAACGCCGACGAGTTGGCCACCACTCAGTCATACGCTGAAGCGCTCGCGGGTCGAATGGGGCGAAACCACAGAGTCACCTCGACCACCGACCTGCCCGAGGCCCTCGACGGCGCCGACTTCGTCGTCATGGCCATCGAAGTGAACCGCTACTTCTATTGGGCCCAGGACTTCCACGTCCCTCGCACCTATGGCTTCCGCCAGATATACGGGGAAAATGGGGGGCCAGGAGGGCTCTTTCACGCTCTCAGAAACATGGGCCCGTCCGTCGATATTGCCCAGGAGATGGAGTCGCGCTGTCCCGACGCATGGCTGTTGAACTACACGAACCCGCTCACGAAGCTTTGCGAGGTCCAGACCCGACTGACCTCGACGAACGTCATTGGCCTCTGTCACGGCATCTGCCACGGCAAGGAACAGGTCTGCCGACTGATGGAGTTCGACCAGGATGATCTGATCGGGTACGCATGCGGACTCAACCACTTCACTTGGTTCCAGGAACTGACTTCACGAAGCACCGGTGAGGATCTGTACCCTCGACTCAAGACGAGGGAGAAGGAAGCGCATTGGCTTTCGGATTGGGACGAGATCGCCTTGAGTCGCATCCTGCTGCGCAGCTTCGGGCTCTTTCCGTCTCCCGGCGCCAACCATATTGGCGAGTACGTCCGTTGGGCCGAAGATTTCCTCGGTAGTAGCATGCTGCAGTTCTTCTACGATCCCAGAGAAGGCGATCCTTGGACGACGGGCGACGTTCCGACGTGGCTCTACAACTTATCCGATCACCCGACGGACGCCCCACTCTTCCCGGAAGGCCCCCTACCCCGCCTCAAGCCCTCGCGCGAAGACCGCGACCGTGATGGAGGCGAGATCAACACCTCGGGGGAACTGGCCATTCCGATCATCGAAGGATTGGCTTGCGGGGTCGAGAGAGAACTCGCAGCGGTCAACGTTCCGAACGAGGGATGGATTCCAGGGTTGCCGGATGGAGCCGTGGTGGAGGTGCCTGCGACGGTCGGCCCGAACGGGCTCGAGCCCCGTTCGATGGGTGATCTACCGGAGGCCGTACTGGCCCTGCTTCGACCCCAGGCCAGCATCAACAAGATTCTCGTCGAGGCGTACGCCGAGGGTTCCCGGAGTAAACTACTGCAGGCCCTCCTCCTCGACCCCACCTGCCACTCCTACCGACAGTCGGTCCACCTGATCAACCGAATGTTCGAACTCCAGGCGGACATCCTTCCCGGAATGGAGTGGGACGACTAGGACCCCACCTGCATTCGCCCCTCGGTCGACGCTCCCCGACTTCGCCTCTATATTGCCCCGCTCTCGCCACGGGAAGGCGAGTATCTCACCGCGAGTAGACCCCCAAAAGGCAGAGACGAGCTTGAAGAGAATTCTGGTGACGGGAGCCGCCGGGCAAATCGGCTCCGAACTGGTTGCCGCCCTGCGCGAGCGATACGGTGAAGAGGCCGTGCTCGCCAGCGACATCCGCGCGCCAAAGGGCGGCATGATCGATGGGGGGCCCTTCGAGATCATCGACGCTACGGATCAGCACGCCGTGGGCCGTGCCACAATCCGACACCGCGCCGACACGATATACCATCTCGCTGCGATCCTTTCAGCGGTCGGAGAGAAAGACCCCCGGCTGGCCTACCGCGTCAACATGGGCACCCTGCACTCCGTCCTTGAGGTCGCCCGCGATCAGAGTTGCGCCGTATTCACACCGAGTTCGATCGGCGTGTTCGGGCCGACCACCCCAAGCGATCCGGCGCCACAGGACACCATCATGCGGCCCACCACCATGTACGGCGTCACGAAAGTCGCGGCCGAACTCCTGTGTGACTACTACCACCTAAAGTACGGCGTCGACGCTCGAGGGGTGCGTTATCCGGGCCTGATTTCTCATGGAGCACCGCCGGGAGGAGGCACCACCGACTGGGCTGTGGATATCTTCTACGACGCGGTCCAGGAGGGTCGATACATGTGCTTCCTCGGGCCTGAGACGCAGCTGGACATGATGTACATGCCGGATGCCATCAACGCCGCCATCGAGGTCATGGAGGCAGACCCTGCCCGCCTGATCCATCGCAATGCGTTCAACGTCACCGCCATGCAGTTGGCGCCTGCGACGCTTGCCGCCGAGATCCGTCGGCACATCCCGGACTTCGAGATCGACTACGAGGTGGACCCGGTCCGAGAGTCGATCGCCCGTTCATGGCCTCATCGGATCGACGACACTGCTGCCCGCGACGAGTGGGACTGGTCACCGCAGCACGACATGGCCAGCATGACCGAAGACATGATCAAGGAGCTGTCGGCTCGACAGCGCTGACTCAGGGGAGACAAACAAAGATGCCGCTGGATCGAATAACAGGTGTGTTGGACGCCCACGTTGAGGGGCTGCACGAAGCGGGCACGGCCAAGGGCGCCGAGACCGTGGTCTCGGGGGTCCTCAGAGCCGAGGGTGAGCGCGGCCCCCGATTCCTTCTCGAGGGTGAAGGGGACAAAGAGTTCGTCCGAATGAACTCGAACTCCTACCTGGGTCTCGGACTCAATCCCGAGGTCATCAAGGCCGAAGAAGGCGGGTCCGCCGAATTTGGAGCCGGCCCCGGAGCCGTTCGCTTCATCAGCGGAGCGTATTCCGCCCACCTGGAGCTGGAGCGAGGACTGGCGGATTTCCACGGACGGGAGTCGGCCATGATCTTCTCCTCCGCCTATGCGTGTGTGCTTGCCACCATCTCGTCGCTGGTGACGCCCGACACGGTGCTCATCAGCGACGCGCTCAACCACAACTGCATCATCAACGCGATGCGGATGTCGCGGCCTGTCGGCAAGGTCATCTACGACCACAATTCGATGACGGGCCTGGATGCCGCCCTCGCCGAGTGGGCGGGCAAGGCCAAGCGAGCCCTGATCGTCACCGACGGCATTTTCAGCATGAGGGGAGATCACGCGCCGCTCGACGAGGTCATGGAAGCGGCTGCCCGGCACGACCACGCCTACGAAGAGAATGCCATCGTCCTAGTCGACGACTCTCACGGAGTCGGATCGTTCGGAAAGACAGGACGGGGTGTTGAGGAGTTCACCGGTTCCCCGCAGGTCGACATTCTGATCGGCACGTTGGGCAAGGCCTTCGGCGTGAACGGTGGATACGTCACGGCGTCGGAATCCGTCATCAACTTCCTGCGCGAAAGCTCCCCAACGTACATCTATTCGAACCCGATCACGGTAGGGGAAGCGAAGGCAGCTCTAAAAGCCGTACAGATCACAGACGGCCCCGACGGCCGGGCCCTCCTAGAGAAGCTCCGCGGCCTGACGAAACGATTCGAGCAGGGGCTGGCCCGCCTCGGCATCGAGACCATTCCGGGCGAGCATCCCGTGGTCCCCCTCATGATCCGAGACACCCAGCGAACAGGGGAACTGGTGAACCACCTCTACGAGAACGGCGTCCTAGTTACCGGGCTCGCCTATCCCGTAGTTCCAAAGGGTGATGAGGAGATCCGCACGCAGATCAACGCAGACCACACAGAGGCCGACATCGATCACGTGCTAGCTCTGCTCGAAGCGTACGATGCCTAAAGCTGCAGTGCCTATAGCCGCGACGCCTGAAGCCACGATGCCTGACCACTACAGGAGACTGACCATGATGAGATCTACAGCAGGCGGACCTAAGCCCCAACGACGCAGCGAGCGGACCTTGCTCCGTCGGCTAACACTCGGGTTGGCGTTGGCGTTCACCGTCGTTTTACCGAGTAGCACCGCATCCGCCCAGGATATGGGTCCTGTGGCCATCACGATCCGGACCGCTATGGGCGATATCGACCTCGAGCTGTATCCGGACAGGGCTCCGGTTACCACGGCCAACTTCCTAGCCTACCTGGACGCAGGACACTACAACGGAGGGGGCTTCTACCGGGTCGTGAGGTACGACAACGACAACGGGAACCCAAAGATCGAGGTCATTCAGGGCGGGGCAGACGAAGACGGGCGCGGAGCATTCCCGGCGATCGCACATGAGAGCACCGAAGACACGGGGCTTCTACATGTGGACGGAGCCATATCGATGGCCAGAGGGGGCGTGGGCACCGCGACCTCCGAGTTCTTCATCGTTATCGGAGAGCAGCCCGGCCTCGACCACGGCCAAGCCCGCAATGCGGACTTGCAGGGATTCGCCGCATTCGGACAGGTCGTCGGGGGCATGGACGTGGTCCGTGAGATCGACCAGCTGAGGGCTCCGGTCGGCGAGGAAGGAAGTTATACCAGCGGCCAGACCCTCGAAGAGCCCGTTCGGATTACTGAAGTGGTGCGACGGTGAGCGGCCAACCCGGCCCCGACACGCTTGTTCTGACCCAACCCGAGGTCCGGCGGCTCCTGCCAATGCGGGCGTGTATGGACCTGTTGGCCGAAGCGTTCCGCTCGCTCGGCCGTGGCGAAGGCATCAATCCTCTGCGATCGGCGATTCGTCTTCCGGGGGAGCGCGGCGTCCTCGGGTTGATGCCCGGGATGTCCGGCTCCCCCGAGGCTCTCGGTCTCAAGGTAGTAACCGTCTTCCCGGGGAATCACGGCACGCCCTACGACGCACATCAAGGACTCGTGGTGCTCTTCGACACTGAGTTCGGGCTGCCCACGGCGATCCTCGATGCCAGCGAGGTCACCTCTATCAGAACAGCGGCGGCAAGTGGAGTGGCCACCGAACTGCTCGCCAGAGAAGACAGTATGGATCTGGCGATCATCGGCTCCGGGGTGCAAGCGAGGACACACTTGGAGGCCATGATCGAAGCCCGCCCGATCCAGCGTGTGCGGGTCTATAGTCCGACCGAGGCCAACCGCAACGCGTTCGCCGATATGGAAAGCGCACGGCAGGGTATCCCGGTGGAGCCGGTGGATTCCGCGGAAGAGGCCTCTCGAGGTGCTGACATCATCTGCACGGTAACGTCCTCCCGTGAGCCGGTACTCAAGGGAGAATGGATATCCCCGGGTACCCACATCAACGCTGCTGGCTCGAGCGTGAAGTCAACCCGGGAACTCGACACGGAGGCCGTTGCCGGTTCTCGGCTCTATGTGGACCGGCGAGAATCGACTCTGAACGAGGCCGGCGACTTCCTGTTCCCGAAGGGCGAGGGCGCCATCGACGACTCGCACATTGTAGGGGAACTAGGCGAGATCCTGTTGGGTGAGTTGGCAGGCCGAGAGAGTGAGGGGGAAATCACGCTGTTCAAATCGCTAGGCCTCGCTGTGGAGGACCTGGTTTCGGCACACTACGTGTTGGAACGGGCTCGGGAGGAGGGAGTCGGCGTCTCCGTACCACTCGGGGGCCTGCGCCATTGATGCCGTAGAACCCATCCCGCTTGCTGCGATCCAGGCCGCACGTGAACGAATCAAAGGAGTCGCGGTTCGGACACCCCTCCTCCGCTTGGTCGCCGACGACGCGCCTGCTGAGATCTATCTCAAGCTCGAAAGCCTCCAGCCGGTCGGCTCTTTCAAGTTGAGGGGGTCCGGCAACGCCATGGCCCTCTCCGATCCGGCGCTCCTCGCCGACGGGGTCTACACGGCCAGCGCGGGCAACATGGCCCAGGGGGTGGCATGGAACGCACGTCGTCTGGGAATCCCGTGCCGTGTCGTGATCCCCGATACGGCACCCGACACCAAGACGGAGGCGATTCAACGCCTCGGGGCGGAGGCTATCTCCCTCCCCTTTGAAGAGTGGTGGCAGGTCATCGTGGATCATCACCTTCCGGGTGTCCCGGGCCTCTTTATCCACCCTGTTAGCGATCCGGCGGTCATCGCGGGGAACGGCACAGTGGGTCTCGAGATCATCGAAGATCTTCCCGATGTAGATACCGTTCTCGTGCCGTACGGGGGAGGTGGGTTGAGTTGTGGGATCGCCTCGGCGGTAAAGGCTCTCAAGCCCGGCACCCGCGTGTTTGCCTGCGAGGTGGAAACAGCGGCCCCACTTCGAGCCTCTCTAGAGAGAGGGGCCCCAACCACCATCGAGAGGACGGAGACTTTCATCGACGGGATCGGCGGCAAGAGCGTGCTGGCCGAGATGTGGCCGCTCGCACGAACGCTCCTGAACGGCTCCTTGGTGGTGAGCGTCGAGGCTGTTGTTCAAGCCCTGCGCCTGCTCATACTCCGAAACAGAATAGTCGCGGAGGGTGCTGGCGCAGCATCTGTGGCGGCCGCCACCGCGGGGCTCGCCGGAGGGAAGAAGGTCGTCTGCGTCGTGTCAGGTGGGAACCTATCCAGGGCCGCCCTTCGCAGCGTACTGGAAGGAAAAATCCCCTCGCCGAGGTAGGCGACGGACGGCGAATGCGACTTTAGGGCCGCCTGTCTCAGGCCCGGGGGGCGAGTACGTTTTCCTGGCGCCGCCGGCCAGCGTCGAGTAAGGTAAATCTGTCCCCGACAACTCTGACGAAGGTTAGCTCCGATGCGCCGTCTTGCCTGCCTCTTGGTCCTCCTCATGACAGCCTGCTCCTCCGTCCCTGAAATAACGGATGAGGAGCGGGCCACAATCACCTCGGAAATCATCGAGGCCACCAACGACTTCGTGGCGGGTCTTGCAAGTCTCGACGGCGCCACGTTCGTCGAGCCCTTCACCGACGCGGGTGACCTGGTCTATGTCGACGGAGGTCGAATCTACCCCGATCGGGAGGCTCTCAAGAATGCGTTTGCGGGCTTCGCATCGCGTTCGGATCGGATCGGCGGAACTTGGGATCCTACCCATGTGACGGTGCTGGGCCCAGACGGCGCAGCGTTTACGGGTGTGTTCAACGCAGAGGTCATGGACACGGCCGGGGTCGCACAGTGGACGAACGGGAAAATCTGGACGTTCGTCTACCAACGGCGCGGAGGCGAGTGGAAGATCGTTCAGTCGCACGAGTCGAACGGACGCGCGCCCAGGTAACCGCTCCGAGCACACCTTCCGCGAGGACCCCGAAAGCGGCGCCCACCCTACGTGAATGCTCGTTTACTCGGGCACCACCTTCACTGCACAGACCTTCAATTCCGCAGTCTGGGTCACTGGGTCGTAGCCCGAGCCGGTCAATACATTGACCGGAACATCGCTGAAACTGAACGACGTGAAGACAGTCCCCTTCGGCGAGCGCTGGTTGGCCTGGACCTTCACACGTATCGACCCACGCCGGCTGGAAACGATGGCACAGCCCCCGTCTTCCAACCCCCAGTCCTCTACGTCTTTGGGGTGGACCTCGAGGAGCTCCTCCGGGAGGAGATACTCGATCCCGGCGGAACGCCCCGTCTGAGTCCGAGTGTGGTACGACGCGAGCCTGCGACCCGTGGTGAGCCAAACGGGATAATCGTCGTCGATCGTCTCGGCCGGGTCTCGGTATTCGACCATCTGGAGAATCCCACGGCCGTTCACGAACTCCTCTTCGTGAAGCCGGAAGGTGCCGGGGTGGCCCATGAAGGGCACCGGCCACTGATACTCGCCGTGCTCGACCATGTCCCAGTTGACGCCCAGGTAGATCGGTGAAAGCGCGCACAACTCATCAAATACGTCACGGGGGCCCTCGAAGTCGAACCCCTTGAAGCCCATACGCTTCGCGAGCTGGCTGATGATCCACCAATCAGGCATCGCATCACCCTGAGGCGGCACGGCCGCCCTCAAGCGCTGGATCCTCCGCTCGGTGTTGGTCTGCGTCCCATCGACCTCTGCCCAACCAGCTGCGGGGAATACCACATCCGCTAGCTCCGCCGTATCGGTCATGAATAGGTCAGTGACCACCAAGAAGTCCAAGCTCTTCAGGGCGTGCTCGCAGTGGTTGCGATCGGGGTCCGTAACAAGCGTATTCTCACCGTCGATGAGCATGGCCCGGATCTGATCCCCACACATGTCGAGCGCCGTGACCTTGGTGATGCCCAACTCCAGGTCGACCCTAGTGCCATACGCCTTCTCGAACTTTTCCTGATTCTCGGGATCCGTGACCGACTGGAACCCCGGATAGTTATTGGGTAGCGCCCCCATGTCCCCGGCGCCCTGGATGTTGTTCTGCCCTCGCATGGGGTTGATGCCCGTTCCCTCGCGACCGACGTGACCTGTCATGAGGGCCAGATTACAGAGACTCATCACGTTCTCTACACCGCAGATGTGCTCCGTAATGCCAAGGGTGTAGTAGATGGCTCCGCGGTCCGCCTTCGCGTACATGAGGGCGGCCTTCTCGATGTCCTCGGCAGGCACTTCGCAGATCTCGGCGGCCCATTCCGGCGTGAAGTTCTTAACATGCTCTAGGAAGTCCCGACCCTCGGTCGTGCGTTCACGCATGAACGCCTCGTTCACGAGTCCCTCGCGCGCGATCACGTGGGCCATGCCCAGTAGCAACGCGGTGTCAGAGCCCACTCGGATGGGCAAATAGAGGTGCGCCAGATTCGCCAAGGTGATGCGGCGTGGATCGGCCACGATCATCTTTGCACCCTTAGCCAGGGCCTTCTTTAGGCCCGTAGCGGCCACAGGGTGGGCCTCCGTCATGTTGGTGCCGATGCAAAAGATCACATCAGGCTTGTCCATGTCGGCGAGCGGGTTCGACATGGCGCCCCGTCCAATGCTTGCCGCCAGACCGGCGACAGTAGGAGCGTGTCAGGCACGGCTACAGTTGTCTATGTAGTTGGTACCCAACCCCGCTCTCACGAATTTCTGCATGACGTAGGCAGCCTCATTGGGCGCACGGCCCGACGCAATCGCATAAAGGCTGTGACGACCGTGTTCCTCCACGACCTTACCGAGCCCTTCGGCGGCTCGATCGAGGGCTTCGTCCCACGTTGAAGGCCTCAGCTGCCCGTCCTCGCCTTTCACGAACGGGGTCGTCAAACGATCGCGGTGTCCCACAAAGTCGTATGCGTATTGGCCCTTGATACAAAGCGCACCATTGTTGGCCGGGCCATCCATGGCTGGGAGCACACCGACGATCTCATCGTCTCGGGTCAGTATGTCGATGGAGCACCCAACGCCGCAGTAGGTGCAAATCGTACGGGTCTTCTCGGTGGTACCCGGCACGTCTGCGTTTGCCAGCGCCTTCAGATCGGCCAGGGCCCCCGTGGGGCAGGTCTGTACGCACTGCCCGCAGAAGGTGCACGCCGAGTCTTTGAGCAGTCCGTTGAATTCAGTCGTGATCTGGGTAGCGAACCCCCGGTTCATAACCGAGATCGCATAGTCCCCCTCCTGCTCGGCGCACACTCGGACACACCGGTAGCACGAGATACAGTTCTCGTAGTCTCTCAGAATGAAGGGGTTTGGATCATCCCCATGGCTGGTTCCGGACTGTCGCCCCTGGAACCGGTCGGTGCGGGCGTCGTAACGGTCTACGAGTGTACCCAGTTCTTGGCTCGCGTAGCCAGACAGTTCATCCACATCCACCGTGCGGTTCTCGGAGGCGACCATTTCCAGGAGAACACGCCGGTGCATCTCGAGCCGGCCTCCCTTTGTCTTCACCTTCATGCCCGACGCGGCCTTCGTGGTACATGAGGCCACCGGATTACGCGCTCCCTCCACCTCGACGATACACATCCGGCAACCGCCGAATGGATCGAGTCGGGGATCATAACAGAGCGTGGGGATCTCGCGCTGGTGGCGCTCCGACACCTCGTAGATCGTCTCCCCGTCAGCGAAAGGGACTTCCTCGCCGTCGAGAATGAACGTGAGGTTCTCGTGAGCCCTTCCGTTGGTCCCAGTCATGCAGCTACCTCTTCACGTGATCGGAAACCTGCTCCGGAAAATACTTGAGCAGGCTGTTCGTTATCAACGGGGCGGCCACTCCGAGGCCGCATGCGCTCGTCTCCATCATCGTCTTTCCGAGGTCTGCGACCTCGTCGATCCAGGGCTCCAGATCCTTGGGACCCGCCTTTCCGGCGAGTCGTTCCATCAGCCGCTGCGTGCCGATACGGCAAGGGAAACACTTGCCGCACGACTCGTGAGCGAAGAACTCCATGGCTTGGTGTGATACCTCGATCATGTCTCGACTGTCATCGAAGACCATGATGCCGCCCGCGCCAAGAAACGATCCCTTGGATCGGATGCTCGGCTCATCCAGTGTCACGTCCATGTCATCTCCGGCAAGGAAGCCTCCGGAAAGTCCCGCCATGGTCACCGCCTGGATCGAGCGACCTTCAGGGACGCCCCCCGCCCACTGGATGAGTTCCAGGAGGGGAAACCCGAGCGGAACCTCGTAGTTACCGGGCCTCACGACGTCGCCCGACAGGCTGATCACCTTGGTACCCGCCTGCTCTCCACGTCCCAAGCTCTTGTACCACTCGGCCCCTCGCCTCACGATAGGCGCGACCGAGGCGAGAGTTTCGACGTTGTTGACAACGGTGGGCAGATCCTCGAACCCGTGAGTCACAGGATATGGTGGACGGTTCCGCGGGAAGGGATGTTTCCCCTCCAGGCTGTTCAGGAGAGACGTCTCCTCGCCACAGATGTAGGCCCCGGCACCCCGTCGCACGTACAGATCAAATTCAAAATCGGAACCCAGAATATTCGTACCCAAGAATCCTGCCGCATGTGCTTCGGCAAGCGCCTGATCCAAGACTCGTTCGGTCTCGGGGTACTCGTAGCGGAGATAGATGAAACCCCGTGTCGCACCGGTCGCGTAGGCGGCCAACACCATGCCTTCAACAATGGCGTGAGGATCGTAGTCCATCAGACAGCGGTCCTTGAAACACCCGGGTTCCCCCTCATCGGCATTGCAGACGATGGTCTTCGGATGTCCCTCAGCGTCCGCCACAGCCTTCCACTTGACCCCGGTCGGGAATCCCGCTCCGCCCCTGCCTGCCAGTCCGGAATCGCTCATTACCTGAAGTATATCTTCTGGCGTCTTTTCAAGTGCCTCACGCAGCCCCTCATATCCACCGGTCTTCTCGTATCCCGACAAGCTCGCCCGACCGGGCTCGCGGATGTGGGCGAATACGCACTCCTCGACGCCCGTTAGAGCTGTCGGCGGCAGTGGCGACGGCCGAGACTCCAACGTGTCTGCCGAGAGCCCCACCAGGGTGTCATGGCCTTGAAGCACCGGAATCGGATCATCGCACCGTCCCGAGCACGGCATGGGAGTCGCACCTTCGAGGGCGGCAACCAATGCGTCGGCACCTTTCATCTTGCAGACGGGCCCAGTACAGACCCGGGAAGCTGCGAGGCCGCCCGGTTCACGGGAAAAGTGATGGTAGAAGGTGACAGTCCCGAAGAGGTCGGCGATAGGAATACGGAGGCCGACCGCGACGGCGTGAAGAGCCTCCTCCGACAAATAGCCGTCCCGATCGTGTAGCTCCTGAAGGACCGGAAGAAGGGGCGCGGGCTCGTCCTTCCATCGGTCGATGATTACTTGTTCGTTTGATCCGGTCATTGAAACTCGGCTATGGTCAGAAGCACCTAACAAGGCGGGCCTGAGGCTGTAGGCCACCGTTCCGGTAGCCGCGCTGTCTGAATGTAGGATCTAGCCGGAGGTCTCGCACCATGCGAAGCCTTGCGGCAGGTAAGTGCCTGCCGCTCTTGACCATGACGGTTCCACTGGGCCCTCGGATGACGGCTTCTGTCGCCGCGCGTAGATTCAGGTCGACCTACGAGTAAGTTCAGTGATTTTTCGACCCCCACCTCAACTGAACGCCCGCGCAGGGGAGCAGGCCCTCACCGCCAAAAGCGATCATGTGTTCCGACATGAACCCCGCTCCTGCCGAGGTCCCCGCTACATGAACCCCCCTCGCGCTGGCATCGCGTACCGCTCGCGCCACTGGAGTACCCCCGACGATCGTAGACAGGCGCAGTTGGTTCCCGTCTGCCATGAAGATGCCGTCGGCCTCTTCGAGGACCTCCAGCCAGTCCTCACGCTCGCAATCCTCCCTCGAATTAAACGGCACGGCCCGAGCGCACTTCACACCGATCCGCTGGAAACTCTCCTCATATCTCAATCCCGAGTCTTCGAGTTCGGACGCCGTCGGGATGATCGCTATGGCCGCTTCGTCTCCGCCACACAGCTGAACGAAGTTCGAGAGAATCCGGGTGTCCCCCATCTTCTCTTCGGCACCTCCAATGGGGATGATGAACCCTTCACGGGTGCCGTCCCTTGTTCTCGCGGCGCCTAAGTCACGCTCGAGGATTTGACCGGCTTCCAAGTGGCGTTCCCTCCGAATTGATCCTGAAAGAGAGTTTCCGCATGGGGTCGGGACCGACCAAGAACTTACCCAATCTGGACGGGATTGGCCCCACCCGGCACCACGGTCGTCTTCGGTACCCTCTGGCGATGCCCGGCTCGGGTCTAGTCGATCCGAGATCCGGCGAGACGCTGGTTGCCACGATCCAGAACAATGTGGACGCCATTCGACAGGGGATGCCGCCTGAGTGCAGCCGGTCTTCGTAATCACGCCGTGAACGCCTATTGAGCCCGCATCGCGACCCCCGGGGCCAAAGGCTCGCGGATGTCGCCTTGCCACCCCGGCCCGCAGCACCGAGCATAGGCTCTATGAAACACACCACTATCCTCCTGTGTCTCTTGGCCGCGTGCACGGGCGAGGACACGGCGAGTGCCCCGCCTCAGGCAGCTCCATCGGCGATCAGTACTGAATGGAGCCTCCTGGTCGGCGAGTACGCGGCTGAGGCCGATACCGTATCCGTCTTGGAGGAAGCAGGTGAACTCGTCCTGCTACTCTGGAATGGTCCCAGGAACGTGCTCACCGCCTCCGGGGAAGACACGTACGAAACTAGCTCGAACCAGGTGGTTGCGATCCAGCGATCCGGCGAGCGTGTGGACGGGCTCTCCGTCGATGGGCGAGCGTTCAGACGCCTCTCTCTCGGCGCCGAGGACGGGGGTACGTTCACGATCACACCGATCCGGTCACCCGACGTGTTGCTCACCGAAGCCCTCGCCGCGACTCGTCCTGAGGAAGAGGGTGACTTCCTTCCTTCCAACCTCGTCGAACTGATCACTCTCGACTCGACCATCGCCCTCGACGTCCGCTACGCGACGACGAACAACTTCATGGGCGAAGTCTTCTACTCCGAACCCAGGGCGTTTCTGCAGCGCCCGGCCGCCGAGGCGCTTGTGCGGGCAAACGAGTGGCTCAGAGAACGGGGGTATGGCCTGCTCATTCACGACGGATATCGGCCCTGGTACGTCACCAAGATGTTCTGGGACGCGACTCCCGAGGAGCTCCGCATCTTTGTCGCAAATCCGGCCAACGGATCCCGGCACAATCGGGGGTGCGCGATCGATCTCACGCTCTACGACCTCGCGACCGGGGCCCCGATCACCATGACGGGCGGATATGACGAGATGTCCCCCCGATCCTTTCCGGACTACCCGGGAGGCACCTCACGCCAGCGGTGGCATCGAGAGCTATTGCGTGAGGCGATGGAGGCCCAGGATTTCACCGTGTACGAGGTCGAGTGGTGGCACTTCGACTACAAGGACTGGAGGCGCTATGAGATTGGAAACCAGCGCTTCGAGGAGTTCTCCGCCGGGTAGGAACCGACCAAGGAGTTGGGCGAAGCAAGCGCAGTAGATTGCGCCTTGTGTGACTCGGTCCACCGATCTACCGTAGCGTCCGCTAGGTACGAAGCGTCGATTTCAGGCACCGCGTCCAGGTCAGAGAGAGCCGAACGAGGCTCATTGAACACAGCAACCCGAGGGAAGACATGTCGAGATTCGAAAGATCGCTTTCGCTGGCCGCCACCCTGATGCTCGCGGCGCTCCTACCCATGTCCGCAAGTACCCAAGAGTTTCCGAAGGGCGAAGACGGCGGCTTCATCGTCCCGGCGGGAGCGGAGACTTTGTTTTACTCCGGGTCGATCAACTTCGCGTACCCAGAGGGATGCTCGCGGGAGGATCGCGGCAACACGGGTTGCATGGCCGGTGATATGGAGGCTCAGGGCACCGCGATTCTCGAGGGGTTCAAGGGTCGCCTCGAGGCCCGCGGCTGGTCACTGCAGAACGTGGTCCGGATGAACGTCTACGGCGTCGCTGGCGAAGATGGCACGATGGACGGGGCTGGCTTCAATCGGGCCTACGCGAAGTACTTTCAACGAGGCGATGGCGGTTGGACGCCGGCTCGCACGTTTGTTGAGATCAAGGCACTGTTCAACCCCGCGCTGTTGGTCGAGGTCGAGATCGTCGCGATGAAGGTTCCCAACTAAAGGTCGCGTGGGGAGCAGCCGTCCAAGTAGCGGTGCCTTATACGCCCCACACGCTCTCGATTCAGATGACGAACACGAACACCTCGACCCTGCAGGGAGCATCACGTGGCGGCTCGGGGATGCGGTGGGGTTTCGAGTTTACGATCCCGCTTACCGTGAGCCGATCCCTACCGCAGCAGTCGACAGAATCGGACGCCGATGATGTCGGCGCCGGCGAGATCGAACAGAACACCGTCTACGTGGTCATGCAGGCCTTGAAGTTCGGCATGGAGCGAATCACGATCCCGGTGGGCTCGCGCGCCGTCTGGGTTAATCGAGATCCGGACGCGCATACCAGTACATCCACCACCACAGCCTGGGAGTCACCCCTCATTCCACCCGGCGAGTCTTGGGGATACACGTTCGACACACCAGGGGAGTACCCGTTCTTCTGCGTGCCGCACCCGTTCATGACCGGACTCGTAGTCGTCGAAGGAGAAACACCATGAGACCGAACACGGCCAGACGTATCGGAGCGGTCTCGGCAGTTCTGGCTGTCGTGGTGATGCTGTCGTGCTTTTCGGACCGCGACGATCCCATTGTCGGGGTGACTGCCGACTGCTCGCTACCGCTCGGGTCAGACGTTGTGGGAATCAACACGACCGTCATTCAAATCGTCAATTTCGCCCTCGTCCCGGCCGAGATTCGGGTGCCGCGGGGCGGCAGTGTTATGTGGGTCTACTGCGAGCCCCCGGAGACCGATCTACACAACACGGTCTCAGACTCCGGGGTATGGGAGGCTCCGCTGCTCGGTATCGGGGACTCATTCACGTAGACGGGTTCGTTCCCCTACCACTGCGCGCCACATCCCTTCATGAAGGGCACGGTCCTAGTCGGGTAGGACGGGCTCGTGTCGGAGTCGGTCTCCACTTGCAGAATCAACACCGAATCCCCAGCCTGAACAGCCGCCAAGCCCGGACTCGGCCATGATCACGCCCTGCTCCGAGCCGGCCATGCAAATATGCCAACGCTGACACCATCAAAACGACTGACCTGAAACGACCATGCTGACTGATATTGAAATCGCACAATCCGCCGAACCGAGGCCCATCACCGAGATTGCGGCCAAGATCGGGCTCAGCGCGCAGGACATCGAGCCTTATGGGCACTACAAGGCTAAAGTGCCCCTCGACGTCATCAATAGTCGTGAGAGCCGGCAGGGTAAGCTCGTACTCGTTACCGGGATCAGCCCAACTGCAGCAGGCGAAGGAAAGTCCACGGTCGCGGTCGGACTGGCAGACGCCCTGACACTTCGGGAGCGCAATCCGGTCTTGTGCCTCCGAGAGCCGAGCCTAGGACCGGTCTTTGGGATTAAGGGGGGAGCCGCCGGTGGCGGGTACTCCCAGGTCATCCCGATGGCTGACATCAACCTGCACTTCACGGGTGACTTTCACGCCATCACATCTGCGCATGCGCTTTTGTCAGCGATGTTGGACAACCACCTGTTCCGGCCCAATAGCTTGCAGATCGACCACAGGCAGATCACGTGGCCCCGGGCGGTCGACATGAACGATCGGGCCCTTCGGCAGGTCGTAATTGGCTTGGGGGGCCGAAATGGTGGGATCCCGCGCGAGGAGAGCTTCGTCATCACGGCCGCCTCGGAGATAATGGCGATCTTTTGTTTGGCGGATTCACTGAAGGACCTCAACGCGCGTCTCAGCAACATCATCGTGGGTTCAACCCGACAGGGAGATCCCGTCCGTGCGGGCGAGCTCGACGCCCCGGGAGCCATGACGCTTCTCCTCCAGGAAGCCATCAACCCGAACTTGGTGCAAACGTTGGGCGGCACACCTGCCTTCGTACACGGTGGCCCGTTCGCCAACATCGCTCATGGCTGCAACTCTCTCATCGCGACGCGCGCGGGTATCGCCCTCGGCGATATCGTGGTTACAGAAGCAGGGTTTGGAGCGGATCTGGGAGCTGAAAAATTCTTCGACATCAAGTGCCGTATGGGCGGCCTCGAGCCCCAGGCGGTAGTCGTGGTAGCGACCATTCGGGCGCTCAAAATGCACGGTGGCGTAGCGAAGGACGACCTGCAGTCCGAGAACGTAGAAGCGTTGAAGGTGGGGGCGGTAAACCTGCAGGCGCACGTCGAGAACGTGCGCAAGTTCGGCGTACCGCCAGTGGTAGCGATCAATCGCTTCGCCAGCGACTCGGATGCCGAAGTGGCCGCACTGCAGGCCGCCTGTGAGGAATGGGGGGTGCCTGTGGTAGAAGCCGATCCCCACGGGCAGACCGGGACCGGTTGTCTGGAACTCGCGGATGCGGTCAGCGAGATCGTTGAGTCCGGAGAAGCGAGCTATCAGCCTCTCTACCCAGACGACATGGGCCTGCGCGAGAAGATCCGCGTAATCGCAAGCGAGATTTACGGGGCCGATGGAGTCGAGTTCCTGGCCGAAGCATCGACCGCAATCGACCGGCTCGAGTCGATCGGAATGCGGAACGTCCCCGTCTGCGTGGCTAAGACCCAGTACTCGTTTTCCGATAACCCTACGCTGCTAGCCCGGCCCAGCGGCTTCAAGGTGACGGTGCGAGAAGTGACTCCATCGGCAGGCGCCGGGTTCGTGGTAGCGAAAACCCTCAACATCATGACCATGCCCGGATTAGCGGCCCGTCCTGCTGCCGCCGGCATGTCGATCAAGGACAACGGCGAGATCGTAGGCCTCGCCTAGCACAGAGTCCATCCGGCCCGGAGTACACCGTCGCGTACCGGGCCCATAGAGCGCGTGTAGCAGAAAGAAAGAGCGCCGCCTGATAGTCAAACGGGACGCCGGCACCGAAGGCCTCGTACGAACGCTGGGAGCCGTGGCGGCCGGAGCCTTCGTGGTCACGAACATGATTGGCTCGGGGATCTTCACCGTGCCCGCCTTCGTCCGTGTGGCCACGGGCAGCGCGATGGCGTCGTTGGGAGTCTGGGCCGTAGCAGGCGTCTTGGCGCTGTGTGGAGCGCTGTGCTACTCGGAGTTGGCAACGCACATGCCCACGGCCGGCGGGGAGTATCGCTACCTGACTCAAGGGCTGGGCCGGGTCTGGGGATTCCTGAGCGGGTGGACGTCGTTCATCGTCGGATTCTCTGCTGCCATGGCGGCATCGGCCCTCGGGGTCATGGCATACGTCGCACCGCTCTTCGACGGATGGAATCCGGAGGCACCGCTCTTGGGCACGGCGGGGGTCACGCAGGGCGCCGCGGCAGCTTCCTTGCTCGTCCTTGCACTCACGTTCGTTCACACCGTGGGGGTGCGCTGGAGTGGTGGCCTTCAAACGACGCTGGCGACCCTGGTCGCTGGTGCGATCGTGGTGATGGTGTTGGCTGGTTTCTCTACCGGGAACGGGTCATGGTCGGGGCTGGTCGCGCGGAGCGATCCTGGAAGCAACTGGTGGGTGGCCCTTCTCCAGGTGACGTACGCGTACGCCGGCTGGAACGCCGCCGCGTACATCGCCGGCGAAGTGCGTGACCCCTCCCGGAACCTGCCGAGGGCGATACTCGGAGGCACCGTCTTCGTTACGACGCTCTACCTACTGATCAACGCACTGTTCTTCTACGCGATGCCCGAAGCGGAATGGGAGCCGGCGATCGCGGTCGGGCAGTTGGCGGCAGAACGACTCTTCGGTGGGCAGGGCTCCCTCCTGGTTACCAGCCTGATCGCGCTTGCCATGTTCGGTTCCGTGAGCGCAATGACCGCTGTCGGCCCGCGTATCTACTTTGCTATGGCCAGAGACGGCGTCGCCCCGCGATTTCTCGGGCGCATCTCCGGCCAGGGGCAGGTCCCGGCGGCCGCCATCGTGGCCCAGGGTGTGCTAGCCGCCGCGCTCGCGCTGACAGGGGCATTCGAGACCCTGCTGATCTACATCGGGTCATCCCTGCTGCTGTTCAACGGGCTGACCGTGGTGACGCTTTTTGTGTTCCGACGCCGGGCCGTCCGGGCCGGCGTCGGGGCCTCTAAACCCTTGGGGGAGCCTTTCCGGACTCCGCTGCATCCCCTACCGGCCCTGGTCTTTCTGGGTGTCACCATAGCCGCCTGGGTCAACGGACTGATCGGTGCTCCGGTCCCCACTGGCTCCGCCTTGGCAACCCTAGCACTGGGAGGATGCGTCTATTGGCTCGGGCACCGGCGCGGGTGGTTCCTGGCCTGATCCGATAGGGGGCGTTTTGGTTGACCCCTCCCCGGGCGGCACTCAGCGAGCTGTATCCCGTATGGAGTGCCGGCCGAGTGGATCGAGGCGCATCCCAGCGGCGGCAACTAGTGTCCCCCTCCGTGGCACCCAGCCACACCCAGCTATCCAGCAGTGTTTTGCGCGTCCTGAGTTGCGGGTCTGAGTGGGGTGGGGCAGGATAGGGTATGCGTCAGATACTCTCTGACATCGCACTGTTCCCAGACGATCACCGTTCAAGGTGGTCTAATTTTGTCCGCAATCGAGCGTTGGCTTTACGTGGGGAATGCCGATAGATGGCTCAGGATCCGGAACAACTCGAAGACATTCAAGGTGTCCTCCTCGACCTAGGCGGGACCGTTTTCGTCGACGACCGTCTCGTGCCGGGCGCAGCGGACGCGATCGATGCGCTCAGGCGCGGCGGCTTTCCACTCCGTTTCGGCACCAACACTACTCGCATGTCACGCGCTTCCTTGGTCGAACGAATGCATCGAATCGGCCTGGAGTTGGACCCGGAAGAGGTACTCACCGCTCCACTCGCCGCAGCGTCCTGGCTCGAGAAGAAGGGACTTTGGAACGTCTCGCTCTGCGTGCCGGAAGCCACGCACGACGATTTCGGACACTTCACAGTTAACGAGACCTCACCGCAGGCTGTGGTGGTCGGAGACCTGGGCGCCGGGTGGGATTTCGGCCGCCTAAACCGCGCTTTCAACCACATCATGGAAGGTGCCGAGTTCGTTGCCCTCCAACGAAACCGCTACTGGCATACGGGCCAAGGGCTCGCCTTGGATGCAGGCGCCTTCGTCACCGCACTCGAATACGCGACCGGTCAGGAGGCCCAAGTCATGGGCAAGCCAAGCCCGGCGTTCTTTCAGGCGGCGGCCGACTCGATGGACGTGGACCTCTTCAATTTAGCGGTCGTCGGCGACGACCTCGGCACGGACATAGCCGGAGCACAGGCTTGCGAGGCCGTGGCGGTGCTTGTGCGCACGGGCAAGTTCCGTGACGAGGACCTCGCGCGCGGAGCACCGCAGCCAGACCTGATTCTCGATTCGCTCGCGGCCCTGCCCGCCGCTTTGGGAGTAGCCTTCAGTTGACCAGCCAACAGAAAACCGCCGAGTCCTGGCGCGAGGTACTCGGACCCTACGGAGGCGCCGATCTGCGGAGGAGCATCATGCAGATCCTTACCTCGGCTCCACCGTATTTCCTGTTGTGGTACGCCTCATATCGTGCTTTGTCGGTGAGCTATTGGCTCACCCTGTTGCTCGCCCTACCGACAGCGGCCTTCCTCACTCGCCTATTCATGATCCAGCACGACTGCGGGCACGGATCATTCTTCAAGTCTCAGAAGGTGGCAGACACCGTTGGGTTCTGGATTGGCGTCCTGACGCTCACTCCGTACAGATATTGGCGGAAGACGCACGCCTACCACCATGCCCACACCGGCGACTTGGACTTCAGGGGATTCGGCGATATCGACACCCTTACTGTGAAGGAGTACTACGGAAAGACGTTCCTGGGCCGACTTCGGTACAGACTCTACCGCCATCCGTTCGTTCTTCTGGGGCTGGGTGGCCTGTACGTGTTCGCTCTTAAGCATCGCTACCCCTGGGACATCCCCCGCCGCTGGAAGCGTGAGTGGGCCAGCGTGTGGCAGACCAACGCCGTCCTGCTCGCCATAACCGGAATCATGTGGATGACGATCGGGTTGAAGGCCTTCGTTCTCGTCCATGTGCCGATACTGCTCTTAACGGTAAGTTCCGGCGTATGGCTCTTCTACGTTCAGCATCAGTTCGAAGAGACCTATTGGGACGAGCACGACAAGTGGTCGTACTTCGAGGCGGGGCTGGAGGGAAGTTCCCATCTGGCCTTACCCAAATGGCTCCAGTGGATAACGGCCAGCATTGGGATCCACCACGTGCACCACATAAACGCGCGTATCCCCAACTACAAGCTTCAGGAGTGTATGGACAACATTCCAGACTTACAGAATGTGACGCAAATCTCGCTGTGGGACGGAATCAAGACACTGCGTCTCTCACTCTGGAACGAAGACGACCGGAAGCTCGTCAGTTTCTCGGAGGCACGGCGACTGGTGCGGACCTGACACAAGATCCACGATATCGAGCCCGCTTCGATTTGACGGCAGTGCCATTTTTTGTTCCCTGCGGTCCTGTGCAGTACTAACGTAATTCAGGCTCGCCAAGGGCTTTCCCCTCGACACCTGCACCGCCTTTGAAGTCGGACGTGAAATGGTAGCTCAACGTTGGTTGCCGACTGCGATCCTTTGAGGGTCGGTCGCCCTGCTACTTCCCGTCGTACCAAGGAATCTGACCGCACAGCAGATCGTCCAGGCGGGTAGTGACGATTGGGCCGATCGAGCCATGCTTCTCGATTCCACGGTCTACGTGCGATTCGACGTCACGGGCACGCGTTCACTTCGGGAGGCCCTCTCCGAAGTCTTGGTCAAAGCGCAGACCCGCGTGCTCATCATGGAGCACAACAAGGGCCGGCTCGCTCTGGTAACCGATCAAATGGCGTACCACGATACCGTTCCAGAGTGCTAGCGACTACCGAACAAGAAGCCTGGCTGCTACCGTTGGTGCCATGTCCATCAAGTCCACGCTGAAGTCGGTTCTGACCATGGGGCAGGGCGTCACTCGGGGCCTTCCCGACTCGACCGCCGACCGCGATCCCATCGATCTGTTCCGTGAGTGGTTCGACGAAGCCAAGGAATCCGGGATCATGCTTCCGGAGTCGACGGCCCTCGCGACGGCCACTGCGGATGGGGTGCCCTCGTCGAGGATGGTGCTCCTGAAGGCGTTCGGCGATGAAGGATTTGTTTTTTACACCAACTACGGCAGCCGTAAGGCGCATGAGTTGGAGGCAAACCCGCGGGCAGCGCTTCTGGTGCATTGGGCTATCCTCCAACGCCAGGTGCGGATAGAAGGCCGAGTGGCGCGGCTCAGCCAGAGCGAGTCGGACGCCTACTTCCAGACGAGAAGCCGAGGGAGCCGAATCGGAGCTTGGGCGTCACGACAAAGCCAAGTCCTAGGCCTCCGATCCGACCTCGAGCGGCGAGTGTCAGAGGCGGAGGAACGATTCAAGGATCAGGACGTTCCCCTGCCTGAGTTCTGGGGAGGCTATCGCGTCGTTCCGGAGCGTATCGAGTTCTGGCAGGGACGAGTGAATCGCCTCCACGACCGGCTAATCTTCAATCGCGGCGGGCAAGGCTGGGATACGGAACGCCTCTACCCCTGAGAGCGAAACCTCATCGAGGCCGGGGTCGCGGGAGCACGATCGGATGCGCCGGACGGTCGTCTGGATTGGGAGAGCAAACGCCCTGGTAGGCGTCCTGCTGGTCTACGTCGCTACACGGATCGTGCACGGGTGACGCGGCGTACTGCCTCAAACGTCACAACGCCGGTCAAGGCACCAGCGGCGATCCCGCTCAGGGTGACGGTAGCCAAATCCAGTGCCGGGACATCCGCCAAGACGGCGGCCAGCGCAGTCCCCAGAAAAGTGCTGATCGCTGCCACCATGGCTCCATGCCATGCCGCGTCCACAAATGACCGACGAGTCTGAATCGTGTATCCGGCGGCCACGATCACCCCCACGACAAGCCCTGCCACGGGCCAGGTAGAGTACACGGCATCATTGTAGTGCCCGGCGATCACAAGCCCGAGCTGAGGCACGGTTCCCAGGCTGGCCCACAGTAGCACAGCCGGTGTCAGCGCGTCCTGGTTCGCCGCGGACAGGGACCGACTCAAGACGCGACCCCGCAAAAGCGCATCGCGGTCAGCGCAAGCGATCGCGCGGCGATCAACACTTCGTCGATGGGTACGAACTCGTCGGGCACGTGGGCGTTTCTCACATCCCCGGGACCGTAGAGCACGGCCAGAGTGGCGCCGTGGTTGACCAGAAGCGCCATGTCCGACCCATAGGGAACGCCTGTGACCTGGGTCGGCCGGCCGGCAACGTCCCTGTGCGCCTCTTGGACCGCCGCCGCAATACCGGCGTTCGGGTCGATACTAGATGGCTCATAACGCCCGCCCCACCATTCGACGACCGCCGGATGGTCCTGGAGCCAGGGATCCTCCGTTCCAGCCCCCACGACCGCGTCCTCCAGAGCCGGACATAAGGCCCGGCAGGCTCTGAAACCCTTGTCTAGCCCTATAGTCAGCCGTTACTGAGAGTCCAAACGTATGCGGCCACGGCTTTCACCTGATCATCCGTGATGGCCGAACCACCCTTGGGAGGCATAATCGCACCCATGGAGTTCTTGATCTCGCCCGCCGCAACGCCGTTGGTGATCTGGTCGATGAGCTCAGGATACGTCCCACCGCCCGTCAGCCACTCACCGTCCGTAAGATCCGGACCCACCGCTCCGGATGCGTCCATCCCGTGGCACGCGGCACAAAGGCCGGCACCCATGTAGACTGTCTGGCCTTCGGCCACCATCGCATCGGTCACGCCATCAGGCATCTGGGCCTGAAGACTACTCGCACCGATGAGAGCAATGGCGAGTCCAGCAAACGTCAAGGAAATTCGCTTCATTTCCATCCCCTACTCTGGTGTATGCAATGACGACCGTCGCGAGTCGTCGCAGACACTCGCCGTCAGATGAACCCAAGATAAAATCGGAAAGCCCGGTTCCCAAGGCCCGATTTCAGGCACCCATGCGAGTAAGGTCCCCAACCGTCTCAAACAGGGGCCGCCTCGGCCGCCTAAAAGACGGGCCTTCTGGCCGGCCTAAGAATGAACAACCCTTCCTGCGAACTGGTCACAATGACGGTCCCGCTCTCGAAGTAAGGGAACGCGCTGAAGGCTCCACCCATCGTCGGCGGATTCCCTTCATACGGAGTCGTGTCGAAGTAGCCGATCTCTTCGGGGTTCTCTCGATCACTGATATCCACCACGCGGAATCCCGCCTGATAGTTGGCCTGGTACATCCGGTCTCCCTTGATGTACAGGTTGTGATCCGTCGCATTGGTCGGGCCAAAGTACTCGTTGACCAAAATAGGATCGTCGAGTTCCGCCACGTCCCAAACCAAGGTCCTGGTGGTGGGGGCCAATCCCGTCAGCTCATCGAGTTCGTCGTTCATGTAGTAGTAGCGCTGGTCATCAGTCAGCCAGCCCTGGTGGATATAGGCCATACCCGGATAGGTCGCCGCGGCGAGAGCCACCGGTGCATCCTTGTCCGTCACATCCACGATCCGAAGCGCAGTCTCGTTAGACGCAAAACAGACTTGCCTCCCCTGGAAATTCTCGTCGGGTCCTATGTATTCGACGCACTGGCCGTCGTGCGTCCGTCCTGCCCATATGAGTCCTTCGGTGTCGGTATAACAGCCAGCGAAGGTCGGATTGAGCGGCTCTCTAATATCAATCATGTGGAGTCCACCACCGCAGGTGTCCCCTCCACCGGTCGCCCCGACCGGGTAGGCGAAACCACTCTGTTCATCGACTACGAGGTTGTGGGCAGCTGCGATCCCATCGTAGCGGGCATCGACCTCCCAGGTGACCGGCGCGTTCGTTACACCCCTTACGCGACTCAGATCGAAGACGGCCATGCCGGTGTTTCCCATCCCAATGAAGAACGCATGATCCGCATATACCTTGATGTCCTGAGCGGATCCGCCCTCGGCCAATACCAGACCGAGATAGGTGGGAGAGCTCGGGTTGGTGATGTCGACGATACCGGCACCACCCCGCCGTCCCACCAGCGCATATTCTCGGCGTGTCGTCGGATCGGTCCACCCCCAAACGTCCGAGACGCCGCCAAGGGGCCCTCCAGGACCAGGCGTCAGGCCGAGATCGGAGAGGGGGAGAAACGCGAGCAGATCCACATCACTACAGTCGAAGCGATCGGCCTTTCCTTCGGTGCAGGTCACCTCCTCGCCGGCGATCGTCGTCAGATCGGACGTGAGGCTAAGCCACTCAGGCTCGCCCCAACCACCATCGGCCACTCTGGAGTAGACCGCGGCCTGTCCCCTTCCGAACGAAGCACCGGGCGCGCCGGCCACGGCCACGTCACCCGCCATGGCCACCGCCGTGCCCAGGCCGAAACCGTCCTCAGCCCCTGAGGCCGGAAGCTCCCCGGCCGGCATCCAAACGCCATCCTCGAATTCCCTCCAGAACGCATGTACGGCCCCTCTGCCGTCCCGGGCACCAGGAGCACCAATCAACGCTTGGTTCTGGGCTACTACGAAGCTGGTCCCAAACTGATCGCCGGCTAATGCGTTCGTCGCAGACCGCTCCCCAGCGAGCCCCCAGGCACCTGCCGTGTCGCGCATGTAAGCCAGGATGCGGCCTGCGGTCTCGGCGGTGCCGGGCACACCCACGATCACCACTTCTCCATCAAAGGCCACCATGGCCCCGAAACGACTCTCCGGGGCGACCTCTTCGGCAGCCAGAACCGTTTCCTGGCTCCACTCGCCGGACTCGGAACTGCGAACGAACACGTAGACCGCGCCAGCCTGGCCGTGCTCCGGTGCGCCAACAAGGGCGACATCACCTGAGAGAGCCAGCGCAGCACCAAACTGATCGTTCGCCTCGCTGTCGGTGCGTTCAAGCCGAGCTAGCACAGTCCAGCTCTCAGAGCCGTTCTCTCGTTCGACAACGCGCACACCTGCGCTGCGCCTCGGGCCACCCACAATCGCCACCAGGGCTCGGTTCCCGTCCGTCGCTACCGATCGTGCCGGCGGCTGCATGACCTGGAAGAGGGCCGTGACGTTCCACTCCCCCGGAGGTGGGTCACCCTCGATCAGAGCGACACTCTCGGCTCTCGCCCAGCCACCGTTCGCCCCGTGGCGGAAAGCGTGAGCACCATACCGTCCTTCGGCATCTCCTGATCCCACCAGAAGTAGATCACCCGATAGTGCCATGGACGGGCTGAGGCCTTCACCCGTCGCTGCTGCCTCGGCCGAACTCAGCCGGTCGGCCAACTCCCAGGTACCGTTTGCGGCCGACTGATATACGTAGAGGGAGGCGGGCCCCTGGCCAAAGTCCGTCTTCATTACAAGCACTTCGCCGTCAACTACACCAACGGATGTGGAGTACCCGTCCTGGGCGGCGAGCGCGGTCGACCCCGCGAGCAGGAGACAGACGAGCACCGAAGAGGTTCTGCGTGGGGAATACATGCGATCCATCCGGGAGTAAGACATGAGAAGGGCGAGTACCCGGTAGGATGGGCTCACGGCACCAACCGGGCCAGAGGGAGGGAACAGTACCGTCCGCGTCGGGTGACACCCCTGTCTCGCCGAAAGGTCACTTCAGGCGGTCATGGGTCCAGGAAGCACACGGTATTCCGGAAATCTCTTCAACGGCATGTATCTTGCTTGTTGGGCCAACCGAGGGGCTGAACTCGATTCACGATATCCTGGTCGGGACACGGACCCTGAGGTAATGTCCACGGTCGAACCATCGCTTGGAGGTACAACGTGAAGAAACACCGCAGTCGACTCCAGCGGAGGCTTGTTTTGGTAGCAGTTGCCTCCACGCTCAGCCTTCCACTGGCGGTTTCGGCACAAGCGGGCGGAGACGGGTTCCTCTTTAAGCAGCCCTACGCGTCGTTTGGCATCTGGGGTGGGTACGCCCTGGCCCAGGCAGGGAGCGAAGTGTTCGACTTCGCCAGTGAACACCTCACGATCGACAAGAACGACTTCGCGTCGTCCGCGTGGGGAGCGGAACTCTCGGTCCGAGCCACCGAACGCCTCGATATTGCTGCGGGGGTCGGTTTGACCCATACAAGCACTAGGTCGGAATTTCGGAACTATGTGGGGGAGAGCGACGATCTAGCGATCGAACAGACCACCGAGTTTACAAGGGTCCCTGTAACCTTGAGCGCCAAGTGGTACCTTCGGGATCGTGGTCGCTCAGTGAGTAGGTTCGTCTGGATTCCCGAGCGCTGGACACCCTATGTCGGGGCCGGCGGAGGAGTAGTCTGGTCTCGTTTCGTCCAGGATGGGGATTTTGTGGACTTTGAGACATTCGACGTATTTGCGAGTCAACTCGAGTCGGAGGGCACGACCGGCACCGCTCATGTATTTTCGGGGGTAGACATCTCGCTGAGCACGAAGGTAGTGCTGACGGGAGAAGGCCGGTACTCGTGGGGGAAGATGGCTATGGGGCAGGACTTCAGAGACTTCGACAGCATCGATCTCAGTGGCTTCCAGGCTACGGTGGGATTGTCGCTTCGCTTCTAAGCGGAAGGGAAACAACAATGAACGCGCAGGGAGATAGTTGGACCATCATCGCAGGGACCGCTTTCGCTGGTTTGCTGATTTCCGCGATCGCCACGCCGGCACTGGCTCAAAGCAGCGACTACGACGCCCGCTGGCTTCCGTGGCTAGGATGCTGGGAAGCGACGGCGTCGCCAACGGAGGCGAACGCTCCGATGTTGTGCCTTCGCACCGCTACTGAGGGTGAAGGCATCGAAATGTTGACCGTGGCAGACGGAGAGATCGTTTCCAGCTTGCCGATTCGGGCCGATGGGTTGACCCGACAGATCAGCCGCGAGGGGTGTGAAGGACGCGAGAGCACGTCCTTCTCCGCGACCGGCTTCAGGGTCTACTTGAGTTCGGAGTTCATTTGCGAGGGCGGAGTGGAGCGCTCGTCGACGGGCCTCATGTCTATGGTGTCACCGTACGAATGGATGGACGTGCGGAGTGTCACGGTGGCCGGCAAGAGCGCCCCGTGGGTGCTTCGGTATCAGTTGGCTATGCCCGAAGCCGTTGAGGCGGCTGGGCTGGCCGATATCGCCGTAGATCGCCTCATGGCCCAGCAGTCGGCACGCATGGCAGCCTCGGCGCCTCTAACGATCGGTGACGTTGTGGACGTGTCTTCGCGGATGGAGCCGAAGGCGGTGGAGGCTTGGGTAGTGGAGCGCGGCGACCAGTTCGACGTCGACGCCGCTGTCTTGATCTCCATGGTCGATGCCGACGTACCCGTGAGTGTCATCGACATGGTGGTCGCGGTTTCCCATCCCGACTACTTCGTGGTCGACCAGGGCCTAGAGGGGAACGCCGAACTGGTAGAGGGTGAGTATTCGCAGCGCGGGGCTTACGGGCGGTGGCCCGGGCGCTCGATTTATGGAGTCGGATACGGACGCTATGCCGACCCGTTCTTCTACGATCCTTATTTCCTCAGTCCCTTCTACTCCCCATACGCTGGGTACGGATACAACTCCCCGTATGGTCGCGGAGTCGGGTTTGGTGGCAGAGTTTCCGGTTGGGGCTTCGGATATAGCGGCTACCCGAGGTATCGCCCGACGGTGGTGGTGGTCGGACGCCGTGAGCAGGAGACGGAGGGACCGTTCTCGCGGGCTGTTCGAGGACGCGGCTACACGCGTGGTTCGAGTAGCGGCTCGTCCGGCTCCGACGGCGCGAGTGCACAGGGGCGCTCCGGAGGCGGTGCATCCGCGGCGCCCGCCAAGCCCGGGTCGTCGTCCTCCGGATCCAAGTCATCCGGACGTAAAGCCAAGCGGAAAGGTGGCCGTTAGGCCCAGCCTCTGAATCGGGGCTCCGCACCTGGAACAAGGCTCTCTGAACTTCCCGTGAGCGCCCATAGCTGGGTGGAAAGCCGTGATCTTCTTCGGGAACTGCTCGCCGAATTCATCACTGAGAGGGCCGCACTTCCACGCCCTTGCCCGGTCCATCGTTTACCAGCAGATCGCCACCGCGGCCGCCACCGCCATCTACGGCCGGGTACGAGACCTGACGCCCACAACGGGCTTCCCCACTGCAGATCAGGTGTTAGGCTTGTCCGAGGAGGAACTGCGGGGGGCCGGCCTCTCTCGGAGTAAGACCCGCACCATGAGGGACCTTGCCGAGAAGACGGTGTCTGGAGAGCTCGGACTGAGGAGTATCGGGCGCCAAACGGACGAAGAGGTGATCAAGAGATTGACGACCGTTTGGGGAGTTGGAGAGTGGACGGCTCACATGTTCCTGATCTTCAAGCTCGGACGTCTCGATGTGATGCCAACCGGGGACCTCGCAGTACGAGAGGGACTCAAGATACTAGACGGAATGGAGGAACGTCCGCGGCCGGAAATGCTCTTGGAACGGGCAGAGGTTTGGCGGCCCCTCCGAAGTGTGGCCTCGTGGTTCCTCTGGCGACTGACAGACAACTGATGGGGCCAAGAACGGGAAGGAGTCGAGCAACGAAGTGAGACGCGCTACAATGTTGATCTTGGGGCTTATCGGCCCCTTCTCCCTTCAGGGGCCAAGGGCGGTGGAAGCCCAAAGCCTTTCCACCGTGGGCGGAGCACTTGCCGGAGTAGGTGCGGGTGTTTGGCTTGGCGTTGCCTACATCACGGCTCAGGCGCGGGACGGCGACTACCTCGATTCGGGTGAGGAGGCCGCCGGGATGGCAGCAGTGCCACTCTTCGCAGGACTAACGGCCGGGCTGGCTCTCGGTGCGTTCGCCGACGACCGGGTGGCCGAGACCCTGACGTGGGGCGCCGTCGGTTGGGCTTCGGGAGTCGGAATCGGAGCGATTGTCGGCGACAAGGTTTGGGACGACCCACAACGCCGGTGGGCAGGCGGAGTGATCGGCGGCGCGTTCGGATTGGTGTTAGGAGGAGTGACCGGCCTCATTCTGTCGAACGGAGACGGCGAGGCGGACCAGAAGGACGGCCTGCCCCTTATGATTCAGCTTCGATTCTGACCGTGAACAACGCATGCGGACAGGGGCCACGGTCCAGGTTGATGGCGCTGTTGCCGACTATGCTCCTCGCTACGGCCTGCGCCCATACCCCGGTGGCCCCGCCGGATGGATCGGTCTTTGATGAACCTTCGCCGGACCGAGTGGAGGCGGTGGTGTTCTTGGTCGGAGATGCGGGTGAGGTCGATGGGGTCGGGAATCCGGTCCTTCAGAGCCTGGCCAACGAGGTCGAGCGATGGTCCGGGGCCTTGGCTCGGGACTCCGCCGTAACGGTCCTGTTCCTTGGGGACAACGTCTACCCGAGCGGATACCATGATGCCCTTGATGACGACGTGGCGAGGGACTCGGTACGCTTGGGCAACGAAATCGCCACCGTGTCCGGCCCCTCGGCACGCGCTTATGAGACCCAAGGCATTTTTATATCCGGGAATCACGACTGGGCCAACACGTCCGAGCCTTTAGCCCAATCCCGGCTCAAGAATCTGGAGGCCCGGCTCGACCGTGACCGAGGCGCCGGCCCAGCCGTGCAGCTCTTACCCCAAGCCGGATCCGCCGGCCCAACCTATGTTGATTTTGGCCCACGCATCCGCCTCGTGATGATCGATACACAGTGGTGGCTTGCCGAGGGTCGGAACGAAACAGCCATCGCGGAGGCCAACAACCGGCTCGCCGACCTGTTGGCAGACTCCAGAGATCGCGACGTGGTGGTGGCCGCCCACCATCCGCTCGCGACCGGCGGTGAGCACGGGGGTGCGATGAGCTTCTGGTCTACTCTAGGTGTCCGGTGGCTCCTGAACCGAACAGGGGCGGTCAGCCAAGACCTCTCCTCTCAAGTGTATCAAGACATGATTTCCGGCCTGCGGGACGCCTTCACTCGCGGCGGAACTCCGCTGGTCTACGCCTCCGGCCACGATCACAACCTGCAGGTGATCAGAGGCACCGAGCCCGGCGATCCCGTCTACACCCTGGTGAGTGGTTCTGCCAGCAAGCTGACGTCCGGCTTGATTCGGGTTCCAGGAATGGACATGGGTCTGGCTGCGCCGGGCTACATGAGACTCACCTTCCTGAGAGATGGCGGAGTGGACCTATCGGTCGTTTCGGGCCCCACAAGCTTTACGGCATGCCCGGAAGGCGCCACCCCTGCGCACGACTGCCTTACGCTCTGGCCGACTACGTTCCGAACCGTGTACTCCCGCCACTTGAAGACCGCTCCCTGACACACGGGTGTCTAAAATGGCGTAGTATGAGCAAGCACCACGACCAAGCTACGTCAGCCTGGTCGATTATCCATCGAGGAGGTCATGATGGCCAAGAGCAGTCGAGGGCGAGCGCCTCAAGATCAGAAGCCTTCGCTCAAGTTTCCGGAGTGGCCCTGCACCCCCGAGCCACCCCGCACGCCCCCTCCCCCACGGCCTTCCGAGCCAGTCGGCAAGACGCCGGGCCCGGACTTCAGCAAGCTGGTCCAGAAGCTGAGGAAGAAGCGCTAGCGGCCCTCTGGATTCGCTTGAGCAATCTTGGGCGAGAACTACGCCGTGCGAGCCAGGACCTCTCCGATCCGTCGGACCACGACGTCTACCTCATGATCCTTCAACATCGCCGTCCCCAATTCGAGCTGGCCGTCGGCTAGTTCTAGATAAGGTGTTCTGATAGAGGGTTCGCCCTCCTGGAGGGCTAGGCGCGCCTCGTCGATCGAGACTGGAATGTCCGATTGGTCCCAAAATATCTGGAGGTGCGGGCGCCCGCCTTCGGTCGTGGGGAAGGACACGCGAGTGGTGATCCCCGTGAAGACGGAGAGCTTCTCGGCAATGAGGTCGACCAGCGCCGTCTCTCGCACGTTTTCCACCGAATAATCGTACTGTTGGCTGAACTCTACAGCAGCCAACATTCCCAACAATTCCTCTTTGCTGACCTTCATGCCCCGGCCGACAGTGTCCGCGTTCGGAGTGGCGTTCAACAAGGCCGCCGCGATCAAGTCCTCTCGGCCGAGCAGCATTCCGGCACTATACGGTCCCCTGAGGCCCTTCCCGCCCGAAAAACACGCGAGATCGAATCCCGACTCGAGATACTCGGATAACCTCCCCAGAGGCGGCACGGTGTTGGATCCGTCGATCATCGTAGGGATACCGTGCTTGCGTCCCAGAGCCGCGAACTCCTCGAGCCCGACACCTACGGGCTCTCCGCGCATCTCATATATGGAAACGAAGAACATCATGACCGTCTTGTCGGTGATCGACCGCTCGACCTCATCCGCAGTGTCCACCTCGATGAAGCGGACCCCCGCGTTGCGGACTCCGTGATCGTACCCGGATCTGTGGGATCGCTTGACTATGACCTCGTTCTTCAGCCCGGTAATATCCGGTACCCGGCGGATCAACTCGACGTCCGTGCCCGTAATGCACGCAGCAGTCCCAAGGGTCATAGAAGAGGTGGCCCCTCCGGTGACCATCGCGGCCTCACACCCGATCAGTTCGGCGAGACGCTTCCCGACGGCTTCCTGTAACTCCTCCATGATGACGTTCTGGTTCCTGGCGTACTCCATGGCCTCCACGACGGCCGGCCACATGTTTCGCCCGCCGAGAGCCGAATAGGCCGCAGCCGCGTTGACGAATGGGCGAACGCCCAACTCCTCGAACCACTCCCTACCCTCGCCCTGGGGGTTGTCCGGGGGTTGAGCCTCGGGTGTACATCCCGGCTGAGATGCCATCAGAGCAGTGGCCGGAAGGGCCGTCACTCCCTTGAGAAAGGTTCTTCGATCGGTCATGACAGTCCTCCGGGATCGTGTGCAAACCCTTACTTGGGGCTGGGCCTAGAACGAGATGATCGGAGGACCGTAGGCGGAGCGCCAGGGTAGCGGCGCGATCAGTTCCCGAGGGAGGCTAAGCTCAGGTAGAACCCTCCCGTGGTATACATGCCCCCCGAGAGACGGAAGTCGACGGCTCGCCGCATCGATGGGAGCCGGGGAACTACCGCTCACGTAACCGGCGAGGGCCGCGACAACGATGATGAGGGGAAAAGGTACGTCGAACAGAAAAATGGCTACGAACGAAGCGGCCGCGATGATCCAATGCACCGGGAGCTTGAGGGTTCGGCGACCGATCCGTACCAGCGCCGCCATAACCACCGCCATAACGGCGGGCTTGAGACCGTAAAAAATACATGCGATCAGTGGTGTGTCCGGTAGCTCGGCGTACAGGACACTCAGCACGAAGATCGATACGAAGCCGGGAAGAATGAACAAGCACCCAGCGACGAACCCGCCGCGAGCCCTGCGCAGCAACCAGCCCAGATAGGTCGCGAGCTGCTGGGCCTCCGGCCCGGGCAGCAACATGCAATAGCTCATCGCATGCAGAAAACGCTCTTCGCTGACCCACTCTTGCTCTTCGACGACCAGACGGTGCATCACCGCAATCTGTCCAGCCGGGCCTCCGAAACTGAGCGCTGCGACGCGGATCCGCGTCGAAAGGGCCGTGCGCAGAGAGACCGATTACACGTCGTGTGACTCACTCCTCATGCACCCACCGTACGAAACTGCTGATCCCTGCCTAGCCGGCCTGTTGGGCCGAGGTCTTCAGAACCTCATCGAAGAGAAAGAGATCCGTCAGGAGCGCGCGAAAGTGGATCGACGCGTTGAGGTTGTCGATGAGTTGGGAACTCACGGCAGATTGAGCCATCACGAGTCGTACAGCGGCGCGTGTGTCGCTCGCGTCCCTTTGGATCACATCGCCGGCATCTTGATAAGCATCGGCCGGCTCGAACCCCGCCGCGACGCCGTCCATGTCGTCCATAAAGGCGGTCAACGCTTCATCAGTCCGCTTCAAGTACTCCCGCAACTCTCCACCTGAGGCGCCGGCACCATCACCGGACAACCCTTGAGCCGCATAAGCGAGGAAATACTCGTAGCTTTCCTCGATGGTGTCGATGTGCTTCCTGAGATCGTCGATAGTCACGCTAGGATGGCATTCCCGAGTCTGACGTCACCGCTTCCCCACCGGACGCTCCGTCGGGAGTCCCGGCAGTCACCAACTCGGCCTCGTCACCCCCGGCAACCGTCCACCGCGCGGGATCGTGCCCCTTGAGGTAGTAGCTTCTGGGAATCCACCCAAAGATCATCGACTTCGTGATCCACCATTTGTCGGGACGGATAGCGAAGTAGATGTGCGTGATCGTCAATGTGATCAGCCCCACCCCTGACAGACCGTGCAGCACGTAGACCACACCCCAGGAGCTGTCGGCAAGCATGTATGGGTTGGCCGTCCAGAAGGGTGTCTCGAGCCGCAACATCATCAGGACGCCCGTAGCGATCGCACCGAGGCCCGCGACGGCCGCACTATGGTGGAAGAGGATGTGGTCGACGGGGTACTTACCAGCCCTCGGCACCTCCGCTTCGTGATCGCCCAGGATGTGCTTGATCTCCCCGACGCCGGCCTTGATGTCGTGCTTGTCGATCCACATGGTCCAGAGGTTCTGGAAGAACGTGGCATGGACAATGTGGTAGGCAATCAGCGCGGTCAGTATCACGCCGGCCACCCAGTGGATCGTCACCCAAGCGAACTGGATGCCCAAGACCGGGAAAAACGCCGTGACGAGAAGGACCAGCATCGCCACCGCCATCAGCCAGTGAAAAACCCGCTCGGACATGGCGTGCCGCAGGATCCGCCCCGGAAGTCCCGAGTCGGCATCATCGGCCGGTTCCGCGCCCGCCGGGGCGATAAATTTCGCCCATAAGGTGTGCAAGACGACGAAACCCCCGCCGACGATTATCGCGGCCCACATGAGATCCCAAGACACGCCGATCAAGACTTCCTGATTCCACGGATTGACCGCCCGACGCCACAGCTCCATTAAGCTTCCGTCCCGCGGATGGCTCTACGCACAAGATTCTTCATCAGAGGCACCTTGAAGTCGTTGTGTCTCAGCGGTTGAGCTTTCTCGACCGCTAGGAGTCCGGCCTTTTCTCCAAGCGCGTCGGAGGGCACCTGACCCTCGATCAGCGCTTCGATCGAGCCGAGGCGCACCGGATAGGGCGCCACCCCGTTCACGGCCAGCCTAGATTCTTCGATCGAGTTCCCATTCATTCGGATCGCCGAAGCCACCGTCATGAGAGCGAAGTCCCACGCCTTACGATCTTCCACCTTCTCGAAGTAGAAGCGGGCGCCAGCCCAGCGCGCGGGAAGTCGGATCGCCGTCAGCAACTCACCGGGCTTCAAGACGGTCATTCGCTCGATGTCGACACTCGGCCGCATGAAGTAGTCCTCAGCGGCAACAACGCGTTCACCTCGTGGGCCCTGGATAACGAACTGGGCATCGAGTGCGATCAGCGCGGAGGCGGTATCGGAGGGGTTCACCGCCACGCAGCGGCTGGACCCCAGAATGCAGTGTTCTCGGTTCATCGCCGTGGGGGCCGACGCGTAACACGTATTGCCTCCGGCGCGATAACACGGCCAACCGCCGCGGTAGTACCAGCAACGCGTGTCCTGCGAGAGGTTGCCGCCCAAAGTGCCCCGGTTGCGAATCTGAGGAGTAGCCACGCCAGACGCCGCGTCCGAAAGCACGCTATAGCTGGCCGTGATCACGGGGCTGTTGGCCACCTCTGTAATCGTGGTGAGGGCACCGATCTCGACGCCATCATCAGTCTCCCGCACACCCCTGAGGGCATCCAGATTGACCAGATCGACGACCGCCACCGGTCGCTTGATCCGATCCTTGAACCAGTCGAAGCTGTCCAAGCCGCCCGACAAGGCCCACCCATCCTCACCGTAATGGTCCAACAGGTTGATTGCATCCCCCACGCTCGTCGGCTGAAAGAGCTCGAACGCCGGGATCATGTCTCTTATGACCGCCATGATTCGTTACTCCCTTTAAACGTGAAGGTCGAGGGGACCGTACGCCGGCGGGCGTCCCTCGATCTCGGCAAGAAGGACGTCCGCCGTCAGTGGCGTACGACACAGACACTTACCGCCCAGCGCATCGGCGATGGCCGACGTGAGTGCGGCTGAACCAGCTCCCACACACGGTTCCCCGATACCCTTGGCGCCAACCGGCGATTGTGGATCAGGTATCTCCACGGCCGCCCACTGCATATCGATCGGCACATCTAACATTCCGGGTGGTCGGGCAGTGTAGAGGCGCTTCGCGAAAGACACTCCCCAGACGGGGTCGAAGACCCATTTCTGGCTCCGGGCGATCCCCATGCCTTGGATCGAGCCGCCGAAAATCTGTCCACCCAGACTGCGTGGGTGGAGAATCGTGCCACAGTCGGAGACAGCAGTGTAGTGGACGACGTCCACAACTCCGGTCTCGACGTCCAGCTCGACCTCTGCAAAACCTACCACCCAGGACTGCACCCCACCCTCACGCGGGTAGTTGTCCTTGGCGGCGGCCACGAGGCCTTGGCCTGCGAGGCCTGCGGCAGCCGCTTTCGTCATATCGTTCAGATCGTCGTCGACCTCTTCACCGCTGTACCGGCCACCCAACTCCATAGCGCGAGTCGCAGCGCGAGCGAAGCTCATACCCGTGGACGGGCTGGATCGACGGAAAACGCGTCCGTCGGCCGTATCGTAGTCTCCCGGTGATCCGCCTAAGTCGCGAGCCGCGATCTCCTGAAGCAAACGCTTGGCAGCGGTGCCAACCGCGTGGTTCGCCCTAGTGTGAGCGAACGTCGTCTGGCTACCCGCCTGGACCGAACTCCAGGGTACATGTTTGCTGGAATCACCCCAAACGACTTCCACGTCTTCCCACACAACTCCCAAAACGTCCGCAGCTGCTCGGGCCGTATCCGCGATGGAATGGGTTCCCAGGTTTCCGATGCCCTGGTGGATGTACACTCTGCCATCTGCGCGAATCACGAGCAGGCCATCGAAGCCCGAGCTGCCGGCCGTATAAGGGCTGACGCCCATCCCGATCCCCGTCACTTTGGAGCCGTTCCGCTCGCCACTTCTGGCGATCCGATCGTCCCACCCAAACATCTCGGCGCCCTTGTCGATCGCCTCCTTCACGAAAACGCTCGTCAGAGTGCTCCCGCGCGGACCGTACGCTACGTCAGGGTCCGGAGCGTTGATGCGCCTGATCTCTAGTCGATCGATCCCGAGCTCACGTGCCGCCTTGTCCATAAGCGGCTCGAGCATCCCGATGATTTGAGCACCACCGGGGCCGCGTTGAGCCGCCTTCGGAGGCGTGTTGGTGTAAACTCCGACCCCACGATGGCGCTGGTTGAGGGGCGTATAGGTCAGGGACGCCGTCGAGCCCGCCGACATATTGTCGCCGGAGCCGCCATAGGGTCCACCGTCGTTCAGGATGTACATGTCCATGGCCGTGATCCGGCCATCGGCCCGGAACCCGATCTTGATCTGGGCCTGGAACCCGGGGCGAGCCCGGCCGATGTAGGTCTCCTCGTACCGATTGATCCGCATCATGACCGGGCGATTGATCTTCTGGGAGAGGACGGCCGGAATGATCATGTGGGTGCTACCCGAGATCTTACTTCCGAAACCACCTCCGCAGAACTCGCCCACGAGCACGACGTCCTCGATATCCATCGAGAGCCTTCCGGCAACGGCCGCGCGCGTCCTCGCCAAACTCTGCGTGGACGTGTGCATGAAGAGTTTGCCGTTTTGCCAGTACGCCATCGTCGAGCGGGGCTCGAGCGGATGGTGCGTGAGAGACTGGTGCGTCATCGTCTCATCGATGATCAGATCGGCCGCCGCAAAGCCCGCCTCTACGTCGCCGACATTCCACTCAGCCCCGGCCTCACCCATAGGCATGGTCCCCTCTGGGGCGTTGGCGAAGTCCTCCTCCGTCCACTTGATGGTCGCGATCTCCCTGCCGACCCTCGTATTGCCGTCCAAGCGGGCGTTCGGACCGTTCGGCCTGAGGCTATCCAGGGGATTCAGCACGAACGGCAGTGGCTCGAAGTCGATCTTGATCGCCTCGATGGCATCAGCCGCCGTGGTCTCGTCCACCGCCGCCACGGCGAGGATCGGCTCCCCCTCGTAGTGCGGCTCATTGGTGAGACACGCCTCGCCGGGAGCGTCGACCGCAGGTACGTCATCCGCGGTCAGGATGCCGAAGACTCCGTCCATGGCGAGTGCAGCGCTCGCGTCGATGCGCCGGACTCTACAGTGGGGCATCGGACTCAGCAGGAGCTTGGCGAACAACATGCCGTCCACCCTGAAGTCCTCGGCGTACTTGGCTCGCCCGGTGATCTTCGCGCGAAGATCGGGAGGAGCGATGTCCTGTCCCACCAGTTTCTCGGCCATGATGCCCCCTTAGGCCTGCTGCCGCGAATACTCGGCGGCACGCATGGCAGAAGTCAGGATTTTGTTGTAATCGGCGCAGCGACAAAGATTGCCGGAGAGAGCGTGCGCCGCCTCCTCTTTCGTCGGAGTCGGGTTGGCCTCGACCATTGCGACCATGGACATAATGAATCCGGGCGCACAAAAAGCGCACTGAAAGCCACCCTCGTCCATCACGGCCTGTTGGACCGGGTGGAGCGTTCCATCTGCGCTCTCCAGTCCCTCGATGGTCGTGATCTCCTGCCCGCGGACCGTCTGCGTCAGAACAGAGCATGCATAGCTCGGCACGCCGTCGATCAGTACCGTGCACGCTCCACACTCTGCCCGGTCACATCCGAGCTTCGTGCCCGTTAGTCCAAGCTTGTAGCGGAGCGTCATGGCCAGCGTTTCCTGCTTGAGCACATCCACGCGGCGCTGCTGTCCGTTCACGCTGAGCGTGACGAGGCGCTCCACCGATCCTTGCACCGCCGTGGCGCCAAGCAACGGCTTCGACCCTCTGAACAGATAGCCTACCGAAGACGTCGTCGCTCCGGTGGCGATGACACCCATGATGAACGTTCTTCTGGTGACCCTACGCTCCGGGGTGCCGATGATCTCGACATCGCTCATAGAGCTACCCCCCTTGTATAGATCCAACGGGAAAAGTCGGCGGCCCTCCGCCTGCTAACCGAGTAAGATACGTGCGAAACCCGCCGTCGGCGAGTGTCTTTAAACGGCCCGGACACTCATGATCGACGGCGCGAAGCACAGGCTGTGAAACCTTTCCCTCGGGCTCACAGGTATTACAATCACGGTGGCGATCGCAACCCTCAGAACACGAGCGACGTCCAACAGTACGTATGGGATGGTTGGAGCCCGCTGGGATACCGAATTATGCTGACTTGGTTACCGTCTTTGATTCTTGCTCTCGTCCTCGGAGGTTTCGGCCTCCGGAAGGCTTGGCAAAGCCGGAAGGAAAAGGCGATTGCAGCGCGCCGAGTAGTGGAGAGGCCAAACTCCTACTACGCGGCGAAGGGCGTCCGTGACCAGGAAGACGCCGAGTGGTGGCGCCGAATCATGCTTGATCGCCTCCACGAGGTGCACCGTGAGTGCGTCGAACGCCTCCTCAATCAGATTGACGGCGCCGGCATCGACACACTCAACCGAAATGAGCGCGCGTTCATGGAGCGCAAGGCCAACCTCGAGGCTCCGCCCCGCTAGGGTGTGCGTCCCGACGCCAACCCATGGCTCTCTCCGGCCTGAAGCTCGGTCTCTCCAGAGCGACCTGATCCTCACACCAGCTGCTGACCGGCGCTCCCTCGTTCGCAGATAGCACTGCCGGACGTCCACGGATAGTTTCCGGTCGTGAACGAGCCTTCGAACGACCTCCGCCCGCACCTATCCAAGGTGCAAGCCCTCGAGTTATTAGAGTCCCACTTTGGACTCGCGGGCGACATAGAGCCCCTTCCCAGCTGGCGAGACCAAAATTTCAAGGTCGCCATCGACAGCGGTGAGCGGTTCATCCTCAAGATCGCCAACGGCGACGAGCCTATCTCCCTGTTGGAGCTCCAGGCCGATGCTTTGGCTTTTCTCGCCTCATGCGACCTGGGCATCGGATTACCAAGAATCGTTCCGACCGCGTCGGGAGGCCGAGGGCTAGCGACTCCGGGCCAAGATGGGGCCTCTCATTGGGTACGGCTCCTCACCTACGTGCCCGGCGAGGTTCTCGGGGCGATCAAACCCCGCACACCCGCACTGCTCGATTCTCTAGGGGAAGTGCTGGGTCGCTTGGACTCCGAGCTTGCCCACTTCGACCATCCGTCGGCAGAACGGCCGGACTCGATGTGGGATTTGACCTGTGGGGGTGAGGTGATGGCCTCCCACGTCCATCACATTCAGCACAAGGGGCGCCGAGCCCAGATTGAAGCCCTGACGGCCGAACTCGAGGCGCAAGTCATCCCTTTGCTGGCTGACGTCCCTCGCAGTGTCATCCACAACGACGCAAACGATTACAACGTCCTAGTCAGCCCTCCGACTGCTGAGGGAAGGCAGGTGGTCGGGCTCTTGGATTTCGGGGACCTTCTCGAGAGCGCAACCGTGTGTGAGATCGCGATCGGCGGCGCCTACGCTCTCATGGGAGTGCCCGATCCCATGGCCGCCTTGTTGGCGGTTGTGCGCGGCTACCATCGCGCCCGACCCCTGACCGAACCGGAACTCGAGATTCTCTTTCCGCTGATCCGTGCTCGGCTGGGCGTGAGCGTGTGTGTGTCTGCTTCAAAAGCGGGCGAGGAGATGGCGGACGGGTACCTAACCATCAGTGAATCCCCCGCATGGGAGGCGCTGTCTCGGCTTGACGAAGTACATCCGCGATTGGCAAGGAACCTGTTCCGAGACGCGTGCGGGCTAGAACCGTGCCCGCGCCATCACGCGGTCACCGATTGGATCGAAACGAACCAAAAGGAGATGGGACCGGTGGTCAGCCAGGGCTTAGACGACGCCCTAGTGTTCGACCTCAGCGCCGCCAGCCCGGAGATCGATGACCTGGACCGGGTTCTCGATCCAGAGAAGTTCAGTAAAGACCTCGTGCGTAGACTCGAAGACGCCGACGCGACCGTCGGCATAGGTCGATACGCCGAACCCCGCATGTGGTACGCTTCGGACAGCTACGGGCAGGCCGCGGGAGAGTTCCCAGAGCGTCGTACGGTGCACACCGCGATCGATGTGTTTCTGCCTGCCGGAAGTCCCGTTATAGCTCCTCTCGAGGGTCGGGTCCTCAGCCTGAAACACAACTCGGATCGGTTGGACTACGGCCCGACAATCATTCTCAAGCACGCGCCGGAGGGTGGCCCGACCTTCTACACCCTCTACGGACACCTGACCGAGGAGTCGCTCGAAGGTTCGGAGGTCGGGAGCCCGGTAGAGCGAGGCCAAGAGATCGCTCAGCTCGGGGACTTTCCGGAGAACGGCGACTGGCCACCCCATCTCCACTTCCAAGTGATCACGGATCTGCTCGACGAGGAGGGCACCTTCCCGGGAGTGGCGCTCCCCAGCCAACAGAATGTGTGGCTGAGCATGTCCCCCGATCCCTCCATCATGCTGGCTCTGCCCCCAGGTTCAGCCTTCGAGCCACCGACCCCGCGTCATGAGATCAAGGCGCTACGTCGCGAGCATCTAGCGTCGTCGTTGAGCCTCACGTACGACGAACCTCTCCATGTTGTCCGAGGGTGGAAGCAGCACCTGATCGACGCCGACGGTCAGGCATACTTGGATGCCGTGAACAACGTCTGTCACGTCGGCCACTGTCATCCGCGGGTCGTCGAGGCCGGGCAGAAGCAGATGGGTATTCTCAACACCAACACCCGGTACCTACACGAGATGCTCGGACGATACTGCGAGCGGCTCACGGCCACCCTACCTGATCCTCTCTCCGTGTGCTTTCTGGTCAACTCGGGAAGTGAGGCCAACGAATTGGCATTGAGGATCGCCCGTGCCCATACGCAGCGCGACGATTTTATCGTCGTCACAGGCGGCTATCATGGAAATACCGGCGCGGCGGTCTCCGTCAGTCCGTACAAGTTCGAGGGCCCCGGTGGTGAGGGAGCGGCACCCCATATCCATGCAGTCCCCATGCCGGACGACTACCGCGGGCAGTTCAGGCGATCCGATCCGGACCGGGGACTAAAGTTCGCCGGGCTTCTGGTCGAGGCCGTGGATGCTTCGAACCGCCGTGCGTTCGGACCCGCCGCCTTCATCTCCGAGAGCCTGCTGAGTTGTGGAGGCCAGATCGAACTCCCTCCCGGCTACCTCGAGGCAGCCTACGCTCTGGTGCACCGACAAGGTGGGGTCTGCATTTGTGACGAGGTGCAGGTCGGTTTCGGGCGCGTGGGCAGCCATTTCTGGGGCTTCGAGACCCAAGGTGTGGTGCCGGACATCGTCACGATGGGCAAGCCCATCGGGAATGGACACCCCTTGGGTGCGGTCGTGACCACACCGGAGATCGCGGCGAGCTTCGCGAACGGCATGGAGTACTTCAACACCTTCGGGGGGAATCCGGTCTCGTGTGCCATCGGGCTCGCGGTGCTCGATGTGATTGAGGAGGAGGGCCTCCAACGGCACGCCGGCCGCATCGGAGAGCATCTACTCAAAGGCTTACGATCCCTTATGGATCGCCACCCCGCCGTGGGAGACGCCCGGGGTCGGGGTTTGTTTCTGGGAATCGAAATGGTTGCTGATCGCGGGACACGCGAACCGAACCCGGCGGTCGCCAAGTACGTCGTGGAGCGCATGAAGAACCACGGGATCCTGTTGAGCACAGACGGACCCGACAGGAACGTGATCAAGATCAAGCCGCCCCTCGTCTTCGACAGGACGGACGCTGACCGCCTCCTGGAAGTGATGGACCGAGTGCTCTCTGAGGACTATGTCGACCGATCTTGTGCGCGGGAGGCTCCGTAGATCAACCCAAACCTGTCCAGCCTCACTTCTGCTTCTTCTCGTCCTTCAGAACGACCGATAGGAGCATAGAAATCACCGACATGACCATGCTTCCGACCACGGCAGGCCAAATTCCCTCAACCGTAAAATCCTGCGTCAACTCGGCAGTCAGAAGCAGCATCGCACCGTTGATCACCAAGTAGAACAACCCCAGGGTGAAGAAAAGAAACGGTAGCGAGAAGAAGAAGACGATCGGCTTGACCAGCGCATTCACCAGCCCGAAGACGAGCGCGACGAACAGGACGTCGAGGTACCCTCCTGTGATCTCGATGCCCGCGACGAAGTAGGCTGCCCCAGTCAGGGCGAAGGCGTTAATGACGAGGCGAATCGCGAAGTTTCTCATGCTCTCTCCCTAGGGGGGATGGGCCCCGCTCAACCAGTCAGTTGCGGGCTACTGCAATGTCATCGAGGCGTCCCGGTATAGTACTCATGACGATAATGACTGGGATCCGGTTTCGAGTCGTGAGCTACCCGAGGTCTTCTGCCCGTCGCGCTGGCACGTTCCGATCGGGTGGCGAGGAATAAGCCTGGGTCTATCGCTTGGCGTATACGCCTGAATTCCCGTTGGAATCGAACGCGATGACGTCGTACGGCTGGGCCGGCTGACCCGGCACTTCCATGCCCGGACTCCCGACAACCATCCCCGGCACGGACAGTCCCGCGATCTCGGGACGCTCGTCCAACATTTTCTGGACCAAGTCGGCGGGTACGTGTCCCTCGATGACGAATCCGTCCACGAGGGCCGTGTGACAAGATCCGTGCTCCGGCATGACGCCGTTTTCACGCTTGATGGGTGCCAGGTCCGCGACATCATGAACATCGACCTCGAATCCCGCCGCTCGCATGTGGTCGACCCAAGCGCCGCAGCACATGCAGGTTGGAGCCTTGTACACCGTCACCGTGCTGACCGGCGCTGGTGCTGGTGCCGTTGAATACCACGAGAGCAGCACAGCAAAAACCAACGCGAACGCTCCGCCTCCCGCCATTGCGGTGAGTCTCTTCTTCAACATTGACCACTCCTCCGAGGAAACGACCTTCGTGCCGTCTATAAAATGTCGCCCACCAAGGTTCCGGGATAGTCCCGCTCGCGACCCACGCCGGCAGGACTCAGGGCACATTCGCACTTGACCACCGGTCGTGCCGCGTCGCCTCTTACGTTAGATCATTGCCTGAAAGGTGCCCTAAATGGCACATTCCGCATCGAAGGTACTGGCCGCCGTTGCTCTCGGCTGCTTTCCGCTGACGCTCGTGATCGCTTGGATGTTCGACATCACCAGCAAGGGTGTACGTCGAACGGAGTCGGTGCTCCCAAAGGGCGAACGGGCCAAGATGTTGGCCCTTCAGACCATATTTCTCGGGGTGGCGTTGACGATCACAGCCCTTATCGGCCGGTGGGTCCTTTTGAGCGGGTAGCGACGGGCAACACCAAAATCAGCGCGAAGAGCCCCAACTCATCCGCTGGAAGCATAGGAACCACTCGGGGGTCCGACGCCTCAACGACCATTGTGGCGAGGAGCACCGCCATGCTGCAGGCGACGGGAAGAACCATTGCTTGCTCGTCATCCGATTGGCTCAACAACGAGTACGCGCTCATCCCATAAAACGTGAACGTCAGCGCCTCCACCAAGTGAGACCACTGTGAAGGAATCGCGACGACCTGCACGGTGACCTCGCCCCACGGGAGCAGGACGCCTTGCAACTCGAGGACGTCCGCGAAAATGAGCGTGTTGGGAGAAGCGAGATTCCACGCTATGACCGCCGCGGAGGCGCCGGTCGCCAACCATAGCGACCATCTCGGTAAGGCCCGCGTGCGAACCGCCAGGAACCAGAGGAGCGCCAAGTAAGCGGTCACGGCAAATGTTATGTGAACCCGGGTGCCTGACACGTAGTCCTCGATGGTACTCGACCGGTAGACCCCGAGGGCCGCATAAGCGTAGGCGGCGGTACAGGACGCAGCCACGACGAGAGCAAGGCGGACTCTGGTCCAAGGGGCCCTGAGATCGACCACAATCAATAGGATCGCGAGCAGAACGCACGCGCCGCTGGCGCCTGTCAGGGACCAACGGAGAAGTGAATTCATATGACGGGTATGGCGCTATCCGGTAGACTTGAGATAGTGTCGGGCTCGGGGCGACCTGTAGTCCGAAGGGGACCTCAATTTTAAGACATTAGCAGGCCGTAGGCACAGCCGAAACGACAAACCGAAAGGGCTTCAATGAACAAGACACTCGCGATCACCGGAATGTCGTGCGGACACTGCGTCAATACAGTGAAGTCCGCACTCGAGAAAGTGGGGGGGGTAGCCACAGTCGACGTATCTCTCGATGAGAATCGGGCCGACCTGACGCTGTCCGGGGACGTTGGGGACTCCGTGCTCGTAGCTGCCGTCGAGGCAGCGGGCTACCAGGCCCAGACTCGTTCGTAGTGCTCCGCAAGCCTCATTTGGACACTGGCCCGCGTGAGCGCACGGTCGTGGTGAACTTGGTCAGGGAGTGATCCGACCTTGAAGGCGACAGCAGCGACGTGGGGCAACGCTGCCCTATTGGTGGCCGGATTGTACGCAGGAGCGCGACCGATCGGACCGCTCCCGGCTCTGGGTACGTTCTTAGACCCTGCCGGGGGCATTTGGGCGAGTGTGCGGAGTGCGACGTTGCCGGAAGATGTCACGCACTATGTGCCCGGCCTCGATACCGAGGTCCGCATCGTCTACGACGACTGGAGGGTCCCTCACATCTTCGCCGAGAGCGTCGAGGATGCGGTGCGGGGCCTAGGATACGCTGTGGCCCGGGATCGGCTTTTCCAGTTGGAGCTTCAGACCCGGGCCACCGCCGGCACGTTGACGGAACTTGTCGGCGAAGTCGCGCTGGATGTAGACCGACGGTCTCGACGCCTCGCCCTCGCGTGGGCTGCGGAGAGAGATTTTTCACGGATCGAGCCCGAGTCCGAGATCGCCGCCTACTTGCAAGCCTACTCGGACGGGGTCAACGCGTGGATGGCCGAGATGTCCCCTGCCGAAGTGCCGCTCGAGTATCGGCTTCTGGGCCGAGAGCCGATGGCTTGGCAGCCCCAATACTCTCTGTACCTACTCAAGCAAATGGGTTGGACTCTTTCGATGCTCGATACCGAGCGCCGAAAGAACGCGGCGGCAGGGCTGGTGGGACGCGAAGCCGCGGATGGACTCTTCCCTGTTAATTCGCCGATCCAGGAGCCAATCGAGCCCAACGGTGAGGGCGCGGCACGATTCGAAGCAGTGGTCCTGCCGCCACCTGGCGATCCGGTTCCGGCAATGATGACCCAGTTGGAGGCGATGAGTGCCTTCTTGGGCCCCCTGGAGGTCCATGACGGCCGATCCGGCGAAATGGTCCTGGGCTCCAATAACTGGGCGGTCGGACCCTCACGATCTGCCGAAGGACACGCCATTCTCGCGGGCGACCCACATCTCGACTTTACTCTGCCCAGCATCTGGTACGAGGCTCACCTCGTCGTACCGGGCGAGTTGGACGTCTACGGGGTGACGATCCCCGGCACGCCGACCATCACCATCGGCTTCAACCGTGATTTGGCGTGGACGTTCACCAACACCGGCTCAGACGCGATGGACCTGTACCGAGAGACTGTGGACGACGTTGCGGCTCCCGGAAGCTATCTCCTAGACGGCGAGTGGTTGCCGTTCGACGAGCGCGTAGAGGAGTACCTGAGCCCGAGGGGATCGGTGCTCGCGGTGGACACCATCCTACACACCCACCGTGGTCCGGTAAGCCAAAGTGGAGGCGAACACTTGTCTCTCAGGTGGACCGTGCTCGAGGGCCAAGGAGAGCTCGCAGCGTTGATGGGAGTGAATCAAGCCGGCTCTGTAGACGAGTGGATGGCGGCGATGGAGTCTTGGGTCGCACCAACCCAGAACGGCCTGGTCGCGGACCGCCAGGGGAACATCGCCATCCGTGCCACAGGACGATACCCGATCCGACCCGCCCGCACGGGTGGCGATTGGGCGTACGACGGCGCCAGTTCGAACAACGATTGGCAGGGTTATCGCCCGGTGGCGAGTTACCCGGGGTCCGTCAATCCCGCCCAAGGTTACCTCGCGTCGAGTAACCAGCAGCCTGTGGATCCCACGATCGACGACCGCTACTTGGGGGCGAACTGGCCCTCTCCGTGGCGCGCGATGCGAATCAACGAGCTGCTCCGTCAGGACTCCCTCTTCACGGCGGCGGACTTTGCCAGCTTCCAGACCGATCCCGGAAGCCCTCGTGCAGACGTGTTCGTGTCTGCCTTCCTCGAGGCGAGTACGGGAACAGACGGCCCCACGGAGAGCGGCATGCTACTCGCTGAATGGGACCGGCGTTACACCGTCGATAACACCCGCGCCGCTCTGTTCGAAAGGGCCATGCGCGAGCTACAGAACCGCACCTGGGACGAATTGACGGACAGCAACGGTCGCCGGCTCGTGACACCAAGGACCGCCATTCTCGCCACGCTCCTCCGAGATCCTAGGAACGCCTGGTGGGACGTGCGTTCAACTCCGGACGTCGTGGAAACACGTGACGATGTTCTATCCGCCTCACTCGCCACCGCTCTCGAGGGAGCCCGAGACACATACGGTCACGAATCCGACGGTGGGTGGGTTTGGAGCCGCGTCGCGACAGCCAACGTTGACCACGTGTTGAGTTTCTCGCCGTTCTCGGCGAGGGACCTCCCCATTCGTGGGGGGCCGGAAACACTTAGTCCTAACGCGGGGAACGGAGGGAACGGTGCGAGCTGGCGCATGGTCGTCGAGTTGGGTGAGGAAGTCGAGGGGCGCGGAATCTATCCGGGAGGGCAGTCCGGCCACCCCTTAAGCTCCGCATACAAGCAGCAGATCGAGGACTGGGTAGGAGGCCGACTACGACCGCTCCGGTTCCCGCGCACGGTGGAGGAGATGGCAAACATCTCGCGCTCCCGAGCGACACTTCGACCGGAGAGCCATCAATGATGTTCGTGGTTCTCGCCGGTGCGATGGCGCTGGGCACCGCCGCCTTCGGATGGGGCGCCGTCCCGGTGTTGGCCTTCGCTTACGGAGTCTGGCGGGGGCCTAGAAAAAGCGGCGCTTTGGCGGCCGGCAGTGCCCTGCTCGGGTGGGGCGCTATCATGTTGTGGACCTGGACGCAGGGCCCCCTAGTGGACCTCTTGTCAGCACTCGGCGCGATCATGGGGCTGCCTGATGTGGTCCTACTATTAGCTACCGGCCTCTTCCCCGCACTCTTGGCCGGGAGCGCCGCGGTGGTCGGCGGTGCCATCCGACGGACCTAGCTCCCGACTCGCGACATCCCGAGAGGTTCGTTCGCTTGTGTGGTTCAGATCTTTTTGAGAACCCAGCTCAGCACTACACGAGCGAGTCTCTTAAGAATGGCCATCATACCGTTGATTGGCTCCTGCGAAGGTTCAGTGCCTCTTCCTGGCCCTTACGCCGCCTGAGCGCGCGAGGTTTCCGTTCGCACAGTTTGACCACCCGAGTGAAAGAAAAGTTGCTCTCGGGCTTCAGTCCGAGACCCGCTCGGCACAGAAGTGTCCCTCCGTACGGGATCCCTGACCTCCGCTGATCCACGTGCCCTTGAATCCGGCGCCGCTGATCTCACTGAGTTCCAGGACCGTGAATCCGCCATCGAAGAGACTCATATCCCTCCGGTTCGCATCGGCACCGAGGCGCACCAAGATGCTTGGGCCCTGCGCCGTCCGACTCTCAATGACCAGCACCCCAGGCGCGCTGGGATCCCCACTCAGGAGAGAGCCGATCCGTAGCGCTCCAACCTCCACCATCTGAATGTTCGTAGTACCGTAGAGGGGTGAGACGACACCGGGGATCGCACTTCCGTCGCTCCCCTGAAACACCCGCATCTCCGGTGACTGATCGAGGAGGGTTAGTTCTCCCTGAACGGACGCCGCCCCGGCCCCCTGGGCGACCATGGTCAGCGAATACTCACCCGGCCGGCCGCTCAGCGAGGCACCTGCGGCGAGGGATCGCGTCGCAGCACTGCAAGTGCTTCCGGTAGAGGCGGCAGCTTCGGGATTATCGGCTTCCGCCGAAGAATCACCGCCGCCACAACTCGTCAGACCGAGTGCCAACGCCACGGTAAGCGGAAGTAGCCTATTCAGATCGCTCCTCGCAAACCGCGTCGTGAAAGAGGGCGACGGGTGGGTGTTTCGGTGATCGGTTATCCGCACGCTCGGGTCCTTGACTGGAGAGTTCGTGGTATGGAAGTAGCTGGGGGCGGGCCGGAACGGCGCCCACCAAATAAATTTGCTCCACGCGCGGCGTCAAAGCGAGAACTTCTGTGGAACCCCGCTCCCGCAATCGGCGTTGCTGAGGCTATGCCCAGTTGTCGGGCACCTGACGACCGGTTCGGGAACGCTAGGAACTTCCGATCCTCCCCACTACAATGCCCGCCATGCTTTACCTCACGCTTCAAAGCTCGGGGCTCTCAGAGACCCTGTCACAGAGTCCGGTGCTTGCGCTCGCCACTCTGTTTGGCGCCGGAGTACTGACCAGTCTGACGCCGTGTATCTACCCGATGATCCCGATCACAGCCTCGGTCCTGGCAGGCACTACTGACGAGGATGCGCCCAAGTCGAGGGTGGTCGGCCTGACCCTCACGTACGTACTCGGGCTGGCCCTGCTCTATGCGACCGTAGGGCTCATCGCCGGATTGTCAGGCACCCTCTTCGGGACGGTAAGCGCCAGTCCCTGGGCGCGGTTCGCCATCGCGAATGTGCTCTTAGTGTTTGGGCTCGCGATGCTGGACGTCTTTCCGCTGGCTGCTCCCAAACGCCTTTTGGCCTGGGCGGGCGGTCTCGGGGGCGGTTCGTACCCTGCAGTTTTCCTGCTCGGAGCTACCTCGGGTATCGTTGCAGCCCCGTGCGGGGCTCCCGCGTTCGCTGTCGTTTTGACCTGGGTGGCCGCGACTCAGGCGGGAGTGATGGGGTTCTTCTACTTGTTCGTCTTTTCGCTCGGAATGACGGCCCTGCTGGTGGGCGTCGGCCTATTCTCCGGGTTCGGAGCCGCATTGCCCTCTTCGGGACCCTGGATGATATGGATCAAAAGAGTCGCTTCAGTGATTATGCTTGGGATGGCAGAGTATTACTTCGTTCAGGTAGGTATGGTTCTGTGAAGAATATCGACACTTTCGGCTCGCATCAGGCGTTGCTCGAGGGACTGCCGAAGTTGATGACAACGATGGCCCTCGCTGCCGCTCTCGTGCTCCCGTCCACGCTAGAAGCTCAGATGCGAGGTGAAATCGGCATTGCGGTGGGAGAGCGTCCCGAATTGGTGGAGATCGAAGACCTGGACGGTAATCCGCTCAACCTGATGGATTACGTGGGGGATAAGCCGCTCCTGGTCGAGTTCTACGCTCGCTGGTGTGAAAACTGCGAGGCGTTGCTCCCACAGATGAGGAACGTTTACAACCGGTTCAACGACAGGATCAAGTTCCTCGCGATCAGTGTCGCCGTTGCCCAGTCACCCCGATCGGTAAAACGCGCCCTCGCCGACCACCCGGTCGACTGGGATACCGCTTGGGATGAGGGCGGGCGAGCGGTACGTGCGTTCCTGGCCCCAGCTACTTCGTACATCGTTGTGCTGGACCAAGAGGGGATCGTGACCTACACGGGGATAGGACCGGAGCAGAACATAGAGGCGGCCGTGATGACCGCGTTGAAGGAATCGGACTAGGGGCCGGCCGGGCACTCCCATGGCAAGAGGGACACCACCGTCTTCCAGGTTGGTGTCCCTCTCTTGTTACGCCCTTGGAGCGGCCTATCTGGCGCGCTAGCAGTCGGGTCCGGGCCCACCCTCCACGTCCTGTGGCTGATCCCCACCCTCGTCCATCATGGGAACCACTCGATCAACTTCTGCTCCCAGTTCATCGTAAGCCGTGGGGTCGATTTCGCGGAATCGTTCCGTCACCCAGGCAATCTTGCCGTCGGGCCCCACCACGATCACTGAGCGTGATGCGATGTTCCCACTCGTACGGAGACCCAGACCGAAGGATTCTGCTACCGAATGACCCTCATCCTGAGCGAACAGGATTGGAAAATCCGCGTCGGCTGCCCATGAGCCCAGTTCTTCTGCGGAGTCGTCGCTGATGCCGATAACGGTTACGCCTCGACCACCCCGGAAAACGCTTGCGTACTGATCACGGTACGCTTCCATTTGAATTGTTCAGCCACGGGTTCGCGCCCTGAAGAAGAACGCCAATACCACCACCTCTCCCCTAAAATCTGACAAGCGGACCGGGTCCTGGAGGACTCCGTAGCGGGTGGCACCTGGAAGTGAGAAATCCGGTGCCATCTCACCCACAGCAATGAGGGTGGATTCTGCATCTTGAGCTTCAGCGGGTTGAGTCAAAACGAACCCCAAGGAAAGGGCGAACACGCACGCCATCCAGCGTAATCGCATCTTGAGCCCTCCTTCTCGTCGGTGCGAGGAACCTATGTGATGCCAACAGTATACGCTGACATACTATGACGCGCATTACTCTTCTCCTGATAGCCGCGATCGGGTACGGAGGTCTCGGATGGACCCGTTCCGTCGGCGGGTGACTCCGCAGCACTCGCTAGGCGTCCTTGGCAGGATCACTGCCACCGGTCTTGTGACCCGGCGTCCGAGCCCGACGACGAATTCACCGACCGGTAGGGCCCACCATCTCGGAGAAGTGGTATTGGACAATCTTCCAAGTGCCTTCTTCTAGGACGCGCGTGTCTGAGTAACGCCAGCTGCCCTGGGTCGAGCCACCACCGGGCATCGCGAGCGATCCCTCCAACAGAGCTACCGTGAGCGCGACGTCACCCTGAACACGGACATTCACTTCACCCAGATCCAGGTCGGCCCGAAAGCCGGCGTTGTACGCCGCATCGAGAGCCGCCAGGTTCAGACCTTCGACCAACATTCCGCCATCGAGGAAGAACCCACGCGTGTCTGGATGGTAGAAGATCGCAAATCGGGCGAAGTCTCCGGTTCTCCAAGCGTCGAGCGTCTCTGCGACGGCCTGTTGAACCTCGGCCTCCTGCCCGGCGGCAGGTCGAGCGAGCGACGGTAACGCCAGAAAAAAGACAAAGATGACTGTGCGAACTCTCACGTGAAGGCTTCCTTGTTGCGGTGGCTACCTGTACACCCTTCGACCGCCCTCACCCCCTGATGTTCCGTCGAGTTTGGACTCACCGCCAGGCCCACTGGGGCTCATTGGCGATCATGGCAGCCGGTTGGGTTGCTGTTGGCCTTTGGGTGGACCTTTCGCCCAAGGTTGAGACCGACTTCTTCTTTTCTGCCGACGACCCACAACTTCGGGCGTCCGTCGAGCTCGGAAACCGCTTTTCGTCAGCTCCCCAGGTCGTGGTGCGGGCCGAGGATCGAGCAGACGATCGCAAACTCTACCTCGAACACATCCAGAGCCTCACCGAGGCACTTGGCGCAATCGAAGGCGCTTCGAGCGTCCTGTCGATCACCACAGACAATCCAACCCGAAGCCCTTTGTTCGGAAGGATCCTGCTCACCCCGGACGAACGCGCGACGAACCTCATCGTTCAAACGGACGGTAGTGACCCCGAACAGTTACTCCCGCGCCTCGAGTCTGTGCTCGAAGAGCACGATACACCGGATTTCGGCCTGGTCATGTCGGGGGTCCCCGTCATTGTGGAACAGATCCGGCGCAATCTCTTCCGAGACCTCGTGGTCTTCAGTCTGGCAGCCCTGTTGCTGTATGGGCTGCTCGCGGGAATCGTCTACCGCGACGGCGCGATCGTAGTCGGAACGCTCACTACCTGTCTTAGCGCCTGCGCCGCCACTCTACTGCTGACACAGGCCTTGGGCATCCAGATCGGTCTCCTAACCGCCAACCTCATCACGATCGTATTCGTGCTCACGTTGTCACACATCGTGTTTCTGACGGCCAACTGGAGTCGAGTGAAGGCTCGCTCGTTGCCGGATGACGACGCGGTGGGCCGAGCCGTTTCTTTGACCGCAGAGGCATCCTTCTGGTCGATGACCACCACTCTCTTGGGCTTCCTGAGCCTATTGGTCGCGTCGGCCAAGCCGCTTCGCGAACTAGGTGTCGCCGGCGCCATCGGAGCGGCCACCGCCATGGCGGTGGCCTACGGACTGTACCCAACGTTTCTGCGCCGCATTCATAGCGGCCGTACCGAAATGGCCCCGCCAACCTCAAGGCCGCCGAGCGAGGGTCACGCGTACTCTCGGCCGAAGCTACTGGGCGCAATTGCGATGGTCGCAGTCTTCCTGGGCACAGGCATTACCAAGTTGGATACCGATCCGGGCCTCCTCACGTATTTCGCGGAGGGATCTCCGCTGCGCGACGGGCTCGAGCAAATCGATCTGGACGGGGGAAGCAGCACGCTCAATATCGCGGTCCGCGACGCTGCGGGAGGGCGGGTAGACCAGGACGTCGTCAATGAACGCATGTGGGCATTCCAGGACGCACTAGAGGACGATTCGGCAGTCGGGGTGGTACTGTCACCGCCGGTCTTACTCGGCCACGCCCAGACCCAACCGCTGGCTCGCTTCATGAGCCTGTCCACACTGTTGGATATCGCGGCGAGCCCCGCTTTCGGAGGGGTCGCCCGAGGCTTCGTGTCTATTGACCGTGATGAAGGGCTCTTCTCCCTTCGCATGAGAGAGTCGGTGGAAGAGGGTTCTCGTGAAAGCGTGATCGCACGCCTTACCGACTACGCTCGGAACGCCGGACTGGAGCCCGTGCTCGTTGCCGGCCTCTACGATCTTCAGGCTCAACTCGGACGGCTGATCGCGTCGAGTCTTCGTATTGGGCTAGCCGGACTCCTCGTCCTGTTCATCGGCGTCGCACTTTTTGTCGCCCGATCGGCACGACACGCGGCGATCATGGTGGCCTGTCTGGCTGTCATACCGCTGGTGGTCCTCGGCACGTTTGGCCATCTGGGGATCGCCGTGGACATAATCACCTCCCCCGCTGCGAACGTGGCCCTGGCCCTGGGGGTCGACTCGATGATCCACTTGGTTGTTCGGGTGCGACACCTGGGCGCCGAAGGGCTCACTCCGACCGAGAGCTGGGCCACGGCAAGGCATCAAATTCTAAGGCCGGTCCTCTCCGCCACTCTGCTTATCTGCGTCGGATTCGGGATCTTCACACTGTCGACGTTCCCGCCGACTCAGCGCTTCGGGTTTGCGGTCATCCTAGGAACGATGACGGCAGCCACGGTAGCATTGGTCGCCCTGCCGACGGCCGCCGCGTTGCTCCCGGGCAAGGCAGGGTCGAAGCTGTAACCGTCATCAGGGGAGCGTGAGCGCGATGAGCTCGGCTGGATGCTCGCCGCCGCCGACGGAAAAGACCACGTACTGTCGGCCGTCATGAAGGTAGGTCATCGGTAGACCGGTCTGGCTGGCAGGCAGGTCGATGTCTCCCACAATCTGGCCCGTAGCCTTGTCATAGGCCCATAGGGTCGGTCCGCCTCCGAAACCCTCGCCTGCTAACACGAGCGTCTTGGTAACGAGAATCCCAGACCGGGTCGGCTTCCCGGTTCGGCCGATCTCGATCCCCTCGAGTGCCGGATGTTCTCTGACCGACTCGGGCGTATCACCGTTCGGCACGACCCAGAGGTGGTCACCAGTGTTCAGATCGATGGCGGTGATCCGACCATACGGCGGCTTGATCAACGGCAGACCGCGAGGGCCCCGCGCCGAGGCACGCCCAAGCACGTAGTCGGCCTCCGAGGCTTCTGGATCACGGATCAGCCCAACGACCGACGGACTCGTATGAGATCCGACGTATAGGACCCCGGTCTCCGGGTCGACAGCACCACCTTCCCAGTTGGTGCCCCCGAGTATCCCTGGCAGCATCAGAGTGCCCCCTGCCCCACCCTCCCCTTCGATGAGCCCCGGAGGTGTGTATAGGGGGCCTAACCGCCACCGCGAGACCATCTCCTCCGCCTCTTTGCGGAGTTCGGGCGTAAAGTCGATGAGATCGTCCAGCGACACACCTTGGCGGTCATACGCTGCGGGCTTGGTCGGGAACGGCTGCGTAGGTGCTGCCCGCTCTCCCTCCACGTCAGAGGACGCTACCGGACGCTCCTCGATGGGCCAAACCGGTTGACCGGATACGCGGTCGAAGACATAAGCGAAGGCCTGCTTCGTTAATTGCACCACCGCCGGTACGCGCTCACCCGCCACGGTGATGTCTACGAGTATGGGCGCTGTGGGGACGTCTCGGTCCCAGATATCGTGATGCACCAGTTGATAGTGCCACACCCTCTCGCCCGTCTCGACGTTCAGTGCGACGAGGCTCGTGGCGAACAGGTTGTCGCCCAGCCGGTGGCCGCCGTAGTAGTCGTGTGTGGCGTCCTCAACGGGCAGGTAGACATAGCCGAGCTCCTCATCGACCGTGAACGGAGCCCATACGGCTGCGTTCCCCGTATAGGACCAGGAGTCCCCCTCCCACGTTTCATTCCCGAACTCACCCGGCTCCGGGATCGTATGAAAAATCCACCGTTGCTCGCCGGTCCTTACGTCCAATCCCCTTACATGGCCCGGAACATTCTCAGGCGACGGAGGCCTTGCTCCGACCTCCAGGGCGGCCCCCACCACGACCACACCCCTCGCGATAACAGGGGGCGAGGACGATCCAATAATTCCGTGCACCGGATCAACCGCCCGACCCAATCCGCGCTTGAGGTCGACCGCCCCGTCCTGGCCGAAGCTCGGTACGGGTCGTCCCGTGTGAGCGTCGAGAGCCACCAAGTGGTAGCCCGGCGTGACCACATAAATGCGGTCGTCACCGACACCGTCGGTCCAGTAGGCTACCCCTCGACCCGAGTTGCGGCGCGGGGCGTTCAGGCCCCGCTCTCCCTCGTCCAGGCGCCACATCCACAACGTTTCCCCGGTCCCTGCGTCTATTGCCGAGACATTGCGTCGGCTCCCCGCCGTTGCGTACAGAACTCCGTTCACCATCAGGGGTGTCGTAGAGTTCTTTGTTTCGGGACGAGAGCCCTGGTTCCGGGCACTCCAGCGCCAAGCGATTTGGAGGTCGGCGACGTTGGTGGAGTCAATCTGCGCGAGTTCGGAGTAACTGGTCCCTCCGGAGTCGCCGCCGTAGACGCGCCACTCACCGTCTCTGGCGCCCCATTGTGCTTGGAGAGGAACCGCGGACCCGGCCAACGCGGCCGCAGTGGCCGACAGTAAAAGCGCGGCCCTCAGCGAGCTACTCACACCAAACGGATTGGCCTTGGAGAGATGCGAGCCACCTCCCCGGAAAGGATTCCAGGGAGGTGGCGACGCATGAATCAGCCGATGGCGAAACAATAGAACAGGCCGTCGCCGCCGGTCCCCTGCAGATTCTCTTGGCTGCAACCTCTTGAGGCATGCGCAGAATTCCAGGACGTGGGATTCGCTCCCCCACCCTGGCGATCATGGTGACCGACCAGCGCGCTGCCCTCTCCCTGGCTCGTCCAGTTGGAGCACGTGGTATCGTCTTCACCCGGTGCACCTGTCCCGTCCAGCTGAGACCCAGTGATGATGTCGTGACGGTTGGGAGTATCGCTGCGACCGTTGATCACATCGCCGCCCTCGGAGAGCTGGGTGTCTTTCGTGAGGTTGTTCGCCTGGCTGTGGAGGTCTGCCACATTGGAGGCAATCCGAACACCGCGCGAGTTATGCCACGGACCGTCACCGATTCGGTCACGCGCATCGACACCGTCCGCACCCGTCGTGCTGAGATATGCTCTCCAGGTGCCGGAGTCTGATTCATCAACCGTTCTGGCAAGCATCCCGCAGTACTGGTCTGCCCCCTCGAGGCCGCCGAGATCCGCCCCATTCCCCGGCCCAGAACCGGTAAGGAAGAAGCTCATGGCAGGCTCCTGAACTATCGCCGGGCTGCAACCCATTAGGATCATCGGCACTGCAGCAAGAAGAAATAGCAGTTTTTTCATTTTTGGCTCCCCATCTCATTGGAAACGTCAGGCGCCCAGTATACGGGCAAGCTCGCGTCGTTGGCCACTGCCGATGTCCCGCCTTGGGTCAGTTCTCGATACGTATACTTCCCAAAATGGCCTTCTCTTCGCCAAGTGCGTCCGGTCCCGTCGGCAAGCCGTTGAGGTAAAAGATGTAGGACAGGACCGCGACGTACTGAGCGGGTTCGAGCGAGCCCGGTTGGTCCTCAGGCATCAGCGCGCTAATCAGGTCGTACATATCCCCAACCGTAGCGCCGGCCCACGACTGAATGAACGCCTCGCCGAATTGGTCAGTGGTGTGGCAGCTCGCACAGATAGTCTCGAACGTTTCCTGACCACTACTGGCTTGGTCCTCGGAAAAAACGCCATCCTGGGTGGACTTGTCCTGGGCAGCCACGCGCGCCGGCGCCAATAGACAAACAACGGAGGACGCCACCACCGCCAAAGCCGCGAGACGAATCACAGGGCTCGTTCCCAAGGTCTTCATATTCTCAAACGCTGTGTTCACACACGTCACTTTCGGACAAAGAGATGCTCGGCATCTAAGGTGCCAACGCCAACAACGGCGAGCAAGGATTACAAAACGGCGAACATACCCGCCATCCACGTCCGTACATACCCCATGGCGCCGAACTCCGGCCTTTCGAGATTTAGGCCCCACTACTAGAGGAGTACGACAGAGGAGTACGACATATGCGAGTCATCCCTGGTTTCGCTGGCTCGTGGAGCAACTACCCGTTCTTTGAGAGCGGACTGATCATCTTCACGAGCATGCGTGAGGGGCTCTTTGTGGTAAGGCAGGGCAGGCAGCCGGCCGTCTAAAAGCGCGACTCGGCACTGGGTGGCATACCTACGCAGGGGGGGAGGGCGTGAAGACCTCCCCCCCTCTGACATATTGCCAATCGTCGGTCGTTACTTACGGAGCAGGATCCACCGTAAAGTTCATCGACATCCCGGACCCAACGTGCTCGGGAATCTGACAGTTAAACATCCAGTTCCCCGGATTCGACATCTCGACCAAGAGGTCCAGGGTCGACCCTACCGGAATCAGGATCGTGTCGCGCCACACCAAGTTGGTGGCCCGCACGCCATCCTGCTCGATAACTGCAAACCGCTGCCCGTGCAGGTGAAGCGGATGGCTCATGGGATGCCAAGAGTCGTGTGTGTTGTAGACCCTGATCTTGACGACATCTCCCTGGGTGAACCGCCACCCCACTGCAGGTCCTAGGTCGCGAGGCGACACGTCGGGAGCCGGCTCGTGCATGATCCAAGTCACGTCGATACCGGTCGCGAGCCAATTCATCATCGGCATGGCGTCGTTGAATTCGACCGGCGGATAAAACAGCGTGTCCATCTCCATCATCATGATGACGGGAATGGGCAGCTCGCCGACGTTGAGCGAGAGGACCAGCTCTCCATCTACCTGGCGACCGGCCTGGGCGCGCACCGCCGCGAACTCGGCGACCACGTCGTCGTTGGTCCTAAGCGTCTCGAACTCGGCGCTATAATCCTGGTCGGTATCCTGGTCCGACACGACGAACACCCCCAAAGTATCTACCTGATAGAAGTACTCACCCATCCAATGGTCCACCGCTGTGATCCGATTCGTGAGCGCATACTCCCCCACCTCCGCGAACCGCGCGTCGACCGTATAGCGCTGACCGGGCGCGATGATCACGTTCGGCGTCATCGTCTCCCGCTCGAGCCTGCTCAAGTCTCCCGCTACCAGCTTCATCGGGACGTCGCCTTCGATCCTGAGATTGTAGTTCTTGGTGTTCGACGCGTCGGTCAGGAACAGGCGCACAACGTCGCCTTTGTCGACGGTCTTCCGGAAGCCTTCCTTGCCGTTGACCATTAGGACATTGCCGAACCGTCCCATCAGGGCGTTCGTGGGAGCCTCCAAGCCCCAAGGCGCCCAGTTCGTCGCGGTCATCAGGGCGTCATCGAGGATGAGCACCTCTTCCGAGTTCGCCGGGGCGTAGTAGTCCGGATCGGGCGAGTCTACGATGATTGCCCCGTAGAGCCCAAGATCCTGGGCGATATAGCCCCGCTGGTGCGGGTGATACCAAAACGCTCCCGCATCCGGGAAGGTCACCTGAGCCGTGTAGGTGTCGCCGACCCTTACAGGCCGCTGAGTCTGGCCCGGCACGCCGTCGAACTCGTTGTCGAGCCTCACTCCATGCCACCTGAGTGTGGTAGCGAAGTCGATGTTGTTCGTGAATTCCACCGTAATGGTGGCGTCCTGTGCGACGCGAAGGGTCGGTCCAGGAAACTGGCCGTTGAACCCGTACACCTTGAGCATCCGACTGCCCACCATCCCGTGCAGGATGCCGGCGTCGAGCGTCAGTGTGTCCCCGTCGGCCAACTCCACCACCTCCGGCGCTCGCGCGACCGGAAGGGTCATGATGTCCAGCTCCCAGCCGGGCATGAACGGCTCGACGTCCGGGAGGATGCCCATGAAGGGCGCCATCATGGCCGGGTTCATCCAGACGGGATGCGGCGGCATCATCCACATGAGGCTGTCGCCCATCTCCATCTGGCTGTGATCCATCCCCGCCATGTCCTGGGCCTGAGCCCGACTGGCGAACAGCGAGAGGCCGAGGAGCGCGGCCCCGAGGATTCGATAGGATCGCCGCAGCGCGGGCCGCCGGCAGTTGTTCTGGTACATACGCGTCACTTCAGTTGAATGCGAAACATCCCCGTCGGCCACGGGTGACCGAGACCGGCGGGGATGACCGTTGTGAACGGGTCGGCTCGACTAACCGTTGAAACCGTATCCAGTGCAATTCTCTACTACGAACGGACCGTGGCCAGCCGAGGTGTGCATGGCCCCACTACGGGACATGCCCCTCAGAACGATGGGTCCGGTCCAACGCTTCGATGACGAACCGTCGTCTTCCTCGAGCGAAATCACGAGAAGGAACTTGTTGAACGCAATCTCCCCATGCACAGCACCGTCTTCACCAACCACCCCAAGGCGTGTCGTGTTGGCGAGTGACGGGGTCGTGGCCCATGCCACGTACCGACCGCTTGCCGCGGGTTTGAGCCCCTTCACGCTGATGTCCACGTCCCTCATGTAGTCACCGTTAGGCGTCAGGTTCACTCCGAACGGTGAAGGGGTAAACGTGACCTCTCCCCATCCGGTTGCCATTCCCGAACCCGGGACCCGTTTCGTGGTGATGAGCTCCACGCGGTAAAACTCGGGAGTCGCGTTCTCGACGGCTACGCACATGGCAGGAGTCTCTGGACCCCCGCTCAAGACCGCCATCGCAATCGGCACAAAGATATTCATGATTCTACTCGCTTATCGGACGACGCACGGGCTCGTCCCACTTCTGAGCGCTGGAGATATCCGGTACTCCCCACTGCTCACCGCTCCAGCCCTGGAAACCATCCATCCGGAAGGTCCAGAATCCCGTGCTCATGTCACTAATCAAGATCAACCCGTCCGCGTTTCTGACGTCTATCCCGAAGGCGCCGTTGTACACGGGCGTGCGGGTCGTGCTGCGCGGACCGATGTAGGTGTCGTAGTACCCCACGGTCTGCGGGTTGGTCGGATCTTGGAGGTTTACGACCTGGAGTCCGTCAAGATACCCCGACACGAACAGCCACGGCCAGCGGACCTCATGGTTGTGTACCAGATTCTTGTAGTTCGAGGTCCAACCCGAGATGGGCTGACGAATGTTCGTGACCTCGCCATCGAGTGCCGGCTTTAGGTCGAAGAAACGGAGCGGAGCGAACTCATACTCGGTCTCTGCCACGACGTACCGGCCGTCAGGACTCGGCGTGAAGGTGTGACCACCGCCAACGCCGCTTACGCCCGTCAGCGTGATGCGAACCTGCGGGTCCGAGAGATCGGACACGTCGATGATGTAGTAACCACCACGACCGCCGCCGTAAAAGCGATCTTCATCGGTGTCCGGATGGTATCCGACGTAGAAGTCGTGATACCCACCGTTGCCACCCGTCTCTAGCGACTGCGGGTTCGGCACCCGGCCGGCCCGCGCGTCCTCTGTGGAGCCTCCCTCGACCAGCGTACCCAGGTCATAGATCTGAGCGAACGGCCCACCGATCGTCGTGAAGAGCAGGACCCGACCGGTGGAGTGCTTGTAGATGAAGATGTTGTGGAATCCGCCCGGCATCAGCGGCTCATGGATCCGAGCGACCTCGCGTACCGTCGACGGGTCGGGAAGCCCCGTGACGTCGAGCACAACGGCGCCGAGGTCCGGATCCGGTCCACCCTGTCCGAACTGAAGCGACTGCACGACGTAGTAGCGATCGTTCCACTTGAAGTGCTTCACATCCATACCGCCCAGGCCCAAGTGGAGCTCCTGGTCCTCGATACGCCACTCGTAGAGAATCTCGGGATGCGAGGGATCCTCGATGCTGATGATGTCCATCCCTTTTACGCCCTCGCCGCCGTAGGTCATGCGGCCAACATACGCGTAAGGACGAGACATCTCCTGCTCGACGTCCATGTCGGACGTGTTCAGGGCAGGGCCCAATGGGAGGTGCCCGAGCACCTGCATATTTTCACTGCCACGCGTGAGCGCGCTCATTTCTTGCGCCGAGACAGCAGCAGGAATGCTGGTGGCGAGAACTGTTAGGATGGCAGCCGCGAGGATGCCGGTCCGGGAGCGTTGCATGGGCAATCTCTCCAACTTGAGATGATGATGTTCAGTGTTACGTGAGCGCTACGCTGACGTGCCCCCTAATGTACAAGGCGCCAAGAAACTCGCCAGTATATGTAGACAGTTGGTGTGCATGTTTCGTTGAGGCTTACTGGCTGATCGGTCTCCGCACCGGCTCGTCCCACTTTTGGGCGCTCGACAGGTCGGGCATGCCCCACTGCTCGCCGTTCCAGCCTTGGAAGCCGTCCATGCGAAACGTCCAGAGCCCCGTGCTCATGTCGCTCATGACGATGAGTCCGTCCTCGTTGCGCACGTCGATTCCGAAGGAGCCGTTGCACTCCTGACACCGAGTCGGGTCCTTGATACCGAGATAGGTGTCGTAGTACCCGACCGTAACAGGGTTCGTCGGATCCTGCAGGTTTACTACCTGAAGGCCATCTAGGTAACCCGTGACGAACATCCACGGCCACCGAATTTCGTGATTGTGCACCAGGTTATCGTAGTCCGCCGTCCACCCGGAGATGGGGCGATTGATGTTGGCTGTCTCACCATCCAAGGCTGGCTGCAGGTCAAAAATACGCAGCGGTGCGAACTGGTATTCAGCCTCCGCCACGACATAGCGACCGTCGGGGCTTGGGGTGAACGTATGCCCCCACTCGACGCCGCGGATACCGGTCAGCGTGATTTCTAGATTCGGGTTCGCCGGATCGCTCACGTCGTAGATGTAGTACCCACCACCGGCCCCGCCGTAGAAACGGTCCTGGTCAGTATCCGGATGGTATCCGACGTAGAAGTCGTGATAGGTCCGGTTGTCTTGGCCCTCGGTCTGATCGGGAATCGGAACCTGCCCTACGAGCGCGGTTTCGGCGTCAGCGCCATCCACAACCAACGCCAAGTCATAGATCAGCGCAGTCCGACCCGCGGCAGTCGCGAACAACAGCACGCGACCGTCGGAATGTTTGTAGATGAAAATGTTGTGAAATCCGCCCGGGCGGAGAGGCTCCCGGATCCTGCTGACCTCGTGCACGGTAGACGGATCGGGGAGGCCGGTCACGTCCAAGATCACCGCACCCACATCGGAGTTCGGCCCGCCTTGACCGAATTGGAAGGACTGCACCACATAGTAGCGGTCGCCGAGCTTGAAATGCTTGGCGTCCATCCCGCCTCGACCTAGGTGGAGATCCTGCTCCTCAATCCGATACTCGTAGATGATCTCAGGGTTGGCCGGATCCTCGATGCTGATGATATCCATGCCCTTGGGGCCCGCCGTGCCGTAGAGCATGCGCGACACGTAGGCGTACGGACGGTGCAGCTCCTGCTCTACATCCATATCCGACACGCTCAACGCGGGGCCGAGCGGGAGGTGGCCGACGACTTCGATGTTGTCGCTGCCGCGTTGCATCGCGGTCCATTGGGCCGAGGCGGGGGCCGCGATAAGAAGAAGAGTCAGGGCGGCCAGGGCCATCGGAACCGCGTTAGAACGTTCGTACCACATCAGGAATTCCTCTCGTTCAAGTTGCTTTTCGGCGACGCGCACTCAACTGATCGGACGGCTAGGGCGCCCGCCAACCCGTCGACCGAGCGCCACCGGCGGCTCGCCAGTCAGCTTATCGGGCGCCGTACCGACTCGTCCCATTTTTGGGCACTGGAAATGTCCGGCATGCCCCACTGCTCTCCGCTCCAGCCTTGGAAACCATCCATACGGAAGGTCCAGAGGCCGGTACTCATGTCACTGACTATGATCAGTCCATCCGCATTACGAACGTCGACACCGAACGCGCCGTTGCACTCCTGGCAAAGATCCGGGTCGCGAACGCCGATATACGTATCGTAGTAACCGACCGTCATCGGGTTGGCCGGGTCCTGCATGTTGAAGATCTGAAGTCCGTCTAGGTATCCGGTGACGAACACGTAGGGCCAACGCACCTCATGGTTGTGCACTAGGTTGTTCCAGTCCGCCGTCCAACCAGAGATCGGGCGGTTGATGTTGGTGACCTCTCCGTCCAACGCCGGCTTTAGGTCGAACAAGCGGAGCGGAGCGAACTGGTATTCCGTCTCGGCAACGACGTAGCGGCCGTCGGAACTCGGGGTGAATGTATGTCCCCTAGCGGCTCCGCGAATTCCCGTCATCGAGATTGCCAGTTCGGGGTTCGCGAGGTCGGTGACGTTGTAGATGTAGTATCCGCCCGCCCCACCGCCGTAGAAGCGATCTTGATCGGTGTCGGGATGGTACGCTACGTAGAAATCGTGGTATCCGCGCCCGACCGGCGAGCCGTCGGCCGTTGCGGGCACGGGCACGCGACCTACAAGAGCATCCTCCCCACTAGCGCCCTGCACAACCTGCCCCAAGTCATAAATATTGGCATGCGGGCCACCAACCGTGGCGAACAACAACACCTGACCACTCGTATGCTTGTAAACGAAAATGTTGTGAAAGCCACCCGGCATGAGCGGCTCACGAATGCGAGCTACCTCTCGCACCGTGGACGGATCCGGTAATCCAGTCACATCCAGAATCACGGCGCCCAAGTCGGAATCGGGCCCACCCTGACCAAACTGAGTCGACTGCACCACGTAGTAGCGGCCGTCCACCTTGAAGTATTTGACGTCCATACCGCCGTTTCCCAGGTGGAGGTCCTGGTCGGCGATGCGCCACTCGTAGAGGAGTTCCGGGTTCTCAGGATCTTCGATGCTGATGATATCGAGGCCCTTGGGCCCTTCACCGCCGTAGGCCATACGACTCGTGTAGGCGTACGGACGAGACAACTCTTGCTCGACATCCATGTCAGACACACTGAGCGCCGGACCCACCGGTAGATGTCCGAGCACCTCCATGTTGTCGCTACCGCGATTCAGGGGGGTCCACTGTGCTGAGGCGGGAGCTGCGGCCAGGGCGATCAGTGCAACTAGCGCGAACGCTGTGAATACGAAGGTTGGCCGGGTATACGACATGAGCGGTGCCTCCCGCTGAAGACGACGCGCCAAGAGGGGGTGGCGCGCACTGCAATAACAAACGTGACAAACAACCTAGGGGCGCACTGAAAAAGCCGCCAACGGGACCGGCATAAAGAGACTTACCCGGGGCGGTAGAATCGCACCCAAGGAAGCTCGATTTGAAGCCCTCCGGAGACCGATCAAGGACCCCGGCCGGCGCTTTGTCCTACGTTTACTGGCTGATCGGCCTGCGTACTGGCTCATCCCACTTTTGCGCACTTGAGATGTCCGGCATGCCCCACTGTTCGCCGTTCCAGCCGTTGAACCCTTCCATCTTGAAGGTCCAAAGGCCCGTGCTCATGTCGCTGATGAGGATAAGACCGTCGGCGTTGCGCACATCCACGCCGAACGCACCGTTGCACTCCGGGCATCGGTCCTGTGTGCGCTTGCCGATGTACGTGTCGTAGTACCCCACCGTTTGCGGATTCGATGGGTCCTGGAGATTGAAGATGGTCAGCCCGTCCAGGTAGGACGATGCGAAAACCAGCGGCCACCGAACCTCATGGTTGTGCACGAGATTCTGATAGTCTGCGGTCCAACCCGACACGGGCCGGTTGATGTTCGTCGTCTCCCCATCCAGCGCCGGCTTGAGGTCGAAGATCCTGAGGGGTGCGTATCGATACTCGACCTCCGCGACGGCGAATCGGCCATCGGGGCTGGGCGTGAAGGTGTGCCCATACTCGATCCCACGAATCCCCATGAGCGTGATCGCCAGCTCGGGATCGCTCGGATCGGACACGTCGTAGATGAAGTAGCCACCGGTCCCGCCACCGTAGAAGCGGTCCTGATCGGTGTCGGGGTGATAGGCTACATAGATGTCGTGGTAGCCTCCGCCGGCACCCTCGGTCGCACCGACAGGCACGCGGCCTACGAGTGCGTCTTCAGCGCTGGCTCCATCGACGACCTTGGCTAGATCGTAGATGTAGGCGTAGGGGCCGGAAACGGTGGTGAAGAGAAGTACCCGACCATCTGAATGCTTGTAGACGAAGATGTTGTGGAATCCGCCCGGAAGCAGGGGTTCCCGAATCTGGCCCACCTCACTCACGGTCGAGACGTCCGGAAGACCCGTCACGTCGAGCACCACAGCGCCAAGGTCTGGGTCGGGGCCGCCCTGTCGAAATTGGAACGACTGCACCACGTAGTAGCGGTCGCCGATCTTGAAGTGCTTCACGTCCATCCCGCCGGTACCGAGGTGGAGGTCCGGATCGTCGATCCGATATTCGTAGATCCGCTCCGGGTTAGCTGGGTCCTCGATGCTGATGATGTCCATGCCCTTGGTGCCCGTCGGGCCCCAGACCATGCGCGAGACATACGCGTACGGGCGCGACAACTCCTGCTCAACGTCCATGTCGGACACGTTCAAGTGTGCGCCAAGCGGAAGATGGCCCACCACCTCGATGTTTTCGCTGCCGCGGTTCATGGCGGTCCACTGGGCGGAAACGGGGCCCACCCAAGCCGCTAGGGCGAGAACTATGGCCGTGTTCAGAACGGCCAACTTACGAAACGACATGGAGTACTTCTCCTGCTGAAGTTGAGTTTCGTGATGTCTTGGGCGGTGGCTAACTGATCGGTCTCCGGAGAGGTTCGTCCCACTTCTGTACACTGGAGATGTCGGGCACGCCCCACTGATCTCCGCTCCATCCCTGGAAACCATCCATCCGGAACGTCCATAGACCGGTGTTCATGTCACTCACGACGATCAGGCCATCCTCATTGCGAATGTCCACGCCGAAGGCACCTCCAACAATCGTGCTACGCGTTCCGGGACCCCCTAGATAGGTGTCGTAATAACCCACCGTCACCGGATTCGACGGGTCCTGTAGGTTGAAGACGGTGAGCCCGTCCAAATAGGACGACGCGAACACGAAAGGCCACCGCACCTCGTGGTTGTGGACCAGGTTCTCGTAGTCCGCGGTCCAACCCGCGATCGGCCGACGAATGTTGGTCGTCTCACCGTCCAGGGCCGGCTGCAGGTCGAAAATCCGAAGCGGAGCGAACTGGTACTCGACCTCGGCCACCGCGTAACGTCCGTCAGGGCTCGGCGTGAAGGTATGACCACGGCCGACCCCGCTGATGCCCGTCAACGTGATCTCGAGCGACGGGTCTTCGACGTCGGTGACGTCGTAGATGTAGTAGCCACCCGTGCCGCCTCCGTAAAAACGGTCCTGGTCGGTGTCGGGATGGTAGCCCACATAGATGTCATGGTAGGCCGATCCACCGCCCTCACTGTCGGGTCCGGGCACGCGACCGACAAGTGCGTTCTCTATGTCCCCCTCGACGACACGCCTGAGATCGTAGACGTGGGAGTACGGCCCGGACACCGTGGTGAAGAGAAGCACCCGGCCGTCGGAGTGCTTGTAGACGAAGATGTTGTGGAACCCGCCGGGAAGCAGAGGCTCACGGATCCGCGCGACCTCTCGGACGCTCGATGGATCAGGAAGTCCCGTCACGTCGAGGACTACGGCACCCATATCCGAATCGGGGCCGCCCTGCCCGAACTGAAAGGACTGTACCACGTAGTAGCGGTCGTCGATCTTGAAGTACTTTACGTCCATTCCGCCCGTTCCGACGTGCAAGTCCTGCTCCTCGATCCGCCACTCGTAGATCAGCTCGGGATGCGAGGGATCCTCTAGGCTGACGATATCCATACCCTTAGCTCCGCCATCTGCCCACACCATTCGCGAGACGTAGGCGTACGGCCGGGACATCTCCTGCTCGAGGTCCATGTCCGAGACGTTGAGAAAGGGCCCCAATGGGAGGTGGCCCAACACCTCCATGTTGTCGCTCCCTCGGTCGAGCGCCGTCCACTGCCCAGCGACGGGAGCCGCAGCAATCAACAGGGCGAACAGGGCCGACAACGCGGCCGCCTTGGCTAGGTGGATCTTCGACATCGACGGTCCTCCTTTGTGGAAAACAACAATCGCCTTTTGAATGGCGGGGCTGACCTTACTAGCTGATGGGCCTCCGTATCGGCTCATCCCATTTCTGCACACTCGAAATATCCGGCTGACCCCACTGCTCACCGTTCCAGCCCTGGAACCCGTCCATACGGAACGTCCAGAATCCGGTGCTCATGTCGCTGATCAGGATCAGGCCATCTTCGTTGCGCACGTCGATGCCGAAGGCCCCGTTGAAGATCGGGTTGATCAGCTCGGTGTGAGGCCCGATGTATGTGTCGTAATAGCCCACCGTCTGCGGATTGGTGGGGTCCTGGAGGTTCACCACCTGCAGTCCCTCGTGGTAGCCCGACACGAACAGCCAAGGCCACCGAACCTCATGATTGTGGACGACGTTCTTGTAGTTCGGCGTCCAACCCGAGATGGGGCTGCGGATGTTCATGGTCTCGCCGTCCAACGCCGGCTTCAGGTCGAAGAACCGCAGAGGCGCGAAGCCGTACTCGGTCTCGGCGACTACATAGCGGCCGTCGGGGCTCGGCGTGAACGTGTGGCCGAACGGGACTCCGCTGATTCCGGTCAGCGTAATGCGCAACTCGGGATTCGTCGGATCACTTACGTCGTAGACGTAGTACCCACCGCCCCCACCACCGTAGAACCGGTCCTCGTCCGTGTCCGGATGGTACCCGACGTAGAAGTCGTGATAACCCACGATGACCGGCGTATTGCCGTCGTTGGCGATCGGCACCTTACCTACCAAGGCCTGCTCTGAGCTGGCCCCATCCACCACCATCCCAAGGTCGTACATGTGGGCGTACGGTCCGTTGATCGTGGCGAAGAGCAGCACGCGACCGTCCGAGTGCTTGTAGACGAAGATGTTGTGGAACCCGCCGGGCGAGAGGGGCTCACTGATCCGGCCCACTTCGCGCACCGAGGACGGATCCGGGAGGCCTGTCACGTCCAGGACCACCGCACCAACATCCGCGTTCGGACCACCCTGCCCGAACTGGACGGACTGCACCACGTAATACCGGTCGGCGACCTTGAAGTACTTCACATCCATGCCGCCAGGCCCCACGTGAAGGTCCTGATCCTCAATCCGCCACTCGTAGATGAGCTCGGGTCGGTCGGGATCCTCGATGCTGATGATGTCCATGCCGCGCGGTCCAGCCGGACCGAGTTTCCCGCGCGCCACATAGGCGTACGGCCGGGACATCTCCTGCTCCACATCCATGTCCAACACACTCAACGTGGGGCCGAGGGGCAGATGTCCGAGGACATCGATGTTGTCGCTTCCGCGCTGCAAAGCCGTCGCTTGGGCGACCATGTCCGACGGGATGAAGGCGAAGAGCGCTAGTACGAAGGCGCTTAGGGTGGTGACAAATAGGCGTGACACTGAACGGCTCCCGCTGTGGATAAGACCCCGCCCCCGTTCGGCGCGGATCGATATGTGTGATCGACAAGCTAGGAGGGGGGGAAACCTGACGCCACACAACCCGGCGGTTAGCTAATCGGCTTCCGCACCGGCTCGTCCCACTTCTGGGCACTCGAGATGTCCGGCTGCCCCCACTGCTCTCCGTTCCATCCCTGGAATCCGTCCATGCGGAACGTCCAGAATCCGGAGTCGGAGTCGTTCACGACGATCAGGCCATCCGCATTCCGGATGTCGACACCGAACGTGCCACCAAAAACCTTGTTCAGGGTCATCTGACGCGTGCCCAGATAGGTGTCGTAATAGCCAACAGTAACCGGGTTGCTGGGGTCCTGAAGATTGAAGATTTGCAGCCCGTCCAGGTAGCCGGACACGAAGACCCAAGGCCACCGAACTTCATGGTTGTGGACGAGATTCTGATAGTCGGCCGTCCAACCTGCGATCGGCCGATTGATGTTGCTCGTCTCGCCGTCGAGGGCCGGCTTGAGATCGAAGATGCGTAGCGGAGCAAACTGGTATTCAGTCTCGGCGACAGCGTATCGTCCATCGGGGCTGGGCGTGAAGGTGTGGCCGTAGCTCACCCCACGGACACCAGCCAGAGTGATCACGATCTCGGGCTGACGCGGGTCGGTAACGTCATAGACGAAATATCCACCCGTCCCACCACCGTAGAACCGATCCTGATCGGTGTCGGGGTGATAGGCTACGTAGAAGTCATGGTATCCTGCGGCCTCAGGCCCTTCGGCACCGACCGGGACACGACCCGCGTAAGCCTCTTCTGTGGTTGCGCCCTTCACTAACATTCCCAGGTCGTAGACGTTCGCCTGAGGTCCCTGAACCGTTGCGAAGAGCAGTACGCGGCCGTCGGAATGCTTGTAGACGAAGATGTTGTGGAAGCCACCCGGAAGGAGTGGCTCCCGAACGCGTGCCACCTCCCAGACCGTTGAAGGATCCGGCAGTCCCGTGACGTCCAGGATCACGGCGCCCAGGTCGGGGTTGGGGCCACCCTGCCTGAACTGGAGTGACTGCACCGCGTAGTAACGACCGGCGACCTTGAAGTGCTTCACGTCCATGCCGCCGGTGCCGACATGGAGGTCGGGGTCCTCGATCCGCCAGGAGTACAAGATGCTCGGCTGGGCGGGGTCGGAGATGTCGATGATGTCCATGCCCCTCCCCTCCTCGCCGCTCATCGATGTCCGACCCACATAAGCGTACGGCCTCGACAGCTCCTGCTCGACATCCATGTCGGCAGCACTGTGCGAGCCTCCCAGGGGAAGGTGCCCGACCACCTCGATGTTGTCACTTCCGCGCTTCATAGCTGACCACTGGGCCGACACCGACGTCGTGAAGAGGGCCAGGCCGATCGCGACTGAACCGAGGAGGCCACATGCCTTGCACGCGATCGTGGGGCTACTCTTCATCATCTCAGCTCCTAGCTGATCGGCCTCCGCGCCGGAGCGTCCCACTTCTGCGCGCTCGAGATGTCCGGCATGCCCCATTGCTCTCCGTTCCATCCCTGAAATCCGTCCATCCTGAAGACCCAAAGTCCGGTGCTCGAGTCACTGCCGATGATAAGCCCGTCCGCGTTTCGCACGCCCACGCCGAAGGTGCCGTTCAGAATCGGGTTGAGGTCCTCTGTGAAGCGAGGCCCGATATAGGTGTCGTAGTAACCCACCGTCACCGGGTTGGTGGGATCTTGCAGGTTGAAGATCTGGACCCCATCCAAGTAACTCGACACGAATACGAGGGGCCAGCGAACCTCATGATTGTGTGAGAGGTTGTTGAAATCGGCCGTCCACCCCGAAATCGGCCGGTTGATGTTAGAAACCTCGCCATCGAGCGCCGGCTTGAGATCGAAGATTCTCAATGGCGCGAACTGATATTCGGTCTCCGCCACCACGTACCGTCCGTCCGGACTGGGCGTGAAGGTGTGCCCTCGAGCAACCCCTGAAGCACCTGTTAGGCTGATGCGGAGTGCGGGGTTCTCAAGATCCGTCACATCATAGACGTAGTACCCCCCCGTGCCACCCCCGTAGAACCGATCCTGGTCGGTGTCGGGGTGATACCCCACGTAGAAGTCGTGGTAGCCGCCGCCGCTCGCCGCTTCCTGAGGCACCGGGACTCGACCTGCGAGCGCAGCCTCAGCATCCGCCCCCTGCACCACCATTCCTAGATCATAGACGTTGGCGAAAGGCCCTCCAACTGTTGCGAACAGCAGCACCCGCCCGTCGGAGTGTTTGTAGACGAATATGTTGTGGAAGCCCCCCGGCATGAGCGGCTCCCTCATGCGCGCCACCTCCCGCACCTTCGACGGATCGGGCAGATCAGTCACGTCGAGGACCACCGCCGCCAGATCGGAGTCGGGACCACCCTGGCCGAACTGCAATGACTGCACCACGTAGTAGCGGCCGCCGACCTTGAAGTACTTGACGTCCATACCGCCCAGTCCGAGGTGCAGTTCCGGCTCTTCGATGCGCCACTCGTAGAGGACCTCCGGGTTTCCCGGATCGGACAGATCGATGATGTCGACTCCCTTCCCGCCCCCGCCGTTCGAGATCCGCCCCACATAGGCGTACGGCCTCGAAAGCTCCTGCTCTATGTCGTTGTCAGCCGCGCTGACGCGGCCCCCGAGCGGTAGGTGAGCGACGACGTCGATGTTGTCGCTTCCTCTCTTCATAGCGGTCCACTGTGCCGAAGCCTGCGGCACATAGGTCGCCATCACTCCCATCATGAGCAAGCCGACTGCAAGGGGTCGCAAGGAAGACATATCTACTGCTCCCGCTAGGGTTGAGGGCTCGGTGCTGCCACCGTTCGCCCGAACTACTGACTGACCGGCCTACGTACCGGCTCATCCCACTTCTGCTCGCTCGAGATGTTAGGCATTCCCCACTGTTCTCCGTTCCATCCCTGGAACCCGTCCATGCGGAAGGTCCAGAAACCGGTCGAGAAGTCACTGATCAAGATGAGTCCGTCCTCGTTGCGCACATCCACACCGAATGCGCCGTTGTACAGGCTCGTGGCGTAATCCCCCATGACTCCGCCGGGATTCAGGTTCTCACGGGGACCGATGTACGTGTCGTAATAACCGACCGTCATCGGATTAGCGGGATCCTGAAGGTTCATGATCTGAAGGCCGTCCAAGTAACCCGACACGAAGACGAACGGCCAGCGGACTTCATGATTGTGCGCCACGTACCGGTAGTCCGAGGTCCACGCTGAAATAGGCCGGTTGATGTTCCTCGTCTCGCCGTCCAGCGCCGGCTTCAGGTCGAAGATCCGGAGAGGAGCGAACTCGTACTCGGTCTCGGCCACCACGTAGCGGCCGTCGGGACTGGGCGTAAACGTGTGCCCGAAAGGAACCCCGCGGATTCCGGTCAGCGTAATGCGGAGCTCTGGCTCACCCGGGTCAGTGACGTCGTAGATGAAGTAGCCAGCACCTCCCCCACCATAGAACCGATCCTCGTCGGTGTCGGGGTGATAGGCCACGTAGAAATCGTGGTAGCCGCCCATGGGTGAAACCGTGGGATCACCCGAGTCGGCAATCGGCACCCGCCCGACCAATGCGTCTTCAGCGCTCGCTCCGTCTACGACTAATGCCAGGTCGTAGACATGGGCGTTGGGGCTGTTGGTCGTGGCGAATAGCAAAGCCCTTCCATCCGAGTGCTTGTAGACGAAGATGTTGTGGAAGCCCCCAGGAAGTAGGGGCTCTCTGATCCGAGCTACCTCCGTCACCCTCGACGGATCGGGGAGACCGGTCACGTCGAAGATCACCGCCCCGAGGTCGAAGTCCGGGCCGCCTTGTCCGTATTGGAACGACTGCACGACGTAGTACCGGTCGCCGAGCTTGAACGTCTTCACGTCCATACCACCGAGGCCGGTATGTAAGTCCTGTTCCTCGATACGCCATTCATACAGCACCGTTGGCCGCTCTGGGTCCTCAATGCTGATGATGTCCATGCCGGTCGGCCCCGGCGTGCCGTAACGCATGCGCCCCACATAGGCGTACGGTCGCGCGACTTCCTGCTCCACATCCATATCTCCGACGTTGAGCGGTCCTCCCAAGGGAAGGTGCCCGAGCACGTCGATGTTGTCGCTGCCCCGGGCCATGACCGTCCATTGCGCGGCAGCCGAGGACGGCATGACCGCCAGAAGGAGGGCGCCAGCTAGCAGTAAGAAGACGACCCCGGAAAGAGACTTCGGCGTCGTCAATACGGCTGACATCGCTAACCTCCTTGTAAGTACGTACAACAGGTCAGGCCCCGGGTGTGGTGATCCCACTACCCGGGGCCGATCGATAATTAGTCCCTACTGACTGATCGGGCGCCGCACCGGCTCATCCCACTTCTGAGCACTCGATATATCCGGCACGCCCCACTGTCCCCCGCTCCAGCCCTGGAACCCGTCCATGCGGAATGTCCAAAGGCCGGTGCTCATATCGCTGACCACGATGAGGCCGTCCGCATTTCGGACATCGACACCGAATGCGCCATTGAAAACGGGGTTGGTCTCCGTCGCACGGGGGCCGATATAGGTGTCGTAGTAGCCTACCGTCTGCGGGTCTTCAGGATCTTGTAGACTGAAAATCTGAAGTCCATCGAGGTAACCCGATACGAACACGAGCGGCCATCGGATTTCGTGGTTGTGCGTCAGATTCTTGTAGTCCGCCGTCCATCCGGAGAGTGGAGAGCGGATGTTGGTGGCCTCGCCGTCCAGGGCAGGCTGCAGGTCGAAGATCCGAAGCGGAGCGAACTCGTACTCCGACTCGGCGATCACATAACGACCGCTCGGACCAGGCGTAAACGTGTGACCGCTTCGGATGCCGCTGATCCCCGTGAGGGTGACCACCAACTCGGGCTGCTCCAAGTCACTCACGTTGTAGACGTAGTATCCTCCGCCCCCGCCGCCGTAGAAGCGGTCCTGATCGGTGTCGGGATGGTAGCCGACATAGAAGTCGTGGTACCCACGCCCGCTCCCGCCGTCATTCGGATTAGGCACACGGCCGGCAAACGCCTCTTCGGTCGAGGCGCCCCGGACCAGCATGCCCAGATCGTAGACCTGTGCGAACGGCCCCGAGACGGTGGCGAACAGCAGCACGCGACCATCTGAGTGCTTGTAGATGAAGATGTTGTGGAACCCGCCAGGCATCAGCGGCTCTCTGATCCTGGCCACCTCGCGGACAGTGGAGGCATCGGGAAGTCCCGTCACGTCGAGAATCACACCACCCATATCAGAGTCCGGGCCGCCCTGCCCGAACTGAGTCGACTGAACCACGTAGTAGCGACCGTCCACCTTGAAGTGCTTCACATCCATGCCCCCACGGCCGAGGTGCAAGTCCTGCTCGTCGATCCGCCACTCGTAAAGAATCTCTAGGCTGGAGGGATCTTCGATGCTGATGATGTCCATACCCATGACGCCCTGTCCCGCATAGACCATGCGAGAGACGTAGGCGTATGGACGGGAGAGTTCCTGCTCGACGTCCATGTCGGCAACGTTGAGCGCCGGGCCGAGGGGCAGGTGTCCGAGTACCTCGATATTGTCGCTGCCACGGTTCATTGCGTTCCACGGCGTTTCTTGGGCAGCCGACACTGTCGGCGCGACCACCGAGAGAACGACAAGAGCGACTAATGCGTCCAGTAAACTTGATCGGAGGTATGACATGAGCGGTTCCTCGCGCTAGGTGTGGCGTACCACGGGTCGATTGCTTGATCCAGTTTGGCGGACAAGCAACGTAGTAACCGGCTCTTTTTGCCGCTATAGGACAGCTCTCCCCTCCTCGACACCCCTAATAGGCGATGGCGTACGCCTCGCGTCTGGGGTCGGCAGCCGCAGTGAGCGTGCCGGAGGCTTCTACCCGGATCATCTGCGCCACGGCGAGGATGGCAACGACCCAGGCTAGACGAGACCCGACCAAGGCAGATCTCACGACGCGGCCTCCAACACCTCGCGAATGCGGCGTCCTACGATCTCAACCTGATCGGCCTTGAGGACCCAAGCGGTCAACTCGAGGTTGCCGTCCGTCAGGCTCAGCGCGTGGACCTCAACGACCGGGACCCCTTCCCTCAGCCGCTGCTTCGCTTCGCTCGGCGTGAGTCGGATCTTCGATTCATCCCACGTGATCCGAAGTTGCGGTTGATGGTTGTCACCCTTGGGGTAGTGGACCAGCGTCTCCACCTCAGGGACCTTGTCGATTTCGGCGGCGATCGCCTCCACCCACTGCCGCTTCATCGCCAGGTTGGTGTCGTAGTTGAACGCCGCAGTGGTTTCGACAGCGACCATCGTGCCGAGCAACTCCTCCTTGGCGACCTTCATCCCACGGCCGATGGCATCGTCATTCGGTGCCGAGTTGAGTCGGGCGGCCGCCACGAGGTCTGGGCGACCCATGAGGAGTCCCGCGCTGTAAGGACCTCGGAGACCCTTCCCTCCCGAGAAGCACAAAAGATCGAAGCCGAGGCTGACCAGCATGTACATATTGTCGATCGGTGGCAGCATGGTAGCGCCGTCGCAGAACGTCGGGATCCCAAGGGTCCGACCAATCTCCACCCACTGCTCCGCGCTGATCCTTCCCCGCTCCTGCTGACTGTAGTTGAACATCAGCATGGCGGTGCCGTCATTGATTGCCCGATCGACATCGGCCATCGTTTCCACCTCGACAAGGCGAACCCCACAATTCCGGACCGCGTGCTCGTAGCTGTACCGATGACCCTTCTGGATGATCACCTCGTCCTTCATGCCTGATGTGTCCGGGAGCCGATGGATGAGGTCCCGGTCAGAGCCGGTCAGACACGCTGCCGTCCCCAGCGTAATCGCGGACGTGGCCCCCGCCGTGACCATGGCCGCTTCGCTGCCCCCGATTTCGGCGATCCGTCTGCCGACAGCGTCGTGCAACTCACTCATCCGAGCCGGCCGGGTCATGGCATACTCCATCGCCTCGATCACCTCGGGCCACATCGGAGAACCCGAAAGCGATGAGTACGGAGCTGCCGCGTTGATAAACGTCCCGAGCTTGAGCTCCGCGTAGTAGTCGCGAGCCGCCTGTGCCGGAGCCGAGGATGGCGACGTGCCGTCCGCATGAGGAAGAAGGGTACCGAGCGGCAACGCGGCCGCACCTTGAAGAAACGATCTGCGCGTCGTCATGACTGTGCCTCTACCGATGGGGGAACCAGCGCCCGACCTGCCCTAGCGAGCAGTCGAACGACAGCTTGGACATATCACCGACGCGAATGATTCTGCAATGGACTCGGCGACGAAGCCGCGCCTCTGGCGCAGTGAGCGGATCACCGTACCGTTAGTGTGTTCTGTCCGCCATCTAAGTTCAGTAGAGCCGGAAGAGTTTGTTGCCGACGATAATACGCCCGTTCCTACTTAGCATCGTGGCCACCGCAGTGTTAGCTACAGGATGCCTTTCCCCGCCTGTGGACGCGGACGCCGACACGGTCATAGTGGTGCATGGGCTCGGCCGAACACCCGCCTCGATGACGATCCTCGTGGAACGCCTGGAAGCCGCTGGCTTTCGCGTTCTGAACTTCGGGTATCCGTCCACGGACGAACCCATCGAGAGCCTGGTCGCCCGCCTCAGAGTCACCGCCGAGGACTGCTGCGCGCAGGACTTGGAAAGCGTGCACTTCGTAACACACTCCATGGGGGGACTACTAGTGAGGTTCTACCTGGGCGTTCACTCTCCCAATCATGCGGGACGAGTCGTCATGCTCGCACCGCCCAATCAGGGGAGTGAGGTCGCCGACTTCGTCACCGATCTGATGGCGGAGTCACCGGTGCTCGGCGTCATCCTCGGCCCCGCCGGATCCCGGCTTGGAACCGACAGCACCGGAATCGCGCAGCAGTTGGGTCCCGCAGAGTTCGAGGTGGGGATCATCACGGGAAACCGTAGCATGAACCTGATCAACTCCTGGCTCATTCCCGGCCCGGACGATGGGAAAGTGGCGGTCGACCGAGCACGACTAGAGGGAGCCGACGCGTTCTTGGTGGTAGAGGCCACACACACCTTCATTATGAACCACCGCGGGGTCGCCGATCAATCGATCTACTTCCTGCATGAAGGTCGGTTTCTGACAGGCGCACCGTAGGAGGGTGCCGAGGCACCTACCGTGGCATTCCACCTCGGTCACTCCCCGCATACCGTGCCTCTCGTTTGGACCCAGTGACGGCCCTTCGAGCGGAGCAGGCAACACGATCCCAGTTCCCACGGACTGGGTATCGGTCATACCTTCGCGCCATGAACGTTCAGATCTTCGGTGTGCAGAAGGACGCCGACACCCGGAAAGCTCTGCGGTTTTTCAAGGAGCGGCGCATCCCGGTCCACTTCGTGGACTTCAAGATCAAAGGTCCGTCCAAGGGAGAGCTCCGCCGCTTCATGGACAAGCACGGCGCCGATGCCCTAATCGACCGCGACGCCAAGCGCTTCCAAGCCCTCGGCCTGCAGACCGCCTACTACGGTCCCGACCGCTGGCTCGAGATCGCGATCGACGAGCCGCTCATCCTGCAGATGCCACTCGTGCGCAATGACAAGAACCTGACGATCGGCAACGCGGAAGAAGAGTGGAAACGCTGGGTCCCCCGCTGACATCAGGCCGACACCCCCACGCAGGCCCCCTTCGCGAATCCGTAAGGGAACAGTTACCCTGCGCCGATGGACGAGATCCCAGTCGTGGCGGCGGTGATTCGAAGGGGGTCCCGGGTTCTCTTGGGGCGCCGACCCGCGCACAAGCGCTATGGTGGTCTGTGGGAGTTCCCAGGAGGAAAGATCGACGAGGGGGAGACCGACCACGAGGCGGTAGAGCGTGAACTGACCGAGGAACTGGGGTTGGAAACCGTCTCGGTGGGTCGCGTGCTGTTCGAGAACAGGGATCCTGCGGATCCCTTCCTGATCCGCTTCGTCGAGGTTGAAGTAACCGGAGATCCCACACCCGTCGAGCACGCAGAGATCGGCTGGTTCGAACCCGACGCCCTGAAGGATCTCGAACTCGCCCCCTCCGACGCACGGTTCGCCGCGCTCCATCTCTAAGCCGTCGACTCATGACCGATCGGCCTCTCTCCTCGGTCCGCGCTGCCCTCTAAGTCGTTTCGTCCCGTCCCAAAATCTTCGCGAGCCATTTGGCCTGAACCTTCGGAATCTCGTGCTTCACGTGCTCCCCACGCACCAATCCCCGCCCGGCCACGTGGCCATCCAATCCCAGGGGAACGAAGCCCGACTGTACTCCGGGCACATCCACCTCGATCCCATCTAGGAGACTCCTCCACTCGGCGCGGGACAGAGAGACCAGGTTCTGGGCCAAGGCACCCTCCAGCAACCGAAGCAGGTCGTTGGTCGGCCTAGGTCTGCCCTTGTAGTCGGGCACCATCGCTCTCAGGCCCACCGACACCACACGCCACCGATCCGACTCGCCCCACACCCCGAGTGGCCAACCGTCACAACGATGCACCCAGAGATCATCCCCTCGGGCCATCCATTGCAGGCCCTCGAAGGCGCTCTCGTCGACTCCGAAGAACTCTTGGAGTCTCGCCTTACCCTCGCCGATCATGCGGCGGGCATGGCTGGAATCAGTCTTCCCATCGGGGAATGTCGTCGGGACCGCACTCCACCCCGGTAGCTCAGTGGCGCTCTCGGGCCCCCGGTCAACCGTTGTGTCTCGTGCTTCCCCATCCAGGCGACGGAGTCGAGCCAGAAACAGCCCTCCCGAGTCCAGGTGGTGCGGGTAGACGCGGCACGCACCCTCGAGACTCGCGTGGTACTGCTGCCCCTCGAAGCTGGTCAAACCCGGAGCATGTGGAGCCTCCATTGAAATCGGCTCGAGCTCGACCGGGGCATCTTCGAGAACACGGCTGACCACAGCCTCGTTCTCTTCCGGCGCGAAGGTACATGTCGAGTAGAGCACGGTCCCGCCCGGACGTGTCAGAGCGATGGCCCTACGCAGGAGCCCTTCCTGCCTCTTTGGAACCCCCTCCCGGAATTTCTTCGGTTGCACGCGGATACGGCCGCCTTTGCGCCGTAGCGTACCCTCCGCGGAACAGGGTGCGTCGACCAGAACTCGGTCGAACAACGCACCGTCAGGAAGCGCTCGCCCGTCCCCCGCCACCACGAGCACGTTTGGATGCGCGGTCCGGTAGAGGTTGCCCAGCAGCGCCCGAATGCGGTCTTCATTACGATCCACCGCAACGATGCAACCGCTATCCTGCATCAGGTCGGCGGCGTGCGTGGTCTTTCCCCCGGGCGCCGCACACATGTCCAGGATCCGTTCTCCTGGACGCGGGCCCAGGAGTGGGGCGGCGACTCCCGTAGAAGCCTGCTGGATGTAGAACATCCCAAGCCAGTTCTCAATCGTGTCCGCCACACTGTGAGGACCGTCCAGGACCCGTATGAAGTCGGGGAGACCCTGGACCGGTTCAAGCACGAAGCCCTGCGCCCGCAGCCGCTCGACCAAGTCTTCGAGGGCGATCCTTCCCGTGCGCACCCGAAAGGTGGTGGGGTCACGGGACGCGATGGTCTCTTGAAAGCGACCCCACTCGGGAATGATGTCTCGGTATCGCTCGAGCGACATCGGGTCCTAAACGTCCACCGCGGAAGGGTCCACAGCCAACGGCTGCGGCACGCTCTTCCTGGTCACCTTCGCCTTTGGGGGCTGAAGACGGAGCAGGAAGAGGATCGCCAGCACAGTCGTCGCCACGAGCGGCCAATACGTATCCACCTTCACCTGCCAGAAGAAGTGGAGCACGCCCAGAGACGTCGCGACGTAGGCCAAGCGATGAAGCTTCTGCCATTTCTTTCCAAGCCGCCTGATCCACCCCTTGGTCGACGTGATCGCAAGAGGGATGAGGAGTACCCAAGCCGTGAATCCGACAACGATGTAACGCCGCTCGGTCAGGTCCTCGAGGATGAACTCCCAGTCGAGGGTTTGATCCAAGACGGCGTACGTCGAGAAATGCAGGGTCAAGTAGAAGAACCCGAACAACCCGAGCGGTCGTCGGACCTTGATGAGGATATTCCATCCGGTGATGCGACGGAGTGGCGTAACGGCCAACGTAGTGATGAGGAGGATCAACGCGGCACCACCTAGCCTATGCAAAAGCTCCTCGATGGGGTTAGCGCCGAGGCTATCGTTGAAGGCTCGCCACGATAGCCAAGCCGCGGGGGTGAGGCCGATCAGCCACACCACCACCTTGAGCAGGAGGATTTGGCGCTTTTTGTTCAAGCCGCTTCTGGGTTCGGGCTCACTTCAGGGATCGATCCGACCTTATGGTTGTCGGGACCCGATCAGAAGTTGCGGCGAAGATCTAGGCCAGCATAGAGGCTGGCTACCTGATCCGCGTACCCGTTGAACATGAGCGTCCTGCGCTTACGGAACTCACCCAACCGCCGCTCACGTGCCTGGCTCCAGCGCGGGTGATCCACCTCAGGATTCACGTTGGCGTAAAAACCATACTCCCTAGGTGTCGCGCGCCGCCAGGAGTTGAGCGGCGGGTCCTCCGTGAAGCTCATCTTAACGATCGACTTGATCCCCTTGAAGCCGTACTTCCAGGGGATGACGAGCCGGAGCGGAGCACCGTTCTGGTTCGGTAAATCCTCACCGTACACTCCCGTCGCCAGCATGGTGAGGGGGTGACGTGCCTCATCCATACGGAGGCCTTCAGTGTAGGGCCATTCGAGTACGAACGACCGCTGCATCGGCATCTGCTCCAAGTCGTAGAGCGTCGTAAACTCTACGTACTGGGCGCTGCCGGTCGGCTGAACCGCATCGATCACGTCCCTCAGAGAAAAGCCGTACCACGGCACCACGATCGACCAGGCCTCGACGCACCGGTGACGGTAGACCCGGTCCTCCATCTTGCCCGGCTTGACGAAGTCTTCCAACCCGAACGTTCCGGGATTGGCGCAGAGGCCGTCCACCTCGATGGTCCACGGCCTAGGCTTGAGGGTGTGGGCGTTCTTGACCGGATCGCCCTTTCCTGTACCGAACTCGTAAAAGTTGTTGTACGTCGTGACGTCCTCGTAGGAGTTCAACTCCTCATCGAGCTCAGAGCGAACCTTGCTCCAATCCTTCTGCGGGTACCCCGGAAGGCCTTTGACACCCTGCGCTTCCGCCCGCCGAGGATCCATGATCGAACCGCCCACAGCACCCACCGCCGCCAGTCCGGCGATGAAGTCTCTTCGGTTGAGATAGGTGCTCTTGGGCGTGATCTCCGACGAAGGAATGTCGGCAGGTTTCCTGATCAGCATGGTCGCTCCGGTTGGCGGGGGCCGCCCTAACTCTGGCGGGCCCTTCTTCTTGTTGATGTCTCCATATCCCGCGACCCGCTGTAGAAGTTCCCCATCTGCGGAGTGACGGCACAGCGCCGCCAACGGCCCTCAGGCATCCTTCAGGAGGCCCGGTCTATCCAATCAAAGGCAATCACCCACCCCGGAATCCGAAGCGAGTGATTCGCCCGGCGGGACCTACCGCCCATCCGCGATCCGCCGACACGAAGGAGACCGCCCAGTAGGTACGAGTGTCTGCGGCCCGCCAGCTGAATCCACCATCGACCGAGAAGTCCGCTCCGCCGGGTCCGACCGCAAACACGGTGGGCTGTGGGGCTCCCGGGACCCACGACGAACCGTACACGGGACCCGTAAGGCGGGATCGCCCACCCAGCGTCCATGTGCGGCCCCCGTCGGACGTGACCGTCACGTTTTCTGTGCGGCCCTGGTTGTCTCCGATGACCCCACCCAATGCTACTCCGACTAGGTTGTCGAGAAACCCGATCGTGGTCAATCCGGCCCCGTTTCCGCCCGACACAGGTACGGGAACGTCCGTCCAAGTCCGTCCCTGATCGTCGGTCATCAACACTCTGGCACGTTCCGCCGCGCCCGTTGAGATCCACCCTCGACCGCCGGCGCCGGTGGTCACGCAGGTGCCGCTAGCCGCGAATCCCCCCTCACCCTCCTGCGCCGGAGGCAACGCACTCGGCGGCACCCGATCCCACGACCGCCCCCCGTCTTCTGTCCGGAGGATGTAGAACTGGCCGTCGATCTCATCACCATAGAGGACACCGTGGTCCACATCCCAGAACGACATGCAGTCGAAGAACCCGTCGGGGTGCTGGTTCTGGAACTGGAGGTCCCAGGTCTCACCCCCGTCGTCGGTCCGATAGATTCGCGATACGGTGCCTCCTCCGGCGCTCATCATGTAGGCCGTATTCGCGCTAAAGGCGTCGATGTCCCTGAACTGAAGCGTCTCCTCGCCGGGCACGACGCTCGTCGTCCACGTGTCACCCCCATCCGTTGTCCGCGCGAACGTGCCGCCGTGGCCACTAGCCCACACGTTCTGATCGCTCACAGGACTGACGGCCTGCAGCAAGACATCGGTCCCGCTGTCCTGCTCGGTGCGGGTCGTGCGGACTTGGGCGTCAACCGTTGTGGCGGTTCCCACAGCGAGGATGGCGAACAGGCAGACGGCGCGGGCGAAAACGGGAAGGGGTGATCGAGAACTCACAGCTGGCTCCGGTCGAATGATCATGGGACCGGCAACCTCCCGGCGGAGGGTTACCCTCGTCAAGGCCGGACGACCACGAGACCTGGGCATGGACCGGTAGCATCGATCCGGGGCACGAGGCCCTCTTGGGGACTTCGCTAGCCCGGCTACACACCTAGGGCTGGTTCACGTTGGCCGCGACCATCTGCTGGTGAAAACTGAACACGGAAGGTGCATCGGGATCGACGACTACACGGACCCAGTGCACCAGCGGATTCCCGAAGGTCTCGACACGCGTGAAGTTATCGACGAGGCGACCCGTGGCGGGATCGTATAGCGGCTTGTCGACCCTGAAGATGTGGGTGTCCCCGACAGCCAACACCACCGGTCCGTCGAATCCGAGCGACTCCTCGACCAACACAGGATAGAGTCGGTCCATCCCACCAGACGGCTCGGTGCAAAGCGGGCACATCGCACGGAGCAAAACGGGCAGGCCCGAGATCCTCCACGGATCCACCTGGGTCGCGAGAAGGACGCCTGGGCTTTCGAGCTCGTGCGCTCGGGCAAACGTCGCTCGAGTCCAAGCGATCGCCGCATCCATTCTCCGCTCGGCCACGGTCGGATCCGTTGGGGCCCGCGCGATACCGATCAGATGTAGGGTGGAGAAAACGACGCCACCCTTCTCCCAAGTGACGTTTTCGACAAACTCACCGAACGCGGGATCGGACGACTGGGGTCGTACAGCCATGGGGCGCACTCCCGTGGTCTGTTCCGGCACCGGAAAGAACAGTCCCCGTAAGAAAGCCAGTCGCTCGTAGTCACTGAACCCGCCTGCAGCCGCTCGTCCGCAATCGAACCAATCATTGTCGCCGGGGGTGAACACGAACGGGGGATCAAAGCCCTGGTATAGGTTGAAGCGACTGCGCATGAACCCATCCGAGCACGAATCCGCCCCAGCCTTGGTGTCTCCCGCGTGAATAACCCACTCGATGTCGCCCCAACCGTTTACGTCCTCGATAAGCGCCTGAAATTTGGGCACGTTGAATGCGCCGCCATACGGATTGTCACCTAAGAAAGCGAACTCGAACGATTGGCCTTGGGCAGGCGATATCGCGGGCCCTAGAGCGATGAATATCAGGGCCAACAAAGGGTGTCTTTCCACGATCAACACCTCCAAGAGTCATCTCTGCCTAGTCTGTGCATGCACAACCTGACCCGACGGGACTTCCTCCGCCATCGCAAATGCTATTGCCGGCGGCTGACCCTCTCGGCCGCCTGGCGCTGAACCTCTCGGTGGGGCTTCGGTCGACTTCAACCTATTTCCCCACCCACCTCCCTGCGGTACTCTAGCTTTTGGTGTCCTGCCTGCCTCGGGACGCAGGAGTTCAACCTATCGACACGCAGAGTGATCTTCCGGAGACCGAACGATGATGTACCGCGCTCTATCCGCCACAGCCGTTCTCAGCCTGCTCTTTACCTTGCCCGCATCCGGGCATGGTCAAGAGGCCTCAATGATCGGCTTTTCGGCCGAATCGGCCGCCGCCCAGCTCGAGCTCGAGGCACGGCTGGATGCCCAGGTAAATCGCGACAACCTGGGAACTTGGATGGAGCGTATCACGGCGAAGCCCTTCTTCGTCGGAGCCCCACACAACAAGGAGAATGCCGAGTGGGTGCGCGATCTGTTCGAGGAGTGGGGCTACGAGGCGGAGATCGTAGTGTACCAGGTGCTCTTCCCGAAGCCGCGTATCCGTGAGGTCGAGATGGTGGCTCCAACTCGTTATACCGCCGGACTCGCGGAGCCCGTGATTCCTGAGGACGCGAGTTCAGGTGTCGACGGACGTCTTCCTTCATACAACGCCTACAGCGCGGATGGCGACGTGACCGCCGAACTGGTCTACGTGAACCAAGGCATTCCCGCCGACTATGATGAGCTAGAAAGACGGGGTATCGACGTAACGGGCAAGATCGTTATCGCTCGGTACGGCGGATCTTGGCGGGGCATCAAGCCGAAGCTCGCGTATGAGCGCGGGGCCGTTGCCACAATCCTGTATTCGGATCCACGAGACGACGGGTACTTTCAGGGAGACGCCTATCCTGACGGCCCCTACCGGATGCAGTGGGGAGTACAGCGGGGATCCGTTACGGATATGCCTCTCTATCCGGGTGATCCTCTGACGCCGTTCGTAGGGGCCACCGCAGACGCCGAGAGGTACACCGTAGAGGCGTCTCCGGCGATCATGAAGATCCCGGTACTGCCGTTATCGTGGGGTGACGCAGAGCCCCTGCTAAGGGCATTGGGCGGGCCCGTGGCGCCTCCCTCGTGGCGTGGCGCACTGCCCTTTACATATCACATCGGGCCCGGACCTGCCACGGTCCGCGTCCATCTCGAGTTCGACTGGAATCTGGAGCCGGCCTACAACGTCATCGCTCGCCTAGAGGGCTCGGACTATCCCAACGAATGGGTCATGCGCGGGAATCACCGAGACGGTTGGGCGATGGGCGCGGGAGATCCCATCAGCGGCCACGTAGCCCTCATGGAAGAGGCCCGCGTGGTCGGCACGCTGGCCCAGAACGGCGAGCGTCCAAAGCGCACGATCGTATACGCCTCATGGGACGCCGAGGAACCGGGCCTACTCGGTTCGACGGAATTTGCGGAGCACCACGCCGACGAACTCCGTGAGAAGGCGGTGGCGTATATCAACACTGACGGAAACGGTCGCGGCTTCCTCCGTATGGGAGGATCGCACACACTCGAGCGCCTGGTGAACCAGGTGGCCAAAGAGGTTGAAGACCCCCAGACCGGTGTCTCCGCTTGGGAAAGAGCGCAGGCCCAACGTGCCGTGGCCGGAGATGCTGAGGCCACTACTCGCTCGGACCTACGCATCAGTCCCCTCGGCTCGGGCTCGGACTACACACCGTTCCTGCAGCATCTGGGTATAGCCACTCTGAACGTGAGCTACGGGGGAGAGAATGGGGGTGGATCGTACCATTCGCAGTTCGATTCGTTCGAGCACTACACGCGCTTCGGCGATCCGGGTTTCTACTATGGGGAAGCACTCGCGAAGACTACAGGGCGTTTGACGCTCCGACTCGCGAACGCCGATGTACTCCCTATGCGCTTTGAGAACTTCTCGGACAACATCGGGCTCTACGCTGGCGAGGTCATGGAGCTCCTGGAAGACACGCGAACTGCAACGAACCGAAACAACGAGCTGGTGGCCCTGAACGCCTACGACCTGGCCTCGGACCCCACCAAGACCTACGTGGCGCCGGCGCTTGAAGACGACGTGCCATTCCTCAATTTCGCTCCGATCCAGAACGCCGTCCGCCGCTTGGAAGAGAGCTCGGCGGCGCTCGATGTCGAGATGCGGCGGGTCATGCAGACGGGAGTCACGTCGGCCGAAGCGCAGGCTCTGAATCGTGTGCTCAAGACCACGGAGCGGCTGATGACAAATGACGAAGGTCTACCGCGACGCCCATGGTATCGGCACCAGGTCTACGCGCCCGGATTTCACACGGGGTACGGTGTGAAGACGTTGCCCGGCATCCGCGAGGCTATCGAACTGCGAAACTGGGATGAGGCCACCGAGCACATCGGACTAGTGGCGAACATGCTGGATCGGGTTTCCGAAGCGCTGGAGCAGGCGACCCGCATCCTCAAGAGCTAGGTGGACACGGGTCGAAGCCACAGATCGAATCATGGCTCAACGGGTAGAGTCAGAGTACTCGAGTGAGAGCAGCGACGTCGAGTGACAATCGCAACTTTCGACAGCCCAAAAGGGAGCAACAATTGAGAGCGACCTCCTTCATTACGGTCTCGGTGGCACTCCTCGTCGCCGCGACGCTATCACCCGGTCGCGAGCGCTGCGCAGACAGCCGCACAAAGCCTTGAGTTGTCCCTGTTCCCTCCCGTGCAGCTCCGGGATGAAGAGACCGAGGTTCGGATTTTACAGCTCGGCCTGTACAGCAAAAACGTGGCCGTCCGAGGCCTCGATGTCGAAGTCGTAAACCATAGCACAGGGGGGGGGGTGTCAAAGGGCCTGCAATATGGTCTCGTCGGCGTCACCGAAGGTGCGTTCCTCGGGCGGCAGAACAACCTCTTGGCGAACATCAACCAGCAGAAATTCGTGGGCTTCCAAGGCATCTCGGCCTACAACCAGATCGGCTTCGGGGAGGCAGTGCAGATCGGCCTCTTCAACCGAGCCCGCGATATGTCGGGCCTTCAGATCGGCTTCGTGAACTGGGCCGAGAACCTGCATGGAATCCAGATAGGCCTGATCAACATCATCAGTGGGAAGGAAAGTCCTCAGCTCCTCCCCATCGTCAAATGGTCGTTATGAAGGCCCGTCTGCACGGCGCTACTGACAAGTGGCGCGTGTGAGAAACGATATCTGGATCTGCATGGCGAAGTCGTCGTTGGTCGTCCGTGAGGTCCCGCCTCTCAGGCCCACGTTGAACGTGCCCGCGAGCATTTCGGTGTAAAGGGTGGCGAGGGATGCTTGCGAGCTGAGACCCTGTAGCCCCACCGGACCTGCCCCAAGGAGCACACCGGTTCCGATATCCACGGTGGTCCCGCCTTGTGTGAAGTACACTGTCACCTGGCCGTCCAGCACCTGCTCAAGCTGCGACACTTCTTCGCTCGCTTCGAAATCCAGCGTAACGGCGATCGAGTGCACGTCAAAGCTGGCCGGTTCATTCCCACACAGGTCCGTAACCAAACGCACGTAGCTGATCCATAAATTGGCTGCTGCCGTGGCGACACTGATGTCGCGATCAATAACTCCGCCCTCGATGTCCTCTGGGGCGATGGAGAAGCTCAGGATCATCTCACCCGACGTGAAGGGACCGACCGGATCTCCTCCACTGCAACCCGCCATGGCGGGCAACGAAGACAACAACAGCGCGCAGACAAGACGCTTCAATTCTACCCCCGAGTACAGTTCAAACGATGCGCTGATAAGAAGTACAGCGAATCGGCGCCAAGGTTACCGGCCCAGCCGTTGGAAGGGCTCCCATTAGTAGACGCACTACCGACGATTCAAACGCTCAGCTTGGATCCGGGCCGGATCCCGGTGCCCCACCGAACAAACAACGCGACAACGAGCATCAATCCGAAGGTGCACACCAGGAGGGGTCCGGTAGCCACGTCCAGTGTGAATGACGCCAAAACACCCGCCACAAGCGCGACAGTTCCCACGGCCCAGGCGAGCAGAAGAGCGCGCAGGAATCGGCTCGTAAACAGGAACGCTACCACCGCGGGGATTACGAGAGCGCTGAAGACCATAAGCACTCCGGCAATGGCTACGGAGAACGAGATAACGATGCCGAAAGTAACGTAGAACAAGAAGTCCCAGAGCCGCGCTTTGTGAACCGAGTCGTCATGCAAAGACAAGGCTTCGAAACGTCGACGAAACACGAAGTAAAACACGCCGAGGGTCGCGTAAACCAAAGCCATGCGCCCGATCTGCGGCCACGTTACCCAGATGAGCGTACCGGTCATTGTTTCCGCTACGTGTTCGGCACCCTCGGCCGTAAACCCGGCGATCAAAACGACCGCGGCCGAAGCCACCACATAAGTGATCCCAATGATGGCTTCTTCGGGACCACCGTGTCATCGAGGCGACTGAACGAAAAGGCCAGGGCGCCAAGGAGAGTAAACCCCAGCGAAAAGCCCATCGACATCGGTGTCCCGTGTTCGACGCCCACCATCAAACCGACAGTCGTTCCTAGCGCGGCGATCTGTGCGAACGCCAGGTCCACGAAAATCACTCCACGAGCGATTACGTGTAGGCCCAAATAGGAATGAATGGCCAAGATGACCAGCCCGGCCGCGATGGGAGCGAGCATCAGATCAAGCATTGAACCGTCTCCAGACCAGAATCAGCCGTTCGGCCGGGAGAGTACTCCCGCCAAACCGTTGACCCAATAGTCCACAAGTGAGAAATAGTCGTCTACGCCTTCCTTGCCCCCCGGATTCATGGGGACCACTACCACCGTGGCGCCACCTCGTCTGGCCACCGACTCGACCTTCCTCTGGTCGAAATAAGAGGCCGCCAAGATGACGTCGAGACCCTGACTGGACATCTCCTGTAGAAGATCGGCAACGTGCCCGGGAGTAGGTGGAATTCCCGGTTTCGCTTCCACGTAGTCCACACAGCGCACTCCGAATCGATCCTCTAGATACGCCCAGTTCTTGTGGTAGCAGATGATGTCGCGACCACGAAAGGCCTCGGCCACGCCGAGCCAACCGCCGAGTTCCTGGATCAAGGGACTGCCCTGCCACTCCTCGGTTTCGAGGAATGAGTGAAGCGTTCCGTTAAGGGCCAGGTCCGCCAGCAGGTCGCCCCCCAGAAGCTCGATGAGCGTTTCTCCGAAGAGTCGCCGATGGATCTCGGCAGTAAAACTCTCCAACCCAGCGTCCCAAAGGGAGGACCGGTCGGGCGCAATCCGCTTGAGCCCGACGGTGATGTTCCGGGCTACCTGAATCGTCCGAATCGGGTCCGTGATCAGATGGGGATTCCCAAAGACGTGGACGTCTCCTCCGCTCCGATCGACCGCCGTCGGTATGTCCAGAAGGTCCACACCCGTGTAAGCCGTCACGTACCCACGTCCGCCCTCAGCGACAGAGCTATTGCCTGCCCGGTCCAACAGCGTAGGCACCCAGAGTTCAAGATCGAGACCGGTGGTCACGAACATCTCAGCGCGCCGAATGCGAACCGCGAAGCTCGGCTTCGGCCGGACGAAGTGTGAGTCTTCGTTCGGGGCTGCGATCGAACTCACCTCAACCCCCGAGCCCCCTATCTTTCTGACGATGTCAGCGTAGACCGGAAGCGTCGTCACAACCCTCACGGGCTCACGCAGGTCCTGCGAGACCGGCGTAGGCGCACCTTCACCGTAGCCCGTTATCCACCCGGTCACCATCACTGCGATCAGTAGTCTCATCGAATGTCCCTTCAGTACGTCTCGTGCTTGTGAGGTCCCATGGCGAAAGTGACTCGGAGCGTGAACTGACCCGTGGTCTTGCCCGGGTTTCCCAAAACGTCGTACTCCGCTCTCAGGCGAACGAATTCGCTCTGCCAATACGTAAGTGCCGGCGATACCAACCACGCCGTCTCATCTGGATTGTCCGGATTCTCCACCCACTCGTAGCGACCTCCCGCGATCCACTGGCGCGACAACTTGATCTCGGCCAGCGACCAAACCCCGAGTGCCGACTCGGGTGCTGAAAATCCTGCAGCCGGGCCAGGATCGGAGAGCATGACTCCACCACGCAGAGTGAGGCCGCGATATCGAGACCGATCGGGCGGGATCCAATTGAAGGCTGCCTCGGCCCCGAATAGTCGATTTGTGGATTCGATACCGTCTTCGACGTAGTCGCCCACAATGGCACTGAGGCCCAAGTCGAGGTCTACGGACGGAGACAGCTGCCAAAAGGCGTTGATGTGCCCGAGGTAACTCAGACCGTGGGATTCTCCAAAGAGGTTCTGGTTCGCACTCCTGGTGATCTCTACGGTCGCTTCGTAGGCACCGCCGCCGCTATTCGGAAGAAGCCAACGCAGTGAAGCTCCGTCTTGAGCCAGGGCCTCCTCGCCGATGAAGGCCAAGTGGGGGAGCGAGCGGCTCTGGAATTGGAGAGCGTGACTGTGCCAGCGGTTTACCTGGCCAAATTGTTGAAAGAAGCGCCCCAGTTTGATTCCCACCCCATCAGCGATACCGACCCACTCCAGGTACCCCTCTTCGACCACCAACGCCGGTCCGTGCTCTTCCTCTTCCTCGGTTTCTTCAGGAAAGACCTCGATGCCGGCACCCTCTTCCTCCGCGGCTACGAAGATCTTGGCTCTACTGAACGGATCAAGAGCAGAGACGAACGAGATCTCGAACTCACGCGGCACGAAGTTGTCGGCGTCGGCGTCCTCGCTCGCAATGGACAGGAAAATATCTCCGGAGACACTGATTTCCGGATTCAGTGACTGGAGAGAACGGGCGCGGCCGACGAATTCCTGGTCATCCTCGTCTTCGGCCGGCGTCGCCTGCTCAGCCGCTCCGCCCGCTGGGCTTCGGGCCGCGGCCCGGGCTGCGGCCCGAAGGCGCGACAGCGCATCGTCCTGCTCCGCAGGCGCTGCCTCTTCTCGTTCAACCAGCGCACGAATACTGTCGAGCTGCATCCGGAGTGCAGCGATTTCCGCCCTCAAGGAATCAGCGGCGGACGGTGATATGTCCTGACCCAAAGACGCGGTCGGAGTCGCTAGTGTAGCGGCCCACAACATCAAGACCTGCAAGCCCTGCTTGGTTAGTTGCTTCACGGTTCCTTCCTCTGACGACCCCTTCCCAAGCTGCCGGAGGGGGACCTACGGGAATGCGGCGAATCCCCCTAAAGGGCGGGCGCCGCGTATCGCACACTTCCTGCAGGACGCAGGAAGGTATCAGAGGCTGGGTGGAGCTCGAGGATTCGTCGGGCTAGAGAGCCGCCGGACCGGAAGCGCGTCCTGTTCGGGGCGTTCCTCATCCTCGATCGACTCCGGAAGGATCTGCTCGACATCGTCTGGGGATCTGGCCCACGGCTGCTTCCCGAACTGGGAGCAGATGGTGTGATCGTGGGTCGGAAGGTTGCACGCATCCTGGTGCTCCGTCTCTATCGCGACGTCAGAGCCCCGAAGATCTCGATCGAGAAAGGGTATGGTGACCCCAAGGGCCAGCATCCAAACTGCTAGCCCTGTTCCCAATCGCTTGGCCAAGCTTTCCCGCAACCAGTTCATACGTGGACGCTAAAAGGATGCCGTCGCATCTGTCAACGCGGGGGTGTGATGACGTCCAGGACGGGGCCAGCGAATGGCGGTGTCATCAGAGGCGCAAGCGGTGGGGACTTGCGGGAGGCGTTGACCGCAACGGAGGTTGCTCTCTTCCGACGCGACGGAAACTGATCCCTGAAGTTCCTGGGGCTCGGCCGTAAGGGACCCCGTCGCGAAACATCGCGTTTCTGGAGGTAGCCATGGCCCGCCTGTCACGCCGTGCAATGTTGGGAGCAACCGGAGGGCTCATCGCCGGTGGCCTCCTCAAGACGCAGGCCGATGCACTCTCATTGGGTGAGACTCCGCCCCCACCGCAACAGGTGCCCCAGGACCCCACCAAAGTGTTGGGACGCGGCACGAGTGACCTGGGTCAGCGGGCCCCAGACGAGCAACCGAGGCGCGCGGGTATGCGGCCCGGGCCCTCATCGTCGTCTCGGACTCCAATTCACGAGCTCCGCGGCATCATTACTCCAGCGGACCTCCACTTCGAGCGACACCACGGGGGCATTCCGAATATCGATCCTGAGACATATTCCCTGACGATCCATGGGATGGTCGAGCGGCCGATGACCTTCAGCCTGCAGGATCTGAAGCGCCTGCCGTCTGTCTCTCGGCTCTGTTTCGTCGAGTGCTCAGGTAACGGAGGGGCGGCGTACAACCGTGACCCGCGCCGCGAAGTATCACCTCAGATGGTGGACGGTCTCCTAAGCACGAGCGAGTGGACCGGAGTTGCCCTAGCCACTCTTCTGCGGGAGGTCGGCGTGAGGCCGGGGGCAACCTGGATGCTCGCCGAGGGAGGAGACGCAGCCGTAATGGGGCGCAGCGTCCCCCTGGAGAAGGCCTGGGACGACGCCCTGATCGTGTATGATCAGAACGGCGAGGCCATTCGGCCCGAACAGGGATACCCGGCGCGCCTTCTCCTTCCTGGATGGGAGGGCAACGCCCAGGTGAAGTGGATCCGTCGGATCGAGGTGTCGGACGGGCCGTTCATGACCCGGGACGAAACGTCGAAGTACACAGATCCGCTAGCGGACGGCACCGCCCGCCAGTTCAGCCTTGTCCTGGACGCGAAGTCGACGATCACCTTCCCGACCTACCCCTATGTCCTTCCGGAAGCCGGCTGGTGGGAGATCACCGGACTCGCCTGGAGCGGGAGGGGCCGCATCACTCGTGTTGATGTGAGCACCGACGGGGGGACCACTTGGGAACCGGCTGAGCTCCAGGACCCCGTCCTGTCCAAGTGCACGACTCGGTTTCGCCATCTCTGGAACTGGGACGGCCGGGCGACCACCCTGATGAGTCGGGCCGTGGACGAAACGGGATACACGCAGCCTTCTTTGCAGACCCTCATGAACGCCCGGGGTGAAGGCACTTCTTATCACTACAACAGCATCCGACCGTGGAGCGTGGAGCCCGATGGCCAGGTCTTTTTCGGGGCGGGAGGCACGCCATGATCACGTGCGACCGTACACGTGTGGGTCGTGATTCATTTGGTGGACGCCTGCTAGCGACCGGGGTCGCTGTGCTCTTGCTGACCGTTCCCTCTTTGGCCTGCGACTCTAGCGCTGCGGTCCCAGGCGCACAGGCAGTGGCCGGTCCGCAGACGCCGCCCGGCTTCGGCCCACCGCCCGTGCCCACAGACGCTCCCGAGCACTGGCCAGCGTCGTTCTCGGTCGGTCGGGACGCGACCGAGGCCGAGATCGACGTGATGGACAAGGACGTCCGGCCAGATGGTGCGGGCCTGCCCCCAGGAGGTGCGTCGGTCGCTCAGGGCGCGCTGGTCTATGCTACCAAATGCGCCGTCTGTCACGGGGCAACCGGAACAGAGGGCCCCAACGATCGACTCGTGGGAAGGGAGCCCCGGGAAGGCTTTCCCTTCGGCTCCACACGCGGACAGTACCGGAAGACCGTTGGGAACTACTGGCCCTACGCCACCACGATCTTCGACTACGTCACGCGCACCATGCCGTTGGGCTCCCCCGGCTCGCTGGAGCCGGACGAAGTATACGGTGCTACCGCCTACATACTTTTCATGAACGAGGTCATTCCCGAGGACGCGGTCATGAATGCGGAGACACTTCCGGCGGTGATCATGCCGGCCCGTGATCGGTTCGTACCCGATAATCGAATGGGGGGGCCGGAGATTCGATGAGTTGGCCAGATACGTGCCGGCGTCCAGAGCCGCTCGGATCGACCCGAAGATCGCGTTTGCGGCCGAGTAGTACGGCGGAGTCACAGGGACCCTACTAGGGTCCCTACCTCGGAATCTCCGTATCGCCGTAGAACGCAGGCACCTGTGGGCTGGCCCGCGACGCCCTGAACGGTGCATCGGGCAACATCTCGGGGATCGACGCAGAGTTTGCCAGAATCCTTGCCAAGTATACGGACATCGAAGCCATCGCGACGGGGGACTCGTAGCTCGCATCCGGCAGAAAATTGTCCCTCTGCTGGTGGTTCACGTTGTCGAGGTAGACCTGCCAGGCCCGCCGATTCGTTTCCCGGTTCCCATCGACCGTGAACCCCGGCATCATGTAGACGGCGGGGACACCCGCCAGAAGGAACGAGTACTGGTCTGATCGGAACAACAAGGCCTGAGCGGCCGCGAAGGGAGGGATCCGATACAGCTCATACGAGACGCCCGATTCCTCCCCTGCAATTGCCATGAATATACCGAGCGTCGAGTAGTCGTCTCCGAACGCGAGAAAGTCGTCGGACGCCACACCCTCGAGTCCCCCGTCATGGTTGAGGGCAGCTACGGTCCCTTCGATGGGGAAGACAGGATGTCGCACGTAGTACCACGACCCCAGCAGTCCGGACTCCTCCGCCCCTAACGACAAGAACAGCACCGAGCGACGCAGCTCCATCCCGACCATGGCCTCGGCCATGGCAAGGACCTTAGCCACTCCGATTGCGTTGTCGTGCATCCCGTTGTAGATGCTGTCTCCGTCGGCGTCCGGATCTCCGATGCCGACATGGTCGAGGTGGGAGGTGAAAACGACCACTTCATCGCTCAACTCCGAATCGACCCCCCGAATCACACCACCCACATTCCAGCTTCGTGACGTACGTAGCTCGTGAGCCGGCTCGATCGTCACCGTGCCGAGATCGACCGGGTCACCGCCGCCATCCGAACTCAATGACCACCGCTCGATCAGGGCCCGCGACGCGACCGGGCCGAGAGTTGCCGCCGCGCGGAACCGAGTGGACGTACCGTCGGCAAGCGCCCGAACTGGCCTACGCGGAGTGATCCGACGTTCCCACGCCTCGACGTCGGGTCTCGGATCGACGACGACGACGGCCAACGCTCCACGTCGGTACGCCAGTTCAACCTCGGTTCTGGCCCGGATGACCACCTCGAGGTCTTGCTCGCGACCGGCGGGGATACCCGCCAGTACAAAAGCGATGCTGCCGGACAAATCCAGGTCGTTCACGTCTGATCGCCCCTCGACGAGCGCTCGGCCCACGTAGATGCCGGCTCCGGATACCGAAGGCCGCTCTCCGACCCAATCCGGCGTGAATGACGCCTCCGGATACGGGATCTCCCACTCGCCGATCCGCATGCTGCTGCCTCGGTCCCCCGCTACCTCCAAGAGATCGAAGGGCTGGAGGTAGGAGTCGCCTATGATCGGCTCGAGGCCGATTCGCTGGTACTGCTCGGCCACGTAGTCCTTGGCCATCTCGTAACCCACGTCATCGGTGTCTCGGCCACGGAGTCTGTCATCGGACAAGAACGCGAGGTGCGAGCGGATCAGATCGGGCTGAATGACGGCGAGGGCCTGTGAGATATCCCCAGAGTCGACCGCCGGCTCACTGGCACAGGCCGCCAGCACTGATGTAGCCGACACGACGCACAATGACGTGTACTTCATCGCCTCAACCTCCTATCAGGTATCGCCTCATCCCCCGATGAGGTAGAAGCTTTCCTGGCGTGGCCGGAAGAAGTGGTACCCTTCGTCGTCCAGGTAAGCGGGGTCCTCCATCATGATGTAGACCTCTTGGCCGTCCCACTCGGGGACCGGCGTTCGCGTGTTCAACTCGATCGAAATGTAGGAACCGTCCCGCAACCGCTTCGACTGACGGGCGGTATCGCCCCGACGGGCCGATCGGAAATCGATGCTTGGTCCCATGCCATGGCCGTGGTTGCCCAACGGGTGGGAATAGATCTGTGCGTTGATCAAGCGAGCGTCCATCACCGCCATGGTCGCGTCGTACACTTCGCCGGCGGTGAGGCCCGGACGAGCGGTCGACGTGAGGGCATCCTGAAGCGCGTTGGTGTTCGCCATGGCAGCGCGCAAACCCTCGGGTGCGTCCGTCTCACCTTCCTTTAGCACATAGGCCATTTTCTGCCAGTCGGTGTCCAACCCCAGATAGGAGATCCCGACATCTAGGTGCAGCACGTCGCCCGGCTCGATGACCCAGTGCTCCGGAGCGACGGCGAGAAAGCCCCGAGACGTAGCGTTCGGCCTGCTTCCGCGCTGATGTCGAAGGTCGGGTTGGAACCAAGTGCCCACCCGGTATTCCCACATGGCGTTGTAGATCCAGCGACGGACGTCGCCGATCGTGGTGACGCCGGGCTCGATGACTTCATCGGACAACGCGCGTTTGGCGATCACTTCGGTCAGGTGGACGAGATTGCGGTAGGGCTCCAACTCCCCCGGGATGCGCGTGTCGAGGTACTCCTCGATCAGGTCGGACGCACCGACGAACCGCGACGTAGCTTCCGGCCCCATGATCTCGCTGAGATATCCGTATGAGGCGTGGGTCAGACTCCGGGTCATGCCCTTTCGGCCATCCATACTCAGGGCGATCCGTTGCGGGGAATGATCCCGATAGAGTTCGGGAAGGACCTCACTCGCAGGACGGGGCTCGTCGGGCGATTCAAAGAAGCGCTTGAGGTTTACCTCGGAGAAGCCCGTTATCGCCACGCTCCTGAGCTGCTCCCCGGTGTCTACGAAGACGAAGATATCTCGGCCGCCAGTGTAGGGTCGCGGAGGGGCGATGTACTCGGTCAGGGGATCGTCGTGGAACTCCTCGTTCACGATAATCCACATGTCGATGTCGTACTGACGCATCATGGGGAGCAGCATCTCGTGACGGGTCTCCAGCCAGGCCTCGCGTAGCGTTACTTGCTCGGACCAGTTTGGGAGTTCGAACTCGTACGAAGCCTCGGCGGAACGGGACGTGTCCGCTGGCGCGCACGCGGTCGTCAGCACGGCGCCGAGAACCAAGACCCGCGCGAGGGAGGTCGGCCGGCACCGACGTAAGTCGCGGTGGGGCTGAGTGGAGTGGGCTTCGAACGACATCGGCTTCCTCATTTACGCGGGAGATCGGGATCGGCGCCTTCCATACGAGCGAACACAGCGTGCAAGAGGCGGCCTGATCGGCGACCAAGCAACCCTCCCGCGAGCGATGGTCTATCCCGGCCCGCTCAGGGTTGGGAGCGCGCAAGAGAGGTCGGGTGTCGAGACACCGTTTAGAGAGCTCCCCCGCTACGGCAATGACAGCCCGCTCGCCGACCCGTATCCTGACCATTCGGTTCGACCGGATACTTCACGGGTCCGCATACCCAGGGAGAAGCACGATGTCACCATCAAGCGGCACACGAAGCCCAAGGTACGGCCTCACGTTGTCGGGGCTCACAATCGTATGTCTCATCTTGATCAGCGGGTGTTCCGGTCCCGTGGACACGAGGTTCGAGGTGACGTTTAACGAATCGACCCGGTCCGAAGCGATCACCGGCCGGGTCCTGATCATGATCACGCGCGACGACTCGAGGGAGCCGCGACTCCAGGCCGGTGCATGGGAGACGAGTGTACCGTTCTTCGGAGTGGATGTGAACGCGTGGGATCCCGGAGAGACAACCATCATGGACGGCTCGACGGTCGGGTATCCCGTAGAGCGATTGGGTGACGTCCCTCCGGGCAAATACTACGTCCAGGCGATCGCGAACGTCTACACGGAATTCAACCGGGCAGATGGCCACACGGTCTGGCTGCACAACGATCAGTGGGAGGGTCAACAGTTCAATCGGGCGCCCGGCAACCTCGTCAGCGAAGTGCGAGAGGTTCAGCTCGATCCCGATGCGGGCTACACCATCCAACTGGAGCTGACCGAGGTCCTTCCATCCATCGAAGTCCCGGCAGACACGGAGTGGGTTCGCCGAATCAAGTTCCAGAGCGATCTGCTCTCCGAGTTCTGGGGTCAGCCCATCTACCTTGGCGCCACGGTGCTGCTTCCCAGGGGATATGACGAGAACCCCGACCGGCACTATCCAGTCGTGTACGGTCAGGGGCACTTCAGCCTGGGGGCCCCCTTCGGGTTCACCACCGCTGACACGCCCGGTGCCGAGGATCCCGATAGGCGTGCCGTTCGCCTCCGCCACAACCGTGAAACCGGCTGGGACTTCTCCCAACAGTGGATGTCGGATGACTTTTCGCGGATGATCGGCGTGACCTTTCAGCACCCCACGCCGTACTACGACGACTCCTACGCGGTCAACTCGGCCAACAATGGTCCGTACGGTGACGCAATCATGACCGAACTCATTCCCCGGATCGAGGAGGAGTTCAGGATCATCCGCGAAGGATACGCTCGTGTGCTCACCGGTGGTTCGACAGGTGGTTGGGAGTCGCTGGTGCTCCAGGTGCAGAACCCGGACTTCTTCGGCGGTGCATGGGTGCTGTATCCGGACCCGATCGACTTCACACGATATGGATTGATCGACATCTACAGCGAGGCCAATGCCTACACGCCGGATCTCCACCATGAGTGGATCGAGCCGGAACGCTACTGGATGCGGGACCACTGGAACCACGGGGACTTCATCGGACAGCCCACCATCACCATGCGAGACATGACTCGCTTCGAGCAGGTCCTCGGAAACAAGGGCCGGGGGGCGCAACAGCTCGGCGTGTGGGAGGCCGTGTACGGCCCCGTGGGAGAGGACGGCTATCCGCGCCCGCTTTGGGATCCGGCCACCGGCGTGATCGACCACGAGGTATCAGACTACATGCGGGACAACGGATACGACCTGGTCCACCACATCCGGGAGAACTGGGACGACATCGGTCCCGACCTCGTGGGCAAGCTGCGGGTGTACGTCGGAGAGATGGATCAGTTCTATCTGAACCTAGCCGTGTACGAACTCGAGGAGTTTTTCGAGACCGCCGAGCCGCACTATGGGGGCGAGATCCTTTACGGTCGGCCCATGATGAGCCATGGGTGGCAGCCGAAGCCGCGCGCGGAGATGTTCCGCGAGATGGCGAGGGCCATCGACGCTAGCCGGCCCTAGACCTTCCGGATCCCGCAGCTACCGACCCTCAGAGGGGTCGAGGCTACCGGTTCACCGGAAGGTCCAGGGCCGCTCGATCGATGATCCGCCCACCCTTGATCACGACCTCGATCTTCTGAGCGTTGCCGATGTCGGCGAGAGGGTCGGCGGAGAGCAACACTAAGTCGGCCAGCTTGCCCTCCTCGACCGAGCCCATCTCGCGTTCCTTCCCCATGAAGATTGCGGCGTTGAGGGTCCCGATCCGTATCGCCTCGAGCGCCGGGATCCCGCCCTCGACCATGAGCTCGAGCTCGCGATGTGACGCCGGACCACTCGACTGATCGGAGCCGAGCACGATCACGCCTCCACCCTCCACGATCTGGCGCAGATTCTCTTGGGCCACCGGGGTCATGACTTTCATCCACGTGGTCCACGCCCGGGCAGCGTACCCGTCACGCACGGTCGTCTTCAATCGCTCGATGGTCTCTGGCTCGTACACCGCCCGATAGATCGGGCTATCCAGGAATTCTGGATGCTCCACCAGCCGACTGTACCCTTCGCCGATCGTCAGCGTGGAGACCATGGGCGTCTTTGTGGATGCCATGAGTTGCACGAAGCCTTCGCTCACCGGCCCCTGAATGATGGGGTGAGCCAGCGTGTTGATTCCGGCCTCAATCGCCTGGCGCGCTCGGTACTCATGTGAGATGTGGACCGTGGTGCGCACGCCCCGTTCGTTGTAGAAGCGCCCGACCTCAGCCATGAGTTCGGGATCGAGCAACGGAATGAGGGGCCGGGTACCCCAGCCGTGCTCGTCAAACGTGAGCTTTACCAAGTCGGGTGATCGGGAAAGGTGTTCCTCCAAGTTGCTCCTATCCCTCGGCCAACTCTCGATGAGCGCGGCCCCTGCACCACCACCGTGTCCTCCAGGTGCGGTCACGACCCCTCCGGTGGCGAAGATCCGGGGCGCCACTAGTTGGTCGCCGCGCTCCCGCTCGCGCAATCCGAAAATGTAGTCCGGGTTGTTACCGGCGTCGAAAACCGAAGTGAATCCACTATAGAGGAACCCGTGGAGCGCCTGGATGCCGGCCTGTTCATTGGGTCCATCTCTCCCGCGGCCTCCGGAGAGGTGGATGTGCATGTCCATCAAACCCGGGATGAGATACCGACCCCGCCCATCGATCCGCATGGCTCCGGCAGGTGCATCGAGCGGGGTGCGAGATACCGTAGTGATCCGGTCACCCTCTAGGAGGACGTACGCCCCCGCCAATGGCGGACGCCCCGTACCGTCGATCAACGTGACGTCCTCGATGAGGACGCTCTGGCCCGAGGCCGCCGCCGGCGCTCCCGTGGTCAGGCCGAACAGAAGAGCGAGAACCCCTGATCCGATCGAGGTCCTGAATCGTCGCATTGTCACGTAGCACACCTCGAAGCCGGAGATAATACAGGAGCAGGCGTCGTCGAATATGCGGTGTATGTCACCTCGGCGGACAGGATTGGGGGCGCCGGCTTGACTGCGGAACAATTCTCTACAATATAGATATATCCTTGGCACTTCGCGCCCAGAAGCACAGGGCGGCGCACGATTCGGTCAAGGACCGACGTCCGTCTACCGGACCTAAAAGGGAGAGACTGTGGGCAAGACAGGCGTACTGGGAGCGTTAGAGGAACTCGTTCTCCTGGCCCTCCTTCAGCAGGGTGAAGATGCCTACGGCGTCTCGATTAGGCGTGAACTCGAGGAACGAACCGGCTCGGACGTCACCATGGGCGCCGTGTACGCCACCCTCGAAAGGATCGGGGATAAGGGCTTGATACGTCCCCGAGCCGTAGGGATCGGAGGGGAGACAAAGGAGTCGCGTCGGGGACGGCCTCGACGGTACTACGACATCCTTCAACAGGGAGTCGACGCACTGGACCAGACTCGGCGGGTGAGGGACACAATGTGGGAGGGCATCGAGTTGGCCGATTTGGAGCCCGGCGAAGCAGGATGACCACGACGTCGGCCGACGTCGTGGTCGTTGGTCCGCTGAGGCTGTTAGTCCCACGGGATCAGTTGGTCCCTCGCCCGCCACTGCGTAAGTTGCCTCTCTTCTTTCCCCAATGGAGACGAGCATGGACGAGGAAACCCCCTCAAGCGACGACCGACTCGAATCACTCGAGAGCCTCGAGCTCCCGTCCATGGCCCCTCGGGCCCTGATCGCACATTTCGGCCCGGGCTTGATCTTGATGATGACGGGAATCGGCACCAGCCATCTGGTGACCGCGCCCACAGCCGGAGGCCGCTTCGCATACGCGCTCCTCTGGTGTATTCCCGTCTCGTACGTATTCAAGTATTACGGGTTCGAGATGGCTTTCCGGTTTACGAACGCGACGGGAAAGAGTCTACTGGAAGCCTATGCGACCGCCTGGAAGAAGTGGCCGCTTTGGTACGTCATGCTCACGACGCTCTTGCAGTGTGCCGTCGGGCAGGCGGGCCGACTGATCGCGGCCGCGGCGGTGGCTTACTACGTCTTCACGGTGAGCCTAGGTGTGCCGCTCCCCTTGGAGGCCTACGCGCTCGGCTTGGGACTGATCTCCGTGGGGGTGATCCTCCGAGGCGAGTACAAGATCATTGAGGTGCTCACCAAAGTGCTGGCGGGTATCCTCCTGGCGTCGGCTCTGGCGGTCTACATCGTGTCCCCGGCTCCCTTATCGGAAATGGGTCACTTCTTCCTGGTCGAGATCCCGGACGGATCTTGGCTGGTTATCGCAGCATTCCTGGGGCTCTTGCCCACCGGTATCGACGTCTCTCTGCAGGCCTCCGAGTGGGGTAAGGCCAAGAAGGCAGGCCTTGCCAAGGTCAGGCCCGAACTCGAAGCGTCGGGGCTGGTGCCTCGCTTCGACCCATTCGGGTCACCCAAGAGCGACCTCGCGGTTGATACCAGTACCATGTCGCCCCATGTGCGTGAGTACTGTCGGCGCTGGTTCAAGATCGGACTCTGGGACTTCCGCTTTGGCCACATCATCTCGTTCCTGATAGCCACAATCTTCTTGCTCCTCGCCGCTGTATGGATGTATCCCAGCGCGGTGGAGGGCCGAGCCGTGATGGGGGACATCGCGACCATCTTCACGGAGAGCGTCGGGCCTTGGATGATGTTCGTATTCATCTTCGGTGCACTCGCGGCCACGTTCTCCACCGCCTTCAACTACTTCGACGGCTGGCCCCGGATCGTGGGCGCCTGTAGCCGGAACCTGTTCCAGTCCACCGCGCGGCTGAGCGGCATCGGAAAGGAATATCACGTGACTGAGGAGTACCGGACCAAGTGGTACTCAGAGTACAACATCTACAGAATGACGATGCTTTATTCCCTTGTAGCCTCGGTCATCATTATCGCCGGAGTCCCACGGCCCGTCTTCCTCGTCCTCGTGGCGTCGGCTCTGGCCTTTTTCGTGGCCCCTGTCATCTTTTACCTGAATCTCTACTACTGCATGACGATCATTCCCAAACAAGACAAGGTGTTTTACCCGAACCGCTTTGATCGATGGTTCGGATGGCTGAGCCTGGCTGTCTTCACGGGGATGAGCGTCATTCTGATCTTCTGGCGGATCTGGGTGCCCCTGGTCGGAGCCTGACTCGCCCGCCACCGAGACCGCCATGCCGGAAAACCACCGCTTCCTGCTCCTCCAGGTGCGCAATGCCGACGATCCGATGCGGGAGCACGAGATCCAGTGTTTCGCCCGCTCGTTTCGCTGCCCCGTCGACCAAATCACCATCTTCGATCTATTGAGTGGTGTCCCGTCGGATCAGGCACTGAACGATGCCGACGTGGTCTTGCTGGGCGGCAGTGGCGACTACTCTGTGGCCAGAGGTGGGCCATGGCTGCCGGCGGCCCTTCAGACCATGCGCGAACTCCACGACAACGCCAAACCTACCTTCGCTTCTTGTTGGGGATTCCAGGCGATGGCACGTGCAATGGGCGGTGAGGTCGTCACCGATCACGACCGGGCCGAGGTCGGCACCAGGACTCTGGAACTGACCGCGGAGGGACTCGAAGATCCCGTCTTCAGCCCTCTGGGTCGGCACTTTCAGGTGCAGATCGGCCATGAAGACATCGTAACCAAGCTACCCCCCCCGGGCCGTTCTGCTCGCATCGAGTGAGAAAGTTGCCAGTGAAGCCTTTCGATTCGAAGGCAAACCGATCTACTGCACGCAGTTCCACCCCGAACTCGACAGGACCGGGATCATCAAACGCATCGGACATTATCCCGAGTATCTTCCGCTTGCGGGGCATACGACCCTGGACGAGTTCGCGGACGCTACGCCAGAGACGCCGGAAACAGAAGCGATTCTGCGTCGCTTCGTGTCAGAGGTATTCTCCGACGCTCCTTAGGCCGTTCTCGTGTCACGTCCGGCCTCTATCTGCGTACGTTGCGGTGTCGATGGGACCTATCTGGCGGAACGGGTCGAGCCCCCTCCGCCGGCATCCAAGGTGTGGGAGGAAGATTTGACTCGAATCCAGACAGCGCCGGGCGCTCGAACCGCCACGTATCTCGCCGCCATGACCGCCATCACACTCGTCGCCTCGTGTGGCGACGACCCTCTCGTTCCCGGTGAATTCGGCTATTCTCTGGGATCGACCATCGAGTGTCAGGCGGGAAGCGCCGCGGGATTCAGTTGTTCGAACATCGATCTGGTCTCGTTCCTGCGAGTTGAGAACCTGGGTGGCGGACCGGTGCCCGGTGCGAATCCGGCGGATTCTGTGCCGGACATTACGTTGAACGACCTGTGGGGTTGGACAGACCCGCAGACCGGGATCGAGTACGCGCTCGTGGGACGCCGGGACGGTACGGCCTTCGTCAGCCTGGAGGATCCGGAAAACCCGGTGTACCTCGGGGAATTGTTTAGAACGGTAGGTTCTCCGGTCAGCCACTGGCGCGACGTGAAAGTCTACGCGGATCACGCGTTCATCGTCGCGGACCGGGCATCGAACCACGGCGTACAGATTTTCGACCTCAGACAGCTTCGCAGTGTTTCCGATCCTCCGCAGGTGTTCCAGGAAACCCAGAACTATTCCCGCATCGCCAGCGCTCACAACATCGTGATCAATGAGGTGACGGGGTTCGCCTACGTCGTGGCGGCTTCAGAGGGAGGCGACACTTGTGGTCGCGGGCTACACATGATCGACGTCCGCACGCCGTCTGCCCCGACCTTCGCTGGATGCTTCGCCGACCACTCGACGGGCCGAGAAGAATCCGGGTACACGCACGACGCTCAGTGCACCATCTATGCCGGCCCGGACGAAGAACACGCCGGCAAGGAGATCTGTCTGGGCGCCAATGAGAACGCCCTCAGCATCGCCGACGTGACGGACAAGCAGAACCCTGAGGCAATCTCGAGGGCCACGTATCCTGACTTCGGATACGTTCACCAAGGGTGGCTCTCGCAGGATCACCGCTTCTTCTATGTCAACGACGAGACGGACGAACTCAGAGGTGCCGCCCAACACACCCGCACTTTGGTCTGGGACATCGAGGACCTGGATGATCCGATCCTGGCCAACGAGCATCTGGGTGTCACGACGTCCACCGACCACAACCTCTACATCCGCGATCACCTGATGTATCAGGCCAACTACCGGAGCGGCCTCAGAATTCTAGATATTTCAGACCCGGTGAACCCCGTGGAAGTTGGGTTCTTCGATACCGTCGCCGGCGCGAACGATCCCGGCTTTAGTGGCGCATGGAGCAGTTACCCGTTCTTCCAGAGCGGAATCATCGCTTTCACGAGCCGCAGCGAGGGACTGTTCGTGGTGCGAATGCAGTGACCGAGTGGCGCTCGTCCCGGTCCTGCGTCTAGACCGGGACTACCCCTCTCTAGGAATAGCAGCCGGCCGCCCGAGCCCGCTGCCGAACCAGCGCCAAGACCACGTCGATCGTGGGCGTCGGGAGGTCCACGAGACGTCCCATCTCCTGCACAGCCCCGATCAAGGCGTCAATCTCCATCGGGCGTCCCTTGTCCAGATCCTGCAGCATGGACGTGCGGTGGGCCCCCACCGCTGCGGCCCCGTCGATACGCCGTTCCACATCTACCTTGAACCGCACGCCCAACCGCTCGCCTACGGCTTGAGCTTCGAGCATCATGCTCCTGGACACGTCCCGGGTACCGGGATCCGTAGCCACTACGTCGAGGGTCTCGAGAGTCAGCGCGCTGATAGGGTTGAACGTGAGGTTTCCCCAGAGCTTAACCCACAGCTCATCCCGGATACCACGAATCGGGGCACGGAACCCTGCGGCTATCAGAGCCTGGCTGAGCGCCTGCACGCGCTCTGTCTTTTCTCCGGTCGGCTCGCCAAGCGTAAATCGGTTCCCGTCCAGGTGCTGAATCACACCCGGTTCGACCACCTCGGTGGCCGGATACACCACACACCCGATGGCGCGCTCAGGTCCCAGCCCGTCCCACTGTACACCTCCGGGATCTACGCTCTCGAGCCGGACATCCTTCCATTGCCCTTCGAGGCCATAGAAGTACCACCACGGCACACCATTGGTGGCCGTCACGACCGCGGTGTCCGGACCGAGAAGTGGTTTCATCACGTCGACTACACCAGGGACAGAATGCGCCTTCAGAGTGACGAACACGAAATCCTGAGGGCCGACCGTGGCCGGGTCATGGGTGCACCGGGGGTGGGCGATCAGCTCCTCACCGTCGATGAGCAGTCTGATCCCATTCGCCTGCATGGCCGCGAGATGCGGTCCCCGAGCAATCAGCGTGACATCCTCGCCGGACAAGGCCAACTGCGCTCCGAGATATCCGCCGATCGCTCCGGCGCCGTAGACGCAGATTCTCATCCCTCGAGACCCAGCTTTTCGGCCATTCCGATGCGCTGCAGCTTCCCGGTCGGGCCTTTGGGAATCTCGTCGAGGATGATGACCTTCTTGGGGCACTTGAAGTCGGCCAGGCAACCGGACGCGAACTCCCGGATGTCCTGTACAGTGGCCTCCATGCCCTCTCGCAAGACCACGGCTGCGGCCACCTCTTCCCCTAGCTTGTCGTGGGATACCGCGAAAGTCACCACCTGCTGTACCGCGGGATGATCCATGAGCGCGTCGTCGACTTCACGAGGTGAAATCTTCTCGCCTCCTCGGTTGATAATCTCTTTGAGACGGCCGGTAATCGTAAGGTAGCCGTCAGCGTCCATGACCCCTTGATCTCCGGTCCTGAACCATCCGCCGGTAAATCCGGTCGCATTGGCGTCGGGGTTGTTCTCGTATCCGTTGGTGACGTTGGGTCCTTTGATCACCACCTCGCCGACAGACCCTGACGGCAGGAGGTCCCCGTCCGCGGACATGATCGACACCTCGGGCCCAGCCGCGATTCCCACCGTGCCCGCCTTCCGCTCGCCGGGGGGCAGCGGATTGCACGTCATCTGGTGTGACGCCTCCGTCATCGCATAAGCCTCGACGACAGGAGCACTGAAAACCTCCTCGAGTTCAGCCATGACCTGCGGTGGCAGCGAGGAGGAGGAAGATCGAACAAATCGCAGAGGTACGCGGTCGATGATCTCTTGATTCCGCTTAGAACGAGCGAGAATGGTTTGGTGCATGGTCGGCACAGCCGTGTAGTAGGTCGGTCGGGCCTCGTCGAGCCATGAGAAGAACTTGAGGGCGTTGAAGCCCGGCGTGCAGAAGATCGAGGCTCCGGCGCTCAGCGGCGCCATCGTCGCCGCCATGAGGCCGTGGATGTGGAACAGCGGCATCACGTTCATGCAGCGGTCTTCTTCGGTGAGCCGCAGCGTTCTGCGGATGTTTCCCGCCGAGGCGCAGATGTTGCGTTGGGCGAGCGGAACGATCTTTGGCCGTGAGGTGGTACCCGATGTGTGCAGCACCAGAGCGATGTCATCTCGTTCGGCCATGCCGCCGTCATCGACTGGTCCCGCGGGGCCGTCCCCAACCAGTTCGAAGATTCCGGCAGGAGCGCCTTCGGGCACATGCAGTTCGAGGATCGGAATGCCGAGATCGGACGCGACTCCCACGGCAGGAGAGTCACTCCCTTCCTCAACCACCAACGTCTTCGCCCCGAGGTCGGAGAGGTAGAACTCGTACTCCTGTCGTCGATACGCAGGGTTCATGGGCGCCGTGGTGGCCCCGGCAGCAACAGATAGGAATACGGACGCCATCTCCGGTCCGTTGGGAAGAACGATAGCGACCCGGTCATTGCGGCCTATCCCTCGGTCGTTGAGCGCGGAAACGGTCGTCTCGATGTGAGCGCGCAGATCAGAGTACACGAGTTCTGGGCGGTCGGGAGTCGCTATCGACACGTCGCCGTCTCGACCCTTCGACAGGAGTTCCCAAACGGTGCTGGAGTCCGACACGGCCCTCTCCGAGGTTCGTGGTCATGGGCTACCTAGCCGGGCCTCCGGCCGGTCATCCCGTTGATGATGGACAGGCAGTTTAAGGAAGCACGGACCGGATGGCCATTTGCCCCAACGACTCGCCGCCCGGCTTTCCCATCTCACAAGTTGATCCCAAGCACGTTCTAACCGCTGAACAGTGAGTTGAGGCAGCGGCGATCCTACGAGTCCGTTCGAGCCCCTTGCCTCTCGGCAGAGGAATCCCGACATACAGGACTGAGGGTCGCTGATTGTAACGAGACAAACGGGCCATGAGCCCAGCCTTGGAGCCGCTTTGAGCACGTCTTCCGCCTATGAAGGACACAGAGCCGCTACCGTAGCAGAGGGCCGCCGGTTCTTTGGGCAGCCGAGAGGGCTGGCCACACTGTTCTTCACGGAGATGTGGGAACGCTTCTCGTACTACGGGATGCGTGCTCTGCTGATCCTCTTCATGACCGCCGCTACGACCGAAGCCAATCCGGGTATGGGCCTGGATGTCGGTACGGCGGCCGCCATCTACGGGCTCTACACGGCCCTCGTGTACCTGTTGGCCCTTCCCGGCGGCTGGGTCGCGGACAACCTCTGGGGCCAATGCAAAGCCGTCTACGTCGGCGGATGGATCATTGCCGCTGGCCACTTCAGCATGGCCGTCCCGACCGATTTCACGTTCTACGGTGGACTAGTCCTGATTGTGATGGGAACCGGTCTGCTGAAACCAAACGTCAGCACCGTTGTAGCTGATCTGTATCCGCAAGGTGGCGTGGAGAGAGATGCAGGGTTCTCTGTGTTCTACATGGGAATCAACCTGGGGGCGCTACTCGGGCCTCTCGGATGCGCTTTTCTCGGGGAGGGCTACAACTGGCACTGGGGCTTCTCTCTGGCTGGGTTCGGGATGGCGTTGGGGCTCATCCAGTTCAAGATGGGCACCAAGTACCTTGGTGACGCGGGCGTCCTGCGAACCGACAAGTCGCCGGCCGACGTGGTTGCCCTGAGCCGGAAATTCTACACCGTCTTCGCGAGCGTCTTTAGTGCGCTGGTGTTATTCGGCTGGCTGGTCGCGCAGCGGATCATCCCCCTGGACCTGACACAAATAGCGACGGGGCTGGGAAGCAGCATTCTGATCCTGATCGGCCTCTACTTCGTATACCTGCTCGGGTTCGGTGGCCATGATCGAGAGGAGAAGCGGCGACTCCTCGTGATCCTCTGGCTCTTCGTACTGGCTGCCTTTTTCTGGTCAGGATTCGAGCAGGCCGGCTCCTCCCTCAACCTCTTCGCCCAAGATCTGACTGACCGCGACGTGTTCGGGTGGCTCATGCCAGCGGGGTTCCTACAGTCGGTCAACGCCGGGATGATCATCGTCTTTTCCCCGGCCTTTGCGTACGTGTGGCTCTGGCTCGTCAAGCGAAACTCCAACCCGTCCACGCCGGTGAAGTTCTCGTTGGGACTGCTGGGTCTGGCGGCGGGCTTCTTCGTAATCTCATGGGGAGCCGCGAACGCGACCACGGACAACCTCGCCTCACCGTCTTGGCTGGTTGTGATGTACTTCTTCCACACGGTAGGTGAGTTATCGCTGTCGCCCGTTGGCTTGTCCTCCATCACCAAGCTGGCTCCGAAGGGGCGGGTGGGTCAGATGATGGGGGTCTGGTTCGTTGCGACGGCACTGGGCAACCTGATTGCGGGTTTGGTGGCGGGCAGCCTAGCGACGATGCCACCCTTCGCGCTCTTCCGCACCGTGGCCATCATTACCGGCGGCGCCGGTATCCTCGCGCTCTTGGTCAGTCCAGGCGTGAAGAAGCTCATGGGGCAAGTGGATTAGGTCAGCGAACCGTGGGGTCTCGTCGATGAGGGATGGCACCGGCGGGGAATCGTCGACGCACGAGCTGAGGCTCAAGGTCCGCTCCGAAGACATCGACGGACTGGGTCACGTGAACAACGTCGTGTACCTCTCCTGGATTCAGGATGTGGCCACGGATCACTGGACGACCGTCGCGAGCCCTGAGCAAATCGCCGAAACGGTCTGGGTCGTCGTGCGACACGAGATCGACTACGAACGACCAGCACATGCTGGTGACGACATAGTCGTACGGACGTGGGTCGGTGAGGCCACGCCCACCACCTGGGCCCGTCATACCGAGATCTACCGGGGGGAGGGCAACAATCGGCTCCTGGCGCGGGCCAAGAGCGTGTACTGTCCGCTGAACGCCCGTTCGATGCGCCCTCGACGTCTGGACGAGGCGCTCCGGGAGCCGTTCGACCGTTAGAACGGCCTTCTAGGCGCATCCTACTTCAAGCGATGGCACTCGCCGGCGCGTGGCTATATCGAGAGTAACCCACCCGGAGGTATCTTGGGGCCATGTCACGAGCGTTCGTCAAAGAAGATGCGAATCCGGAGCCGGAGCCCGAGTACGGACTTCCGGATCCGGACTCACCGTATTTCAACGAAGCGGCGGCCCGGGCTCTGCTGGAGGGTGCCAACCAAGGCAACACCAAGAGCGCCGAGCTCGCCACCGGCTACCGGTGGGGAGAGCCCGTGCTCATTCCCTGCGTCCGAGCGCTCCGCGACGAGGCTCTAGACCAGGGTGATGAACGTCGTGTTAAGTTGGCGAACCGCTATCTCCGCAAAGCCGGAGCGACCACGGAGCCGGACGGCTAGTCCTCAACTGTGAGGGTGCCCGGCGGCCGACGCCGCCCTCAGTTCCCGAGGGCCCTCGGGAACAGGATGTTGTTCTCCAGATGAATGTGCTGGTGCATGGGCGCCTCAAGGTCGGCGAGACCGGCCCACAAGGCCCTCTAGGTGTTACATGCCCCCTCGGGCGCCTCCGTAGCCATTGGTCAACTCTCGCAGCCGCCGGAGCGCCCTACACAGGCCTCCGACAGGTCAGGTCAGGGCACGGCACAACGTCCCCACAGCTGGACCTCGCCCACTCGACCAACACTTTTCTAGCCTGCGTGTCGCCTCCGACAAAGAGTACTCGCAGAGCAGTTGTTTCGGGGAGAGATCGCTGAACATGGAAGGGTGGTTGAGTTGTACGACACGAGCTAAGACGAGTCCACGGGCCTCCGATCCCTCTCCAGTCCCACTGTCTCCAACTGCGGTCAAACCGTTGGCCGTATCTGGTATCTGCGATAGATTCGTACTCCCTCAAAAAGGAATGAACATGCGACTTCGGTTACAGTGGGCGGCGGCTTCCGCCTTGATCATCACGGCCGGATGCCAAGCCGGTGGAACTGCAGCGCTAGACAGCGATGTCCAAAAAGCGAGCTACTCCATCGGTAGGGAGATCGGGGAGAGCTTTGCCCCCACCCAGGAGTTCTTCGACCTCGACGCGTTGATGCGCGGGATCGAGGACGCACTCGCCGACGCTGATATGGCGATCCCCGCGGATTCCCTCGTGGCGGCCAGGCAGCGGGTGGGAGAAGCGGTTCAAGAGTCCACCAGGGCCGCACAACAGCAACTCATTGAGACGAACGCAGCCACAGGTGAAGCCTTCTTGGCCGAGAATGCCACCAAGGAAGGGATCATGGTCACCGAGAGCGGGCTCCAGTACGAGGTACTGACCCAAGGAGACGGACCCCAGCCGACGGCTGAATCCCGCGTCCGAGTTCACTACCGCGGCACGTTGATCGATGGCACCGAGTTCGACAGTTCCTACGCGCGCGACGAGCCGACGGAATTCGGCGTAAACGGCGTCATTCCCGGATTCGGCGAGGGGCTCCAACTCATGGCGGCGGGAAGCCACTATCGCTTCTTTATCCCGGCCAATATCGCTTACGGGCTGCAGGCCGCTGGAAGCGTCATCGGGCCCAACTCGACGCTGATCTTCGAAGTGGAGCTTCAAGAGATCCTATAACGTCTCGCTCTATATTCTTGAGGGATTACCGCGATCGGTGACGGCCCTGGTGGGTGTCTAACCCGCCGGGGTCGTTATTCCCTCCCCGCTAAGGTCGTTACTCCCTCGATCAGCCGGCGCACTTCGTCCTCCGTCGTGTAGCAGGCGCACCCGGCGCGGACCAATCCCGAATCGGTCAGTGATAGGGCTCCCGTGACTCCTGATGCGTAGAAGTCGCCATGCGACACGAAGATGCCGAAACGGTCGGACAGGCGCGCCGCTATCTGACCTGACGGGAGGCCTTCCACCGTGAAGCCGACCGTCGGCGTCCTGGGGAGCCCGGGCGCCGGCCCATACAGCCGGACGCCATCGATTGCGCTGAGTCCAGACCACATGGTCTCAAGCAGCTCCTGCGCTCTCTTCGGTCAGTTCCGCCACGAGGCAGCCCTGAACCTCTTCGAACTAGGCCACCCACGCCGGCTTGTGATCTGATATCGTGATCATTGCACGAATGCCTCCGCCTCAATCTCAACAAGATATTCATCGCCGACCAACCCCGCGTGAACCAACGTGTTGGCCGGAAGAATCTTACGAAACCGCTCACCATGTGCGCGCGCAATGGGTTCCCATCCATCGACGTCCGGAACGTACACGCGCGTGCGGACGACATCCTCCAAGCTACCTCCGAGCGACTGCAATGCCCCCTCGATCTTGTCGATCACGAAGTGGGTTTGGGCAGCGGGATCCGCTCCACCGATAGCGCGGTTGCCCAGGGTCGCCGTGGTGCCGGAGATCCAGACGTGAGAGCCCCGCCTGACCGCCCTGCTGAATCCCGCCAGATCCTCCCACATGGTACCGGTCAGGACGAGACTACGTCCGTCGTCTCGTTCCTCACGGGGGTAGGGCGATGGAAACGAGTCGAAGTGATGGCTCAGGTCGCCAGACGCGGTCAGGAAAGGAGGCTTCCTGTATTCGTCTCCACAGTCACCCGGGACACCCCCCAGGGCCGACAGAGTCGACTCAATCTCAGAAGAGTCCTCGGCATCGAGAGAGAAGTCGAAGAGCTTGAGATTGTCCTCGATGTGTTCACTCTCACCAAGTCGGGCACCGATAATGACGCCCCCGACCGCAGGCTGCTCAAGGATGTGGCGACACGCGACGTTCGCCATCGACACCCCGTGTTTGTCCGCCACCCGTCGCACCGCCCTCAGGAGTCCTTGAAACAGATCCCATCCACCCGTCGCGTCAATAAACCGCCAGTATTTCATCTGCGACCAGGTATCGAGAGAGTCGACCTCCGGCTTGGGAGCATCGAGCCACTTCTCGGTGAGGAGACCACCGGCAACCGTACCGAACGCCAACAGCTTGACCCCGTTCTCCACACACAGATCGGTCATCGCTGCCCGGGCGCGTTGGTCGATTAACGAATAGCACACCTGATTCGACACCACTTCGATATCGCTACTCACGACGATACGTAGGTGTGCCGTATCGAAATTGGTCAGCCCGAGGTGGCCGATCAGCCCCTCGTCCTTGAGTTCCTGTAACCAGAACAGACACTCCAACCATCCGGGATCGGCATAACTCCACGCGTGGAACTGCAGGAGGTCGATGCGATCGGCTTCCATCCGGTCGAGCGAGAGCTGCACGGCGGCGCGCACGTCGTCCCGAGTATGAGGACCCGGCTTTGGAACCCACTTGGTCAAGAGCTCGACGGCGGGATCCCCTGAGGTACGCTTACGGAATCTGCCGGCGATCACCTCGGAAGAACCGTAGTGATCGGCCATATCGTATGTCGTGAACCCCGCCTCGACGTACGGTCGTATGAACTCGGACGCAGCGTCGGGATCCAGAGTCTCCCCTTCCCGCTCCATGTCGGCGATCTGCCACAACCCGGTGAGAACCCTCGAAATGCTGAACCCGGGAGCAAGCTCAATCCGCTCGACCCGGGCGTCCTGCTCGATGTCTTCAGCCATGCATGCAGCTACTCCGGGGGAAGTGTCGAGAAGAGCTCGTCAACATCGACACCGTCCGACCGGAGGTCACGAAGCTCTTTGAAATAGATCACGCTGGCGACACTCATCACTGCCAACCAAACCGGAGTCGAGTGGAAATACCACGCGTCCACATCAGCGGTCACGTCCTTCCAGACATGTACCACCAGAAAGATCGAGAGCATCACGATCCCGGACACGGCCACAATGATTTGAACCGGTCGAGAAGGCAGCACGGTTACGTCCTTGGCGATATCAGGATTGCGCTTGGGAAGCGCCAATACCGCCAGGCACATGACCAGGAAGTTCACCAACATGGACGTAACCAAAATGTCGATCCCAAGAAAGAAGTCACCGGCAAGGTGACTGCCCACAATCCCGACCGAGGCCATGACGCCGCTCAGAACGATAGCCACATGCGGCGTACGCCACACCGGATGCACACGAGCCACAAATCGCGGGAAGATCCCGTCCTCGGCCCATGCGAACATCAGTCTTGAAACCGCCAGCAACATCGCCGGCAGATCGTTGATCAGCGCGATCGCAGCGCCGGCCACAATGGCGACGGTCCAGGCGGGCGGTAGTAGGTAGCCAAGTAGTCCCGGAGCCGTCAGGTCCTGTATCTGTGCCTGCTCCGCCACGTAACTCCACGGCACCGCATGATACACCGCCGCAGTGAACAGCATGTAGAACGTACCCACCGTGACGACCGCAATTCCGATGGCGAGCGGCAGCGACCGAGAAGGATTCTTCGCCTCGCCCCCCGCCTGGGCGATCGAGTCGAACCCGATGAAACTCGAAAACAACAGCGCTGCCGCCGCCAGATAAGTACTCATGCGGAACGGAGTCTCGACCATCTCGGGAACCGCCCTGCCTTCCCGCAACTGTAGGGCAGCAGCGAAGTCCTGGTGGTCGAACGAGAAGCCGGCAACAATCACCACCGCGCCCAGCACGAACATCAGAAACATGAGCGGCACGAGCGTTCGTTCGTAGAGACGTACACCGCGCAGGTTGACCCCCACGAATGTCCAGAGAAACGCTAAGGCCAGAGTTACTCTCACGACCCCCACGTCGAGGCTCTCGGCAAGCGGGACCCACCCCACAGCGGTGGCGATGTCCCTTAGGAACGGGATCATCACATAGGAGACGACACCGATCGCGATGCTGAGGCCGAACCACTGGGAAAAGCTCGCTACGAAGCCCAGATACGGGTTCAGCCCGCGGCTACCGTACACGTAACTCCCTCCGGCGCGCGGCATTGCGGACGATAGGATCGCATACGCGAGCGCCGCCAGAATCGCCGGAATCGCCCCGTAGATGTAGGCGTGCAGCACGTAAGGCCCGATCCCCGGCACATTCCGCTGGATCATGATGGGGACGACGTTGATCGCTGCTCCCAGCATGGAGCAGATCCCGGTGGCCGCCAGCCCCAACAGCCCCATCTCGCGGGCGAGGCCAGTCCCCTGCGTCGCCCCTCCGGGCGCCCCGCCGCCGTTTTCGCTCATACCCTGCACACGTCCACCGCTTGCCTGATCGCAGCAATCGGCTCACGGGTCGGGTTGAACTCGTGCGCCACATATCCCTCGAAGTCGAGCTCCACCAGCGCTGATGCGATCCCCCGGTAATTCAACTCCTGCGACTCGTCGAGTTCGTGGCGCCCCGGCACCCCCGCGGTGTGCAGATGCGCGATCGCTTCACTGTGGGCTCGAATGGTGGCGATGACGTTTCCCTCCATGACCTGCATATGGTAGATGTCATAAAGAAGGCGGAAGCTCGGGGAGCCCACCGCCTGCACGACTTCGAGACCGTACCGGGTAGAGTCGGCATCGTAGTCGGCATGGTCCACCGTACTGTTGAGCATCTCCATGCACAACATCACGCCGTGACGCTCTGCGGTGGGCGCGATCTGGCGGAGGCCCTCGGCACACGCGGCGATCCCCTCGAATTCGGTCCGCCCCCGACGATTCCCACTCATGACGATCAGTTTTTGAACCCCAGCTTCCGCGGCTACTGGGATCGCCTCCTCAAGCTCCGTGATCAACGTTTCGTGCATACCGCGATCGTTGAATCCGTCCGCAATCAGCCGTGGCCGTCGCGACGCGTATCCCATGGAGACGGCCAGGTCGTGGGAGTGGGCTACGGCCCATTCATCCGGAAAGAGAAGGTCGATGGCCTCCAGACCCATGGCCCGGGCCTCGCGACAGAAATCGTCGAGCGGGATGTCTTCGAAAGGCCACCGGCAGACCGACTGATGCAAGCGGCCGGGGGCCACATGAGACGCCCCTGTAGTGACTCTGGGACGCGTAGCACCTAGGCCCACGGCGGCGCTTCCGGCTCCGACCAAGAAGGAACGTCTCTGCATCAAGTACCTAGGCGACTTAGATAATCGAAACTGGCCGCCACGGACTCGAATCCGTCCAAGGGCTCATCGTGCTCCACGAAGTAGTGGCGAATTCCGGCCACATCGCGAGCCCCGAAGATCTCTTCCCAGTCGATAGCACCCGACCCCACCTCGGTCATGACACCCTTTTCGGTGCGGTCTTTGACGTGCACCAAGGGGACACGGCCCGGCCAACGCTCGAAGACGGCCATGGGATCGCCCCCGCCATGCACGATCCAGAAGAGATCGAGCTCGAGCTCCACAAGATCGGGATCTGTCTGTTCGAAGAGGACGTCGAAAGGGATCTGTCCGTCGATCGGTGTGAACTCCCTGGCGTGATTGTGATACGCGAACCGGATACCCGCGTCTCGAGCCTCTGCCGCTCCTCGGTTGAACATGTCGGCCACGGCTCGCCAATGGTCGAGCGTCAAGCTCATCTCTTGCGGAACCGACGGGACAACCAGGTACTGCATCCCGATCGTGTTCGCCTCCTCCAGTGTGCTCGGCCAATCGGTGAGCATGGCGTTCATGTCGATGTGGGCTGCGGGCGCACGCAATCCGGCATTATCCAGACTCTGTCGGATCTCTGCCGGGCTCCGTCCGAAGTACCCCGCGAACTCCACCTCCCGGTACCCGATCTCGGCTACACGCGCCAGAGTCTCATCGACACTCCGGGCCATTTCCTGCCGCAGCGTATACAACTGGACGCCGAGCGGCCCCAGAGGGCCCGTCGCTACGTTGGTGTGAGTGCAAGCGAGCTCGCTCAACCCTGCCGTGCCAGCGGCCAGCGCACTCATGCGCCGCAAAGCCTCTCGTCTCGTCATCATCACAACTCTCCCCGCGTTACCAGGTCGACGGCGTGATCGACCGCTCTAGCCGTGAGCGCCATATACGTAATGCTCGGGTTTTGATTGGCGCTGGATGTCATGCAGGCCCCATCCGCCATGAACAAGTTCGGAACATCCCAACTTTGGTTCCACCCGTTCAGTACCGACGTCTCGGGATCGCGGCCCATCCTAGCCGTCCCCATCTCATGGATCGTGAGCCCGGGCGGATTGTCCTCCAGGAAATCCTCGACCTGCGTGGCCCCGGCGGCCTCGAGCATCTCTGCGGCTTGCGTCGACATCTCCCTGAGTACCCTTCGCTCGTTCTCGCCCCACTGGCAGTGGATCCGTAGCGACGGAATACCCCAAGCGTCCACCTGGTCGGGATCCAAGTCTACATAGTTGGACTCACGGGGCAGGCATTCTCCGAATCCGTAGAGGTTCATCTTCCACGGCCCAGGGGTGCGCAGTGCATGCTTGTAGTCAGCGCCGAACCCCGGCATGGCGTTCCCACGCTGCCACCCTTCTCTGGACGCGCCGCCCTGATAGGCGTACCCGCGTAGGAAGTCGGGATGCTGATCGTTCACGTTGGCGAATCTAGGCAGGTAGACTCCATGCGGTCGACGGCCATACATCCACTTGTCGGCGAACCCGGGGACGATTCCTTCGGCTCCGCCACCCATTGTATGATCCATCAGGTTCCGGCCCAGCTGGCCAGACGAGTTGGCCAGCCCATCCGGCCAACGCTCCGTCTTCGAGTTGAGAAGAATCCTCGTGGACTCGAGTGCCGAGGCACACAGGAATACCAGACGCCCCGTGAACTCGAGGGTCTCGTGAGTCTCTCCGTCGATGACCCGAACACCGGACGCTCGTCCTGTGCGGACATCATAGATCACACTGTGAACCACACTGTGAGGCCGAAGCGTCATCCGGCCCGTCGCAGCGGCGGCCGGCAGAGTGGCAGCCAGTGAGCTGAAGTACGAGTGCGTGGTACAGCCGCGCTCACAAACCCCACAGAAGTGGCAGGCAGCCCGCCCGTTGTGGTTCTCTGTCAGAATCGCGCAGCGACCGACGGTGAGTACACGGTCCCGGCCGAAACGACGGCTCATCCCGTCGCGGACGAACTTCTCGGCACAGTTCAGGTCGACGGGCCGCAGGAACTGGGCGTCGGGCACCTGAGGGAGTCCCTCAGCCAGTCCACTCACCCCGACGAACCGTTCGACATAGTCGTACCAGGGCTCGATGTCGGCGTACCGGATAGGCCAGTCCACACCGTTTCCGTCTCGGGCGTTGGCCTCGAAGTCCAGATCGCTCCAGCGGTACACGTGTCTGGCCCACACCAGAGATCGACCTCCAACCTGTCGGGATCGGATCCATGAGAAGGGTTTGCCTTCACCCGTTGTATACGGGTTCAAGTCGTCACGCACGAAGAACTTCTCACTGTAGGCGTCACACGCATAGCATTCCCGCTGGATCGGCCGCTCCTTCTCCTGCCGATCTCTATCCCTTCGGCCGCGATGTCTCATCTGCCACGGCTGCGTGGTCATCTCGTAGTCGGTCGCTGGATCGATGGAGCGCCCCGCCTCCAGAACAAGTGTGTTGAGCCCGCGCTCTGTGAGTTCTTTCGCGGCCCAGCCGCCGCTCATTCCAGAGCCGACCACGATCGCATCGAAGGCCTCCTGGCGGGCCGTCATCGGCCATCTCCCGTCTGGCGCGTCACCTCAGACAGATCGGCGCACCCGTCGAAGCGGCCGGGGATCTCCTGCCAGAGGAGCTCCTGCTCCATGCCTATCTCGGACGTGTAGTACCCACTCAGGACCAAGCTCCGGAAGTGCTGGAAGAAAGGAGTGGGGACCTCGTCATCCGCCTTCATCAACGCACGACCCTCGGCCTCCAATTCCGTGAGGATCGCGGTCTGCATCGCCTCGCCCGCATAAGAGAATCGAACGCCGGTCAGGGCCTCGGTGTGTTCGTCCACGTCAGACAGACCTCGCATGAGCCGTTCGCGCTCATCTGATCTCATCCACTCAGCCGCGATCACTTCGATGAAATCGACCACGCCGGCCTCCACGGCCCCCGGAGTGTCCGTCTCAGGAATGATCGCCTCCGACAGAGCCGCCACGGCCTCTCGCTGTTCGGCCGTGAAAAAGGCACTCCCGATGAGACGTCTCGGCCCTTGGGTAATCAGCGCGGACAGCTGGTCTGGGGACAGGCCAACAGTAGTCGCTGTGACACCGAGAACTTTCAGGAGATCGCGCCGATCCATCTACGCCCCTTCGTTGAGTGGGGCGAGCAACTTAGTCGAGGGGTGCGGGAGCCCGCTAGGAGGCCACGGGTCGGCGAACGGACTGGTCCAGTCAAACGACCTGCAGTATCCTCGGCGATTCAGGCGCCCCCGTCCGAAACAGCCGGATGGCGTGTCGAAACGCAGATTCATGGAGCCCTTTGTGAACCGACCTGCCCTCCTCCTGGCGATCCTTCTGGTCAACGTCACGAGCGCATGCAGCCCTCAGCCCGCTGACCTCCTTCTTACAAACGCCCGCGTATACTCGCTCGGTTGGAGTGAACCGGGATTGGACGGCGCTCCTGCCCTCGACGCTCCATACTCGGCCTCAGAGGGCTGGCGGCCCGATGCCGAGGCAGTCGCAGTGCGGGGGGGAAGGATAGTGTTCGTGGGGAGTGCCGAAGAGGGCGAGGCCTACCGGGGGTCGGCGACCGAGGTCCTAGACCTCGACGGAGCCACGGTCGTCCCGGGAATGGTCGATTCGCACACCCATGTTGTGGAGTTGGGCGCGCTGCTGGCACGCGTGAACCTCATCGACGTAGCCACCGAAGAAGAGGCCGTCGCACTCGTCGCCGAGCGCGCCGCGGGCCTACCGGAAGGCACCTGGATCGTCGGAGCGGGCTGGGACGAAGGGGCCTGGGCCAACCGCTACCCCGACATGGAGTTGATCTCGGAGCGGGTCCCAAACCATCCCGTGTACATGCGTGGCCTCCACGGATTTGCCGGGTGGGGCAACCGCCTGGCCTTCGAATTGGCCGGGATCACAGCCGACACAGAGGCGCCGACCGGAGGAGAGATCCGCAAGGACGCTCGAGGCGCGCCCACCGGTCTGCTGTTGAATCGGGCGGTCCCGCTCTTGGACGATGCCATCCCCGCCCCGACCAACGAACAGCTTCAGGAGCAAATCCTGGACGGTCTGCGCGAGATGGCTAGGTCCGGGTTCGTAGCGGTCCACGAAGCCGGCGCAGCCACGGCCACTATGGCCGCGTTCGAGGTCCTCGAGGCCGACGGACGCCTTCCCCTGCGCGTCTATTCCATGCTCTCGGCGCGCGATACCTCTGTGTTGGCAGCCTGGGAGGCGCGAGGTCCCGATCGGGACACGGACTCGATGCTTCGGACCCGCTCGGTGAAGGCCTTCTATGATGGGGCCCTCGGTTCGCGCGGAGCTCGCCTTCTGGAAGACTATACCGACACCCCGGGGCATCGCGGCCTAGCCGGGGAGGGATATGGGTTCGACGCGGACTGGCTGAAGCGCATGATGGTCGCTGGCTTTCAGATCGCGATCCACGCGATCGGAGATGCCGGGAACCGGGAGAGCCTAGACTTTATCGAGGCCGTATATCAAGAGACACCGCGGGCTCGCGACAACCGCAACCGCATCGAACATGCTCAGGTCGTGCATCCCGACGACATCAGCAGGTTCACCGAACTAGACCTGGTGGCGTCGATGGAGCCCGCTCACGCCGTGGAAGACATGCCATGGGCAGAGGAGCGTGTGGGACCAGATCGTATCCGAAGCGCCTACGCTTGGAGAACCCTGCGCTCGGCTGGAGCCAGAATGACGTTCAACTCCGATCTGCCAGGATCGGATTGGAGCGTCTTCTACGGTATGCATGCCGCTATCACGAGGAGAAACAAGTCCCGGGAGCCCGCGGGTGGCTGGTATCCCACGCAGTCACTCACCGCCGAGGAGGCCCTGCGCGCCTACAGCACCTGGGCTGCGTACGTTGCCTTCAGCGAAGACGACACGGGAGTCATCGAAGCCGGGCGTTGGGCAGATCTCACGGTGATGGACGTAGATCCGTTTGCGCTGGCCTCTGAAGACCCGGGTGGCATCCTGGATGGAGAAATCGTGGCCACTATCGTCGCAGGACGGGTGGTACATCAGCGGTAGCGCTTACGTCGCCTCTGTGCTCGACGCGATCGTCCCAACGCCGAAATGGCTGAGCCGCCCCCGCTCCGCACCTCGGCGGACCCACTGAACAAGGGCCCACTCCGCCAGAACCGCCAGCGCCACCGCCAGCAGTACGCCCAGGTAAGCCGTGAAGGGTGCCGACTCGTTCAGGTCCAAGTACATCCAGGAGGAAAGAGACATGCGGAGACCCGTCTCGCCGTTAGCTCCGTCCCAGACATGGAAGGCCACCGGGACCAACCGCCCCGCCGCGAGCTGCACCTCACCCGTGGCATGCTCGGTTCGGAGCGGCCTCCGGATCACGACAGTCCATCGTCCCTCCACCCAGGATCCGCTCCCGGCGGCGAGTTGGCTGTCGGCGTCGTGAACCTCGGGTGGAGCATCCGCCCCATCTGCGCTCATCTCGATCACCGCGGGCTGCCCGGCACCGTATTCGTGCTCGGCCCGCCATCGCCACAGGTCGACGGGCTGGCCCGCGTTGCCGTACACGAAGTGGGGTTGCACCAAAGTGTTCTCGTTGTGCACCGGGATCATGATCTCGGCCGCATCGGCGAACCAGCCCCGCACTCGCTCTCCATCGGGGAATACCACGGGGTACGTGTCGTCGACGCTATAACCCTCGGTGAGGGCCCGTATCGAGTCCACGGCCAGGGTGTCTGCAAAACGGTCATCCCAGGCAAGCCGGAACGCGATCTCGTCCTCGTTGAAGGCGACTCGAACGGAAATGTCCGTCACCGCGGGAATCTGCCAGCGAGGCGCATATGTGGCCTGTCCGGTCAGAGGCACCTTGACCTCGTCCACATCATCCCACGCCGGATCCTGTGAATCGTTGGGTAGTGGACCCTCGACCCGAAGCGCAGGGATGATGCTGGACTCGGACTCGCTCTCATCGTCAGGGATCAGGGACTCGATGTAGTAGGCGAGCTGCCAGCGTTCCTCATTGGTGACGGTGGCTTCGTATGAAGGCATGGGCGTGCCGTCGAGTCCCGTGGTGAATCGCAGGTAGATCTCCTCGACGGTCTGGCCGCCCTTCAGCTTCCACTGCTCGTGGAGGTTCGCGGGCCAGATGGGATAGCCCCAGTCGTCGGTGAGGTCCGGTACACGCGCGCCGTCGCCACGTCCCAGCATGCCATGGCACTCCCAGCACTTGTTCTCGTCGTAGATTCTCTCGCCCGCGGCGATCAGGTCTTCAGCCCTTCCGGAAGGCTGATCTCCAATCTCGGCAATCGCCTGATAAGGATCGAAGAACTCATCCTCGAACAGGTCGGCGGCGAAGTTCTTGATGTACCCGATCACCTGCCACCGCTCCTCTTCGGACAACACCGACTCCCAAGCGGGCATGGAGCTGCCCGCGAGACCGATGCTGATGGTGCGGAAGAGATCCTCGTCCAGGGGAAGCTCGCCGGTGGTCGTGGTTCGGAGTTTGAAGCTTCCCATGGTGAAGTCACGCGGGCGGGGCCACAGGTACGGAGCGACGGGGCCGTCGCCCATGCCTTCTTCCCCATGGCAGAACCAGCACCGTTCCTCGTAGACCGCCCGACCTGCATCAACGTCCACTGTCGCCGGGTCGGGTCGGGGTGGAACGTCCAGTTCGATCCATTGAGCGGCGGCGGCGCGCGGCCGCCCTCCGTGCACCGCGAAGGCCATCAGGCCCGCCACTAGCCAGGGGGCACAACGGGGAGCACAGCGTGGACTCATCCGCCCAACTCCTCAGGCTCGCGCGGCTCCGTACCCGAAAGGCGGTACTCGGCCATGATGATCTTCCAGATCTCCTCGGTCGTGAGTTCGTCGCCCCACGCTGGCATGGCCGAATTCCACGGCGTCGCGATGGCCGGGAGCCCGAGCGAACCCTCCGTGATCCTCCAAAAGGGGTGCGACTCGATCACGGTGCCAATCGTTCCGGGATCCGTAAAATCGATCGGCTGGAGCCGCTGACCGCGTGCCAGGGGCCCGTCGCCGTCTACTTTGGTCCCGTGGCAGGGCCGGCAGTTCTTCTGATAGAGCACGACTCCCTCGCGCTCGAGTCTGTCACGGTCCTCCGCTGACACGTCGGCATAGGGATTCTCCAGGCTGGCGAACTCGTCGGGAAGGGCCGGGTGTTGGACTCGGATCACAGAAGGAGTGCGCGCGATCGGCATCAACTGCCGGAAGGCCACCCACCCCACCGAGAGCGGGAGGAGTGCGAGGATCAACAACTGGGAGCGCCGCGGGCCGGCGTCCGCGATGCTGAAGATGCGGACCATGGGACCCAGGAAGCCATGCCACCGCTCGTTGTCGGCGCTCATGTAGATCACAGTGCCCACGACGAAACAGGCCATGTATCCGCCCAAGGCGAAGCGAGGGACCGGCGCCGGTGTCTCGCTCAACCCCAGGATCACCGACAGCCACGGCACACCGAAGCGGAGGCTCACATAGATGGCCACGAACGTGATCGCCGCGGCCGGAAGGACTCCTCCCTTCCGAGCAGATTCGGTGTCTCGCGCAGCCACTTCTACTGCAGCGTCCGTAGGTAGGACAGCAGGTCGTGGAACTGGGTCACCGAGATCAACCCCGCAAAGTCGCCCGGCATGAAAGAGATCTCTTGCAAGCGTCGCCGGGCGATACCTTCAACGGCAATCCCGTACTCCACCTCGTCCGCCGTCACCAACCATAACGAGTCGGCCGTCTCCCGTCGGATCACTCCATCCAGGATGCGCCCACCGGTCGTCTGAATGAGGACGGACTCGTATCCACCGGCGATCACGGCGCTCGGCTCGAGAATCGACTCGACGATGAACTGAGCGGTCCTCGTTCCTGAGACCGCCGACAGGTCGGGACCGATGTCACCGCCTACGCCGCCGACTGTGTGGCACTTCGCGCACGGGGTCGGACCCTCCAGGCTGAAGAAGATCTCCCGGCCCGCCACCGAATCTCCATCCAGATACGGAGCCCAGGCCTCGACGTCCGCAACCCTGCCGGCCGCCTGACGCACCTCCGCGGGTAGCACGATCGAAGCCGGGTCAGGCACTCCACCCAGCGTCTGGAGATAGAGGATGACCGAGCCGAGCTGATCGGGGCCGAGGCTGATGGGTGGCTCATAGACCGTCGGCATCTCGTCCTTGAAGCCATCGACCACGTAAGCGCTGGGACGGGTCACAGACTCGATGAGGTATTCGGTGGCCGTGAGGGTCCGTCCCAAATCCCCCTCCCGCGCGCGGCCCCGCTCTTCGGCTCTCACAGCGATTATCGGTCCCACATCGGACTGACCGAGATTCGGGCCTCTCACCGAACTCCCACGACTTCCGATGGAATGACAGGTGCTGCACTTGCCTGGGCCCCAGAAGATCTGCTCTCCGTTCTCCACGCTCAGGCCTTCTCCCAACGCCAAGGGAGATCCCTCGCCCGAGACCCGGGTGATCCCGTTACCGGACCATATGAACAATCCGATGAGGACCACCGTGAACGCGAGAATCTTGAACGGGGCCATGAGTCTAAGGTCCCTCGCCGGCGGTTGGCTGGCCCGCGGGATCGAGCACCGGCCCAAGCGGGTTATCGGCCCTCGGAATCACGTCCTCCGGGTCGTTCAGGCCCGACAGCCAAAAGAGGAACGACACCGCCGCCAGAAACACGAGGGTGATTCCACCCACCATCTGTGTCATCACGGCAGTCGTCGGTGTGAACCCCCATTCAGACGTATCGCGCAACACACCGTAGATGTGCCAGCCCTCCCTGAGACCGGAACGAACGAAGCCCATCAGACCCATCGTCAGGACGGTAGTCACGCAAAGAGCGATCAGGGCGTACTGAGAACGCGCCGTGACTTCACCCCAGCGGATGGCACCAAGGCTTCGAGCTCCCCGGAAGAGGAGCACGTCGATGGCCGTGACGAGGATCAACCCGGACATGAGTATCAGCCATTGGGTTGCCGCGACCTGTCGTAGGAGTGGGTTCGCCTGCACCATGACGACGAATCCGTACACCCCGAGGAACCCCACGGCCGCCAGAGCCACCGTCGCGACATAGATGACTTGGGCGAGATGACCCCGGTCGCGCAGAGCCAACCCCACACAAAGCACCACGGCCAGCATGGTCGCCACGAGCAGGAACGCCGGGATGCGGATGAAGACCGCTCCCTCCGGTCCCAGGCCTACAGACTCGGGGGGCAGGGTAAACAGCACACTTGCGTACCACCCCAGGAGCACGAGGCAGAGTCCTCCGGACAACACCAGGACCAACTTGGCCGCGCCACCCTGCTCAGACAGTGGCACCAGATCGGTCTTGTTGGCACGTCGATAGAGTAAGAAGCTCGCGAAGGTAGTCAGGATGATGAGATTGATGACCGCGTTCTTGGCGGCCATGAGACCGAAGTAGCCCAGGAGGGGATGCACCTGTCCGCCTAGCGCGAGCTGCTCCTCGGCGCTCAGGGGAAGGTTCCGGGGCGTGAGCCAAATGGCTACGCAGACGATCAGAATGACGTTGAAGTACTTCACGAACCTCTGATACCGCTCGGCACCCGGAATTCGATTCATCCCGGACCACAGGTAGTAGTTGCCGATCATGAACAGCAAGCCCACGAGCAAACCCTGGAGGATGAACGTCCAGGAGAACGCCCCGCCCATCATGTTGTTCCCCATGACGGGACTGGCGCTGTAGATCTCCCGACCCAGGTAGTAGCCCGCGAAGGGTAGCGGGATGAGCGCCGCCAGGCCGATGAAGTTCCCCACATACCCCATCCAGTCGTAGTGGGCCCTCCTCGCCTCGGTACGCGCGGCCAAGAACTTCACCGCCGCATAGGCGCCAACCAAGAACCCCCCGAACGCCACATTCCCCAATAGTCGGTGAATGTTCAGGGGCATCCAGAGTGGGTTGGCCACCGCCTGCATGGTGGTCCCGACGAACGTTCCCGTCTCATCCACACCGGTAGGGCTCATCATGTACGAGGCCCACGCGTTGCTTATGAAAACCAAGATCGTACCCGCCAGGTTGAGCAGAACGCCTAGGGCGATGTGAAATCCCTTTCGATCGGCCAGTCGATCCCACGAGTAGTAGTAGCTGTACAGGATGCCCGTCTCGACGAAGAAGAACGCGGCGTAGATGAAAAGAGACGGGGAAAAGATGCTGATGAAATACCCGGAGAACGCCGGGTACAACCCGAACAGGGTAAAGGCGAGGAGGCCGCCGAGGGCCGCCGTGGTGGCGAACGCGACCGTCAGGAGTTTGACGAATTCTCGGGCCATGCGATCGTAACGCTGATCACCGGTGCGCCAACCTATGAACTCGACGATAACCGCGAAGATCGGTACTCCGAGAACGAAAGCCGCGAACAAGAGGTGGAGCTGGGCGACCACCCAGATCGTGGCCCGCGGGCTTAGTCCGAAGAAGGTTCGTACCCCGTTCTCCACTGCGGGCGCACCCCCCTGGGCCGCCCAAAGGGCCTCGGGGAGGACAAAAAGGACCAGCCCGGCGACGACTCCGAGGCACAAGGCTCGACGTGCCAACGTGCCTATTCCCGGGCACGAAGGCAGGCGGAGCCTCATGGTCACGGCGAGCTCTGCGTCAACTCTACACTCACGTCAAGGGTCTCGCCGGCCGCTACCGTCACCGCCTGCGTAGTCGCCCCGAGTGCCTCGTGCCACACCTCTAGCGTATACGTGCCCGGGGGCACGTTCGAGAGGACGAAGCCTCCGTCACTGTCGGTAACGGCATGGTACGGGTGTCCCGTAACCACGATCCAGCCGTTCATCCATCCGTGGATATCGCACTTGACGGCCACCTTCTCGGCAACGTCGAACGTCGCCTCTAGCTTCTCGAGCGCAGGAGGCTGGGTGCGGTTGAACGAGCGGTTGTCGAACGCCATAGTGTGGACGTTGTGGGACACATCGTCGCTGTTCAGTATCTCGACCACCGCGCCGACTGCCACCATCACCACATGGGGATCGAAGTCACACCCGTTCTGGTCCAAGGCGGGAGGCGATGCGGCCTCCCCTCGGGCGGCTCCGCTGGTGATGTCCGTGAGAGAAACCACAACGTTGGCCAGTCCGCCTCCATCGCCGACCTCAATGTCCTGTATCTCGACGGACGAGCCACAGGCGTCCACATCGTCGGTAATGGTGATCGTGCGGGCCGCAGGTACTTCTCCGGCAAAGCTGATCGTGCCGCTGATCGAGCCACCGTTCGTTACTACGACCACGCTGTATCCAGAGGCGCCACCGCCCTGGATCTCAGCCGCCGCTGGCACCGCGGACCCAGGAGCCTGCTCGGCTCTACCGCCGTCCCCACCGCAGGCCGCCAGTCCCAGGACCAGCAACACGGAAATGGTGTTGTCTATGCCTGCCGCCGAGCGGCCTGACGGGCCGCGGCAAAGCGGATTCTGGAATCGCATAAGAGCCTCCTATTGGACTCAGCCGTGTACGAGTTATTTGGCGGTTCAATTTGCGGCCTATGGGCGCGTGGTCAAGGACTCTCGAGACGCTCGACCGTGAGTGGATATATCCGCTTGTGGGAGCGTGGCAAAGGCAGTAACAGTTCAGGGTCGTCCAGCCTGGGCACGGAAACGGCAGTCTCGCTTCGCGTGCCCACGTAGGTAGTGGGGCACCTGTTGGATTGCAGCGGTAGCGCTCAGCAGGATCAGGAGGATCGGAAGCATTTGTACTCCGCGCCAATGGACCTACGCGTCGGGAAAACTCACGTCGGCTGAGACGGTCGCCCCATCGCCCACTTCGATGGTGATCTTCACTTCTCCCGACCACTCACTCCAAGCGGTGAGCTCATACTCGCCCGGCGGTACGTCACCGATCGAAAACATGCCGTCGTCGCTGACCCTGGTGAAGAATCCGTTCTCCAAGACCAGAATGTGCGCGATCATTTGAGAGTGGATGTCGCACAACACGAGCACACTGTCGGGACGGGCGAACACCCCCGTGAATGTCGATCCGGGGCGCTGGCCACGATTGAAGTTGCGGTTGCGCCGCCTACCCTTGGCGTAGGTATGGATGTTGTGCAACTCGTCATCGCTGTTGTGGAATGTCACCTCGTCACCCGCCAGAACCGGCAACACGCGCGGAACGAACGTGTAATCCTCCTGATTCAAGAGGAGCTGTTCCTCGGTACGAACTACCGGCGGCGTCTCAGCAGTCAGACCCTCGCCCGACAGATAGACGACTACGTCGGAGATCTCGAAAAACTCGTCGCTAGGTAGAGTTTGGAAGCTGACACTTCCTTGCACCGTACCGGTACCGAGACGATCCGCTGGCTGAACGGGTCCGAAAGCGCCCCAGAGAAACGGCAAAAGGAGGCCTGCTCCGAGAGCCACGGCTCCGGATCGAGTCATTTGAGTGTTCATGTGCTCATCCATCTCCTGTGCATACTTTCGTTCTATCTGTGACACTCCAGCACAACATAGCGTTGGCCTGAAGTAGAGCACGACGTTCGACCGCTAGTACACCGACGGGCCCTAGGAGGTCGCGTTCTTCCTATGGATCGGAACGGCCAATCGGCACCGCCGAAGCTCAGGTCTGATTCAGTGGACGTAAGCGGAGTCGCTGCTTATGTTCAGGATACCCCCGACTCCGTTGGAAAAGGGGGGGGTACCCATGTGCGGGTAGTCCGTATACTCGCCCATGTCGGCACAATACCGAGATCTCTCGGCCTCCTCCCGCATCGCGGGAATCTTGGCCGACGAGTGATGACGATAAGGAGGGACCATGAGACGGTCGACTTTGTCCGGCCTCACCCGCGCCTGCGGCGCTTTACTGATCGCCTTTTCCGTCCTCCCGACCATCACGCTCGGTCAGGACTCCCCACATCCGCACAACTACGGCAACCTCGGTGACGCCCTGCCAGTCGGAGACAGGGGCACCCCCAACATGCATTATCTGGGAAGCATTCCTCTCGGCGGATACCTGCATGTCGCGGACGTCGAAATCGAGCAGGAACTCGACAGGCCTTACGCCTACGTGTCCAAGAGGTTCGCGCCTTCCGGCATGGACATCGTGAGCCTGGAGGATCCGACCAACCCAGAGTTGATCTACTCGTGGCGGATCGAGAACGCCGAGCTACACCAAGGTTCGGGGGCGCTGGACGGGAGATACTTCAAGCACGAAGGCCGCTACTACATCGTCCAGTCTACCCAGTTCGGGGCGGGCGGCCCAAACAATGACTTGGGTGCGGTTGTATTCGACGTGACCGGCTTGCCGGACGCCTCGACAGTTCATGAGGTAGGGCGGATCAGGGCGCCTCTCACGCCCGGGGGTTTCCACAACATCTTCACGTACAAGCACTCGGACGGACGGCCTCTGCTGTTTACCACCACTAACGGCCCTCACGCGAATATCTATGACCTCGGCAAGTTCCTGGACGGCGACCCAGACTACGGGCTCGTGGGACAGGTACCGGTCCCGGAGACTCCGTTCTGGGCACTGCGCGGCGGCCGCGCTAGTTGGCACGACTACTACGTAGGCTTTGACCCTGCCACGCAGCAGGACCGGCTATGGGCCGGCGGCACGGGTGGGTACTTCGTGTTCGACGTGACGGACACTTCGAGCCCCGAACTGCTGGTGTCGATCACCGGCGTCCCGGGAGTCGCGCAAGGTCACACCTTCACACCTTCGCCGGACGGCATGTTCGCAGTGGGTGAGGTTGAGAGCCAGTGGCAACCGCTACGCCTGTTCGACCTCCGAGAGGCGTGGAGCGAAGGTGGCAACCCGGTGGTGAGCCGCGCTATCAGCGCGTGGACGGCCAACTACCAGGATCTCTCGCACAACCATGAAGTGCGCTGGCCCTTTGTCTTCGTATCCGCCTACGAGGACGGGCTCCAGGTCTTCGACATGATCGATCCGTTCAATCCCAGAACGGTCGCTTACTACGACACATACTCAGGCCCGCACATGGCTCGTGGTCACGGGAACGTGAATCTGGGTGCCTGGGGAGTGGACGTGCGCAACGCAGACGGTCTGATCGTCGTCAGTGACATGGTCAGTGGGCTGTATACGTTCAAAATGGACGGCTTCCCGAGCTGGAACGGAAACGATTGGAATATGCCCAATATCTCAAGCGCGCAGGACTGGGATAATGGGCCGGAGGGAGCAGAGCGTCGCACGACGATGGAAGGCGGTCAATACTAGTACCGTAGTAGACCAAAACCCGTTTGTTTAAGAGGCTTTGTAACTTGTTTAGGCAGGAAGGCGTATGATTTCTCAGGGGCAGAATCATGTATGACTCGCGGTCTTGGGTCCGCACGGTTCTGTATAAGCAGCTGGACTCTCCAGCTGACTCACAGTCCATCGTCCCAAGGGGACAGGAGGGCTCCATGATAGGGATACGGAGACTTTTCCTCGTAGCGTGTCTCAGTGCGATCGCGGCTATGCCGGCGAGCGCGCAGGAGGCGGTGACCAGTCTCTCGATCTCTGGTCACGCCGGTATGATCAACTCACCGGCCGCTTTTGACGGGGGCAACAATGATCGCCTCGTCGACTACAGCTCGGGAATGAACTTCGGCGGCGGCCTAACGCTCCAGCTGTATGAGCGGCTGTCGATCAAGGGAAGTGCCAACTTCTCATTCGGTTCCGGAACGGATAACACGTCCGGATCCGGTCAAGAGGTCACTCTTGATCGCCAGTTCTATGGTGCCGGCGTCGAGGTTCTGCTGATGACGGGCCAAAACCTGGAGCCGTATGTGTTCGGCGGCGGCGGCTTGGTCGTGGTCGATCGTGTCGGTGCCCAGGCGACCAGCTACTCGTACGATGTCACCGAGTTCACGGGTGTAGTCGGCGCAGGCGTACGGTACCTCTTTGACAACAACACGTTCGTCTTTTTGGACGGGACCAACTGGATCTACAACAATTCCGTCACAGACAGTGCGCAGAATGACCGCTCTGTAAGCGTTGGACTCGGTTACCGCTTTGGCAGCAACTAGGCAACACTCGGGCGAAGTCACAGTAACGAGAGGGGGCACGATGAAAAGGACTTCCAGTCCTCATTTCAACAACCACAGATCCTGGTCCCTCTCCGTCCGCCTTGTATCCACTCCTGAAGAGGAGCCCGCTTACGCAGTGCAATGATTGTTCGATTTCTATTCAGACTGTTCAGCACTACCTCGCAAGGAGAGTCAATATGAAACGCTTTAATGTCTGGGCGATTCCATTCGTCATCCTGGCCTTGGCCACGATGGCTTCCCCGTCGCAGGCCCTGGCGCAAACCGGAAATGTCACCGGTCGCATCCTAGACGTCTCGACCCAAGCACCCCTCGAATCCGTCCAGGTCTCGATTGCCGGCCAGGGCATCGGCGGTCTTACCAACACAGACGGTCGGTTCATCATTTCCGGAGTTCCGGTTGGTACAGTGACGGTCCGAGCCCAACTACTCGGCTACGTTACGCAGAACCAACAGGTCACCGTGTCATCGGGTGGGGCGGCGGCAGCCGACTTCCAACTCGAAGTGGGTGCCTTGGAACTTGAGGGTGTCGTGGTTACGGCTCTAGGGATTTCGCGTGAAGAGCGTGGAATCGGATACTCCGTACAGGGAGTCGACGGCGCCGAGCTGTTGGAAACCCGTGACACCAACATCATCAACAACTTGGCCGGAAAAGTGGCCGGGCTGACGGTCATCCCCGCAGCAGTGCTCGGCGGGACCACTAAGATGGTCCTTCGCGGGGTCAGCTCCATCTCCGGAAACAACGAACCGCTCATCGTGGTCGACGGGATCCCCATGGACAACAGCCGGCGGGAAACGGCAACGTCAGGTGGGACACGCGGTGCGACGGTTCGCAATCGTAGTGGCATCGACTACGGCAACATGGCCCAGGACATCGACCCCTCGAACATCGAGTCGGTGACCGTACTCAGAGGTGCCAACGCCGCTGCACTTTACGGTTCACGCGCCTCAAATGGGGTCGTCGAGATCACAACCAAGTCGGGTCGCGGTACGGCCGGTACGGTCGTCTCGGCCAGCACGAACGTGGTCTTCGAGACGCCACTCCGCCTAGTGCGCTACCAGAATGCCTTCGGCGGCGGCGCCACTGATGGTAACTACAACTGGGTCGACGGAAGGGGCGCAGGCGTAAACGACGGCGTGGACGAGAGCTGGGGCCCCGCTCTGAACGCGGGCCTGTCGTTCCCTCAGTGGTGGTCGGATGGGATTTCTCAGCCGTGGCTGGCCTCCCCCATGAACGTGCGGGAGTACTTCCAGACCGGCCACAACGTCACCACTAACGTCGCGATTGCACATTCGAGCGAGCGTGCCAACGTACGCTTCTCGGCGCTGAGAATGGACGCCACCGGTATGCCCCCGCAGCAGGGAGCGAACCGGACGCAGCTCGCGATCAACGCCGGCGTCGAGGTGACCCCGAAGCTCACGATCGACGGCTCCGTTCAGTACACCGAGTCCGCAGGTCATAACCGGCCTGGTGTCGGGAACGGCTCGTACAGCGCGATTCACATCTTCAACTGGTTCCAGCGCCAGGTCGACGGTAAGCGCATGCAGAGCGCGAGCGACCTGTGGGACCCGAACGGCGGTTCGCTGACACCGAACTGGAACCACAACTATCACGACAACGTGTACTGGCTGCAGAACTTCCGGAGTAATGACGATTCGCGGAATCGTATCACGGGCCAGGTCACGGGTAACTATCAGTTGAATGATTGGGTGACGGCCCGCGTCCGGATGGGAACGGACTGGTTCGAGCAGCTCACGAAAGAGGTGTACCCGTTCTACTCGCAGGACACGCCTGAGGGCGGGTTCGTCGAGAGTTCGGCGTTTCGTCAGGAGACCAACATCGAAGCGCTCATTACCGCGAACCGTCAGTTGTCCAGCGACTTCTCGCTGAACGTCAACGGTGGAGCGAACATGCGGCGCAACGAGTTCGACCTTAAAGAGGCCGGCAGTCGCAAGCTCAACGTGCCGGACATTTACAACGTGTCCAATTCGGCTTCACCTCCGCTTCTCAACAACATCGTGCAGTACAAAGAGGTCAACAGCCTTTACGGATTAGTCACGCTCGGATTCCGCGAGTTTGCCTTCCTGGACGTGACCGCACGTAACGACTGGTCTTCGACACTCCCGGAAGAAAACCGCTCGTATTTCTACCCATCCTTCTCGGGTAGCCTCGTCTTTACCGACGCGTTCGACATGGCCTCGGACTTCCTGTCGTTCGGTAAGATCAGGGGTAGCTGGGCCAAGGTCGGAAACGACGCGAATCCGTATCAGCTGACGTCGGTGTACTCAGAAACCGACAAGTTCGGCAACATTCCGGGATTCACGACCAGCAACACGATTCCGAATGCCGGATTGCGACCCGAGGAGACAAGGTCCTGGGAGATCGGTACCGATCTGCGCTTCTGGTTCGATCGGGCGTCGTTGGACCTGACGTATTACAACGCGACGACCAAGGACCAGATCCTCGCTGTGGACGTCTCGGGGTCGAGCGGGTACACCCGTCAGGTTCTGAACGCGGGCGAGGTCCGGAACAAGGGCATCGAGGCGTTGCTGACCCTGGATATCCTCAGGGAGCAGCAGAACGGGATCGCATGGGACATCACGCTCAACTTCGGAAAGAACGATTCTGAAGTGTTGGCGCTAGCCGAGGGTCTCGAGTCGATCGTCATCGGCCGTGCGGGTGGTATCCGCGGAGGCGTTGAGGCTAGGCCGGGACAGCCCTACGGCATCTTCTACGGGCCCGATTGGCAGCGCAACGGCTCAGGGAACATCCTCGTTGGCGATAACGGACTACCCCTTCGTGGTGATTCGAAGGTCCTCGGTGACTACCAGCCCGACTGGATTGGTGGCTTGCGGAGTTCTGTCACGTATGGTGCCTTCACGTTCAGCGCCCAGGTAGACACTCGCAAGGGAGGCCAGATCTTCTGTGGTTCGTGTCGCCTTGGGTACCGCACCGGAGTGCTCTACGAGTCGGCTAACTCCACCGCCACCGCCTGGGATCCGGACGGAACGACGGGTCGCGGCATGACCGTCTTCCCTGGTGTCACCGCCAGTGGCGCCACGAACCAGGTTGCAGTCGCTCCGCGGAAGCTCGCCACTCGCCTCGACGACGTCGATACGGAGTGGCTGTTCGACAACAACTACACCAAGCTTCGTGAGGTGGCAATCGGCTTCGACCTGCCTCAGCAGTACCTCAACAAGCTGCCGGTTTCGACCGCACGCTTTACGATCGTTGGCCGTAATCTCTGGCTGTGGACCAGCGTTCCTCATATCGATCCGGAGTCGGCCGCCATCGAGGGCAGCCCCTCGGAAGCGAACCTAGCGGGGATCGAGTATGAGCAGTTCCCCACCGCACGGACCTTCGGGTTCAACGTCGCGGTCACGCACTAGGCGATGACCATGTCTAGACAAAACCAACGAACGATGCTCAAGACATCAGACACCAGTGGGGGGAACAAAATGAAAACGACTAGAACGACATACAGAAGTCTCGCGGCCGGTGTGCTCATTGCCCTCGGCCTCGGAGTCTCGGCATGCACCGAAGACTTCACAGCGATCAACACGAACCCGAACGCGCCGACCGACGTTGGCGTTCAGTACCTATTGCCGGCTGGCATCGTAAATAGCGTCAACGCTTTGCTTGGCACAGGATTCGACCGAGGCACCGCTTCGGTCTGGGTCCAGCACTACGCCCGGCTCCAGTATGGCGGCATCGACCGCTATGAAATCGACGGTAGCTTTTCTGACGGCCTGTGGTCGGGTCTCTATACCGGAGCCCTGGTGGACTTCGACGGCATGGTCGTCAAGGCAACCGCGACGGGCAACGCCAACCAGGCGGCTGTAGGCCGGGTCATGCGGGCATGGATGTTCCACAACATGGTGGACATGTGGGGAGACATTCCGTATTCCCAGGCTCTGGATGGGTTGGCGGCGGGCAACATTACGCCGACCTATGACGATGCGAGCACGGTCTACACCGGCCTTTTGGCTGAGTTGACTTCGGCCAGCACCCAGATCGTTCCGACAGGAAGCTTGTTCCCCGACGTCTTCCGGGGCACCATCGGAAATCCTGACCTCATCTATAACGGTGACATGGAGAAATGGCGTCTATTTGCCAACTCTCTGCGTCTACGGATGGCCATGCGGATCCAAAACGCCTCCGACGTCTCGGCTGCGATCGCTGCAGGAGTGTTCCAAAGCACTGGGGACGAAGCCACGATGAGGTGGCTCGGTGCGCCGCCGAACGAAAACCCGATGGCTCCCGCGTTCATTTCGAGGCCGGGTGACTTCCGGATCAGCAAGACCATGGTCGATAATCTGATCGCCTATGATGATCCGCGCCTGGGAATCTACGCCGATGCGGCTCTTGAGACCGGCTTATTCGCAGGGATGCCGAACGGAATGAACGACAGTCATGGCATTGAGTTCGAGCAGGTGTCACGGGTTGGGGACTGGTTCCTACAGTCCACCACGCCGACATCGATCATGTCTTACGCCGAAACCTCGTTGCTGCAGGCTGAGGCCGCGGTGAGGGGCTTCGCTGGTGGTGACGCCAAGTCGCTATACGAGGCCGGTATTCGGGCCTCGATGGAGACGGTCGGCGTCTCGTCGGCAAACATCACTGCGTATCTAGCCGGCACCAAGGTGGCCTTTGCCGCCGACCAGGCCGGTCAACTCGAGCAGATCGGCATGCAGCTGTGGTTCGCACTGTACGACCAGGGGCCCGAGGCTTGGGCATCCTACAGGCGTACGGGCGTTCCGAACCTCATCGCGGGTCCGGACAACCTGAACAACAACCTCATCCCGGTGCGGTTGCCGTATCCGCAGAGTGAGCAGTCGGTGAACGGTGCCAACCTGAGCGCCGCAAACTCGGCACAGGGTCTTGGCAGCGATCCGTTCAACGTTCGGCTCTTCTGGGACATCAACTAACCTGCACCCTCAGGGCCTCTAAGGCCCGAGGCGTAAAAGAACCGGCCAGCCCCACTCGGGCTGGCCGGTTCTTTTTGTCCTGTGACCTAAAGTCGACCCGCCTCGCCTATGGAGTGTATCCCTCCAAGAGACCGGTGTTGGGCTGGAACGTGGACCAGGCAAACCAGAATGAAACGAAGGCGTCATCCACCAAAACGAGCGCCTCGCCATCCAGAGGACCGGCGATGGCCTTGCCCTGCTAGTCTACGCCTCAGATCGAGAGTCCGGAATCAACATCGTAACTCTCTGAGAGGGAGGCAGGTTCCCGTAGACGCAGGGGGCCGTCCCAGAAACGACGAAGGGCTCCCAGTCGGGAGCCCTTTAGATCACAAAAGTCGACGGACTCAGGCGCATCAACGCCGAGCCCTGTCGGTAGGGGGTCATCTTCGTATCGATGTAATCTCGATGACACCGCGGGGGAATCCCATTCCATAACGGATTCCAGCCTTGCCCTGATCCAAGTAGCGGATTTCGAAGATGTCACGCACCTGGTACACCGAGAGCACTTCCAATCCACCCATGCGGGTGCCGTCCAGCATGACCGTCGCCGTGAGCGGCGCACCGCTTGTCGCCGACGTGGTCTGGCCGCGGGCCCTCAACCATTGTGGGTGTAGGGTACGAATGGCGTCGGCCGCCGTGATCGCCTGGGTCTCAGCGATCTGCTCGCGGGTGATGAGGTCGCGGGACGATCCCGCCCCACCCGGCGCGGAAGATGCACAGCCTTCGAGACAGAGCACGAGGCCGAGGAAGAGGCCTAAATAGCGCATGGGGAGTCCTCCGTATCCAAGAGAGTCGTAGTAATAAGAATCATGTTGGAGCCTGTCAAATGGAACATGTTGGAGCGAACGAATCTGTAGATGCGAGTAATCTGAGGGACGTCTCGATACTCCCGAACGCACTCTGCGATAACACTCACGGGAGCGTCCAACTCGCCCTGACCCCCAGCCCGTCCGGCTCCACAGACCGGCGGTCAACAGAAGCCAGCGGGATGACCTCCCATCTGAAGGTCTTATACCGTTTGCCAAGGAGACCTCCAACCAGCACCCCGCCAACCGCGGCGAACGCGCCAGTGTACAATCTCCGATCCGTCTCCTGCGGCGACAGCGATTCGACCGTCACCGCGTTCGAATGATCAACCAGAAGCCAAGCTCCGGCCCCTGCAACCACGCCTCCGATCGCCGCGAACATGAGCGCCTTGGTCTTTACGCGCTCTACTTGAAGCCCTTGAAGAGCCTCGAGCGGCACGCTCGTCAGGTCGATGTGATTGGGTATGTGAATTATGAGTTCGCCGTCTCCGAATCCGACCAGATCGCCATCGATCTGCATGGGGACGGCAACGCGGACCCGGTCTCCGATCTCAATGGGAAACGCCTCTTGCCCGGTGACCATCTCAACGGTCACCGGCAGAAGCAGCGCCGAGCTCAGCAAAGCGCGCATGGGGGTCGCCAACTTCATGTATTTCGTTCCTTTCATCTTCAAACGGCCAGAACCGAGCGGTCGCTCTGGATTGCCGCAAGATGATCCAAGAGGTCAGCGTTGGCTAGGAATATGTGTCGGAGGTCTAACGAGCCAGCCTCGTATAGTAAGAATACGCAGGCGATCCGGTACAGTTACCGTGTGGAGCGAGGCTTCAAGCATGGCCTCTCGTGAAACCCTGCTGGAGCTGACGGGATTTCGAAATGGATGAGTGGCTTCGTAGTTCTTCCCCTTGTGGATCACGCCCGGACACCCCCATTTGTTGTCCTTGGCACCGGCAAGTCACAACGATGTACCCGCTTGAGAGGGACTCCGCTTCCTGGAGACACAAAAGATGACTGAGCCCCGTCTGGTACCAGCAGGTAGCTGGCATACTTCGGTCGTCACTAGCGCCTTGCTCCTCGCCTTGCTGTCGCCTTCTGCAGTCAGCGCACAAGACCAGAATGGAGCCTGGGACGCGCGCCAGATCCTCGAACAAAAGCAATTCGTTTCGCCACCTGCGTCCGTTGTGGAAGCAGTCTTGGCACCGCGCTACCTAAACGTGAGTCTGTCTGACGTCAGTCCCGATAAGATGTGGTTCCTTCACGAGATCGGTGACGGGCCGGTCTCCATGGACGTCTTCTCCAAGCCGTTTCACGAATTGGGCGGAAAGTTCATCGATTTCGAGGCCAACCGAAGCCGCCAGCTCACGACCAGAAACAATGTCGGTATTGCGGTCGTCTCGGCGTCCGGGGGATCGCGAGTAGAGATCGAAGTCCCGCGAGGTGCTCGTGTCTCAAACGCCTCGTGGTCGCCTGACGGCTCGAGGCTGGCGTTCTTTGCCCACTTCGATGAAAACACACATATCTACGTAGCCGACCCGGCGACAGGTCGGTCCCAGAGGATCACGCGCAGACCGGTCCTCGCCACGTTGGTCACGACGTTCGAATGGACCGCCGAAGGTGATAAGATCGCGACGGTCCTCATTCCGGAAGACCGCCCGTCGATGCCTTCCGAGCCCACCGTTCCAAGGGGCCCGCAGGTCAAGATGACCGAGCCAGGGGAAAACCACCTTCGAACGTACGCCAGCCTGATGGAGACTCCGCACGACGAGGCCTTACTCGCCTGGCACTCGACTGGTCAGCTGGCCCTGGTTGATGTCGACAATCGCGACGTCGACTACGTGGGTGAGCCGGCCATGGTGAAAGCCTTCGACTTTTCGTCTGACGGTCTGTACGCACGGGTGTCCCTAATGGAACATCCCTTCAGCTATATCGTCCCGGTCAACAACTTCGCAGTCGTGGAGGAGATCTGGAATGCTGAGGGCGATGCACTGGCAGAGCTGAGCCGGACCCCGATCAACACCGGTCTCCCGGATCCCGATCGCCCGCCGCCCGCACCAGGGGCATCACGCTTCGACCTGGACGACCCCGCTGGGCGTAGGCAGGTAAGCTGGCGAGTCGATGGTCGAGGGCTCACGTATCTGGAACGGGTGCCTACATCGGCCGACGGGGAAGCCGACGAGGGGAAGGAGGACCGCAGCGACCGAGTCATGCAGTGGCTTCCACCCTTCGACGACACCAGCCTGTCCGAGGTATTCGAGAGTGACAAGCGCATCGCAGCACACCGCTTCTCACCCAACATGTCGATTCTGTTCCTCACTGAACGACGGGGCGACCGGGTTCTGGAGTCGGTGGTCTTCCTAGACGATCCAGTGCCCCAGGCGCACACTCTGGTCGAATTCGACTCGGAGGAATTTTATGCCAATCCCGGCAGCCTAGTCATGCGGGGCGGGCGCCTCCCCGCCGAAGGCCGACCACGCCGGGGGGTGGCAGACACCCGGGACGTCTCGGTCCAGCTCTCCGCTGATGGTGCGCACGTATTTTTCTACGGCACGCGCTACAACGCGGACCCACTCGACGTGGCACCCAAGACTTTCCTGGACCGGGTCGCCATCCGGACGGGGGCGACGGAGCGCATCTTCGAAGGGGAAAACGAAGGTGCGTTCGAGCGCCTCACGTCGATTCTGGACGTCGATTCCAATCGCTTCATCGTATCGCGCGAATCACCCAACGAAGTGGCTCAATCGTATCTCGTCCAGGGCCCGAACCGGGTTCAGATCACCAATAACATCGACTATACGCCGGATCTGACTGCAGCTCCGAGGGAGCGCTTCACGGTTATACGCCCCGATGGGTTCAGCTTCTTGGTGAATGTCACGCTGCCGACCGGATACCAAGCGGGCACCAGACTTCCAGCAATGTTCTGGTTCTATCCCCGGGAGTATGAGGACCAAGAGAGCTACGACGAGCGAGGGCGCGACTACAACAAGAACGCCTTCCCCAACTTCGGAACGCGTTCGATCGAGTACCTGACTCGACTCGGCTATGCGGTGGTCGAGCCTGACGCGCCGATCGTCGGGAAGCCGGGTCAGATGAACAACAACTACCAGCACGATCTGAGGAACAACCTGGCCGCCGTGATCGACGAGCTCGACCGACGTCAGATTATCGACCGCAGCCGCCTCGGTCTCGGAGGACATTCTTACGGGGCGTTCTCCACCGTCAACGCCATGGTGCATACCCCCTTCTTCAAGGCGGGGATCGCCGGGGACGGAAACTACAACCGCACATTCACTCCGCTCAGTTTTCAGTCCGAGCGCCGCTTCTTGTGGGATGCCAAAGACGTGTACCTGGGGATGTCACCGTTCCTCTACGCCAACAACCTCACCGGTGCCCTGCTCATGTACCACGGCCTACAGGATCAGAATGTGGGAACCGATCCGGATCATTCGCCGCGGTTGTTTCACGCATTGAACGGCCTAGGAAAAGAGGCGGCGATGTACCTCTATCCGTTCGAGGATCATGGGCCTGCCACCAAGGAGACCCTCTTGGATCTCTGGGGTCGCTGGGCCGCCTGGCTGGACGTACACCTCTTGGCGCCCGAGACGGGAACGCGAACGATCAGCGATCTGATGGGCCGCCCTGACTAGACAAGCGTTCTCCAGCGAGCAGTCACTGTGGTTTGTCATCCTGGGGCTAACCGTCTTGGTTGCGGGCACCGTGGCTGCCCTAGCGGCTTTCCCGCAGGCAGTGCGGCTTGACGGTCTGGATGTGTCTGGACTACCTCGCCTTCACGCCGTGCTGAACGGCAGCACCGCACTGTTGCTCATGGCTGGCTACGGCGCGATCCGGAGTGGGCGACGCACCCTCCACCGATCGATCATGATTACGTGCTTCGTGCTGTCGTGCCTCTTCTTGGTGTCGTACGTGACGTATCACTCGCAGGCGCCCCAGAGCCATTTCGGCGGCACGGGATGGATTCGTCCGATCTACCTCTTCATCCTCATTACGCACATTTCGATGGCGCCCATCGTGGTTCCGTTGGTCCTACTCACGTTGTCACGAGCGTTACGGGGTGACCTAGTCAAGCACCGCCGGCTCGCGAAATGGACACTACCGGTCTGGATGTACGTCGCCGTGACGGGGGTGTTGGTCTACCTCATGATGGCGCCGTACTACCCCGCCTGACCCTCAAAGACCGAACACGAAGAGGGCACCTCCCGCGGACATGGCGACACGTTGTCGGCCGCCTACCTCGAACAACATGGGATTCGAGCGGGCAGGAGCAGTGGTCACAAACAGGGCGACGAGTATGGTCCTGACGCTCAGCATAGTCCTCCCACCATCCTGATTTCCACGAGCCAATCTGGATTCTTAGGTTCAGATTAGCTTAAAGGTCGCAGTTGAATCACCGCCAAACAGCTCGCCTAGAGGGCGGTGCCCGGACGCTGGACGAACGAGCCGTCGGTGCCATTGGCGAGTGAACATCGCCCCCCAGACATTCTGTCCCACTCCTTCAAACCGGAGACAGTTTTGCACAGCAGTCAGCATCGATCAATGGAGCTTTCGGGGTCCCGGATTGGATTGGTCCTCACCCTCAGCCTGGCCCTCACCGACCCGCTCTTGGCCCAGACCGCAGGCAACACGATCCCGTAGTCGGACGACGTTCCCTTCGCCACGACTGGCCAAAACATCTAGGCTCCGTCCGGTATCAACCCCGACGCGCTCGCGGTCTATTGGCTTTTCAACGATGTCTGGGACGAGTCGGCCTCGGACAGCGACATCGCCAGCGTTTCTACCATCTTTGGAAGTCAGAAATTCGGTGGCAGCATAGGTGGGAGCACAAGCGGGCGAACCGGAATGAACTTCTCGGTATCGGGACTGAGTGATAGCTCGATCGATGTCGACTATCCGGTCGTCGTCACGATCGATGTGCCGGACCGAGCTCTCGCCGGTACTTAGCATGTCGAAGTGATCGAGGTAGCTGACATGCGCAATGATCTATTCCCCGACGCCACCGGGTACGAGTTGATGCTGCGCTGAGGTCTTAAGGGCCGGAAGCGCCAGGAGCGCCGGTGGCCCTGACCACCCTCTCCTCATAGCCGGGGCCCCTAGAAAACGTCCAGGGGCTCCGCTTTGTTAGACAACCCAGCCTCCACAACCGATCTTGGTCGAGTATCGGGCTCCAAGATCACTCTACGCGGGAAGCCACCATGCAGGTAAACCGACATCCTCTGCTCCTAGCTGCCCTCGCGACGACACTCATGGCTTGCGAGTCCGGACCCGGGCAGTTCGACGTGGTGGAGGCTTCTATCGCCGAGATCCGAGAGGCTATCCTGACCGAGCAGACCACCTGCCGCTCCGTGGTTCAGGCCTACCTCGACCGCATCGATGCGTATGACGATTCGACCGTAAATGCCATCACGGTGGTAAACCCTGGTGCGCTCGACCGGGCTGACGATCTAGACGCTCTGCTCGCCGGCGGCGTGCAAATGACCCCGCTCTTTTGTGCGCCAATGCTCGTAAAGGACAACTTCGACACTCACGACCTACCCACGACGGGGGGCTCGGCCGCTCTCATGGGCAGCCTTCCGCCCGACGACGCCTTCATGGTACGCCGCATTCGCGAAGCGGGGGCCGTCATCGTCGCCAAGACCAACATGGCCGAGTGGGCCTTCAGTGCCCGGCAGACCGTAAGTTCGTCGTACGATACGACCGCCAACGCCTACGCGTTCGATCGCGTGCCCGCCGGATCCAGCGGTGGGACGGCTTCCGGTGTCGCGGCGAGCTTCGGGGTCGCCGGACTGGGCAGTGACACAGGGAACTCGATCCGCGGCCCCTCGTCACACTTGGCCCTGGTCGGCATCCGTTCCACGATCGGTCTCACAAGCCGGGACGGCGTCATTCCACTTTCGTTCGACCGGGACATTGCGGGGCCCATGGCCCGTTCTGTGGAAGACGCCGCACGGATCTTCAACGTCGTGGCGGGCTACGACCCGGCCGACCCCTACACCGAAGCCGGACGGGATCGTAAGGAGCCTGACTATACGGCGGCTCTGAACTCCGATGGCCTGCAGGGCAAGCGCATCGCCGTGATGCGCGAACTGGTGAATGCCGAGGACGCCGACACCGCGGTTGTCCGTGTCTTCGAGTCTGCCGTGGCGGACTTGAGCCGACTAGGAGCCACCATCGTCGATCCGTTCCAGTTCTACCTGCAAGCCCAACTAGATCGCCAAGGCATGTTCTGCGGACGCTTCCGCTACGACATGTACCAGTACCTCGCTTCCCTGGGTGAAGACGCACCGATTCGCGACGTGCTCGAGGTGCTTGAGACCGGTCAGTTCGCGAGCTACTCCGAGCAGTCGCTACGTCGCCATGAGGAGGTCGCGATGGATGTGCACCCGCGCGATTGGGACAGTCCCTGCCCCGACTTCGCGGAGCACGCGGGCAGACAGGCCTATCTCGCCGAGCTGGTTGCCGCGATGGACGAGTCCGAGATCGACGCCGTCATCTACCCGAGTTGGCGGAATCCGCCGGCACATCTGGATCGCGCACGCGCCGAGTACCTTGGTGACAACAGTCAGCTGGTGGCGCCTGCGACGGGGATGCCCGCGATCACGGTGCCCATGGGTTTCACCTACGGAACACTTCCCGCGGGACTCCAAATTCTCGGTCGACCTTACGATGAGCTGCTCCTCTTCGAGTTGGCGTTCGCTTACGAACAGGGTACTCGCCATAGACGTCCCCCGGCCGGGTTCCCCGCGCTGTGATCAGCCGACGCCGGCTTGTACTAGCCCTGCTGCCGGGCTTCACGAGTGTCCCACTGCCGCCTCGGCGGATCCTGAACCCCTAGAGAGATACTGGCATGACCTACCGCCGCAGAGGTATCACTACCGGCACACTTCCATTCGCTCTTCTCACCGCCCTGATCGCGTCTCCAGCTGCTGGGCAGGACGCTCCTCCAACGATTGAAGCGCACGAGAAGGCGATGAAGGAGATCGACTATGTGCTCGATGAGGCGGAGTTCCATATCGACGCCAGGTACTGGGCCGATCTCGGGTCGGACACCGATGCGTTGAGAGCGAACTTCAACCGCGTGAAAGCGTTCTGGGAGGCACGAGACGCGTCCGATGCTGTGGGTTTCGTTGAGCAAGCGCTGACCGCAAACAGCGCGCTTTCTAGGGCCAGTATGGCATCGGACAAGGCCCAGGCCACCGAGGCCGTCGGCGAACTCCGAGCCGCGTGCAAGGCCTGCCATAGCGAATACCGCGAGGAGACGGATGACGGTTTTCGGATCAAATCAGGCGGCTGAATTCACAAACTTTGAGGTGCACATGAATACTCGATCTCTGCTGCTCACCCTCACAGTCAGTCTCGCCAACGCAAGTGGAGCGAAGGCACAGACTGACGTACCGAATCCGCCCGTTTCCGGCGACGGTATCATGACCATGACGCTCACAGGCGACGCGATCATTACCCGGGCCCTCTCCCCTTATGTGGAGCCGGGGTATCTGGAAATGATCGAAGGGATCAGGAGCGCCGATATGGCCTTCACCAACCTCGAGGTGCTGCTTCATGACTACGAGCCGCATCCCGCGTATCAGAGTGGGGGCACGTGGATGCGCGCCGACCCCGCCATGGCCGATGAACTCGTGTGGGCCGGCTTCGATATGGTTTCGTTCGCTAACAACCATACCGGAGACTACGGTCCATTGGGTGCCCGCCTCACGCGGCAGCACGCACGGGCCGCCGGCCTCGTGGGTTCCGGATCGGGCGAGGATCTCAACGAAGCGCGGGAGGCCAAGTTCCTCGAGACCGCAGACGGGCGAGTGGCCCTTATCTCGCTGGCCTCTACCTTCACGGCGCACTCGGTAGCAGGCGTGCCCGGAGCAGCCATGGTCGGACGACCCGGGCTCAACCCTCTTCGGCATGAGCGGTGGCGGGTCGTCACGCGGGACCAACTCGAGGGCCTTCGAGAAGGGCTCGCCGGCGCGGGCTTCGGCGTGCCTGAGAGTGGTGATGCGATAACGGTTTCTGGTAACCGGGTCGAAGTCGGAAACGATGTCGGCCTACACACGTCGCCCGATCCCGACGACGTGTCGGCGATCGCGGCGGTAGTGCGTAATGCCAAGATGTTGGCCGACTACGTCGTTGTGTCGATCCACGCACACGAGGGCGGCACGAACCGCACCATCCCCGCAGACTTCATCATCGAATTCGCCCACGCCGTCATCGACGCCGGTGCCGACGTGATGGTGGGCCATGGTCCCCACGTGTTGCGTGGGGTGGAGATCTACAACGGCAGGCCGATCCTCTACAGCCTCGGCGACTTCATCTTCCAGAACGAGACACTGCTGCGCCTCCCTGCGGAGAATTTCGCCCGGTACGGGCTCGACCCAACGGCTGGCGTGAGCGCTTTCAACTTCGAGCGTTACGCAGGCGATACGCGAAGCTTCCCGGCCGATCCCGAAATCTGGGAAGGAGCCATTGCGATGCCATCCTTCCGAGACGGAGAACTCGTGGAGTTACGCCTACTCCCGGTCACCCTAGGCTTCGGGGAGCCCCCGTCGGTCCGGGGAAGGCCGTTACCGGCCACAGGAGCATTGGGCCAGAAGATCGTACGCGATCTGATCGAGCGATCAGCCCACTTCGGAACCGCTGTCGAAGAGAGGGACGGTGCGGCGATCGTCCAGCTCCCGAGATAAGAAGAGGAATCGATAAGGGAGCCACGTTACTCGAGCGATACCGAGGATCGTCTCGCGATTTAGCCGTGCGGAAGTCGGGACCGGACCTGAGGAGGCCGTAGACCCAAGCACCGCTCATGGCCGCCAGAAGCCCTACGAACATCACCCAAACTCCTGTCCCGATCAGCGCATAGATAGGGCCCGGGCAGGCTCCCAAGAAGCCCCAGCCCAACCCGAAGATCGTGCCGCCCATCCGATACGCGCGGTTACTCCAACGAAGCCATGCTCTTTTCGGTCTGTTCCCACTCGGCCATGATCTCGGTAACGTCGTTTTGATGACGTGAGCGCTCGTCTTCCAAGGACCTCACCTCGTCAGCCGGAGTCTTCTCGTAGTAGTCGGGCCTGCAGAACAGCTCGTCGATCTCCTCTACGCGTGCCTCAGCGACCTCGATGCGCTCCATCAACGCATCCAATGTGGCTTGCACCTGACGCTTGTTCAGCGACTTTTTGCGATTGTCGGTCCTCTCATCACCGCGTCCCGAGCCCGCCTGAGATTTCCGGCCCTTCTTTCCGTTGACCGTCACTCCGCCCCCGGACTTGGTCCCTTGCTTCTTCTCTTTTTTGGCCTTGAGTATCACACGATCCGCGTCGAGATGATCATCTCCACAGAAGTGCACGTACTCGTCATACGTGCCGAGATAGTCGACAATGTCGTCGGGTTTGACCTCCACGACCCGCGTGGCCAACTGGCTCACGAACCAGCGATCGTGCGACACCAGCAGAAGGGTGCCCTCGAAGGACTTCAGTCCCTCGACGAGCGCCTCGATGGACTCGAGATCCAGGTGGTTCGTCGGCTCGTCCAAGACGAGAACGTTTGGCCGTTCGATAGCGAGCCGGCTGAAGACGAGGCGGGCGGCCTCCCCGCCTGAGAGTGCGCTCAGCCGCTTCTTACCGTCGTCACCCGAAAAGAGCATCATACCCATGCGGGCCCGGACATAACCGATGTCTTTGTCCGGGCAGAAGTCCCAAACCCACTCTTCGGCTGTCGAGTTCGGAAGCTCGAACTGCTCATGGTGGTCCTGCGCAAAATACCCCGGGTGGGTCTCGTAACCCCAAATCACCTCGCCGACATCAGCCTCCAGATCGCCCATCACGATCTTCAGCAGAGTGGATTTTCCTATCCCGTTCGGGCCCATAATTGCCAGCCGGTCGCCCCGGTTCACTACGAGATCGACCCCGTGGAGCACCTCGTTGTCCCCGAAGGCCTTCTTGACTCCCTTGACCAGTAAGACGTCCCTACCGCTATCTCGCGTCTGGTCGAATCGAAAGTTGGGGTAGCGCCGAGAGCTCGGTGGCAGTTCGTCGAGGGCGTCCGCCTTCTTTTCGATCATGCGGACCCGGCTCTGTGCTTGACGGGCTTTGCTGGCCTTGGCTCTAAACTTGTCCACGAACTTCTGATGATGCGCGATGTCCCGCTGCCGCGCGGAGATGTCCTTCTCGCGGCGCGTACGCTCGGACTGTTTCGCGTTTAGGAAGGCGTTGTAGTTCCCGTGATACAGCAGCACCGTCTCGTAGTCCACATCCAGGATGTGCGTCGAGATGTTGTCCAAGAAGCGGTGGTCGTGGGAGATGACGACCAATGGCCCGCCAAAGTCTCGCAGAAACATCTCGAGCCATCGGATCGAGAGGATGTCGAGGTGATTCGTGGGCTCGTCGAGGAGGAGTACGTCGGGCGCGCTCGCCAAGACCTGGGCGAGCAACACTCGAAGCTTAAAGCCGCCGGACAGCGTAGAGAGCGACTGGTGATGCACATCGGCGGGGAGACCCAGCCCTTCCAGAATCGTGGCCGCGCGCGCCTCGGCCGTATAGCCATCGTGTAGCTGAACAATCTCTTCGAGTTCAGAGAAGCGGTCGGCGTCGAAGTGCTCCTCCGCCTTGGCCAAAATGGCTTCCTTCTCCACCATCGCGTCCCATAGCACGGGGTTCCCCATCAAGGCCACCCCGAGAATTTCCTGATCCTCGTACAGGAACTGGTCCTGGCGCAGAACGCCGAGCCGTGTGCGTTTGGGAATCGAGACCGAACCGCCAGAAGCATCCTGGTCACCGGTCAGGATGTTTAACAGCGTCGACTTACCCGAACCGTTGGCACCAACCAGCCCGTAGCGCTCGCCCGGATTGAGCTGAAACGACGCCCCGGCGAACAGGGTTCGGTCGCCAAACGACTTTTCGAGATTGGATACGGAGATCATAGCGGAAGAATCTAAACGATATCGGTGGGTCTAGAAGGCTGTTGAATAAGTACAGTGGGCTGCGTTGCGGATGCCGCGGCCCCAAATCCTAGGCGGAGCGACGAGGGCGAGACGGCCAGCCGCAACCGTATCGCCCGGCTCATGGCCAAGAACGGGATCTACGGCATCCCGTAGCGCCGACGGTGGCGACGGCAAAGAAACGGGATCCGGCCGGCGTACGTTCGGAACCACCTTGAGCGAGACTTCAGCGCCGCAGATCCGAACGCCAAGTGGGTGACCGATATCACGTACATCCGCACGACCGAGCGCTGGCTCTACCTCTGCGTGGTGATCGACCTCTACGGAGGCAAGGTGTCTATGTCGACCACGCAGGACCGCCAGCTCGTCCTCCAAGCAGTTTTGATGGCTTGCTGGCAACGCCCAGATCGAGAGCCCGTGGTCCTACACTCGGACCGCGGGACACAGTTTACGTCCTACGAGTACCAGCAGTTCCTGAAGGACCACCACATCACACTGAGCATGAGTGCCGTCGGCCATTGCGGCGACAACGCTCCCGCTGAAGGCTTCTTCGGCATGCTTAAACGCGAGCGCATCAACCGTCGCCGCTATCTGAGCGTGGCTGGCGCCCGATCCGACGTGTTCGACTACATCAAGCGCTTCCACAATCCCAGAATCCAACGAAGACTCGACTCCCGCGAGGGGGAGATCAGTACCTTAACTCAACCGTCCGCGAAAACGGGGTAGAACCCCCTCGCCCTAGCTCGGCTACGACTCGTCGTCGTTCCTTGTCTGAACGCGCGCAAGCACCCTGTGCGCGACCCGCTGTACTTCTTCAACAGCCTTCTAGGTTTAGTCCCCCGTGGTTTATCCTGCCCTGCATGCCTACCATACTTCTTCCATGACCGTTGAAACCCCAAGAGACTCACGCCTTCCGGCCGCATCAAGAAGTCGGGCTGCAACCGCCCTAGTCGCTCTTTTCGTGGCGACGACCGTGGTAGTGGGAAGCCGAAGCCTGAGGCGCGAAGATTCAGTCGTGCAGGAGGTGAGTGGTACCACGATGGGCACCACGTACTCCGCCAAGTTCGTGGCCCGCTCTCTAACGGCGGACCAGTTTTGGAATCTCCAACTGGCGATCGACGAGTGGCTCAAGGGGGTCGACGCGGCGATGTCGACCTACAAGGCGGACTCAGAACTGTCGCGCTTCAATAAGCATGACAGTACAGAGCCCTTCCCCGTCACGCAGGGCGTCCTCAAGGTCTTTCTGCTCGCTCAACAGGTGAGCGAGGCGAGCGACGGTGCCTTCGACATCACCGTCGGCCCACTGGTAAATTCCTGGGGATTCGGTCCCGAGGGTGAACCTGAGACGATGCCCGATGAGCGCCGCCTAGACGAGCTTCGGCGGCATGTCGGCTTCACGAACATTGCGATCGATTCTGCTTCGTCGAGCCTTGTGAAGCGCGATCCGCTAGTGGTGGCCGACCTCTCCGCCATCGCGAAGGGCTACGCCGTGGATGGATTGGCCGATCTACTGGTGGCACGGGATTTCACGGATTTCTTGGTGGAGGTGGGTGGCGAACTGCGATCCTCCGGCGAGAAACCGGACCGGATGCCCTGGGTGGTTGGGGTCGAGGCGCCCCTTCCAGGCGCACGGATCCTTTATGCGACCATGGAGCTACGTGGCGAGGCCGTGGCCACCTCGGGTGACTACCGAAACTTCTGGGACGCTGACGGCGATCGCTATTCACACATCATCGACCCTCGTACGGGGCGCCCGCTCCCCTACGTGGGGGCGGCCGTGACGGTAATCCACGAGCGAGCGGCCCTGGCTGACGCTTGGGCCACGGCAATGACGGTGCTGGGACCGGTGGAGGGTGCTGCCCTCGCCGAACGGCTGGATCTAGGAGTCATCTTCGTGCAGCAGAGTGAGTCGGGCATCACAGAGACCCGGACGAGGGCTCTGCGTGATCGGCGGCTGGAGTCGGTACGATAGTAGACGGAAGAGGGGGATGCCGGTCCCGACTTAGCCTGGATGTTCCCGACGCGGGGTAATAGTTTTTCTAGGACTGAAGTAAACACCCTGAGGGGCCACGATGCCCATCCACACGTACCACCAGCGCGGATCTGCTCTCCTAGCTGTCTTCACGCTCTCGGCGGCCTTGGGCGTCACGGCGTGCGGTCCCCTGACCTCATCTGCTGATCTTCCCGAAGACATCCGCCCGCTCGTCGAAGGAGCTGAGAGCCGCTGCGGAGGACTCGACAACGCCGACAAGGAAAGCTGCTACGAGGAGTTTATCCTCGACCACCTCGCCGAGTCGGGGGTCTCCGACGCCCTGCGCCTGTTAGAAGCGATAGGCACCGTGGATCCTGAGGTCGAGCGGACCGGCCACATGTACGTGCACGGGATCGGTATCACCGCTTACCAGAACAACCCTAATTGGGAAGAGACGTTCGAGCAGTGCACCGAGCTCTACCAGTCCGGGTGTTACCACGGGGTGATCCAAGCTCGCTTCATGGAGATGGGTGAGGTCACAGGGCAGGACATCAACGAGCTTTGCGCCAGATACGAAGGCGATGGCGGCGACCGTTTCGTGCTCTTCCAGTGTCTGCACGGACTGGGTCACGGCCTGACCATGTTGTACGGACACGACCTTCCCTTGGCCCTAGAGGGCTGTGACTTCTTGGCCTCCGATTGGAATCGTCAATCGTGCTACGGGGGTGGCTTCATGGAAAACATCATGAACGCGACCAACCCTCATCACATGGTGGCCGAGGCGACCGGAGGCGAGACGGCTCCAGCTGAGCAAAACGGCATGGCGGCTCAAGGTGACATGGCGGAGCAAGACGATAGGGCCGAGCACGAACACACGGCGAGCGAATGGCCGGGCATCGATCCCGACGACCCGCTCTTTCCATGCTCCGTACTGGAGGACCGATACATGGTGCAGTGTTACATCATGCAGACGTCCGCCATCCTCTGGCTGAACGAATGGGATATAGGAGAAGCTGCCGCGACTTGCCTGACGGCTCCGCAAAACCTGCATTGGACTTGCATCCAAAGTCTCGGCCGTGACATCGCCGGTCACGTTGTAGGGGATCCAGAAAAGGGAATCCAGGAGTGTGCGAAGGCGAGTGCGGATCTGCGATCATGGTGTCACGTGGGCTTCGTGAAGAACCTGATCGACGTCACCGCCCAGACCGACGTGGCGTTCGCCTTTTGCCCGCTGCTCGAAGAGGAGACTTCCCGAAAGGCGTGCTACCAAGCCATCGGCGAACAGCTCTACGTTCTGCACGCCACCGAGGAGGCACGGGCCGAGGAGTGCGAGGTCATCAGTGGTGACGACCGGTCGGCATGCCTATTCGGCGCGCGCCTGTTCACTCTGGAGCCCGTCGGGAGCTGATCCTCCGCCCAGCGCGAGACCCACGATCAGGACCGTGACGGCCCCGATCACGTTGTGCCACAGGAACGAAACGTCCGGGGCTCCGAACGCGACTGATGCGACCACGCTCATCCCGGCAATCAGGCCGAAGAAGGAGCCGTTGCTGCCGCCACGAGGCATCATCGCCAAGAGGAAGACTCCCAGGATCGAGCCGTAGAAGAACGAACCGAATCGGTTAACGACCTCAATGAGTGATCCGAGGGTCGCCGCGTAGATGGCGACAAAGCACGCGAAGATCCCCCAAAACACCGTGGCGATCTTCGAGATCTTGAGATAGTGCTCGTCGTCCCCGTCGTCCTTGACCCACCGTCGATAAAAGTCCAAGACACTCGTGGTCGTGAGCGACGTGAGTTCCGCGGCGATGCTCGACATAGCAGCAGCCAGGACGCCGGCAATGAAGAGTCCCGTCAGTCCGATCGGAAGCTCTGAAAGCACGAAGCGAGGAATGATGTAGTTCGTGTCGCGTGATGCCTCGCCCGTCACCTCTTCGGCCATCGTAAGAGCCTGACCTCGGATCACCTGTATGTCGGCCTCACGCGCGAGAAACTCCTCCATGGCCGCGGCAGCATCACCACCGTTGTCTCCGGCGTCCGCCGCCGCCCGCGCCGCGTCCTCGCGAAGCGAGAACGTCGCAGCATAGTCCCGCTGTAACGCACCGTACTCGGCGCCACGCTCTGCCATCACAGCCGACTCATGGGTCGGATTGAAGAGCAACGGAGCAGGAGTGAATTGGTAGTACACAAACACGAGCACACCAACGATCAGAACGAGTCCCTGGAGGGGGATCTTCCAATAGGCGCTCATGAGCAGCGAAGACCGCGCCGCGTCCACCGACTCCGCTGCGAGGTAGCGCTGGACTTGGCTCTGGTCCGTTCCGAAGTATGAAAGCATGAGGAACGTGCCCCCGATAACTCCGGACCAGAACGTGTAGGTCTCGGTCAGGTCAAAGCTGAAGTCGAAGGCCTTGAGCCGGCCTGTCGACCCCGCAATCCGGAAAGCGTCATCCGGGCTGACCGGCATCTGCACGAGCAGCACAACTGCGATCGCCGCCAGCGCCACCCCGATCAGCACCATCTGTTTCACATCTGCCCAAGCGACCGCCTGCACGCCACCGACCATCGTATAGAGGATGGTCGGAACGCCGATCAGGGCCACGCTCCACACGAGTGGAATTCCGAAGATGGCACTCAGCACCACCCCGGGGGCCGCCATAATCGCCCCCACCGACATGCCGCGGGACAGCAGGAACAGGAAGGCGGTCAGCGAGCGGGTCCGGGCGTCGAACCGACGTTCGAGGTACTCGTAGGCCGTGTACACCCCCGAGCCATGTAGGAACGGCACCAGCGTGACGCCTAGGATGACCATGGCGAGGGGTAGCCCGAAGTAGAGCTGCACGAACCGGATGCCGTCCGTGGCCCCCTGCCCCGGCGTGCCGATCATCGTCACCGCCGAGAGCTGCGTCGCCATCACGGAGAGCCCCACCACCCACCATGGCAAGCTCTTACTGGCGAGGAAATACCCCTCCATTGTGTCGGTATCCTTGGACTTCCGGATACCGTCGATGATCACATACGCCAGGTAGACGACGACGATCAGCCAGTTGATCCAATGCATGCGGTCTGCGCCTTAGAGCGTGTAGCGGAGTTGGATAAGCGCGAGCGCAGCGAGAGCAATGACCTGCACGATGATCACTCGGATCAACGTGGTCTTAAACGTCGAGCCGGAGGATCCGGGCGTGGCGTCTGGGTCGGTCATCGCTGTCTTTCTGATGAGAGTCGAAGCCAGAAGCTTCAAGCGAGCAGCGCGGCGGCGCAAGCCGGAGGGGTCCAGAGGCCGTCGGCTAAGCTAGGGGGACCTCGATCGGCTGCCGTCATGGTAGCGGCTTAGACCCAACCCCTCCTTCGGAACATCCGAAGAGTGTCGGCGAAACGCTCCAGCCCATCCGGCGTGGCGGAGAGAGAGAGACGGTTGTAGTTGAGCATCGGCGGGAACGGCCGGCCCACGAGGATCCCGTTCTCCTCCATTCGGCGGATGTACAGGTCCTGATCACCTCGTATCTCATGGAACAGGAACGCGGTGTGGCTCTTGAAGTAGTGGAGCTCGAGTTCGTCCAGACACTCCGTCACCACAACTTTGCATTCGTCCCAGATCGCCAAGCTCCGGTCGTACCAACCCTCGTCTTCGAGCGCCCCGATCGCAGCCTCGACCGCCAGCGTGTTCGGGTTCGAGTGGGTGGCGTAAAGCTTGAGTCGCTCCGCAATATCAGCACCGCAGATGCCGTAGCCAATGCGGAGTCCGGCGATGCCGTAGAGCTTCGAAAACGTTCGTGTGATCAGAACGTTAGACCGTTCGTTCGCCCACTTCTCGGCCGACCAATAGCGGGAGTCGTTCACGAACGGGTAGTACGCTTCGTCGACGATGAAGAACACGTTGTCGGACGCCGAAGCGAACCAGTCGTCCAGTTCAGCGCTCGGCGTGATCGTACCCGTCGGATTGTTCGGATTGCAGATGTACACGACCGTGGGCTCGGTCCATCCCTCGGCGAGCCTCCGCATGCGCTCCACGTCATGGGCGAAGTCATCGGTGAGCGGCACCTGCTCGAGCCGGTAGGTATAGGGCTCGGCGTAGTCCATCGCGTTCTCATACGTCGGGTTCGCCTGCAGAAGGCGAGCGTCGGGCGAGGCATAAGCGCCCATCGCCATGCGGATTACCTCGGTCGAGCCGGCTCCAAGGACCACCTGCTCGTCGCTCACCCCGTGGATCTGGGCAATCTTCGCGATGAGCGTCTCGTCACGAGGGCCCGGATAGTGCGGCACCTCGTCCATAGCGGCCATCATCGCAGCGTGCGCCTTCGGCGGAATACCGAGCGGGTTGGCGTTGTGGTTCAGGCGAAGGATGCCGTCTTGAACGGGCCCCTTCGTAGCGATCCGTACCGATTCGCGGGCAGCGGCATCGGCTGATACGGCCAAAGCCGTATCCGGCAGGGCAGCCAGCCCCACTGAGGCCATCGCTCCGTTCGAAATAAATCCTCGGCGATCCATGCTCACCTCCTAGTCGTTTCCGACAAAGTCCTGGCGATTAAATTACCACGCCCCGTGTGAACAATACGGAGCCGCTTGGTCGAGCCAACTCAGCCCAAAGGGTAGACCACTCGGTCCACTTACTCTCCAGTCCCACCCGGACTGATCGACGTTCCAGCCACCCGACCCCGCGCCGCCTAGAAAGTCCATCGCGGGAGACCCAATCGGAGCCCCCGGAGGAGCACTAGGAGCAGCCTGCAGGCCGTAAGGCTCACCCGGCCGGTCAAGGAAGCGGCCAATGTCCATGGCGAGCAAACGCTCACTGGCGAGCTGGACGTCGAACGGTGTGTCGATAGAGGCCAACGGAGCGCTCCGCTCGTCGAGGAAGTTGCGCGCTCGCTCCAGATACGCGGTCGTGATGGCTCTGACCTGGGGCATGGTCGCGCCACCGGCCAACGCCATCATCCGATCGATCGCGACGCTGCGAACTGCTCGTCGGATCTCCGCCTCGTAGGGGGAGTCCGCGTCGACGGGTCCGGTCTCCATAAGCAGCGCGAGAATCACTTCCTGCAGGCCCGGCAGCGACGGATCCAGCGCGTGCTGTTCCACCATCCGTGCGGCCCGCGAGGGCTGAAGTAACTCCGAGATGGTGTGGTCGGCCGCTACGACCGCCGGGGAAATGGCGTCGAACATCGAGCCCGTGTAACGAGGGAAGAGCTCCCTGGTACGCCCATACCCTCCGGGCCGCGGAGGCAGCGTAGCGAGCACACTCTGCGGTATAGCCAGCGCCGACGGGGTGATTGTGGCCAAGAGCGACGCGATCGCTGCCCGCTGGTCATCAGCCGACACCGGTTCGACCGAGGTCCGTCCATCCCCGCGGAACGCGTAGATGTAGTGCAGGCCGCCCGCAGACGAGGCGGTCGAGGTCACCTGATAACGATGGTGCATATAAACAGGCACCAGGACCTCCTCCATGGTGGCCATGGGCCTACCGGTCTTGATCACGCGCTCCCCGAAACGGTCTAGCGCATGCCGCCGGATCTCCATCATCGCGTCCAGGTCGGCGCTCGGATTCATCCCGTTCACCCACTGGTCGACACGGGCGTTCGCCGACTGGTCCTGATTACTCAGATAGCGAATGTCCTGCGCCCATGCGTCGTCCAGAATCTGCATCAGAGCCGGTCCAGCCTCGGACTCATCGGCATAGACCGAATACCCGTAGGAGATCGCGACCCGGTCCCACTCCCCGATCTCGGCTTCGTACACGTCCGAGTAGTCGACCTGACCGTTCTCGAGGCTCACCAGCGCTGTCGGATAATCCATGACCGAAATGCGTCCGACTTCACTGTTGTAGTAGTTGTGGCCCAACCCGATGGTGTGGCCCACCTCGTGTGCACTCAGTTGGCGGATACGAGCGAGCGCCCACTCGGCCAATTCCGGCGGGGTCTCGTCGCCATTCTCATAGGGAGCCAACAGGCCTTCGGCGATCATGTAATCCTGGCGGATGCGGAGCGAGCCCAAGGTCACCCGTCCCTTGAGGATTTCACCTGTGCGTGGATCCGTCACGGACCCACCCGAGCTCCAACCGCGGGTCGAGCGATGGACCCAGTTGATCACGTTGTAACGGATGTCGTGAGAGCTGACGTCTGCAGGACGCATCTCCATGCGAAAGCCGTTGCTGAACCCGGCTTCTTCGAACGCCTGGTTCCACCAGGCACCCCCATCGAGAAGCGCCGAGCGGATCGGCTCCGGCGTGCCCGGGTCGAGGTAATAGACGATGGGCTCGACGGCTTCACTCATCGCCGCCCCCGGGTTCCGCTTCTCCAAGCGGTGACGTCGCACGAATCGCTTCGTCATGGGCTCGCCCAACGGCGTCGAATAGTCATCGAACGTCATGCTTCCGAATCCGGACCGCGGATCGTACACGCGGGGCGTGTAGGTCCCCAGTTCGGGCAGCTTGATGAACGAGTGGTGGACACGCAGAGTGGGCGCAGCTGCGCTCGCCGCCACGTCCCCGACCCCCTGGAAGCCATCGGCGTCACCGCCGCCCCCGAACCCACCGCCGCCACCCGTCACACCAGGCTGAAGGGCAAACGTCAACGAGACCTCGATCTCTGTGTTCTCCGGGAAACCCATCGTCATCGGCAAGTAGACCACGCTGCGGGCCGTATCCACCCGATATGTGCCCGGCCGCATGCGGCGCGCATAGTTCCCGATGTCCTGCATCAGGAAGTCGGTCGCGTCCACTAGGACCCGCTCACCCGTCTCGGCGGCCACCGTGAATCCGGCCAGCGTGGCAGGTGCGAAGGCGTCTACAACGGCCTCGACCTCATCGGGGTTAGTCGACGACGCTCGGAACCGGTAGTTGGGTTGGACCATCATGACTCTCGGACCCACCCGGTGAAAGCGGACAGCCCGGGAGCCTCCCCCCGATCCGCGATCGAGGCCGAGGTCATTGGACCCCAACCCGGCACCAAGTCCCGCCTGATGCATAAGGTCCGTATCCCACAATGAGATCTCCAGCCAGATCTTGCCGGTGGATGCCTCCCAGTAAATCGGGACGAAGCCGTCGATCCTCTCCATATCCTCCGTCTTGTCCTCGATGGAGGGTGGTGGCCCGCCGGCAGCGTCATCGCCACCCGGCCTCGCCTGGGCGGATACGGCAGACGGAACCGTGAGGAAGAAGACGAATGCGCAGATACTAAGGAGCAAAGTTGCTGCCCGGTGCATGGAGACCTCCTGAACGCTTTGTGCTCGAACGTGCCGCCTCCGGCACGTTGGGACGGGGATGGTACTCGGTAAGGAGGGGTGGTGCCATCCCGGTTCATCTCGCGGTGCGGAGCGTGACGACCCCTGACCGCGCATATTATGTTCCCGAGACATTCCACTGTGGTCCCGGGACCCACGATCGTGGTTTCGAGACGCCGAAGTGGCACTCACGCGCAGTACCTGTGGAGGACGATGATGATGATGAAGCTCGCAACCGGATTGATGGGCCTGGCCCTACTCCTTCCCGCATCCGCGGTGGCCCAACCGGACGCAGACCGAGCAGCGGTTGCGCGTGCCGCCCTGAACTACCTCGAGGGCTTCTACGAGGGATCGACCGACAAGATTCGCAGCGGCGTGCACTCCGATGTGGTCAAGTACGGGTTCGCGATGGAGGACGGATCGTACAGCGGTAGCCCCATGTCCTTTGACGAGATGCTGGCCTATGCGACGAGCGTGAAGGAACGTGGCCGTCAGCCTGAGCCCGGCACCGTCAAGCGCGTCGAACTGCTCGACGTCCTAGACCAGACTGCTGCAGTGAAGGTCTACGCGTGGTGGGGCAGCGATTATCTGCTGATGGCCAAGTACGAGGGCGAATGGAAGATCGTCAACGTACTCTGGCAGACGCCGCCCACCGACTAGTTGTCCTCTTGAGCGGCACCACCGCTGACGTCGTCGTAATCGGCGCCGGCATTACCGGCGCGTCCTCGGCCTGGCATCTGGCATCGCGGGGCCTGAGCGTGGTCGTGCTCGAGAAGGACCCCGCGCCCGCGATGGGCTCCACCGGAAAGAGCGTGGCGGGCGTCCGGGTGCAGTTCACGACCGAGGCCAATATCCGCCTGTCGATGTACTCCCTACCCGTATACCGCGAGTTCGAGGAGCGGCACGGTCACGATGTCGGGTATCGGGACATCGGATACCTCCTGCTGGTCCCCCACGCCAAGTGGGAACGGCACCTCGAGTCCGTCGAGTTACAACGAAGCCTCGGTGCCCCGGTCGAGGTCCTCGATCCTGTCGAAGCACAGCGGTACCTGAGCTTCGAAACCGAGGATCTGGCCGGAGCCACCTACGGGCCATGGGACGGCGTGATCGACCCGCACATGGCCACCCATGCCTGGGTTTCCATGGCCAGGGAGCTGGGCGTGGACTTCCGGTTCGACTCGCCCGTGTCTGAGATCGAGCGTAGCGGCAGGGGCTGGGCCGTTCGCAGCGGTTCGGATTCCTACCACTGTGGGCACATCGTGAACGCCGCCGGAGCCTGGTCCGGGCTGATCGGCGAACTCGCCAACCTCGACGTCCCGGTGGGGCCCAAGCGGATCCAGATATTCCTGAGCGCACCTATCGATGATCCGCGCACCTACCCCCTCACCATCGATCTAACCACCGGCGTGTATCTGCGGAGCGAAGGCAATCGAGTTCTCTTCGGCCGAGACGACCTCGATCAAGATTTCGGATTCACTGAGGGAATGGACTGGAACTGGCTGGAGCACGTCCTCCTTACCGGGGTGGAGCGGTATCCGTGGTGGGAAGACCTGGGCGTAGACCGAAAAGGGAGCTGGTGGGGGTACTACGCGGTCTCCCCGGACAACAGCCCGATCATCTGCCCCAACCCGGGCGCAGAAGGCTGGATCGACGCGTGCGGCTTCTCGGGCCACGGCATCATGCACGCCCCCGTGGCAGGCCTAGCCGTCTCGGAGTTCATCGTTGACGGCGAGTCGCACACGCTGGACATGGCTCCGTTCCGACACGGGCGCTTCGGAGAGGAAGGTGTGACAGTGGAGACGAACATCTTCTAGCAACACCACTACGAACGGTCGTGTAGGCGCTGTAGCGAGCCCGTGAGCCCCTCCGGAAGAAAAGGGACCGCTCCGAGGCTCGCCGACAGACTCGCCAGGAAATTTCGCCTCTCCATATCTACTCCTGCCGCATCGCCCGAAGGATCATGCGGCCCTCCAAGTCGTCGAATAACTCAGGGACTTCGGCGGCCAACAGGCGCGTGATCTCGGACATGTCTCCAGCGGTCCAACCCACAGCCCACAATGCCTCGCCCTGATCCATCGCCCTGAGGGCGGGCACAGCAAGCAGATCCAATCGCGAGAAGCCGGGCTCCGTACTAATCGCCCTGAGATCACCCCATCGGGCGACGTCAGAGCTGGCCTCGACAACCATCTGGAACGACTCCCTAGCCGCGCCGTCATGCCCGAGGTGAGCCTCGGTCTTGGCCAGGAGCAGCCGGACCAGTCTCTCCTCCGGCTCATAAGGCTTTCCCTGCCCCAACAGCTCGGGCCACTCAAGGGCCGTGAGAAGGTGCGTTCTGGCCTCGTCGTAGTCCTCGGCATCCATCGCATCGAACGCCACCAGCGTGTGCGCCTGAACGTGCAGGCCGTGACTACCTCGGGCGTTTTCGGAAGGGAGCACATGAGTGGCCGCCAGGATCTCGGTAGCCTCTTGGGCGCGGCCCACATTGATCAGGGCTTGGGCCATGAACAGATCCAGGTTGAACTCATCCGGAAACCGCTCGCGGGCCACGTCGAGGGCTGCCAAAGCCTCGCTCCACCGACCGTCCTGCTCTAGCCGACGGATCAACTGAATCTGCAGGGGCCAACTCTCGGGGTCAGTCGCGACTGCCCGCCGAAAGTCCTCCGTCGGATCCACGCCATGCACCTGGTCCAGCAAGTGGCCGCGGGCCACATAAAACGGCCCGAAATTGGGCTCGTTTCCGATGGCGCGGAGGCGCGACCCGGCCTCCACTCCTCGATCCACAGCCCAAAGGTTGAGGGCGACGAGGTAGTTCCACTGCCAGGCATCACTGTTCTGTACGGCCCACTCCAGCATGGAGAGCGTCTCACGCCGGAACGGGAACTGGAAGTCAGGATCTTCAACGGAATCGAGGGAAGCAGGATCTCCGCGAAGAAACGCCAGCCATCCACGATGCAGAAGGCCGCGGTTTCCGGCGTCCAGGGTTGTTGTTCTCAGGACGTCGCTGCCGGCCGTTCCCTGTGGAGCATCCTCGCCGGCCCGCGCTAAATCGACTTCAAGAAGCGTGAGGGCATCGCCCCCCAGTCCAACATTCAGGTAACCGATCGCCATCTCCAACAACGTCTGCTCGGGATATTCACCACCGAGCGCTCCGGCCAGGATATGGGCCCTAGCCCGGGCCGACGCGTTGCTTCGCGAAGCCAGGTAGTTCTCAGCCCATACGAAATGGTGAAGCGGGTCGAGCGCCGAGAGTTCGCTCCGAGCCTCTTCAGCGAGCGCCGCATCCTCGGTTTGCCGACCGACGATGGCCAGCGCGCGCCAGGCAGGCACACTGTAGCGGTCGTAGTCCACCGCGAGCCGTGCGTAGCGAGCAGCTTCAGCGAACTCGCGCTCACCGATCATGATCTCGGCCAGCTGAGCGTAGGCGGCCGAGCGATACGCTACGGAGCGCGCTGCCCACCCGAAGGCCTCGCGAGCGTCGGCCGTTCGTTCCGTCGCTCGGTACAACGTCCCGGCCATGAAGTTGGCGTCGGCGTCGTACGCATCCAGTTGCAGCACGCGATTCACGTGCTCGAGTCCGGGGACGTTGAGCCCTGCCCGGTAGTCTAGGTCCGCCAGACCCAGATGAGCCTCACGGTTCCAGGGCTCGTGGTCGAGCGCGGAGCTGAAGAGCGCTCGAGCTTGTGCGTGACGGCGACCCTTCAGGAGTTCCTTGGCCTCGAAGACCATGCGGTCTGCTTCGGGGGTGTCGACGACGGCCCGAGGGTCCGTGAGAAACCGGCGGCTCAGCAAGCGCTCAGACGGATCCGAGTCGTAGTTCAATCCGAGCCCTCGGAGCTGCACGCGGAAGGGGTTCCCGGCCGCGACTTCAACTGTCGTCTGATACGGATCCAGCACCGCGAGGGAGACGGGAACCGCTGCAACCGGTTCGTCCCCAGACCATACCTTGAGCGTGTCATCGACAGCGCCAAAGGCGTTCACCTTGATGGTCAGCTGATCACCTTCACGTGAGATGTGCATCGCCCCGTCGCGTGATGCGTCGGTGAGTCCTCCCGTCTCCTCCAACGGGAACCACATCTCGGTCCAACGGCTGGCCGACATCGGATCAAACGCCGCCTGAGTGATGGGATTCTTCTCATCGCCCGGCTGATACTGGACCAACAACCGCCCCGCCTGGAGTTCTATGTATTGGCCATCGGTATCGGTAAGAAGCTCCTCCCACACGCCGCCCGCGCGGGAGAGCGCCCACAACCAGAGTTTCTGGCCGGGCATGTCCTCGTACCGGGCCCAATGTCCGAAGCCATAGTCCTCGTTGTGGAAGTAGCCGCCGAAGAAGTCGTTCAGCTCCCCCACGACGTGATAAGACTTGTTGCCGTCGAACCGGTTGTTGTCGTAAAGGGGGAGGTATCGATCCTGATCATCGAACGGCCAAGACCTCTCGGCTCCCGGGTGGGTGAGGTAGGCGTCCCCCGGAATGAACATCTCTAGGTCGTCCTGAGCGAAAGCCGCCGCCGTCATCCAGTTGTAATAGGGCTGCTGCAGGGGTGTCGGGTTATACCATAGGACGTTCGTCTCGAAGTAGGCTTTGTCCGCCGGAAGCCGGATCTCGACCCGCCAGTGCGTCCGAGAAGGCAGGTCCATGCCACCGACCCAGCAGCTCACGCTACCGTCGGGATTCTCGCGGATCACGTAGTCCACCGGGGTGGCGGTCGCGGGGGTGTGGCCGATGACCCCGAAGTTGAACTCGATGCCACCCGAGGTCCACGGTCCGCGCAGGGCGATGTTCCTGAACTTCATGACCTCGTTGCGATAGATGAACTCGTGACCGGTCTCCTTGACCACGGCGCCCCAGACCTTACCCCCAGCTTCAGGGAGCACGTACACCTCGATGAAGTCGTTCTCCAGCCGAACCACGTTCCATTCTCGGGGCTCAGGGGTGGTCGAGTACCCATCGAACGAGTGGTAGGGATAGAGTCGAGCGTCACGACTCAGAATCGGAACGGGATTGGGCTCAGAGAACGGGTAGGTCGAGAGGGTGATGACCTCTTCGGAGATGCGGGCGGTCCCGACCGAAGTTGGAGGGGACTGAGCCGCCAAGCCGGCCCTGGGCGCCAAGGCCGGGAGCACCAGCGCCAGGAGCATCAACGTCGGGAGCACCGCTGAACCCTACTTTCGCGGACGCACGACACGCGCCTCGCTCGTCTTGGCCTGTTGCCGTTTCCAGGTGTCGGGGTGGAAGAGCAGCAGCACCGTATAGATCTCAAGGCGGCCCACGAGCATGAGAAACGTGATCACGATGAGCCCGGGATTGGTAATCCAGCCATAGTTGTCGGTCGCCCCAACCCCACCCAATCCCGGACCGATGTTCCCTACCGATGCCGCGCTAGCACCGACCGCAGTCAGAATGTCCATTCCGAAAAAGGTCAGCAACATTCCGCCGAACAGCACCAACAGGACGTAGAGACTTACGAATCCGAGAATGTTCAGCAGGACTTCCTCGCGCACGCTGTGCTTCCCGACGCGCACCATCAGGATCGCCCGAGGGTGCAGGTGCTTCCGGATCTCGCTGGCCGTGTGGCGCAGCAGCACCAACACACGTACCGCCTTGATCCCACCACCGGTCGAGCCCGCCATACCACCTACGAACATCAGGGCAACGAGAAGCCCCTGGGCGGCGGGCGTCCACACTTCGAAGTCCGCCGAGACGAACCCCGTCGTGGTCGTGATCGCGACCGCCTGGAACATGCCGTCCCTGAGTGCGTGCTCCATACCGGCCGCGGAGAGCCCATAACTTCCGGCCATCAAATTGCTCACCATGAGGAAAAGGCCCGCGCCTACCACGACCATGGTATAGAAGCGCCATTCCTCATCCCGGAAGTACTCGAGATGTCCGGTCGCTGCCCGGAAGTGAAGAGCGAAGTTCACCCCTGCGATGTACATAAAAATGATCGTGACGTAGTGGATGTACGCCGAGTCGAATCCGGCGATGGAAGCGTTCCTGGTGGAGAACCCCCCGGTGGCCAGCGTCGCGAAGGCGTGGTTCACGGCGTCGAACAACGACATCCCACCAAACAGGTAGAGCAGGATCTGAACGCCGGTGAGTCCCACATACACGCTCCAGAGCAGCTTGGCGGTCTGGGTGATCCGCGGCCTCAGGCGTTCGGGTGTCGGTCCGGGCACCTCGGCCCGGAACAGCTGCATGCCGCCCACACCTACATAGGGGAGGATCGCGATGGCCAGAACGATGATCCCCATACCACCGATCCAGTGCGTTACCGAGCGCCAGAGAAGGATGCCTTCCGGCAGGGATTCGACATCCGAGAAGACGGTGGCGCCGGTGGTGGTGAACCCGGACATGGATTCGAAGATCGCCGGTACCACCCCGTCCAGCGTGCCCGAGAGCAGGAACGGGAGGGCACCGAAAACCGCCAACGACGTCCAGGCGAGAGTGACGATAGCGTACCCCTCACGGGCGGTTAGCTGCTCGCCTTTTTCGAACTTGGTAAAGGCGTAGGTGACTGTTCCGACCAGGAGCGTAATACCGGCTGAAGCAAAGAGCGCCGGGGCCGCGCCGTCCTCGTAGAACAGTGCGCCGGCACCGGTGGCCGCCATAGCGATAGAGATAAAGACGAGAAGTAATGCGATGATGTTGAGGAGGTGCCGAATCGACATCAGGCGAACAGCTTCTCGATGTCGCGTATGCAGGTCGGCAGGGCAAACACGACCGCGATGTCACCGGCGTTGAGCACGGTGTCACCTTGAGGCGCGAACACCTCGTCCCCTCGTACCAGCATGCCGAGAATTCCCCCATGCGGGAAGTGCACGTCCCCGAGCCGCTTGCCCACGATGTGCGACCCCTCCCCCACCTCGAATTCGATGGCTTCGGCGTCGATCCCCTTCAGCGTGGCGACGCTGGTGATGCTCTCCCCACGCACATCTCGAAGAATCGCGTTCACCGTCGACAGCCGGGGCGACACGGATGCGTCAATGTCGAGGCGCGGAATCAATTGCAGGTAGGAGAAGTCGTCGATAAGCGAGACGACTTTACGCGCGCCCACGGTCTTGGCGAGTAGGCTGGAGAGCAGGTTGGTCTGGTCGTTGCCAGTGCTCGCGACGAAAGCGTCCATTCCGGCCACGCCTTCCATCTCGAGCAACTCGAGGTCGGTCGCGTCACCGTTGAGGACCAAGGCCTTAGGCAGGGCTTCGGCAAGCTCGACACAGCGCTTTCGGTCGCGCTCGATGATGGTGGCCTCGACCCCGTTCTCCTCGAGCAACTTCGCGATGTGGTAGCCTTCGGGAGTGCCGCCAGCGATCATGACGCGCTTCAGATTGAACGGTTCGTATCCTGCGAGTTGTGGGATGTCTGCCAGCTCACCTTGTGGGGACAGCAGATAGACGTGATCCCCCTCTTCGATCGTATCCTCGCCGCTCGGAAGGATGGTCTCCTTCCCGCGCTGAATCGCAGCAGTTACGTAGTGGTGGTCATCGCCTAGTTCGGTGCCAAGCTGCCTTAGCGACTTGCCCGCGACCCAAGCTCCCTCCTTGACCTTCAATCCGATCAACCGCACGCGGCCGCCGGCGAAGGAGGCGACCTCCGTCGCGACCTCGCTCCGGATCAACTCGAATGTCTCCCGTGCGCATTCACGCTCGGGATTGATCATGAGGTCGATACCGAGCGCGTCGCCCGAGAGCACACTGGTCTTCTGGTAGTATTCGGGACTCGATATGCGGGCCGCGACGTACTCGACGCCGAGCCGGCGGGCGGCGAGGCTGGCGATGAGATTGACCTCGTCTACGCTCGTGACCGCCAACACCATCTTGGCGTCATTGATGCCCGCCTTTTCGAGAACGGACAAGGAAGCGCCGTTCCCGACGACCGTCATGATGTCGAGCCGATTCCCTACGTCTTCGGCTCGGGCGGCGCTCGAGTCGATCAGCACTACATCTTGTATCTCTTCAGAAAGACGTTCGGCGAGATGGAAACCGACCTCGCCGCCGCCTACTACGATCACCAAGCGCATGGGTTCTCCGTGTTCGGAAGCCCGTCTAAGGCGTTGGGAAGCTCTACCAATTGTGGAGGGGCTAGGGGGCACGTGAGCCTCGGGCGCCTTACCAGCTATCCTCCGACCAGCAACTCCGCCTCACGCACAAATCCGACTAGATCAGCCATTCGCTGCGCTTCGAGACGCATCACTTTTCGGCCGAGAGCAGTGAGTTTGTAAAAGCGGCGGCGACGTCGATCGACTATTGCAGAGGCGCCTCCTTTCACTTCCCTCAGAAGACCTCCTTTTACCAGCCGGCTGATCCCTTCATACAAGGTGCCGGGACCGATGCGCACCCTGCCCTCGCTTCGGCTCTCGACCTCCTTCATGATCGCATACCCGTGCTGGGTACCGTCCTTCAATGCGAGCAGGATGTGGAAAATCCGGGGGGTCAGTGGAAGGAACTGGTCCGGCTTCTTCGTACTCGTCGCCATGATGAACTCCTATCCGGATCTGCTTGGGAGCCCCCGTCAACAATCTGTCTCACCGTCGATCTGTGATCGAACTAAATATATCGGTTACCTGTACATGTCGACAGAGGCTTGGGGCTCATCACAAGGCCTACCCGGCTTCACGTTGAAAGCACTGCCGGCCGGCTCCGTGCCTCCACAGATCCCGGTAGGCGACATGTGCCGTGATCGGCATCGCATCCTGCCTCGGCTCCGGGGCTTCGTCTTGGGACAGTGGGCCTGGGTAGACTCGAACTACCGACCTCACGCTTATCAGGCGTGCGCTCTAACCACCTGAGCTACAGGCCCCAGACAGCCCGAAAAACTAAACCAATTGAGCAAGCCCCTCAACCACCCAGATCCCCTGGTAGTGGGCCAGTTTGGGCATCCTTCTTTAACGCGCTGCGGATAGTGGCTCGCTCGTTGCTGGTTCTCCGCTAGTTACCGCCGTCCGAGATCGCCTCCGCTTCCCCGCCCGCGCCCTTCACGTGCTCGTCGAACCAACCGATGAAGCGAGCCCACATGTCGAGCTTGTTCTCAATAGCCCTCGGAGTGTGAGACTCGTACGGGTACACATACAGGACCGCCGGCTTGCCGAGTGTGGTCAGCGCCTGGATGAAGCGCTCCGACTGAATCGGAAACGTGCCGGTGTTGTTGTCGTCTCCTCCGTGGTACATCAGGAGCGGAGTGTTCATCTGGTCGGCCTTGAAGAAGGGCGACATTTCGATGTAGGTCTGGGGAGCCTCCCAGATATGGCGACGCTCGGCCTGGAACCCGCCCGGTGTCAGCGATCTGTTGTAGGCCCCGTCACCGGCGATGCCCGCCTTAAAGTAGGGGCTGTTGGCCAAGATGTTCGCGGTCGCGAACGCTCCGTAGCTGTGCCCGCCGTGTCCGATGCGGTCGATGTCGATGACCCCCAGACCATCCACGGCTCGAATCGCCCCATACATCGCGTCCACTAGGCTCGATATGTAGGTATCGTTGTAGTTCTCACCGATGATCGGAATGTCCGGATAGATCAGGGCGTAACCCTGCGTGAGCCATATATCGGACCAGCGCAGCCAACTCATGTGGGTGAAGGCGTTCCGGTTTCGGGCCCGAACGGTCGCGTTCGCATACTCGCCAGCCTGATCATACTCACGAGGGTAGGTCCAGAAGATGGCCGGCACCTTCTCGCCTTCCTGGTAGTCGACCGGGAGAGATACACGCCCCTGGACCTCCGTTCCGTCCTGTCGCTCGAAGTCGAAATCCAGACGCCGTGCCGCGGTAACTGCGGGAAAGGGGTCCGTGTTCTGTGTGAGGTTGGCCCCCACGTCACCACCGCTCCAGAGGAAGCTGTTCGGAAAGTCGGTCATGGACTCCCGACTCACGATCATGCTGGAGAGGTCCGCATCGAGGGCCACGAGCGGTCTGTCGAACGAATCCTTTGCACCCTCGAACACTCGAGAGATCGAGCCGTCGGCAAGACTCAGCCGGTCGATGAAGGGCTGGGGTCGGAAGTCGGCCTTATGGCCGGAACCCTCTAGGTACGCCGAGCGAGAATCGAAAGACACCAAGACGAACGTAAGACCGTTCCCCGTACGGGACGTCCACAGATCGCCCGGCTGCTCGGTGGGATCATCCGTCTCGTGGAAATCCACCAACATATGCCTTACCGGGGCTCCACCACCCAAGGCCCAATGTGCCAGTCCCGATTCACCGTCTTTCGAGATCTGCGCAAAGGCATGGGCACCATCGAGGGCGTATGTCACCGAGTTGATCGGGTCTTCACTCTCTGCGACGAGCCGCCCCTGATCGATACTGAAGGGAGGGGTAAGCAGCATGATCCGATCAGCCCACGACTCTCCGCCGTTCCCGCCAGTCGACCCATCACTGTCGGACTCGGTCCGGTGCAGGTATGAGATCCCGGCCCCATCCGGCCGCCACGCAAACGCGCGCGGATCAGCCCCGACGTCCGAGTCCCGCGGGCTCCGAGCTTCCTGCAAGGGCCGCTCGTCGAGCGTCGCCATGACCATGCCCTGCCGGTCTATCACGGCGGTGCGACGGGGGAAGCCTCGATAAGCCGTAATGTACGAGAACGGTCGCTCGATCGAAGTGGTGAGCACATGCCGACCGTCGGGGCTCAGCGAGATCGACTCGAACATCGCCGGCTCTCCGATCAGGCTGGGCACCCTGCCCTGCTCCAACTCCGCGATCTGACTCCTCGTGTAGTGCTCGAAGAGCGTCTCATCGTGGTCGTCCCTCAGCAGGTTCGGGTAGGTCGGCGTCGGCGTCGGCTCAGCCCGCGTACGCCGCACGACCGGGCTTATGGGCACCGGATTGCGTGGCGGTTCCGGCCCGCGGTCCTCCGGCACGATCAGGGTGATAACCGTCCCCTCGCGGGTCCACTGAAGCATGTTGGACGGCTGGGTCCCCTGCCCCCGTGCGCTCGTACCGATCGTAGCGAGAACCCGAGCATCGCTGAGACTCTCGGCACGTCCTGTTTCCGGGTCGGCGGTCCACACCTCGGTACCGCCCGTCAAATGAGCCAGGAACGCCATCCGAGATCCATCAGGCGACCAGGTCAAATCGCTGGCGAAACTACCCTCTGGAAGTTCAACGTCGACGAACCGCCTCCGTTCCAGCGAATAGAATCGCAGGCCATCGATCCCGTATGTGTCCAGATGCCAAAGCCGGTCGGTTTGGGGCCGGAGCTCGAGCTCTCCCAGTCGATACGTCTTTCTCGACATGAGCTCGAGCGTTGAGAGTTCTGTCACGTGCGGAACGACGAAGTGCTCGCCGTCCGGACTCATGTAGCTCAGCGTCGCGTAGTTCTTGTCGGTCTCGAACAACTCTTGCACGGAGGCGGGAGGTAGCACGTACCTATCGGCGTCAGGATTCGTCGTGGGGGCGTCTTGGGCCACCAAAACAGACGACGTGAGCGGGGCGCCGCCCAGAACCGCGCCGACCAGTACTGCGCATACCAACGCATGCCGCCGATTTCCTTTGAAGCTGAGCACCTGTACCTCCCGGGATGAACCCTTGATGACGAACGTCACCTTAGGGCCGCCCTCCAAATGGCGCCACGCCCCTAGGGAAAACCCCTACACGCCACTCGCGACATCCCCACAGGTCGCATCCCACAATTCCCGACTCGACGTCTCGTGAACCCGGTCTACCAAGAAGGCAACGGAATCCGGATCTGTCGTCCGCTCGATACCATGACCGAGATTGAATATGTGACCCGGGGTCGGCCCTGCCTCGGCGAGCACCCTGTCAATCTGTCGACCGAGTTCGTCACGTGATGCGAAGAGCGCCGACGGATCCAAGTTCCCCTGTACGGCAACGTCTGGACCCAACACCTCGCGGGCCTTTGACAACGGGATCCGCCAATCGACCCCGATCACGTCGGCTCCCGACCCCCGCGCGGTCTCCAGGAGCGTGGCACCCTGATTCGGGAAGTAGATAAGCGGCACATCAGCGGACCCCAGGGCGTCCATCACCCGCTTCACAGAAGGGAACGCAAACGTCTCGTATGCTTCGGGACTCAGCAAGCCCGCCCAGGAATCGAAGAGCATGAGCGCCTTCGCCCCTGATGCTGCTTGAGCGGCAAGATAGGCGATCATCGTGTCCGCGAGCTTGTCGAGTAGCAGCCGCGAAGCCTCGGGCTCTGCGAAGAGAAACCCCTTCGCTTCTGCGAACGTCTTGGTCCCCCGACCCTGCACCAAGTAACAAAACAGCGTGAACGGCGCCCCGGCGAACCCGATGAGAGGCGCGGACTCGGGCAGTTCGTCGCTCAGGATCCCTACGGTCTCCAGAACGAAAGGGACGCTCTCCTCTGGATCGGGCACAACCAGTGCTTCAACCTGTTGGAGACTCCGGATCGGGTCTTTGACGACCGGACCGGGCGCAAATTCGATCGATACGCCCATCCCTTCTACCGGCGTCATGATGTCGCTGAAGAGGATAGCCGCGTCCATGCCGAAGCGGCGGATGGGCTGGATGGTGACCTCGGCGGCCAGATCGGGCGTCTTGGTCAGAGTCAGAAAATCGACCTCGGCTCTGATCTTTCGGTATTCGGGCAGATAGCGCCCAGCCTGACGCATGATCCAGACCGGTGTGTGTGACACCGGCTCTCTGCGGCAAGCCGCAAGAAAAGGAGACGCCCTCATGTTATGACTCTGCATTCAGAGCCTGGGCGACATCCTTGGCGAAGTAGGTGAGGATCAGATCGGCCCCTGATCGCTTGAGTCCCAGCAGGCTCTCCATGACGACTCGTTCCTCATCCACCCATCCCTTTTCCGCCGCAGCTTTGATGAGGGCATACTCGCCGGACACCTGATAGGCCGCCGTCGGCATTCCAAACGCTTCCTTCACTCGGAACACGACGTCCATGTATGGGCCCGCCGGTTTGACCATGACGATGTCGGCGCCTTCCTCAAGATCCGACTCCACCTCCCGCAGCGCTTCATCGGCGTTGGCCGGGTCCATCTGGTACCCCCGGCGATCTCCGTGCGCGGGAGCCGAGTGGGCAGCGTCCCTAAACGGGCCGTAGTACGCTGAGGCGTACTTGGCCGCATAAGCCACAATGACCACATCAGGCAGCTCGGCCACGTCGAGCGCGGTACGGATGGCTCCGATGCGCCCATCCATCATGTCGCTGGGAGCGACTGCATCCGCGCCGGCCCTAGCGTAGGTCACTGCTGCACGAGCCAGGAGCGGGAGGGAGGCGTCGTTGTTCACCCCTCCGGCCGGGTCCAACACACCGCAATGACCGTGGTCGGTGTACTCACACAAACAGACGTCCGCCCACACCAGTAACTCGGGGACAACTGATTTGATCGCCCGAATGGCCTGTGGCACGAGCCCATCAGGGTCATATCCGGCCGAACCCTCGGCATCCTTTTCCGCGTCATCGGGAACCCCGAAGAGTACGACCGCAGGAATGCCGAGGCCGTAGACCTCCTTCGCTTCCTCCACGATGAGATCGACAGACAGCTGAGAAACCCCCGGCATACTCGGTACCGAGTTATTCACGCCCTCTCCCCCAACTACAAAGAGGGGGTAGACGAGATCGTTCGTGGTGAGAGAGGTCTCCCGGACGGCCCGTCGCCAAGTCTCATTCTGGCGGAGCCGACGCAGGCGTCGCCTCGGAAAGCTCATAACCATCGCCCTTTATCGTGATCCCAACACGACCGGTATCTCGGCCGCGAAGAGCATTGTGCGGTCATGGTCGATCGTCGCCCACCTTCGGAGAGTGTCGACGTCAGGATCAACGAGCCCCTCGAAAGATACCTCACCATTGGTCACGACGCGGATAGGCTGCGTAAGATCGAACTCCGCAGGCGAGATCAGTAGCGTGAACTTCGGGGTGTGGTAGGCGCGGACCTTCACCGAATTCCGACCTGTCCCTTCACCTCGTCCAGCAACGTGCGAGAGTCGTAGCCGACACCGTCCTTGAAGACCGTCACCGTGTTACGAATGATCGACGGATCCCCCGAGAAGTCGCCGCGCAGCAGAACCATATCGGCAACCTTACCGACCTCGATACTTCCGAGGTCGTCGTCCACTCCCAAGATCTTCGCACCGTTCAGACTGGCTATCTGAATCGCCTGAGAGAACGTGAATTCGGCCTCGACCAGAAGCTCGACCCCGCGTTGATCGCCGTATCCGGCCAACGCTCCGCCTCGGCCGGTGGGATCGACGCCGTTAGCCAGGATCCCGCCCATCTCCGTGAATCGAACCTCATATGCCATGGCATTCTTGAAGAGATCGACGCTCAGCGCATTCGGATCGTTGTCGATCCGGTCGCGGTCCGCGAGGTACAAGTCACGAATTTCAGGTGTCATCGCCTCGAGGGCTCGTGGGTCCCTCACGTCGCGGTTCGGGTAGGACATCTCGTAAACCGGCAGAGTCGACGTCATCGCCACGCCGGCGTCGACCATCTTCCTGAATGTCGCCTCGACCTCGGGGCCCCTTACGTCGACGTTCAAGGCCACCAAGCGATTATTCGGCGGGCACTTGTCGGGCTCTTTGTTTGGATTGTAGTCCGAGGCCGTATGCAGTCCGTGCTCAATGTTGTCGAAACCCATGTCCACCGCTTCGGCAAAGCTGATCGAGCAGATGTGCCCGGTCACCTTCATCCCGCGCTGGTGGGCCTCATCGACGACCGCGGCCATCTCGGCCCGACGGATATTGGTGTAAGCCTTGATCCAAGTGGCCCCCTCTTCGGCCCAATAGGCTACGAATCGGCGAGCCTGCTCAGGCGAGTTGAGAAGCGTCATCCCTGTATTGCCTTCGCCCCCCGTGATATACGGCGCGGTGATGTGAATCCGCGGTCCCGGGATGCGCCCGTTGTCGATTTCGGCCTTCAGGTTGAGCTCGGCGTACGGCTGCCGGCTTCCCGTCGTGCGTACCGTCGTCACACCGGCACCGAGATACAGACGAGGCCCTGTATATGACGCCTGAGCGCCTCGTCCCTGGCCCGCGTAGTACATATGGTCGTGCAGCCCAAAGAGCCCGGGGATGAGCGTATGGCCCGAGTACGTCAGAACGTCCGCGTCCTGCGGAATGTCGACACTCGTCCCGATCTGAGTGATGACTCCCTCTTCGACGACGACCGACATGCCACGCTGAGGCGCACCACCAAGGCCGTCTACCAGCGTAACGTTCCGGAGGACGAACGCGGGCGCTGAAACCGTTACGTATCGGTTCCGCATCTGGCTCGAGAGATCCGTCGCGAGCTGAGCTCCCAGCGCCACCGGAAGAGTCAGGGCGAGGCCGACGAGGAGAAAAAGCATGCGTCTCATGATACCGCTCCTTCGCTACGTCCCCAGTGGGCCGGGGTCGTCAATTGATCCTAAGGGACTCTCATGATATCGGGGTTGCCGGACTCCGCAACGTCAGTTGATCCCGACCCGACCCTTCACCTCGTCCAACAAAGCGCGTGAGTCGTACCCCACTCCGTCCTTGAAGACGATGACCGTGTTTCGGATGATCGACGGATCGTTGGTAAGCTCGCCCCGCAAAAGCACCATGTCGGCGATCTTCCCGACTTCGATACTGCCCAGATCGTCATCGACCTCCAAAATCTTCGCACCGTTTAGAGCAGCGATCTGGATGGCCTGGGGAAAGCTGAATTCCGCCTCCATGAGGAGCTCGACTCCCCGCTGATCTCCGTATCCTGGCAGCGCCCCCCCGTTGCCGGTGGGATCCACTCCGTTGGCGAGCAGGCCACCCATCTCAACGAAGCGCAACTCATAAGCCATGGAGTTTCCGAACATCCGCTGGCTGATCCCAGGGGTAGGATTGGTGTCGATGAGCTCCTTAGAAGCGAGGTAGGCCTCGCGAACTTCGGGGGCCATGGCCTCTAGCGAGCGGGCGTCCTTGGTCGGGCGGTTGGGGACAAAGAGCTCGTAGACCGCAAGCGTCGAGGTCATGCCCACACCGGCGTCGATCATCTTCCGGAACGTAGCCTCCACCTCGGGGCCCCGAATGTCGAGGTTCTCGATGATCGCCCCGTTGCGGGGAGGGCACTCGTCGGGCTGTTTGTCGGGATTGTAGTCCGTGTTGGCGAGCAGCCCGTGCTCGACATTGTCGAAGCCCATCTCCACCGCCTCGGTGAAGGATATGGAACAGATGTGCCCGGTGACCTTCATCCCGCGCTTGTGCGCCTCATCGATGACCGCCGACATCTCGGCGCGCCCGACGGCTGTGTATGCTTTGATCCACGTGGCGCCCTCCTCGCCCCAGTACGAGACGAACCGGCGAGCCTGCTCGGGAGATGTCAGCTGTACGTTGCCCTCCAAGCCCCCGGGGCCATCGATGTAGGGGGCCGTAATGTGAACTCGCGGACCGGGCGTCCGGCCGGCCTCGATGTCCGCCTTCAAGTTGATCTCGGCGTATGGCTGCACACTCCCGGTGGTGCGGATCGTCGTGACACCCGCCCCGAGATAGAGTCGGGGTCCCGTGAACCCCATTTGAGCGAGTCTTCCTCCAGCCGCCGTATAGAACAGATGGTCGTGGAGGCCGACCAGGCCGGGAATGAGCGTATGTCCTGAGTACGTGAGGACGTCCGCATCCTGCGGGATATCGACGTTGGTGCCCACCTGAGTGATGCGACCGTCCTCCACCACAACCGACACGCCGCGTCTGGGCTCTGCCCCAGTTCCGTCCACGAGGGTCACATCCCGAAGCACATAGGCCGGGGCCGCGATTCGTACGTATCGATTCCGAACCTGACTGGATAGCTCGGTAGCTAGTTGGCCCGCCACTAGCGTGGGAGACGCCAGCACGAGGACAGCAAAGAAGACGATCGTTCGACTCATCGTGGAGCTCCTTGGTAGCGCCTTTGCGCGCGGTTGATTGATGGGAGCGACCGACACACTGTCGGCCTCCAAATAACAGGTTCCCGCTAGCCGCCTCGCTCTCCCCTGGGGGAGGAGCGCTCAATCTGGTGGAGACGTACCGGCTCGAGCTGGAACGTCACATGCTCGATGCCGCGGGTTGCCATCCGGTCTCGTATCTCATCCAGAACCTGCTGGTGCCGTGTCGGGTCGTCGAGCACACCGTGGCCGCTCAGCGCCACAAAGCCACTCGTAAGTGTCCACACGTGGAGATCGTGCACGTCGTCCAAATGGGGGACCGCTCTCAGATCCTTGAGGAGCTCCGACATGTCCAGATGACGGGGCACCATCTCGAGAAGAACTTCTGCAGCCTCCTTCACGAGACGCCAAGCGCCCAACAAGATGAGCCCGGCGATGATCACGGAGGCGAGAGGGTCTGCGAGAGTCCACCCGGTGAGCAGAATGATGGCGCCCGCCCCGATGGCTCCCACTGAGCCCAAGAGGTCGCCGAGGACGTGCAGGTAGGCCCCTCTCACGTTCAGGTTCTCGCCGGCGTGCTCCTTCAGCAGGCCAGCGCCCACCAGGTTCACGATCAGACCGACGACCGCCACCCCCATCATCAGAGGAGCGTCCACCTCTTCAGGAGCACCTATCCGCCCCCATGCCTCCCAGGCGATCCACACACTAATCCCCAGAAGGACCGCCCCGTTTACGAGCGCAGCAAGAATCTCCAGGCGCACGTAGCCGAACGTCCGTTCCTGGCTCGGGGGACGCATCGCAAGCCGCATGGCAATCAGTGAGAGCGCCAGGGCCAGTACATCAGTGAGCATGTGGCCGGCGTCTGCCAAGAGGGCGAGGGAGTTCGACAGCACCCCTCCGACCAGCTCGACAACCATGAATGCACCGGTGATGAGAAGCACGATCCACAGCCGTCCGGACTGCGAACGGCGGTCCATCGGACTCGTCTCTACGTCGTGGCTATGGGCACCAAACGCGTGGCGATGAGGGGAGCTATGGACGTGCTGCATCATCTAGCCTGCCTCGGCTGCGACGACCTGCGGCTCTGGCTGAGACGCCTGCGCCGGGTCGATTCCAACGAGAGTTCGTTTCAAGAGAATGGGGCCACTCATGATATTGCCAATTATGACCGCCATCCCAAGGGCCACAACACCTGCTCCCACTGTCGGAAAGTTCTCTTGGATCAACAATACCAGCCCGAGCGTTACTCCGCCTTGTGACAGAAGGCCTCGCCAGGTCTTCTGTACGATGGCTTTCGGCGCCCCCGCGTGGCTGAGTCCCACGCGGGTTCCCCAGACGGTGAGCGCAGCGCGGCCCGCGAAAATAAGCAGAGCGGCGAACCAGAACTGGCGTACCGCCCCGAGATCGAGCCGAGCACCGGCCACGACAAAGAAAAACGCGAAGATGACCACCGCAACCGATTGGATTCCGCGGATCATCCTGTCACCCGCTGGCGACAGGTTTTCGATTACGAAACCGGCAGCCACGCCGGTAAGCAAGAGCTCCACCTGAAGCCTCGCGGAGACGACCACAACGACATATGCGAAAAGGAATGTCGCCACGGGAGGCCTGTGGCGGTCTTTGTCGTCGCCCAGGTAGATCGAGAATACCCATCCCATCAAGGCACCGACCACCAAAGCTCCACCGACTTCGCGACCGAGATGGATCAGTGCATGGCTGTCGAAGTGCTCACCCGGATTCAGGAGGGGTGCTACCAACGCCATCGTCAGCGTGAAGAACACGATGACAACCACATCCTTCACGATCGTCACTCCAAGGATCACGTCGGCCAACGGCCCGCTGGCGTGCGTCTCCTCGATGACGGCCACCGTAAGATCGGGGGACGAGTTGGCGCACCAGATTCCGAGGAGCAGTCCTACTGCGATCACACCCGAGAACGGCAACTCCGCCAAAAAGGGCACCATCGGACTCATGAGCACCACCAAGAGCGCAATGCCGACCCAGACGATGCTTGTCACCGCGAGTGTCGCGTAGAGAATATTGCGGGCCTGAGGTCGGAGCTGGTCCAACTTCAGCTCACCCCCGGCCATCAACGCGATCAGGGCGAGAGCGAAGCGGTCGATGAGGGCCAACTCCTCGACCGCACCTAGGGACATGAGCCCCAAGATGGAAGGCCCGGCCAGAATTCCGACAATCAGGTAGCCCGTCAGTCGGGGAAGCCCTGAAGAAGCGGCCAGGCTCCCCGCGACGTTGGCAATCAGCAACACGAACCCGATGAGAACGGCCAACTCCGCGCCGGGAAACGCCGGCTCCGTCGCCGCAAAAGCCACGTAGGTGATCCCGAAGAGCAGGAGCAGCGTCAGAGTTAGGCCGATGACTCTCAAGAAGAACCGCTCGCGGTGGAGGTTCCAGGTACGAATGGCGCCAAGGGCTTGCGCGTACACCCCTCTGACCGTCTCATGTCGGTCAACTTACAGCGGAGCCCACGAGAGTGTCACCCCAGCCGTCAGTGCATCGCCACCCGAAGCGCTACGCTCGTCACGAAGCGTGACGCCCCTCGCCCGCCGTATATACGCTGTCGTATCGGCGATCCCGCAGGGCCAGATCCTCTCTTACCGAAAGGTGGCTGCCCTTGCAGGGAGGCCTCGGGCGCCGAGAGCCGTGGGAGCCGCTCTCTCGACCATGCCGGACGAGATGGAGATCCCCTGGTGGCGGGTGGTGAACAGCGCAGGCCGTGTCGCCACCTCCAAGATTCATCACACCGCACAGGTCCAACGGGCCCTCTTGGAGGACGAAGGGGTCACGTTCAGCGACGGCGGCCACATCGACTGGGACCGCTTTGGCTGGACGGCAGACAATGACGTGATCAACCAAATCCTCGAGGCTTGCTGAAGGAGCTCGACACTTGAACCATTTCGCCACCGCCCTCGGCCTGATCCTCGGCCTCGTCGTCGGCCTCATCGCGGCTGCCACCGATATCGGAATCTTGGACCGATTCGCGGAAGGTGTTGCGCCGTTCGGAACTCTATTCATCAACGCAATTCGGATGGTCGTGATCCCCTTGGTGGTCACAACCATTTTCGTCGGCGTCGCTCGGCTGGGGAATCCGAAGACGGTGGGAAAGCTGGGGGGATCGGCCCTCGGGTTTTTCTGGGGCACCACCATTCCCGCGATCATCATCGGCATGGGGTTCATGAAGATCGCCCTGGGCTTCTGGCCAGCTTCGGTCCAGGCCGCCACCACCGGTGACGTACCCCCCGAGGTTCCGGGCCTACTGGACTTTTTCCTCCGACTCATCCCGCCGAATCCATTCGCAGCCGCATCAGACGGTGCCCTACTACCGCTGATCGTATTCTCTCTCCTGGCTGCCGCAGCGGCCGGCGCACTGGCGGTGGATCGGCGCGAGCGCCTGATCACGCTAGCCGAAGACATCAGCGCCATGTTCGTAAAGCTGATCGACTGGATTCTCTGGACTGCGCCGGTCGGAGTCTTCGGTCTCACGGTGCCTGTCATGGCGCGTATGGGACTCGGCCTGCTCGCTGGCCTGGCGGTGTTCATCGCCACGGTCATCGTGGGGCTCTTCGTGTTCATGGCCCTCTTCTACATCCCACTGGTCCGCTTCGTGGGCAAGAAGCCGGTCGGAGAGTTCGTGCGCGGCGTGATTGGTAGCTACACGATCGGCTTTTCGACCACGAGTTCGGTAGCATCACTCCCAGTCATTTTCGAGGACGCTGAGAATCTCGATGTGTCTCCTCCCGTTGCCTCGTTAGTGCTCTCATTGGGGACAGCTATCAACCGGGCAGGCAGCGCGCTGTTTCAGGGCGCAGCCGTGGTCTTCTTGGCCGCTATCTCGGGAGTCACGATTTCCGGAAGCTCCCTGATCGCGGCCGGAATTGTGGGGTTCCTAGTTGCTATGTCGGTCGCTCCGGTTCCATCAGCAAGCATCGTCACGTTGGCCCCCATCCTAGAGGCGGCCGGGGTGCCCCTGACTGGACTTGGCATCCTGCTGGGCATTGATCGGATTCCGGACATGTTCCGGAGCGCGACCAACACCACCGGGCATGTGGCGTGCGCGGTGGTCGTGGAGGGGCTGGTGGGTGGCAAGGTGACAGCGGCAGACGAAGCCGCGGTTGAGCGGCTGTCCGGCTAGGCCAACAACCCCGAATCCAGCAGCTGCAGCCGGCGGGCACTCACTCCTGTTCTCGGCTCCGGGTGATGGCAATCCGGGGGGGACGTGGCTTACACTGTCTTCCGCCCGCTAGTCGATCGCTTCGACACTTCGTGACGCCAGGGAGAGAGCCATGAGCCGAGATTCAATCACGCGCCGTGCTGCACTGAAGACTGGAGCCGGCGCTGCCATGCTGGGCGCGATGGCTCCGACCGCGCTCGCCGGCGAACCACCTGTCGTGGTCGGATCGGCGACACAAGCCCCTGGCTTATACGAAGTCCTGGGTATCAATCCCGTGATCAACGCCGCCGGCACTATCACCAACTGGGGCGGCTCCCTTATGCCTCCCGAAGTCACGGCAGCATGGCAGGAGGCTTCACGGCACTTCGTCGATCTCAGAACTCTACAGGACCGGGTCGGTGAACGGATAGCAGAACGACTCGGAGTCGAAGCGGCCCTGGTCACCTCGGGTGCCGCCGGGGGGATCATGCTCGGCACAGCCGCAGCGGTGACCTACAAGGATCATGACCTGATTCGACAGCTTCCGCTGCCACCGGACCGCGGACTCGAGGTAATCCGCCAGGCTTCGCATGTGGACTGCTACGACAACCAAGTCAAGGCGAGCGGCGTGAGCCTGGTGGATGTCGAAACGCGTGACGACCTAGAGCGGGCCATCAACGACCGCACCGTCATGATGTTGTCCTACAACTTCCTGGATGAAGAAGGACGCATTTCGCGAGAGGAGTGGGTCGAGGTGGCCCAAGCTCACGGCATTCCCACCCTGATCGACGCGGCCGCGGACACACCGCCCAGAGAACGTCTGTGGGACTACGTCAACATGGGCTACGACATGGTCATATTCAGTGGCGGAAAGGCGATGAGAGGACCGCAGGACACCGGCCTGCTCTTAGGCCGTCGCGACCTTATCGAAACCGCCAAGCTCAACACTTCGCCTCGCTGTTGGAACATCGGTCGCGGCATGAAAGTGAGCAAAGAAGACATGGTCGCCATGTGGGCTACTGTGGAACGCTTCATGAGTCTGGACATGGACGCACAGGACCGGGAATGGCGGGGACGGATCGACTCGATCTCGGATGCCTTGCGACACATCCCGACCACCACTTTCGAAACGGTGATGCCGCTCATCGCCAACGAAGTGCCTCACCTCCTCATCCGATGGGACGAAGAGCAGTTGGGAGTCACCCCAGGCCAGATGAAGGCCGCCCTCGCCGAGGGAGACCCGTCCATCGTCACCGCCCGAATCCATGGCACCGGAGAAGGTGGCTTCGTTATCTCGGTGTTCATGCTAGAGCCGGGTGAAGACGCCATCGTCGCGAACCGACTCCTCCAGATCCTCGAGGGGGTCTCCGCATGAAGAACCGAATCTCCTTCACAAATCTGGCCATGGTAGGCTCGTTCGCTCTGGGCTTCCTTGGCTGTGCTGCCCCCGCTCCCGACTCAGACGCTGTGGCCGAGAACGACGGTGGTACCGCGGTTTCTGACGATCTTCGTAAGAAGGTCCTCCTTATCGGACTGGACGGGGTGCGTCCCGACATCCTTGCATCGGTGGCGACCCCCCACATCGACGGGCTCATCGAGCAGGGCGCGTTCAGTGCGAACGCGCGGACCGGCTTCCCAACCGTGAGCGGGCCCGGATGGTCCAGCATGCTCATCGGGGTTTGGCCGGAGAAACACGGAGTTACCAACAACGATTTTGAGAACAAAAACTACGACGAGTATCCCGATTTTCTAACTCGCATCGAATCCCTCAGGCCTGAATTGAACACCTTCGCCGTCGCCGACTGGCTCCCCATCGTCACAGATGACCACAACGGCCCCATCATCGGCGACGCTCCGGATGTGAAGCACAACCTGAACGGATACGACTTGGGCTGGGCCGAGGCCGACGACCGCTCCGTCGAGTTGGCGGTGGAGCACCTCGGGTCGGCCGACCCTGACGCCATGTTTGTGTATCTAGGGAACCCAGACGAGACCAGCCACCACTTCAACTCGATCGGCGAAGAGTATCAAGCGGCCATCGGCTTGTCCGACGAACATGTGGGACTACTGCTCGATGCTGTTCGGGCGAGGGCGACCTACGCCCAGGAAGATTGGCTTGTCCTCATGAGCACCGACCACGGGCGTAGCCCGAGCGGCGGGCACGGCGACGACACTCCTGAGGAACGGACGATTTTCTACTTGGCCAGTGGGCCATCTACCATCGTGGGGACACTAGAGGGCGCACCATCGATCGTGGACGTTCCCGTCACGGCACTCGCCCACCTCGGAATCGAGGTTGATCCGGCGTGGGACTTGGACGGTGAGGTGGTCGGACTAGCACGTTGAGCCCGCTAGATATGGACACTAAACGCCTCCTCGTTTCCAACCCTCCACACGACAACATCGACCCGATGGCCGCCGCTGCCTTCTTCGGCCTCACGGCCGCAGAAGTGCGAATGAAGGCCAACTATTCCGTTCCCGAGATCTGGTTCACTCAGGACGAACAGGAAATCTTCGACGAGACCGCATCGGGCCTGGCGGAAGCTGGACTGAGGACCGTCACGGTGGACGGACAAGATATCGCCGACCTAGGTGGGCCCGAACCGGTGGCTTCTGTCGCCTTCGATGAGGCAGGCCTCAAGGTCGACCTCGGCGATTCAGAGCTCATCGTCAACTACAGCGATTCGGTGATCGGCGTGTTTGGCCGCCCAGAGCCGACTGAGGAGCCGGGACGCTCAAGCCTGGGTCGCATGCGACGGCGCACCCCTGTCCCTTGGGGGAACCCCGGTCGCACCCGGCTTCACACCGTTCCTGGACCTCTACGTCATGTCGGATTAAGGGGTGCTCAGACTCCCCATTGTCGAAGGCGCCACCAAAGTGACGGGGCTACCCCAAGATGTTGCAGGGCCGTCCGGGCTGTTCAAGGTCGTGACCGAGTGTGAGGCCCGCTTCCATGGACTTCAGTGCGATCGCAGACTGGTCGGAATAAGGATCCGCCTTTTGCAGGTCGCCGCCCCCGCCGGCTCCTCCCGCCGAGCGGGCTTCTCGTTCGCCACGACGGCGCTCGCCGACCTACTCGCTTCTGTGTCGCCCGAGTTGGGAGACATCTCACAGGTCGACCTGTCCTCCCGGCTGGCCTATTTGACCACACGGACTCCGCACGGCCTAGTCCGCCGGGCTACCTCAGGCTGATCGTCTTGGGCGCCTTTAGGTAGCGATCGAACCAACCGAGCTCATTCAAGGCTCGGTGAACCTGGTTCCAATGACCGCGAATTCCGTGGGATTGGTCGTTGTAGAGAAGGAATTTTGCCGGAACCCCATTCTTCTTCAGGGCGAAATACATCTGTTCGCCCTCCTCGAAGGGCACCCGGTGATCAACCTCTCCGTGTACGAACAGCGTCGCAGCCTTAGCCTGGTCAGCGTATATGAGCGGTGACTGACGCAGCAGTCGCTCCCTCCCCTCATCCGTCCAGGGCGTGCCGAAGAACTCGGTTTCCTTGGTCCGCGCCATATCAGCGGTACCGTAGTCGCTCATCCAGTTCGAGATTCCCGCGCCGACGGCAGCGGCTGCGAATCGGTCGGGATACTGCGTAATGAGCCAGTTGCTCATGAATCCACCGTACGAATGGCCAATGGTGGCAACGCGATCGGAATCCGTGGGATAGTTGGCCAGCACGTAGTCCAACCCAGCCATCACGTCCTCTCCGTCCTTGTCCCCCCAGGCACCCCAGGTGGCCCACAGAAAGTCTTCGCCGTAGCCGGTCGAGCTCCGGAAGTTGGTCTGAAGCACGACGTACCCATTCGCCGTAAAGAGTTGGTGCTTGAAGTTGAACCCGTAACCCGAGGCCGAGTGAGGCCCGCCATGGCTGTGTACGATGACCGGGTAGGGTCCATCGGCCGGGTCATACCCGTATGGCATCATGACCCACCCTTCGATCTCCGTTCCGTCCCTGCTGGGAAAGCTGATGCGCTCTGCGGAGCTGAAGGCGATCTCCTCGGTAAGGCGTTCGTGCACGTGGGTGAGCTGACGCTCTTCGCTGCCATCCGCATTGGCGACGAACAGTTCCGCAGGCGCATCGAAATGCCCAACCAAGTAGGCGATCTTCGACAAGCCGTCGTCCATGGTGAGTCCGCCGAGACGCCGCTCTCCATGTGTCACCTGCTCGACACCACTCCCATCCACCGCCGCCCGAAACAAGTGGTTTTCTCCGCCGATGCCTGCGGAGAAGTAGAGGTGCTGTCCGTCCCGGCTCCAGCGCGGCGATCCCGGCCGAAGGTCCCAATCGGCCGTAACGTTCACGGATGTGCCGCTCGTCGGATCGAGCACCACGAGGTCGGTGGGCCCTCCATGTCCGATCCGGTCAGCGATCACCCAATCGGTGGCATACCGCCTGACGTAAGCAATCCTATCGCCGTCGGGGGCGTACTTCGGCTGGCCGAGGGAGTAGCGCATGTCCCGGGTCAGCCGAGTCACGTGCCCTTCGACAGTCACAGTCCACAAGTCGCCCCGTCCATAGGTCCACTCGTCCCGGTACGCCTGGTCCGCGGCGAAGACCAGGGCCGCGCCGTCGGGGCGCCAAGTGAGGCCATTGGGTCGAAGCCCCAAGTCCGTCAGAGCTCGGACCGGAGCGCCCGGTCCATCGGCTATCGCGACCTCCAACGGGGGGGTGGCGGCCGGATTCGTGGGGTCGACAGTCGGCAACGGCTGTCGGTCCCTTTGGAAGTACATCCAGTCCCACTCCCGACCGTCGAACCTCTCCGCGTGGCGGCGCTCAAAGTCGGAGGCATACACCGGCGCGTCCTCGGGCATAGTCGAAGGCACCAGGGAAGCAACCATGGTTCCGTCCGGACTCGGTACGGCAGTGAGGGCTTCAGGGCGAACAGCGTTTCGCGAACGGGGCCGGGCCTCGGGGGCAACCGCAAACACACTCTCCTCCGAGACGTACCTCAAGAACCCGTCAGGTCCCCAGGAGGGCTCGGACGCGTTCACCCCGGCTGGGCTGATGCGTCTAGGTGAGGGAACCCCGCCTGTCGCGACTATCCACACCTCACTCGGGCTCGAGTTGTCGTCTTCGACCCGTGAGACGATCGCGTACGCAACCCATTCCCCGTCAGGCGATATGGCCGGTGAAGCAATCGTTTGAACGGCATAAAAGTCGTCGATCGCCAGCGGACGGCCATCCTGCTGGCCTTCTACACCGCCGATCCCGAGGAGAGGGGCGAGGAGCAAGCCCACAACAGTCACCCCGACCGGCATCGGCCTCACGCGGTCAGTCCAAGACTGGTTGGTTACAATGGCGCGCATCGTTCCTCCTGGTGATTGATCCGGGACGGACCTGCAAATGGTCGAACGGAGGGCAACGAGTCAAGAAGGCGATCCGCACATCGAGAAACTGGTAGGCCGGCCACTCGATCTCTATGTTGGGCGACTCAGGATGCCGGCGGGCGCTACCGTCGGCTGTATTGATCCGCGTCATCAACGAGGAGGCTTCAATGTTCACCCGAGGCCATGCACTGGTATCCCTATCCGTTCTGCTTCTCCTGCCGACGATCGCGAGTGCACAAGCTCCCGAAGGAACGCTGGCACTCGAGACGTATCTCGATTGGGAGTGGGTGAGCGGTCCGCAGATTTCGCCCGACGGCAGTCAGATCCTTTATACCCGGGGTTGGGTGGACAAGATGGAGGATCGGCGACGCTCGTCGGTCTGGATCATGAACGCCGACGGTGCTCGAAACCGATTCCTGGTAGACGGTTCGGCGCCGAAATGGTCACCGGATGGCTCGCGTATCGCCTTCACTGACCAAGATGATGCGGGTGATGCTCAGCTATTCGTCCGTTGGATGGACGCGGAAGGAGCCATCACTCAGATCACCCGAGTAGAACGAGCACCCGGAAACCCGCGTTGGTCCCCAGACGGCAATCAGGTCGCCTTCTCGATGACCGTCGAATCCGCCCCCAGTGAGTGGAGCGTGGACCTACCGTCGCGCCCCGACGGGGCAGAGTGGACGGCAGGACCCAAGGTCGTCGAGCGCCTCACGTACCGGCGGGACCGGAGAGGATATATCGACGATGGCTATTCGCACGTGTTCGTGGTCCCGGCGGAGGGTGGTACACCACGCCAGTTGACGGACGGCGACTGGAATCACGGTGTCGCGGAGTGGATGCCGGACGGGCGGAGTCTCGTCTTCAGCGCGCTCAGGGTAGAGAAGGCCGAATACGTCTGGCGTGAATCCGAGATCTACGAGGTGGACGCCGCTACTGGAACCGTTAGCCAACTGACCACGAGGACTGGACCTGACCAGAACCCGGTACCATCACCCGACGGCCGCCTGATCGCTTATCAAGGGTTGGACTTTCACGAGGATACGTATAGAGAGAACGAGCTCTACGTCATGAACGCCGACGGCTCAGGCTCTCGTCGGCTAGGCGGGGAACTCGGTCGTGGTCTCGGCAACGTGACTTGGGCCTCAGACGGGAGTGGGGTCTACTTCAACACGAGCATGGTCGGGAACGCCAACCTGTGGTTCGCTCCCTTGAACGGTGAACCCCGTGCCGTAACTACAGGAAACCACATGCTGTCGGTCTCGTCCATCGACGCGCGCGGGACGGCGGTAGGCACGTTGACCACCCATCAGGAGCCCGTAGACATCGTGAGCTTCGATCTGGACAACCCGGCGGCGAAGCACCGCCTTACCAAGGTGAACCAGGACGTACTTAGCGGAGTCGCGTTAGGAGATGTAGAAGAGATCTGGTACAAGTCGGTCGGTGATTTCGATATCCAAGCGTGGATCGTCAAGCCGCCGAACTTCGACCCGAACCGGAAGTATCCGCTGATGCTAGCCATTCACGGCGGACCGCACGGCATGTACAACGTGGGCTTCAACTTCGCCTGGCAGAACCACGCCGCGAACGGCTACGTCGTCCTGTATACCAACCCGCGCGGGAGCTCCGGCTACGGAAGCGAATTCGGGAACGCGATCAAGAACGCCTACCCGGGGCAGGACTTCGACGACCTCATGACCGGGGTGGATCAGGTCATCGCGAAAGGCTACGTCGACGAAGACAACATGTTCGTCTACGGATGCTCGGGCGGTGGCGTACTCACGTCATGGGTCGTGGGGCACACCGACCGCTTCGCCGCAGCCTCGGCGAACTGTCCTGTCACCAACTGGCTGTCCTTCGTGGGCACCACTGACGGAGCCGGCTGGTACCGTAACTTTGCGGAGTACCCGTGGGATGATCCCTCAGAGCACCTCCGGCGCTCACCGCTCATGTACGTCGGCAATGTCACCACGCCGACAATGCTCATGACCGGCGAAGGCGACCTCCGGACTCCGATGCCGCAGACAGAGGAATTCTATCAAGCACTGCGGGTCTTGGACGTGCCCGCGCTCATGGTGCGCTACAAGAACGAGTGGCACGGGACTAGTTCAACGCCGTCGAACTTCCTCAGAACGCAACTCTACCTGAGAAAGTGGTTCCAGAAGTGGGAGCAGCCTCGACCGGTGACGCAGTAGGCTAGAACGCCTTCAGATATGTGAGCTTCACGACACCGGTACGCTGGAGCCACCGGGTCTCGCGGGGATCCCAGTCAAGGAGATCGCCCGTCTGGTAGCCTGTATTCAGCACCACGAACAGGTCGCTGCCCGGCGTGTGGATCCAGTCGACGCGGATGTTGGCCTGAAGCTTTCTCGATACGTCGTCCCACTGAACGAGCACGTTGGCGAACAGCTTGCGTGAAGCGGCGCCCACCGCGTTCAGACCCAACACGGTGGTCGAGAAGTGTCCGTCGGCCACTGGGAGATCGATTTCGTTTCGCTTCCAAGACGGAGTCAACGTCAGGTGAGGTCCCGTCTTCCAGGAACCGGAAAGGCTGTAGTCGGTGCGGGTGCCGTTCCAGAATTCTCCCAAACGGACGCTGGCCTTTCCCTGGAGTGTCCGGCTCGAGTTCGTGGTGATGGAAGCGTCCACGTAGGTGAAGTTGTAGTCGCCCGCCCCGAGTTCTCTGCCCTGGATCGACGCGGGCTCCACAAGTCCCTCGAATTGTCGGCGCACGTTGAACATCACACGCTCGCCGCTCTGAAACGAGAACATGTTGTGGATCAACTCGGTCGAACTCTGCTTCACGCCGTCCTGACCATCGATCTGATTGACGGAAAGAGCTGACACCAACGAGCGCGCCCACGAACTGCTCTCGAAAGCGGGCGTCCAGCCCACATTCCCGGCATATCGGACGGCATCCCGACGCCGAACGAATCCCAGGCCCGGCGCAAAGTTCGCCTCGACGCTCCTGAACTCACCGCCCAACACCCAGGTGCGCTGCGGGCGGATGTCGAGTTTCAAGCTCCCCGCTGACGAAGAGCCCTCATCGGAGTCCCGAACGTGAGCGTACCAGCCGGTGAAGGCGCTTCCTCCCCAGAATCGCACCTGAGCATCCGCACCCATCACACGGTTGTGACCATCCCCGTTCTGAAGGTTCGTGAAGATCCCCCCGACCGTGGTCCGCGGTAGCACGTCGCCACGAACGCGGAATACCGAGTTGTTGGCTCCGAGCATGAGTTCGTCACCCGACCCGGCGTCATCCGTCTGAAGACTCATCATGCCGACCGAGAGACGCCCCATCTGTCCCGTGACCCTCCCGCCTCCGATGATCTCGTTCGAGAGCCCGATCCTGCGACTGAAGAAGACTTCGGTCTCTCGATTGTCACCAAAGGAGAAGAGCCCTCCCCTTTCCAGAAAGAACTCTCGCTTCTCCGGGAAGAAGAGGCTGAACCGGGTGAGGTTCACCTGGACATTGTCGGCCTCGACCTGCGCGAAGTCGGTGTTCCAGGTCAGATCGGCGGTCAGATTCGACGTAATGGCGTACTTGAAGTCGACCCCGATGTCGTCCAGGACGTCCGTATCGGTTGCACCATCAAGCTTCTGGGCGCCGACGATGGCGAACGGCTTGAGCTCCATGTACCGCCCTTGGGGCAGGTCCCGGAGACCCCTCAGCGTGGCGTATTGGGATACCTGTCTGAATCCGCCCCGGAAGCGGGCGGGAATATGAGGCCAGAATACCTCCTCGTTCTTCCTCCGGATGTTGCGTCGGAGGGCGACGCCCATTTCGGGTGCATCCTCGGCCGAAAAGCGAATGGAGGTGAAGGGTATGGCCACCTCGAGCACCCACCCGTCTTCGGTGATGCGCCCTTGGCTCTGATAGACCCCCTCCCAATCCCAGTTCATGGAGCTTTCGTCCGTAATCAACGCGTCACCCTGGGTGCCGAACGCGTTCACTTCGAATAGGTATCCGTTCCGGCGATCATGGTACGTGTCCAACCCGATCCAAACGTGATCGTCTTGGCTCAGTTTTCCCTCTCGAACGAGGATGCTGGTCCGGATCAGCTCAGGCTCAGAGTCATACATCATCATGCCGAAGTAGATGGCCTTCTGATCATACGCGATGCGGACCTCGGTCCGTTCGGACGGAGGCCCTCCGTCTACCGGGACGCGTTGTCTGAACTCGGTGATGGGGGATATCGACGCCCAGAAGGCCTCGTCCATCACTCCGTCGATTCTCGGAGCAGCGGTAATCGGCACCGCGACCGCAGAAAGCGCAGCCCCGGAAGGTGATACTTGGGAGTTCTTCTGGCCCACGAGCCCGAGAGGACTCAGCAGGGCCGCAGCAAGCAATACGACTCCACCCCTACTCCACATCGTCGTTCGCAATCGTCTGTCCCTGTTGAGCCGCTGCACGAAAAGGCCCCCGCCAACGCAGAACCCACGTTGCGAGAGGCGGGGGGCAACTAGACCTCAAGATAATGCCCACCGAGGAGGCACCAAGGGCTCGGGAACCGGAAGTGTGGGGGGGCCGGGGTGCCCATCACCCTTATGGGGGCAGCCCTCTCCGCGACCGACAACGCTCGCTTTTCGCCGTATAGGGCTGGGCGTATCTTGTCTCCATGACTCGCTTCCGTCTCGACTCGTTCGCACCACTCGTCTTCCTTCTCGCCGCCGCGACCTACGGGTGTGAGGCGCCGCTCAGCGATGCCGACCCGATCGATGCTGCCCTTGCTGGCATCGATCCCAACGCGCTGCAAGCTCATGTGACGCTCCTAGCCGACGATCGTTTGGCCGGACGCCGGACCGGCACGCCGGGCTACGCACTGGCCACGGAGTACGTCGGGGCGCAGTTCGCCGAAATCGGTCTACGCCCCGTCGGGGACGGCGAGTCCTATCTCGGACGCGTGGGGCTTCGCCGATCGACCGCACTAGTCGAAGCGTCGACCATGACTCTCCTGGAAAACGGTTCGGTCGAGCCGCTGACCGCGGGCGTGGACTACGTGGCTGGAGCTCGAAGCGATCAAGCCCAAGGCAGCACGGAGGCTCCCGCCGTTTTCGCGGGCTTCGGCGTGAGCGCACCGAGGCTGGGGTACGACGACTACGAGGGAGTGGAGGTCCGAGGGAAGATTGTGGTCGTCTTGAGAGGGTCACCGGCCTCCCTCGCGGGCGACGCGTCTGCGCACTACTCGTCCGGACGGATCAAGAACCAGGCCGCTGCGGGAAAGGGTGCGGTAGGTATCGTGACGGTTCTCCCTCCCACGGATGAGAGGAGAGGGTCTTGGGAGTCGGCGGTCTCCTCGGCGGGACGGGGGCGGACCCAGTGGCTCGGGCCTGACGGTGCTCCACCTCGCGAAGCCGCGTTGGAAACGGCCATGATGAGCCCTGAGGGAGGAGCGAAGCTCTTCACCAACGTCGAAGAGACCTTCGCCGATGTTCTCTCGGCGTCCGACGCGGGTCGCCCAGGCTCCTTCGACCTTGGCATCGATCTGCGCATTACAAGCCGGACAGAGCACAGCAACCTCGACGGCTTCAACGTCATGGGGCTACTGCCGGGCTCCGATCCGAGCCTTGCAGGCGAGTACGTTATCGTGACGGCCCACCTGGATCACGTGGGCGTCGGTCGCGCGCAAGATGGTGACTCGATATACAACGGCGCCGCCGACAACGCCGCCGGGGTAGGGTCTCTTATCGAAGTAGCGCGAGCGCTCTCCGGGCTCCCGATCCCTCCGCGACGGGCCGTGTTGTTCGTGGCCACGACCGCGGAAGAAGAAGGGCTCATCGGTGCCCACTACCTGGCGGCCAACCCGATCACATCCCTTGGAACGCTGATCGCGAACATCAACATGGACGGCAACCTGATGCTCTACCCGATGGCTGACATCATCGCTGTGGGCGGAGAGCACACCAGCCTCGGGGCGGTGGTGGAGGCGGCGGCGAACCGCGTCGGACTCGAGCGCCAGCCGGATCCGATGCCTGAGCAGAACCTCTTCGTCCGGAGCGACCACTACGCGTTCGTCCTCCAGGGCATCCCGTCGGTAGCACTCATGTCGGGCACCACGAGTTCGGACCCGAGCATCGACGGAACCACAGTGCTGAATGACTGGATCGCGACGACACTACACAGGCCCGGCGACGATGCAAACCAGTCGTTCGACTACGAGTCCGGAGCCGACTACGTGCGTACTGCGTTTCTGGTCGCCGAGCACGTGGCGAACGCGGAGGACCCGCCCCGTTGGATCGAAGGAGACTTCTTCGGAGAGAACCTCGGCTCAGCCGAGAGCCTCGGTCGGGACCGATAGAAGCTGATCCGTGGCCGTCTCGGTCGCCCAGATCAGGAGGGCGGGAATCTGTCGGGACGACTTTGACTCTCGGCTGGGGGGCCGTATCATGGCCTATTATTCCTGCTCGACCACGGCGAGCGTAGATCGTCTCGCCTCGGGTCGCTCCAACTCTGAACGAGGATGTGCCTGAGGATGTGCCTGATGACCTAAATCGACCCCTGTGACGTACCCCCGGACAACCACAAAGTGCTCTTTCCCAACGATCAGCTCAGGGTCGTTGAAATGACGCTTCCGGCAGGCGCTAAAGACAACGAACACTCGCACCCCAACGAGACCGTCTACTTCATCAAAGGCGGCAAGGTGCGGATCTACGTGGGCGAGGAGTCGATGGAAGCCGAGATTCCCGACGGGCACGTCATGTACCACGAGGCCTGGACGCACACGGTCGAAAACATCGGGGACAGCAACATTCACGCCATCCTCTTCGAGCCGCACATGTAGTTAGACGGAGGGAATCCCAAATGACCGACCAGCCGAACAGTACCCGGACGACCCGGCGGCGCTTCCTCGGCAAACTGGCGGCCGGAGCTCTGTCGGCCGGCGCAACGCCGTCTATCCTTTCGGCGACTGACCGTCCGGCGGCGCAGATTCTTCGGTCGACCCAGCGCTCGTCCCCGAACGACGACATCCAGATCGCCGTCATCGGTGCCGGAGGAATGGGAATGGCCGACGTCGATACGGCCCTTCGGATACCCGGCGTACGACTGGTGGCGGCTTGTGACTGTTATGACGGGCGACTCGCAACGGCCCGCGAAAAGCACGGGGCGGACATTTTCACGACTCGAGACTATCGCGAGGTGCTGGCCCGAGCAGACATCGACGCGGTCATCGTGGGCACTCCGGACCACTGGCACGCTCGCATCTCGTCCGAGGCGCTGCGAGCCGGCAAGTCGGTCTACTGCGAGAAGCCGATGGTGCACAACATCGAAGAGGGCCACGACCTCATTCAAGCACAGGAAGAGTCGGGCAAGACGTTCCAGGTAGGCAGCCAGGGAATGAGTTCTTTGGGGAATGAAAAGGCCAAGGAGCTCCTCGAAGAGGGGGCGATAGGCGAACTGAACTATGCCGAAGGATTCTGGGCCCGTAACTCCCCGGTAGGAGCGTGGCAGTACGACATCCCCGACGATGCGTCCGACGAGACCGTGGACTGGGAGATGTTCCAGGGCAACGCACCTCGGCGCCCCTTCGACCCTCTCCGTGCCTTCCGGTGGCGCAACTATCGGGACTACGGCACAGGGGTGGCCGGGGACCTCTTCGTCCACCTCTTTTCGAGCCTACACTTCATCGCGTCATCCATGGGGCCACAGCGCGTCATGGCCCAAGGTGGCCTCCGATATTGGAAGGACGGACGCGAGGTCCCGGACGTGTTGCTCGGCATGTTCGACTACCCAGAGACGGAGGCCCACCCACCGTTCAACCTCTCCTTGAGGGTGAACTTCGTGGACGGCACGTCGGGGAGTACCTACCTGAGGCTGGTGGGGAGTGAAGGTGCTATGGACGTGGACTGGGAAGAGGTCGTATTGCGGCGTAACAGGGTCTCCGGCGCGACCGACGTCTTCAACCAAATGAAGAGCGACGAGATGGACTCCCGTGCCACTGAGCGAAAGCAGATGCTACCACCGGCCGAGACCGTCTACGTGGCCGAAGATGGCTACTTGGGGGCGCACTTGGATCACTTCGTGAACTTCTTCAACGGTGTGCGGAATGGTACGCCGGTTGTGGAGGACGCGGTGTTTGGCATGCGGGCCGCAGCCCCGGCGCTGTCGTGCAACGACAGCTACTTCAACGAGCGCGGTGTTCGATGGGATCCGCAGGAGATGCAGCTCCGATGAGGCTTACGCTGATCACCCTACTCGTCATCGCCGGGTGCCAGCCGAGCGGAGAGGCTCCCCAGGTGTCCGACGTATCCATTCTTCCCGCTCCGGAACACAACACGCTGACGGCGGCGGAGCAGACCGCCGGCTGGCAGCTTCTCTTCGACGGTGCGTCTACCGTTGGATGGCGGGGATATAACCGGGATGCATTCCCTCAAGAGGGATGGAGGGTCGCCGATGGACACCTCATCGTGTTCGCGTCTGACGGAAGCGAGGAAGGGCTGGGCGGAGACATCGTCTCGGACGCCGAATTCACAGACTTCGAGCTAACCTTCGAATTCCGGATCACACCAGAGGGAAACAGCGGAGTGTTTTACCGAGTCGTCGAGCACGAAGGCGAAGCTCTGTGGATGGTGGCCCCGGAGTTTCAGGTGTTGGATGACACGGCCTACATCGACATGGGCACGATGGACATGAACAAGCATCTGACCGGCGACAACTACGATCTCCACCCATCCGTGGTGACTGCCACGAACCCGCTCGGCGAGTGGAACCTCGGCCGCCTACTCGTGGACGGATCGCACGTGGAGCACTGGCTCAACGGTCAGATGACGGTGGAATACGAACTCGGTTCTCCCGAGTGGCAGGCGCTCGTCGACCAAAGCAAGTTTGCGCCGCACCCCAACTACGGCGTCGCGGCCCGTGGGCGTATCGGCATTCAAGATCACGGCCGAGAGACTCGGTTCCGTAACATCAAGATCCGGCCGTTCTAGAGCGACCCCACTGGAACTCGTGTCACCCCGTTGGGCTAAACGCTTTGCTGGCTTCCTCAAACCGCAGGATCCATGACTGAACCGTCCACAACACGTCGAGAATTTCTAACCGCATCGGGTACCATGGCAGGCCTCTGGATCGGGTCCGACCCTGAGGCCTTCTTCAGCGCCCTCAGAGCGTCCCGAGCCGCAGCCCGCGGCGAACAGGTCGTCTACGAGGTGCTCTCGCCCGAGCAGGCGGCCGACATAGACGCCATCGGCGCCCAGATCATCCCAAGCGACGACGACCTTCCCGGTGCTCGCGAGGCGCGGGCGGTCGTGTTCATCGACCGAGCGCTGGACGGCTTCATGGCCGGCCAGAAGGACGCTCTGCTGGACGGGTTGGACGAACTCAACGTGACGGTGGCCGAGCGCTGGCCCGGGGCCGGACGCTTCGCCGCGCTCACGGACGCGCAGCAACTCGAATTGCTCACCGAGATCGAGGACGGTGCGTTCTTCGGCACAGTCAGGTACGGAATAATCACTGGCATGTTTGCCCACCCCGACTGGGGCGGAAACCACGAGGGAGCCGGATGGAAGCTCCTGGGCTTCGAGCCGAGATTCGCATGGCAGCCGCCCTTCGGAGCGTACGACGCAGAGGAGATGGGACGATGAACCCCAAGAAGACGAGGGGAGAAGCCCCAGGTGGAGTTCGGTTTCAGGAGAGCGACGAGGTCGACTTCGTCATCGTCGGTTCGGGTGCAGCAGGCGGCGTGATGGCAAAGGAACTCGCGGTAGCGGGCCTCTCGGTCCTAGTGCTCGAGCAGGGGCCGCGAATGGCGCCCCATGAGTTCAAACACGACGAGTTCGACACGTTCTACCAGGGCTGGCTCAGCAACACCGCTGAGTTACAGCCGCAGACGTTCAAGGAGACGCCCGACTCCGATCCCATTCAGGCCAACGCAGCCGGGTACCACCGCCTGGTGGGTGGTGGCAGCGTCATGTTCTCCGCCAACTACTGGCGCTTCAAGCCACTGGACTTCATGGAGAAGAGCATCGTCGGGTCAATCGAAGGCACGGGGCTCGACGACTGGCCGATTACGTACGACGAGCTGGAGCCGTACTACACCAAAGCCGAATGGGACCTCGGGATCTCAGGAGAGCCGGGCCCGTTCGATCCCCCACGCTCTCGCCCCTACCCTGTACCGCCGCTCCCGGTGAAGAGCTCGGGTGTGCTGTTCGATCGGGGCGCACGAGCGTTGGGCCTCAACTCGCAGGTCGCCCCCATGTGCGTCATCTCGGAGCCCTACAAAGGGCGATCGGCGTGTCAGCACTGTGGCTACTGCGCCGGATTCGGATGTGAGCATCAGGCCAAGTCTTCGACGCTCTTCACGACGATCCCCGAGGCGGAGGCCACGGGTCGGTGTGAGATACGCTCCGAGAGCTACGTCAGAAAAGTCGAGATCGATGACCGGGGCAAAGCCACCGGCGTCATCTACTACGACGTGGACCGGGTGGAGCATTTTCAGCGCGCGAAGGCCGTGATCGTTTCCGCCAACGGTGCCGAGACGCCTCGGCTGCTCCTCATGTCCAAGAGCAATCTCTTTCCCGATGGCCTGGCGAACTCGAGCGGCATCGTGGGCAAGTACCTCATGTTCAATGGGAACGCGAGCACCACGGCCGTCTTCGAGAAACCGCTCAACGAGTGGAAGAGCGTGATGGTAACCCGCATGCTCTGGGACTACTACGACTCTGACCCTGCACGCGGGTTCTACGGTGGCGGTGGGATCGACGCCCGCTACTGGGGCGGGTACCCTCTCTTCTTCGGCGGCGGCGGATTCCTGCCACCGGGGTCACCGACGTGGGGCAAGGAGTTCAAGCAGCTGCTCAACCACAACTACTCACGTACCATGAATGCGGACTGTCACAGCACCTCCCTTCCCGTCGCGACCAACCGGATCGAGTTGGACCCGGGACTGAAGGACGACTGGGGGCTCCCAGCTATCCGCACCACGTGGAAGGATCACGAGGACGACATGGCCATGATGGCGTTCCTGGCCAAGAAGGCCAACGAGATCATGGACGCGGGAGGTGCGCTACAAACCTGGCGACCGGACGACTACCAGCAGCGCTCCGGCGTGCACCTGCTCGGGACCTGCCGCATGGGTGACGACGCTAGTGCATCAGTGGTGGACAAGTACCACCGCACGCACGACGTGCGGAACCTGTTCCTCGTGGATGGCAGCAGCATGGTGACCGGCGGCCGTGGGCAACCGACCTGCACCATTCAGGCGCTGGCCTACCGGGCGGCGGACCACATTGGGCGGTTCGCGAAGCAGGGCGACATCTAGAGGTCTCCCCGCACGCAGCGGAGAGGTGCTGGGTATGTTGATGGGCACGATGGCGCGGCCGGTGGGGCTAGGCCTCATCCTCGGCCTGATCTCCGCGCGGGTACTCACGGGGGCTGTCCACAGCTTCATGTTTCAGGTGAACCCGGGTGATCCGATGGTCTATTTGTTGATGGCGCTCGGCTTAGCCGGCGTGGCCGCGTTGGCTACCCTGCTGCCCGCAAGACGCGCGGCACGGATCGATCCGGTCAAGGTACTGAAGGCGGAGTAGTACTCGGGGAGGACGAACCGGCCACTCCTACATATATTGCGTCGGTACTTTTCCTACTGCCCTTCTATCGTGTTTCTGTATATGAAATTCAGTCGAATCCAGGCACTTATGGTGGGAGCGCTGCTGCTGCAGGCTTGCGCCGGCACCGGAGGCACCCAGGCCCAGACCGCCGACGCCCCTTCGAGGATGTCCAACGCTGAACTCGAGGCACTCTACCGAGCCAGGCAAGACAGTGCCCTCATGAAGGTGAGCGAGGCGGATGTCCACTTCATGACCGGCATGATCGGACACCACGCGCAAGCGTTGGTTATGGCCGGGTACGCACCCGAGGCCGAAGCGAGCCGCCAGATCGGGATTCTGACGGCCCGGATCATCAACGCGCAGAAGGACGAGATCGCTCTTATGCAGGGGTGGTTGGCCGACCGCAATCGACCGGTGCCCGAGGTGGACGCCATGGGACACATGGCTCACGCCATGGAAATGCCGGGAATGCTCTATGCCGCCCAACTAGAGGAACTCAGTAGGGCAACGGGTCCAGACTACGACCAGCTATTTCTGGTCTATATGATCCAGCACCACGAGGGCGCCGTGACGATGGTCCATGAGCTGTTTGCGACAGACGGCGCTGCACAAGACGATGTCGCCTTCAAGCTTGCATCCGACATCCAGGTGGATCAGATCACCGAAATCGCCCGCATGCGCAGAATGCTCGAAGCCATGTCGACGCCCTAGCCAAGTCACCGAACCACAGTAAACTCCTTACCGTCACACACTCATCCCGTTTTACTAGGAAGACGAAATGACCTCTTTTGCCTTGGCGCTCCGCGTTTTGTCGCGCGCCTCCACCCGTTTCGGGAAGACGTTCGCCATGGCCGTTGGCCTGGTGACCCTAGCCAGTTGTGCCGGGCAGTACGGAACGCCCGAGTCGACGGCGGCAGCCGCACCCATGCCTACGACGCCGACCACGACCGCGACGTCCACGATGATGTCACCGGCTCCGCTGCAGGTCACTCCGCCGGATCCCGACCCTCGCGTAGGCTTGGCTGCCGGGCTCTTCGACGCGGCCGAGGCGTCCTGGAACATGCGCATCGTCTCGAACACGCCGCCGGTCGAGCAATTCGTGGGTGTCACGAATTCCGACCTGGCTTTTTCGGGTGAGTACGCGATCCAAGGCAACTACAACGGCTTCCAGATCTGGAATATCGAAGACGCGAGTAATCCGGCGTCCACTACCACCCATCTCTGCCCAGCATCGCAGAGCGACGTTTCGGTCTACGGGAACCTGCTTTTCGTTTCCGGTGAAGGACTGGGCGGACGTATCGACTGCGGCACCCAGGGTGTGGCCGAGGCGGTCAGCGGCGAGCGGCTACGCGGCATTCGCATCTTCGACATCAGCGACGTCCGGAGCCCGCGCTACATACACAATGTCCAGACCTGCCGTGGCTCGCACACGCACACCGTTTTGGAGGCGCCGAACGACCCGGACAACGTCTACATCTATGTCTCCGGTTCGTCAGGCGTGCGCCCCGCCGAAGAGTTAGAGGGATGCTCGAACACATTACCGAGTGAAGACCCCAACTCTTCCCTCTTCCGCATCGAGGTCATCAAAGTGCCGCTCGCGAACCCGGAGCAGGCTGCGATCGTAAGCTCGCCGCGGATCTTCAACGAGTTGGTGGCTCCTCCGTCGCACGGCCTGTCTGCAGCTGACATCGCCGAACTCGATGCAGCCCGAGCCGCAGGCGCGTTCATCGGTTCGTTCGGACCCGGTGGAGCCGAGCGGGTGCTTCCCAGTCGCATGACTCAACCGATGCTAGACGAGATAGTCGCAGCACGGGGTGGCTCAGGTGCGGCTACCGCGGCCGACAGTGCGTCGCTTCGCGAGCGCCTCCCTGAAATGATGGCCCGCAACGCCAGGCCTCCACGGCCAGGTGCAGGCCAGAACCTCGGCCCCTCACAGTGTCACGACATCACGGTCTACCCTGGAATGGGGCTAGCCGGTGGCGCATGTGGTGGCTACGGGATACTGCTCGACATCAGTGATCCGACCGACCCCCGGCGCCTCATGGCCGCCGCGGACTCGAACTTCGCCTACTGGCACTCGGCGACGTTCAACAACGACGGCACCAAGGTGATCTTCACCGACGAATGGGGCGGCGGCGGCGGACCCAAGTGCCGTGCCAGCGATCCCGTGGAGTGGGGAGCGGACGCCATCTTCACCATCGAGGGTGACGAACTGGTCTTCCAGTCGTACTACAAGCTCCCGGCCGCGCAGACCTCGTTCGAGAACTGCGTAGCGCACAACGGGTCGCTGGTCCCGGTCCCCGGACGGGACATCATGGCTCAAGCCTGGTACCAGGGCGGCATCTCGGTCTTCGACTGGACCGACCCCAAGCACCCCGTTGAGATCGCGTTCCATGATCGCGGCCCCACGGACGGCGAGCGCATGGGATCCGGCGGTAGCTGGTCGGTCTACTGGTACAACGGAGTGCTCGTCAGCTCCGAGATCGCACGCGGACTGGACATCTTCGAGCTCCTGCCGAGTGAGGTCCTCTCTCAGAACGAGATCGATGCGGCTCTTTCGGTGCGTCTCGAACAACTAAACGCACAGGGTCAGCCGAAGTTCGAATGGCCCTACACGTTCGCTCTGGCTCGGGCCTACGTTGATCAACTCGAGCGCTCGCGCTCCATGACACCCGCCCGAGTCACCTCGGCGCGGGCTACGTTGGACTCGGCGGAACGGGCTTCCGGTGCGGCACGTGGTTCGGCTCTGCGGTCTCTCTCGCGCGCGATCGCTGCTGCGGCAGACCAGTCGGCCGACCCGGTGGAGACCCGAATGCTGGCTGAGGCGGTCAGAGGCCTCTCCGACAGGTGATTGGCTCTCTTAGTATCTTGAGGGGCTTCGGCGTTCTGGTGAATCAGATCGTCGAAGCCCCTCGTATGCACTATGGGCTCGGAGGGTATCGAATCATCCGGGCCAAATCGTTGAAACCCCTGATTCATCAGACCTAGGAAGTTGATATGATTAAGCTTACCTGCCTTCCGGCGGCGCTTCTGATCGCTGCGGGCTGCGCAAGCCAGTCGGCCATGCCGGAGGCGGCCACCACCACGGCCACGGCCACACCGACGATGGCAGCGACGCCATCGCTGCGGGTGAACCCCCCGACTCCCGACCCCCGAGTCGGCCTGGCGGCAGGGCTCTTCGACGCCGAAGAGGTCGTCTGGAACTTGCGAGTGCTATCGAGCACACCTCCCCAGGGACCGTTCGTGGGATCCACGAACTCGGACTTGGCCTTCAAGGACGAGTACGCCATTCAGGGGAACTACAACGGCGTCCAGTTCTGGAACATCGAGGACCCGAGCAACCCGGCGTCCACGTCGACGTTCGTCTGCCCAGCGTCGCAGAGCGATGTGTCGGTCTACGGCGACCTGCTCTTCGTCTCCGGCGAAGGCATGGGCGGACGCATCGACTGCGGCACGCAAGGCGTGGATGAGGCCGTAAGCGCCGACCGCCTCAGAGGAATCCGAATCTTCGACATCACGGACATGCGTAACCCGCAGTTCATTACCAACGTGCAGACCTGCCGCGGTTCACACACGCACACCGTCCTGGAAGCACCCAGCGATCCGGACAACGTCTACGTCTACATTTCGGGTTCCGCACCCGTCCGCCCCGCAGAGGAGCTGGCCGGCTGCTCGAGTGCCCCCCCGAGTGAAGACCCCAACTCGTCTCTGTTCCGGATCGAGGTGATCCGTGTTCCGATCGCCAATCCAGAGCAGGCCGCGATCGTGACGTCACCTCGGATCTTCGAGGAACTGGTCGCCCCGCCAACTCACGGGGAGGCACCTGAGGACGTGGCGGCACTCCAAGAAGCTCGTGACCGCGGTGCATTCATCGCCGAGTTCGGAGGCCAGTCCCAGGTCATTCCCGACGCGTTTGCCGAGCAGATGCTCGCGGACATGATGGCAGCGATGGGCCGATCTGGACCTCCAACGGCGGCCGACAGTACAGCGCTGCGGGAGTACCTACCGGAAATGGTGGCCCAACAAATGGCCGGGGCCCAGCCTGAAGAGGGTGACGGCCCCGCCCCGGGACCCACCCAGTGCCACGACATCACCGTGTACCCGGCGGCCGAATTGGCCGGCGGTGCGTGCGAAGGTTACGGCCTCCTTCTCGACATCAGCAATCCCACTAACCCGGTGCGGCTCGATGCCGTGGCGGACTCAAACTTCGCCTACTGGCACTCAGCCACGTTCAACAACGACGCGACCAAGATCCTCTTCTCGGACGAGTGGGGCGGGGGGGGCGGGCCCAAGTGCCGCGCGACAGATCCTGTGGAGTGGGGTGCGAACGCGATCTTCACCATCGAAGACGGCAAGATGGAGTTCGCGTCGTATTACAAGATGACCGCCGCGCAGACTTCACTCGAGAACTGCGTGGCCCACAACGGTTCGTTGATTCCGATCCCTGGTCGTGACGTGATGGTGCAGGCTTGGTATCAGGGCGGCATCTCCGTGTTCGACTGGACCGATGCCAGCAACCCGGTGGAGATCGCGTATCACGACCGCGGGCCCTCCGACCCGGACGCGATGGGCTCGGCCGGAAGCTGGTCGGTTTACTGGTACAACGGCGTCATGGTGAGTTCCGAGATCGGACGTGGACTCGACATCTTCGAGCTCGCTCCCAGCGAAGCGATCTCACAGAACGAGATCGATGCGGCAAAGTCAGTCCGACTCGACCACTTGAACTCGCAGGGCCAACCGAGGTTCGAATGGCCGTTCACATACGCTCTGGCTGGCGCCTACATCGATCAACTCGAGCGGTCCCGCTCGATGCCGCAGGCACGGGTCACGGAAGTCCGTGCAGCCTTAGCGGCAGCCGAGGGCTCCTCAGGTTCGGCTCGACGCTCGGCACTGAACTCCCTCGCCCGAGGGCTGGATAACGACGCAGCTGGGTCCATGGACAGCGCCAAGGTGAGCATGTTGGCGGACGCTGTGCGAGGTTTGGCGGGCAGCTAACTCTGAAATTTGGCCGACACTCGGCCGTTCGAGAGCAGGTAAGACGGCGGTGGGCGCTATGCGTCCGCCGCCGTTCTGCTTTGGCAGTCGCGGTCCCGTGCCCCGTGGACAACCTTCCAAGTCAGATCTACTCTGCTGATGCTATCGGTCGAAAGTGCCCAACTGAGCCTAAAGGACCACCCTAATGACACGTCTCGTATTCCCCCTCGGTGTGACGATGTCCCTGGTCATGACCCTGATGGTTCAGCCCATCAGCACCAATGCCCAGACGTTCAGCACTGACGACTCGGTCCTCGAACAGCTCTGGGCCGAGGGTATGGAGAACTCCCAGACCCACGCACTGGCGCAGGCCCTTTTCGACTCGATCGGACCTCGTCTAACTGGTAGCCCCGGTATCGAGGCCGGCAACGAATGGCTCGTACAGAAGTACCGGAGTTGGGGAATCGAGGTCGAGAACCAGCAGTACGGCACCTGGCAACGGTGGAACCGGGGACGCACACACGCTGACCTGGTTGAGCCGCGTGTCCGAACACTCGAGGCGATGATGATGGCCTGGAGCCCGGGCACATTAGGCGAAACCGTCCGCGCCGAGGTGGTAAACATGCCGACGGTCGCCAACCAGGCAGAGTTCGATGCTTGGCTACCCAGCGTGCGTGGCAAGTTCGTCACGATCGCATTCCCTCAGCCAACCTGCCGACCAAACGCAGATTGGGAGCAGTGGGCCACCGATTCCTCACGAGACGAGGCAATGGCTGACCGTGGCGCGGCAGAGCAGGCATGGCGCCAGAACATGGCCCGTTCCGGCTTCGAGGTTCAGGGTCGCGGCTCGGAGACCGCGATCGCCCGGGGCCTCGAGGCCGCCGGGGCGGCCGGGGTGATCGCATCGCGCTGGTCAGGCGGCTGGGGCTCACATCAGATGTTTGCCGGTGGTACCGACCAGATCCCGGCGCTCTTGGTCGGCTGTGAGGACTATGGGCTCTTGAACCGGTTAGCCGAGAACGGACAGGGTCCCGTCATCGAACTCATGTCCGATGCGGAATCGTTAGGAGAAGGACCAGTGTTCAACACCATCGCCCACATCCCGGGTGTCGAGCTTCCCAACGAGTACGTCGTGTTCTCCGCCCACTTCGACTCGTGGGACGCGGCGTCGGGCGCCACCGACAATGGAACCGGCACGCTGGTCATGGTCGAGGCGATGCGGATTCTTCGAGAGGCGTATCCGAATCCGCGGCGTACCATCCTGGTGGGCCACTGGGGTGGCGAGGAACAGGGGCTGAACGGCTCGAGGGCTTATGCTGCCGACAACCCGGAGGTCGTCCGTAACCTCCAGGCGCTGTTCAATCAGGACAACGGAACCGGCCGTATCGTGAACGTGTCGAGTCAGGGCTATATCGGCGCGTCCGGATACCTGGCGAGTTGGTTGTCGGGGCTTCCGGTCGAACTCACGGACGAGATTGTCTTCGACTTCCCCGGGACCCCAGGGGGCGGCGGGAGCGACTACGCGTCCTTCGTTTGCTACGGAGCCCCGGCCTTCAGCTTGAGAGCGCTGAACTGGAGCTACAGCCCGTACACGTGGCACACCAACCGAGACACGTTCGACAAGGTCGTCTTCGCGGATCTTAAGAACAACGCGACGCTCTACGCCATGCTGGCGTACATGGCGTCTGAAGAGGAAGCCCGCACACCGCGTGATCGCCGGACCGAGTTCCCGATCAACCCGGCTACGGGACAGGAAGGGGCGTGGCCGGAATGCCAACCGTCGAGACGCGACTGGTCGCAGCGTAGGTAGCACCATGGTTAGCGGCTGAAGGCGGCCGCACCGACAAGCACCCGGAACGGAGGGACAGCCACAGCGGTACTTTGAGGGGAGCGGCGGTCTTCCCTCTCCAGGTCACGGACTATGCGCAACACATCTACGGTGCTCCCGATAGCGGCTCTCGCCCTGCTGATCACCGGATGCGGGGAAACCAGCCAACCCTGGGGTGAGCTCAGAAGCATCATCGTGGGTACTTCGGATGCGCAGTGGGAAGCTGTATCCGATATGGTCGAATCGGCTCTGGAAACCAGAATCGTGACGGTTCGGCAGGAAAAGACGTTCGTGGTCACACACCAGATTCCCGCCGGTGAGGAATGGGGCATGCTGCGGCGTTTCAAGCAACTCTTGCTGATCGGTACCGCACAGGACGCCTGGATGACTGAAGCGTTGGAGCGGGCGGACCAGGAGTCCTTTAATCCCCCGGAGGTCTTCCAAGTACACGACATCTGGGCACGGGATCAGGTGGTCACCGTCATGCTGCTGGCGTCCGGCGGCGGCGCCGAAGTGGAGCCCCTTCTGGACCCGCTCCATGATCTCTTGGACGGCCAATACCGTGATTGGGTGAAGAACCTCATGTTCATGACAGGGGTGAACGAAGCTCTGGCAGACTCCCTCTGGGAATCGGCCCAGTTCAGCCTTCTCCTACCTCAGTTGTATCAGCGCCGGACCGAAGACTCGGTCTACATGTTCCGCAACGACAACCCAGATCCGTCCGAACTGATTCGTCAGATCACGGTGACCTGGCGAACACATTCACCCGAAAGGGTTTCCGAGGACGAACTCCTGGCGTGGCGCCAAGAGGTGGTCGACGAACACTTCGGTTATCCCCAAGTCTTGGACCTCGATCTCGCGGAGAGCCGACGTTTGCAACAGGGCGAGGTCATCATGGATGAGATTCGGGCCGTCTGGGCCAACCCGCCCGAAGACGCCTTTCCGGCGGGCGGGCCCTCGATCACCCGATCGATCCCCTGCCCCCAGCAGGGACGGGACTACTTGGTGGATGCTTGGCTTTACGCCCCCGGCAGAGACAAGTACCAGTACATCCTGCAACTCGAGACCATTTTGGACACTTTCCGTTGTACGACCGGGACCACGATGGCTTCAGCTATCCAGTAACATCGCCACAGAGGGTGCCCCCCAGCCTCTTGCATCCCCACGGTCATTAATACATCATTGTATCCGGATTTATGGATACTACGATCAAGGAACCACGAGTCTTCGACCGAATGAGCGCGCTGGGTGACCTGGCGCGTACCCGTATTCTTGTGCTCCTTGAGCAAGGCGACTTCACCGTCTCGGAACTGGTGCAGGTCTTCCAGTTTCCGCAGTCGACCGTCAGCCGTCATCTCAAGGTGCTCTCAGACGACGGTTGGGTCACTTCAAGATCCAGTGGAACAAGTCGCCACTACCGCGTTGCGGCAGACCTGGACGCATCTGCTAGAGACTTGTGGGGGCTGGTACGACCCGGAGTCGTAGCGGCCGGTTATACCGAAGAGGACATTGAACGGGCGCGGGCGGTTCTCTCTGAGCGGCGAGAACGGTCCAAGGAGTTCTTCGCCTCTGCTGTACACCGATGGGACTCTCTGAGAGACGACCTGTTCGGCGCGGACTCCGAGCTATTACCTCTCTTCGGAATGCTCGACCCTACGTGGACCGTCGCTGATCTCGGCGCCGGAACCGGACACTTCAGTGCTCGAGTCGCGCCCTTCGTGGGGGGGGTGATCGCCGTGGACGGTTCCAACGAGATGCTCGACGCAGCTCGACTGCGCCTCGATGGGGTGGCGAACGTGGAGCTACGACGGGGCGAACTGGAACAGCTTCCGCTATGTGACGGTGAAGCCGATCTGGCCGTGCTGCTCTTGGCCCTCCACTACGTCGTGGACCTCCCGGTCGTGCTCCGCGAGGCTTTTCGGGCGTTGGCCTCGGGCGGCCGGCTCCTGATCGTGGACATGAGACTCCATTCGCGGGAAGCGTATCGAGAAGACATGGGCCACGTATGGTCCGGATTCGACGAGGACACCCTGTGCGGGCTGAGTGACACTGCTGGGTTCTGTGGCTTTACGTACCAACCGATCCCGGCCCGCGCCGAAGCCTCCGGCCCACTTCTCTTCGTCGCTTCGGCGACCAAACATTGACCACACAGACACAGACCGATCGACGGACACATTGATGCCCTACACGAACGAGGACTCGACAATGGACACCGCAGTGATAAACGATGACGCCGGAACAACGACGGGCGAGGCGCGCGCCCTCTTCAAGGTTGCGGACCTCTCGTTGGCCGAGTGGGGCCGCAAGGAGATCAGGCTGGCGGAGCAGGAGATGCCGGGTCTCATCTCGGCACGGGAAGAGTATGGACTGGCACAGCCCCTCGCAGGAATGAAGGTTATGGGGTCACTCCATATGACCGTGCAGACGGCCGTGCTGATCGAGACTCTGATCGATCTCGGGGCTGACGTGCGCTGGGTATCCTGCAACATCTTCTCCACGCAGGATCATGCGGCAGCAGCGGTTGCGGTGGGACGCGACGGCACGGCTGACGACCCGAACGGAATTCCCGTTTTCGCGTGGAAAGGCGAGACCCTTGAAGAGTACTGGTGGTGTACCGATCAGGCCTTGGTCTGGCCCGATGGGAGCGGCCCTGATCTAATCGTGGACGACGGGGGCGACGCCACGCTACTACTCCACAAGGGAGTCGAGTACGAGGACACCGGCCAGGTCCCTGACTTCGACGCGGACAGCGAGCCCGAGGAATGGGGTGTGATCCTCGATCTGCTGCGCACCTCTCTCGCGAGCGAGCCGGGCAAGTGGCACCGCGTCGTGGAGAACATCCTAGGCGTGTCCGAGGAGACCACCACCGGTGTCCATCGACTGTATGAGATGGAGAAGGCGGGTGAACTCCTGTTCCCCGCCATCAACGTCAACGACTCGGTGACCAAGTCGAAGTTCGACAACATCTACGGATGCCGTCACTCGGTGATCGACGGGCTCAATCGAGCGACCGACGTCATGATCTCGGGCAAGATGGCGGTGGTCTGCGGTTATGGAGAGGTCGGCAAGGGCTGCGCGCAGGCTCTCAAGAGTCAGGGGGCGCGAGTGGTCGTCACCGAGATCGACCCCATCTGCGCGCTTCAGGCATCGATGGAGGGCTTCACGGTGCGTCGCATCGAAGAGGTACTCGGCGAAGCCGACATCTTCATCACGACCACCGGCAACAAGGACATCATCACGGCGCAGCATATGGCCGGCATGAAGGACAAGGCCATCGTCGGAAACATCGGCCACTTCGACAACGAGATCGACATGGCCGGTCTAGGCAAAATTCCCGGCATCGAGCGGGAGAACATCAAGCCGCAGTACGACGCTTGGAAATTCCCTGACGGCCACAGCGTGATGATCCTGGCCGAGGGGCGCCTGCTCAACCTGGGGTGCGCCACCGGCCACCCGAGCTTCGTGATGTCGGCGAGCTTTACTAATCAGGTTCTTGCTCAGATCGAGCTGGCCTTGAACACGGACCAGTACGAGAAGAAGGTCTATGTATTGCCCAAGTCGCTGGACGAGAAGGTCGCTCGGCTGCACCTAGAGAAACTCGACGTACGACTCACCGAGCTGACGGACGAGCAGGCCGACTACATCGGTGTGGCCAAAGAAGGCCCGTACAAGCCGGAGATGTACCGCTACTAAGCGGACGTCTAACGAGTAGAGTGTTCGCGGTCCGGCGGAGGCCCCTTCATTGGGCTGCCGCCGGACCGCTGTCGCTTACGCCACCGATACGACCGCGTCCAACACGGTATCGACGTCGGCCAGAGTGTTGTAGATGTGTGGACAGAGGCGGATACCACCGCTCATTCCGGCACCCGCGATAGCGTGCTCTTCGTACAGCGCCGTCAGTGCCGGGCGCGGATCAAAGTCAGGCGGAACGAAAACGACCACACCGGCACTCAGTGCCGGGTCGAGTGGCGTGAGGAACGTGGTCCCCGGAAGCCGTTCCGCGATGGAAGTCTTCAACACGGCCGCCAACTCTCTGACCCGTGCCTCGACCCTCGCGGTGCCCACGGTCTCGTGGAATTCGACGGTCGTCCCCACTGCAGCCACCGCGGCATCGTCGCGCTGGCCGAGATTCTCGAACTTGCGAGCCCCGCCCTCGACAGCACCGGCCCACCCAATCCCTACGTGCGTGGGCCAGAGATCAGCATGTAGCTCCGACCGGACGTACAGAACGCCCGCCTCTTTCGGCCCCATGAACCACTTGTGGGCGCTTCCCGTGTAGAAGTCGCAGCCTAGGTCGTGGAGATCGACTTCCAGGCACCCGAAGCTTTGTGCTCCGTCCACCAACGCCAGGGCACCACCGGCATGAGCCGCCGCCACGAGTTCCTTAGCGGGCAGCATGACGCCGGAGATGTTCGAGGCGTGACTGAATGAGACGACCCGAGTGCGGGGTGTCATCGCCGCGAGGAACGGATCCAGGAGCTCTTGCTTGGAGGTGGGCTGGCTGGGTGTACTCACTCGCTTGACCGTGTAACCATATCTCTCAGCACGGACATCCCAAGCCGTACTGTTGGTCGGGTGGTTCTGGTCCCACAGCAACACCTCGTCGCCGGGACCGAGATCCAGTCCGTTCACAACCGTCGCGTTGGCGGAGCTGGTATTACGGACGATGGCGATCTCGTCATTTGATGCGCCGAGGAAACGCGCTAACGCCGTCCGCGACCTCTCTCTCAGTTCGCCGAACTTCCGGCGATTGTTGGACGACGCATCCTGATCGATGTCCCGGGTGAGCTCAAACACCCTCTGCTGAACCGAGATGGGTGAGGGGCACAGGTTGGCCGCGTGCATGAAGATGAGTCCTTCACGGAGCGGGAACGCTCCCTTGACCAAACGCCAGAAGTCCTCGTCGGCAGCCTGGGTCGAGGGTAGTGCGGCGGCCGCGATCTGCAGCAGATCCATCCGGCGCAGGTCCTGCGGCCCGAGAAAGCCGACACCGGACGAGCCTTCCAGGGCACCGATGTCCTCCGCACGCAACAATGCCGGGACCGAAGCCGAGGCGGCCGCGCCCCCGGCAAGTCGGCCGATGAAACTCCTGCGACTCTGACTCATCATTCCCCTCCGGTACAGGCAGCTAAGCTGGCTCGGACAAGGTAGATACGTCACCCACCGGAGGACAATTCGCGTTCTACATATCCGCCGAAGCAGTAGCGAAAATGTTTATTCTTGGGCAGAACGCGAAAGGGTTAGTACACTGTAAATTAGCACTGATACCGATAACGCCACTGATGTGGTCGAATCGACAACCTTCGACGGGCAGTATGACGGAAGAAAGCCGCCCCCCCCAGGTCGCCGGAGCAAATAACCGGTTCAGACTACGGTGATGCTCTGTCCGACGTTCTAAGCGACCAGAGCCAGCGTCTGGAAAAACGCCAGAAGTCCTCGCCACACCCGACTCGTCGCAGCCTCAATCCGACGATCGCTCCGGGCTTGACGCTGGTTTCGTTCTGGTTATGGGTATTTCCGCCCAACGCTCTTCAGCCGACTCCTCCTCCTGAAGTGTCCGTGGCAGTACAGGAAGCCGGACTTCGGATGGAGATGTCCGCTCAGCTCGCTCGCATTCAGCGGTTCGTCAGGGACAACGGCCGACTGCTCGACTCGCTCCAAGAGACCGAGGAGGAGCTGCTTACCGGGGTCGAGTATGTTCCCCTAGCCGACTCGACGTTCAGGCTGAGAGGTATCATCCGCGGCGGCGTCATCGACTACGTCTCCTCACAGCCGGTTGAAGAGCTCCGCCAGGACGCGGTCAATGTCGTGACGCTGCAGAGGGGCACCCCATGAGCGATCGCAAGGGATCCGCCCTGATCGAGCTCATGATCGTGGTGCTGATCGTCAGCATTTTGGCCGCTATCGCCCAGCCTAGGTTGAGCGACGTGCTCGTGAAGGCTCGAGCCGCAGACGCCTACGCCGACATGCAGGTTGTCCGGGTCGCGGCCCTCGAGTTTCAGGCCAACCAGAACGGGTGGCCGCCCGACGCCGCCCGGGGTGTCGTGCCGACGGGTTTGGACGTCTATCTGCCCGAAATTTTCTCACTCGTGAAGTCCGACTATCAGCTCGACTTCGACAACTGGGGTAGATCACCGTTCGAGATCGGTGTCACGCTGATAACGACCGACGCCTCGCTCGGGCTGAACCTCCTCGACATCTTACCTGCACCCAAGTGGGACTCCGGCAACAAGTATAGTTGGGTCATCGAGTAATCTAGGAGCGAATTTGGCATCGAAAGGCGGCCTTCTCTGAAGTATTTGGGAGGGCCGCCTTCGCATTCAGTGGCGGAGCGGCGGGGTAAGAAATCGCATGGGTAAGCCAATACCGAGAGCGTGTTTTTGTCGCCTCAACCTCGGGGTCGTACAATGGAAAAAACGTCGATGGATTTTGTCATCCGAGCGTGTAGCGGGCTGCCCCTCAACCTGACCGATCGAACCCCACACCGTGAGCTTCGTACACCTCCACACCCACTCCGAGTACTCCCTGCTCGACGGAGCCAATCGTCTAACCGACCTGGTTCACAAGGCCAAGGAATTCGAAATGCCCGGGCTCGCGCTCACCGACCACGGGTGCATGTTCGGCGCTTGGGAGTTCCACAAGCTGGCCCTCAAGGAAGGTATCCGACCGATCATCGGGATGGAGGCCTACGTCGCCTCCGGTGATCGACGCGACCGCTCAAGGGCCGGCCCGGGGGAGCGCGCCTATTACCACCTGGTGCTGCTGGCCCGTGACATGGCGGGCTACCGCAACCTGGTCAAACTGTCCTCCCTCGGCTACACAGAGGGCTTCTATCATCGCCCGCGGATAGACCGGGAAGCGCTGACGGCCCACGCGGGCGGGCTCATCGTGAATTCCGCCTGTATGGCCGGTGAGGTGGCCCGCCACCTCGAGGTCGACAATTGGGAGGGGGCGAAGGAAACGGCAGACTGGTACGCGACCCTGTTCCCCGATCGCTACTACCTGGAGGTCCAGGCGCACGACTCCCAGGGCCAAGCCGAACTCAATACCAAGATCTTCAAGCTAGCCGATGAGACCGGGCTTCCCGTTGTTGCCACCAACGACGCGCATTTCCTACAAGCGGATGACCACGAGGCCCATGACGTGCTGTTGTGCATCGGCCTTGGGAAGGACCGAAGTGACCCGAGCCGCATGCGGTACGACGGCGGGCTCTACTTCAAGAGCGCTCCGGAGATGGCCGAGCGTTTCCCCGATCGGCCCGACGTCATCGAGAACACACTTAAGATCGCCGACCAGGTAAACCTCGGGTTCGAGAAGAGCTACCACCTGCCAGCGTTCCCTCTACCAGACACCCACACCGACGAAAACGAATACCTCGTATACCTCACCACTGAAGGCGCGAAGAAGCGGTACGGCGATCCCCTTCCCGCGGCGGTCCAGAAGCGGCTCGACTACGAGCTCGGTGTCATTACCGAGACCGGGTACGCCGGCTACTTCCTCATCACCTGGGACTTCATCGACTGGGCCAGACGGCACGGCATCCCCGTGGGTCCAGGACGTGGCTCGGCCGCCGGCTCGATCGTTGCGTACTCGTTGTGGATCACCAATCTCGACCCGCTCGAGTTCGGTCTCCTCTTCGAGCGCTTCCTGAATCCAGAGCGGATCTCGATGCCGGACATCGACATCGACTTCTGCTACGAGCGCCGTGGCGAGGTCATCGAGTACGTGAAGGACAAGTACGGCCAGAGCGCGGTCGGACAGATCATCACCTTCGGAACCATGAAGTCTAGGGCCGTGATTCGAGATGTAGGCCGTACTCTCGGATTCGAGCTGTCGGAGACGGACCGGATCGCCAAGATGATCCCCAACGCCCCCGGCCAGGCCTTTACGGTAGAAGAAGCGGTGAAGGGGCTCAAGGAAGTGAGGGAACTCTACGCCGAGGGCGGGCGATACCAGCAGCTCTTCGACTACTCGATGACCCTGGAGGGACTTTCCCGGCATTCGTCCGTGCATGCCGCAGGCGTGGTCATCGCCCCTGGCCCGTTGGACGACTACGTGCCGGTGTGCATCCAGACGGGAAAGAGCGCGTCCAACGGTGACACCTCCGAGGCGATGTATGTCACCCAGTACGACATGAACTGCCTCGAAGACGCCGGCATGCTGAAGATGGACTTCCTCGGCCTCAAGACCCTCACGGTCATTCATGACGCGGTGGCGGCCGTGAGGAGTCGGCTGGGAGATCTCAAGCACCCCGAGACCGGCGACGTCTATGGGTCGATGGACGACGTTCCTCTCGATGACCCGGCTGTGTATCGGATGTTGTCCCGAGGCGGGACCGCCGGCGTGTTCCAGTTCGAGTCACGGCTCGCGATGGACAAGCTGCGCGCGATGCGTTGCGACCGATTCGACGACCTGGTGGCCACCAATGCGCTCATCCGGCCGGGTCCGCTCGACTCGGGCATGACCGACGCATACATACGACGGAAGCTCGGTCAGGAGAAGGTGCGCTACGACCACCCGGACCTCGAGCCGGTCCTCGAGTCCACGTACGGGATCATCGTCTACCAGGAACAGGTGATGCGCATCGCCAATATCCTGGCAGGCTACAACCTTGCCGAAGCCGACGTACTCCGGAAGGCGATGGGTAAAAAGATCGCCAAACTGATCCGCAAGGAACTCGAGCAGTTCATCGAGAAATCCGTGGCACGAGGCGTAGAGAAGCGAGTCGCGCAGAACCTGGCGGAGCAGATCGAGACGTTCGGGCGGTATGGCTTCAACCTCTCGCACTCCGCCGCGTACTCACTACTCTCGTACCACACTGCGTGGCTGAAGGCACATTTCCCCGCCGAGTTCATGGCGGCAATGCTCTCCGCCGTGTTGTCCAACACCGACGACGTGGTGAAGTACATCGGCGAGTGCCGTGACCTGCCGCGCCATCTGCCCCAACTGAGCGATGGCGTCGAAGTATTACCCCCGGATGTGAACGAGTCGGGGTGGAAGTTCACGGCCGTAGGTGAGACCCAGATTCGTTTCGGTCTGGGAGCGGTTCGCGGTGTCGGCTCCAGCGCGGTGAAGTCGATCCTAGCGGCGCGAGGTGACGGGACATTCGAGACCCTGTTCGACTTTCTCGAGAAGGTGGACCTGCGCGCCCTCAACAAGCGCGCCGCAGAGGCCCTCATCGCCGCCGGAGCGCTCGATTCGTTCGGACATCGTTCGCAGTTACTCGCCGGTCTCGACACGGCCTATTCCGAAATCAGCGCCCGGAAAGCTGAAGAGGAAGCAGGCCAAGCATCCCTTTTCGGGGGCAGCGAAGACGGTGTGGCCCGCACCGATCCTGGACTTCCGAGTGTACCTGATTGGCCCGAGCAGGAACGTCTTACGCGAGAGAAGGAGGCGTTGGGCTTCTTCATCTCCGGGCATCCGCTCGATCGCCACTACGACGTGGTCCGTGCCTTCGACTGGGTGAACTCGGGCAACCTAAAGGAAAACGCGGGGCAGTCTGTTCAGTTGGCGTGCGTCGTAACCAAGGTGACCCGTCAAATCTCACGCCGAGATAATTCCGAGTGGGGTAAAATCACCGTCGAGGATTTTCACGGCACGGCCACCATTCTCGCGTTCAAGGACAACTGGCAGAACTACAAGGAGATCCTTCACCAAGACACCGTGGTTCTCATCTCAGGCAAAGTCAGCGGACGCGAGCGAGACGAAGAAGATCCGCCCATCTTCCTCGACGAAGCAGTGGTGCTCGAAGGCCTCGCGAACAGCGGTCAGCTCGCACTCCAGATCGAGCTTCCGATCGGGACGGATCTGACCGGCGACGTGTTCGCTCGAGCCAAGGAGGTCCTGGCATCACATCCCGGGACGGCACCTGTGCATCTATCACTCGGGAGCGATAACGGTGTATCCGCACCGAGCTTCCGGTCACGCTCCCTCAGAGTGGACCCCGGCCGGGAAACCGTGGACGAGCTTCAGGAGATGTTCGGCAAAGCCCGGGTGCGGCTGATAAGGGTCGGAGACGGAGGTTGAGAGGGCCGACATCAAGTGGCGAAGGCGCTTGCGGTGCCTCCGTACTGGCACGATCGTTTACCAAGAGCTTGGTCGATCCGAACAGTTCGCATGAGCCTCAACACAGATTTTTCTTCAGGGAGTTGCACTATGAGGACTCGGTCCGCGGAACCGTTACACGGCGGCCTTACACTCATATAACTCCTTATCGTGGTGGTCATAATTGGGCTACTCACGTCTATCGCCATCCCGAAGTTCTCTTCGGTTCGGGAAAAATCGTACGTCGCAGCGGTAACGTCGGACCTCAAGTTCTTGGCGAATCAGGTGGAGATCTATCAGTCGCAGAACCAAAGCTACCCGAACAACGTCTCACTCCTGGTCGACTTCACAGCCAGCGATGGTGTCCCTCTGACCATCAACGAAGCCAACCTCGGCCAAGGGTGGGCGGCAACGGGCTTCCACAGCGCCGTGTTGGGAAGGCAATGTGGCATCTACTACGGAAACGAGACCTCCGCCAACGCGACGCCCGCTACCTCTCCGGGAGTGGTCACTTGTAACTAGGGCCAGCAACGCGCACGGACCTCTAGCGCCCCTCCAGCAACTCGAGAAGCATTTCGTTTCCGTCTACGTTCAAGAACGTGTCCCACTCAAGGAAGTAGCCCTCCGGGTCGTACCCGACGAAGGTACTCACCCGCCCACTCTCTTCGGACAACTCCTCCGTTCGGAATTCCAGTCCCTCGACCCCATGCATGTAGTCGAACCAGCCCTCCACATCAGCTGTGAAGAATGACACGGTCACGCTCTTTTCGTCGGTCGCTTGATGCAGGCCCCGTTCTCCATCCACGAGGCCTAGATAGCCCGCCGTCGAGACAGGAAAGACTTTTGCCCAGCCCTGATCCACGATGATCGAACTACCGAACGTCTCCTCGTAGAAACGCTCCATGCGCACGAGGTCCCGGTAGTACAGCCAAAGCACCGTCGCTTGGAGGCCCAGTTCCGCGGGGCGATTCGTCTCGACACCTGGCGCGGGGTATAACACCTCTACCTCAGCCAACGCCGGCATCAGACGTTCATTTTCGGCGTGTGGATTGAAGCGCTCGAACTCGAGTAGATAACCCTCGGGGTCCACTGCTACGAAGCCGTCGTGCGGGCGCTCTTCGGCCGGCCGAAGCTCGGATCGCATGGTCACACCCTGCGCACTCAGGTAGTCATACCAGCCCTCCACTTGCTCCGTCACGAAAGCGAGGGTGGCGGTCCGGGGCTCGTCCGTGGAGTGCATCCCGTCAGCCGCATTCACGAGCGTGAGGTAGGAGGTCTCTGCGACTCGCAGGATTTTGGCAAAACCGTAGTCGACCACGGTGCGAAGACCCAGCGTCTCGGTATAGAAGGCCCACGCCGCCTCGACGTCGTCGTAGTAGTAAAAAACGTTGGTCGCGAGGATGGGTGGCGGGCTGGTCATGGACGACTCCCCTCTCGCCGCTGTAGCCTCGGCGGCGGCACCGTCTTCGGACGGTTGGTCACCGGACTGGCAGCCCAGCACAAGAAGGGACACGAAGGCCGCCGAGAACGGCATCGCACGATAAGCAGTCATGAAAGATCCTAGTGCTCCTGGGGAACAGGGCCGAATACTCAGGCTACCGACACAGCCGGGTACACACGATAGGCGGGAAGCTGCTCTGGTGAAAGCCACAATCGGACCGCAGACTGTCTCCAGAAGCCAAGTCTGAGGGACGCTGCCATGACACGTTCGGGACCTGTTGCAATGAAGACGTCTACACCCGCTCGCGCGGCTGACCTTCCGCTCGAGTACAACGCGGTCGACATCCTGGATCGCAACGTGGCCCGCCATCCGCAGAAAACGGCGCTCTACACGGGCGACGGCGAGTTCAGCTTCGAGGCCGTGGCCACCGCGACCAACCAGGTGGCGAACGCCCTGCGCGGCATGGACGTCCGTATGGGGGACTCGGTAGCCATCTTATGCCTGGATACCGCCGAATGGGTCGCCGCGTTCTTCGGCACGCTGAGGTGTGGAGGCGTTGCTGTGGGAATGAGCACCTTGCTGACCAGCGAGGAGATAGGATTCATCCTAAACAACAGCCGGGCGCGCGTGGCCGTGGTGCATGCGGCCCTGCTGGCCGGGCTCGAGGAGGCCCGCTCCGGCTGTCCGTTCCTTGAGCACGTAATCGTCGTTGGCGGACCCGCTGACGAAGGAGACCTCACATTCGATCAGTGGACCGCCGGAGCGGCGACAACGTCCGAAACGACGCTGACCCACCGCAATGACTTCGCCACGCTGAACTATTCCAGCGGTACGACGGGCAAACCCAAGGGAATCCTTCACGCCCACAAAGATCTGGTCCTCACGGCCGAACTTTGGGGCGCCCGAACACTCGGCCTGGCGGAGTCAGATCGCACGTTCTCCTTGGCGAAGCTGTTCTTCACATTCGGCCTCGGGGGCAACCTACTGTTCCCCTGGCATGTGGGAGCCGCTTCGGTCTTGTATCCAGGCAACCCGCGGCAAGCGGCCAACGTTATGGAGGTCATTGATCGGTTCCACCCCACCATCCTGTTAAACGCTCCTACCGGATACGCCTCGGCGCTGGCCGTCGAAGACTTCACCAGCCATTACGACCTCTCGTCCTTACGTCTCTGCGTATCGGCGGCAGAGGCACTCCCCGCCCCGCTGTGGCACGCCTGGAAGGAACGGACGGGACTCGACATTCTCGATGGCATCGGGTCCACCGAGAACTTCCACATTTTCCTGTCGAATCGCCCCGGAGACATCTGTCCCGGGAGTAGTGGGAAGCCGGTGGAGGGGTACGAGTTACGGATTGTGGACGAGGACGGGGCTCCGGTGACGACAGGAGAGGTGGGCAATCTGCACGTGAAAGGCGAGACGGCCGCGCACTCGTACCTGCGTGACTCGGCCCGCAGCCGAGAAAGCTTCTTGGGCGCATGGCTGAATACGGGGGACAAGTATTACGAGGACAAGAATGGATATTTCTGGCATGTAGGGAGATCGGACGACATGCTGAAGGTCGGCGGGATATGGGTGTCGCCGGTCGAGGTGGAGAGCACCCTGATTGGACATGACGCCGTGTTGGAATGCGCCGTCGTGGGGGTGGCCGATGACGCTGGGCTCATCAAACCCAAGGCCTTCGTGATTGCCGCGCCGGGTGTCGAGCCCACGACGGAAACGGCTGAGATGCTGGTGCGCCACTGCACGGACTCGATGTCCGCGTATAAACGGCCTCGCTGGATCGAATTCCTAGACGAACTTCCCAAGACCGCCACCGGGAAGATTCAGCGATTCAGGCTGCGTTGACGCCGCTCTTGTGGTCGTCAGAGTCGCCGGATAGGCTTCGCTCCTCTCCGCTAACGAGACGATTTCACCAGGCAACACCGAGAGCCCCCCTTTGATCACCATCACCCCTGTTCCTCGCGCACTCGTACCCGTCGACTCAGAGGCTGCTGCCCGCATCAGCGCGCCCAACTACGACGAATTCCAAGGAGACGGAGAGATCTGGAGCCTGCTCCAGTCGAACCCTATGAGTGTGCTGCGGGTGACGATGGCTCACTGCGATACAGCCTCGCGTGACAACATCGAGTCAGGGGATACAGATACTTCGCTCGCCCGAGCCAAGGGCAACATGGAAGAGCTGGTGGCTAGTGCGCTCACACGCGAAGTCCGTAACGTCCTCTGGGTCTACGAGATTCGGGACCCTAGGAGACCCGACTTACCCCAAATCGGGTTGGGCGGGATGGCACGTACTGCCCAAATTCGGACGGAAGCGACACCGCAAGGCACGATCATCCGAAATGAAGGCATCCGCGAACCCAAGTCCCGCGGGAGAGCTGATCTGATCGAAGCAACCTCAGCGATTGTCGGCACCGTGAACAACGCGGTCGACGATGTCTCCGGTGCGATTCAGGCTGCGCTCCGATCGCACGCCGATTCCGCAGCCCCCAACTTCGAGGTCACCGACCACCACGGCAACCTCCACAGGGTATGGATCGTGGACGACACCGGTGCCATCGCAGGCTTTCGACAACTCTTCGCCGAAGAGCCGCACGCCTACGTGGCAGACGGGAATCACCGAAGCGCCGCCGCGGCCAAGCTGGGGTACGAGACCTTTCTCGCGGTGTTCTTCCCCGCCGCAGCCATGGGCATCTACCCGTACAATCGCCTGGTCACGAACGTCGATGATCCGGCGGGCGGGCTGTCGGCCGCTGTGGCAAAGAACTTCGAGATCGGTGGCACCCTCGAAGCCGAAGCATATCAACCCACAGCCACGCACAGCATCGGGCTCTACTCGCCTGAACAGGGGTGGATGCAGCTACGTCCCCTTCCGGGCACCTTCGACCCCGACAACGCGGTAGAGGCGATCGATGCGGACATTGTTCAGCGCAAACTCTTCGCCGAGGTCTTTGGCATCGAGAACGCCGGCGACCCCCACCTGACCTTCGTTGGGAGCAACAAGGACGCGACCTGGCTTCAGGCGGCCGTCGACGAGGGACGCGCAGCCTACGCCGTCACGCTTCCCGCTGTCACCATGGATCAGTTTATAGCAGTGTGTACACAGAACCGCCACATGCCGCCCAAGTCGACGTGGTTCGAGCCAAAGATTCGTAGTGGGCTCATAATGGCACTCCTTTAGGGTTGTAGATCTACCCCACTGTCGCCCAACACTCGATCTCGACCGCAGCACCCAAGGCGAGACCATCGGCACCGAACGCTGAGCGAACGGGCTTGGGTCCCGGGAAGAACTCCGCGTAGACCTCGTTCATCTCCGGCCATTCGGCCATGTCGTCGATCATGATGGTGCACTTCACGATGCGGTCCATCGACGAGCCATAACGCTCCAGTACGGACTTGATGTTCTCGAGCGCCTGGCGGGTCTCCGGCTGAATTCCGCCCGAGATCCGTTCCCCAGTGCCGGGCACCGTCCCCAGCTGTCCCGACAGATAGAGCATCGAGCCGACTCTCACCGCCTCGGAGAAGGGCAAACCTCTGGCCGCGAACTCGGGACTGGCCAGATACTCGGCGTCCGGTCCGGCCTGAGTGGCAGCTGATGGGTCGGGGGTCGAGGGTTGGCACGCCATCAGTCCAAGCGCGACTGCTGCGGCACCCATCAACCGGGACGAATTCACCATTTTGTTCTCCTCTGGAAGACAGCCCTTCGGCGGGCGTAACGCCTATGGGGCCATTGCGTATAGTTCACCGCCGCCCAATGTATCAGCCCCATGGCGACTAACGCTCGTAGGACCTGGATGGCACGCGGCTCACTCGTCGCCTTCGCGCCCTGACGAGTCGGTTCTTTACGCTCCCCCCGCCCCGATACGAGTGGGCGAGGTACACGTATGGTTGATTCGCAAAGTCGGGATGGAACTCCATACCCATCAGTCCGCTCTCGCCTTGCTCCAAGACCTCGATCTCGCCCACCAGGGTTACGCCGCCAGTGTTCGGGTCTACCCGAGACAGGCGACCCGACCGCTCGGTTACCCAGATCGATCCGTCGGGCCCCCAGGCCAGATCCCAGGGGGTATCCAAGTCAGTCACCAGGGCCTCGACGCGCAGGGTCGGCGGCGTGACGACCGAGGTGGTGGGTGGCTCAGCCGGAGTGGTACACAGTGCTAGGGTCACACCCGCCAGTGCGATTACCGCCACGGTCCGGCATACCCGAGTCAGAGACCACCCGGCTCCAGACCCAACTCACGGAGCTGGCCGACCGCATGTTCAGTTGACATACGGCGGCCCGTGCGGCATACCCACGGGATGTCAGAGCCGACTACAAACCACGTGACGTTCGACTTCGCCCCTCAAGATTTCTCGAGGCTGGGAAAGCAGCTCACCGAGTTGATGCTCGAGGCGTTCGAGGCAGAACGATCTGAGCCAGTGCTCACGAAAATCTCAGGGCCGGAGTTGCGGGCTCTGTTCGATGAACCGCTGCCCGAGAAAGGATGTGAACCTGACGACATTCTTTCTCAGTGGCGGGACCACGTTCTCCCTCACTGCCGCCGCAACGGTCATCCCCGTTTTTTCGGCTACGTCTGCACCACGGCCGACCCGCTGGGAGTCCTCGCCGACGCCATGTCTTCGGCCCTCAACCAGCCCGTTACTGCTTGGCGCTCGGCGCCGGCCGCCACCGAGATCGAGCGCCTCGCGGTACGCTGGCTCGACACCTTGGTCGGCTTTGGAGGGGAGGGCAACGGAGTTCTGGTCAGCGGCGGGTCGTCCGCCAACTTCCAAGGGATGGCTTGCGCGGTGTCCCGAGCCGAGGAACGGGCGGGTCTGCCTCCCGGATCGAGGCATCGACTCTCGATCTACCTGTCCAAAGAGGGGCACGTGTCGATGCGGAAGGCCGCCCAGCTCCTTGGCGTACCACCAGGCCAGGTGCGACTGCTGGATATCGACGAGCACCGACGGCTGCGGCCTTCGGAGCTGCAGCGCGTGCTGGAAGAAGATCGCGAGGCCGGACTGGTGCCGGCCATGATCGGAGTTTCCGCGGGCACGGCCAACACCGGTGCCATCGACCCGCTCGACGAGGTGGCAGAGATCGCCGCCGAAAACGGCGTCTGGCTGCACGTCGATGGAAGCTACGGAGCCCCTGCGGTCATCACCGAGGAATATTCCTGGATGGCCCGCGCCTTCTCAAAGGCCGATTCCCTATCGCTCGACCCACACAAATGGTTGTTTGCCCCGGTAGACGCCGGATGCATTCTGATCCGAGATGACCGCGACGCCGAAAGGGCCTTTACGCTCTTCAGCGAGTATACGGAGATCACCCAAACGGACCCCATCGAGCGGTACGCGCTCTTTGACCGAGGTCTCGAAATGTCGCGTCGTTTTCGAGGGCTGAAGGTGTGGACGATCCTGAAGGGCCGCGGCGTGGAGGGACTGCGCGGCGCCATCTCCCACGATATTGCGCTACGCAAACACCTCGACCAGAGGGTCGCCGACGATCCCCGCCTAGAGTCTCTCGGCTCGGAGTTGAGCATCGCGTGCTTCCGGTATGTTCCCGAGCAGAATCAGAGTGGCACCGCCGAAGACGAAGAGACCATCGCGGCGGTCAACCGTAGAATCCTGGAAACACTCGTCAGCGAAGGCCGTTGCTACATGTCGCCTACCACCCTAGAGGGGCGTTACTCTCTGCGCGCCTGCATTGTCAGCTTCCGGACCCAGATAAGCGACGTGGACTTCCTGGTGGATGAAGTACTACGGGTAGGGGGTGGTTGAACCGATGGAATTCCTGCTCAGAGATCTGCGCTTCGACGGGGCCGTGTTCCTCTTCACGCTGGGTAGCACACTGATCACGGGGCTGCTGTTCGGACTGGCGCCGGTACTCCGGCTCGCGGGCACGGATACTCAGAAGGCGCTCCCGGAGGGGAGCAAGAGTTCTACGTCCGGATGGGGACGAGAGCGACTTCGCGGGCTTCTTGTGGTGACTGAAATCGCGCTGGCGGTGATGCCCGTCGTGGGCGCGGAGCTGGTGGCGATGGTGGCGACCTACATTCCGGCCTTGCGAGCGGCCCGAATCGATCCTGTGCTGGCTCTGCAAGGTGGGGGCCGGTAGGGAACGTGACAGATGCGGCCATACCCGGAACCGGTTGGTGGGCCAAGGGCCTCCTCTTCGAGAACTGCAACTGTCAGGTGGTGTGCCCCGGGCACATGCACTTCTCGAACAACTGCACCCACGAACATTGTATCGGCTATTGGGCACTCCGGGTCGATGAAGGCGCATATGGAGACATCGACCTCGGGGGCGTGTCTGCGGTAATCGCTTACGACAGTCCACAGCACATGATCTCCGGCGGCTGGACCGAGGTGCTGATCGTGGATTCGTCCGCATCGGATGAGCAGCTCGCGGCAGCGGTGACCATTCTCACGGGTCAGGCCGGCGGACCCTGGGAGGTCCTCGACCGTTTCGTGGAGCGCCGGCTACCGACTCGCACGCTCCCCATCGACATCTCAGATGAAGGTGCGATCAAGCGTGTTGTGATCGAGGGACTGTTGGAAGGCACGGTCGAGAACATCCGAGGACGCGACCGAGATCAGCCTGTCACCTTCGAGAACATCTTCAATCAGATCCATGCGTCCACTCAGGTGATCGCTTCGGGGAGTACCAGCTACGACGATGGCGAGATCGTGATGGCCACCGAGGCTTCCCACGCGCTCTACTCGGACTTCGACTGGGCAGTGGACGGATCGTGAGGGGCCTGGCGACGGGTACGGCCGTTTGGATGCTGATGATGATCGTCATGATGCTCCCGGCTGTGTTTCCATGGCTGACCGGGTTCGCGGCCCTCACGCGGACTCGCAGCTCTGCGGAGGACGCCCGATCTGGCCCAAGCTCTGGACCTGGCCCAAGCTCTGGTTCTGGCTCCGTTCGAGGAAGCTGGGTAGCACTCTTCGCCCTCGGCTACCTCGCCGCGTGGCTGGCCTTCAGCGTTGGAGGTGCATCGCTCCAGATCCTACTCCGCTCCTGGGGGGTTCTTGCAGCCTCGGCGCTGGGTGCGTCGGCCTCGCTCACCACACCATTGGCAGGGGTGGTCCTGGTCGGAGCGGGGGTCTACCAAGTGACACCGGCCAAGTCCGCTTGCCTCGAACACTGCCGAACTCCGGTGAGCTTTTTCTTGTCACGCTGGAGGAACGGCCCGGTGGGAGCACTCGGCATGGGCGCTACACATGGAGCCTTCTGCGTTGGATGCTGTTGGGCGCTGATGTTGACCGGCTTCGCCCTCGGAGTCATGAACCTGGCATGGATGGTGGTGCTGACCGTTGTCATCGCGGCGGAAGCCCTCGCTCCACAGGGCGTCCGAATCAGCCGACTTGCGGGGGCGGGATTCGTGGTTTGGGGGCTGGTCCTGTTAACCACCCCTTGGACGTAGCGATTCGAATCGTCGCCTAGGCAGGCAGACGCTATCTTACCTCTCTGCCGAATCCCGCCGACTCTGGCGGAAGCAGCGGAGGGTCGCCTCCCTGAGCACCAGCGCACTCACATTGATCCCCAGCCATGTCAAAGAAGCCAAAGGTCACCGGCGCCAGTCTCCGTAACGCGTTCCACGAGATCATCTGGCCTCGCCGCAAACTGATCGGTGTCGGGATCTTCCTGATCCTCGCAAACCGACTGAGCGGACTGGTCCTCCCGGCCTCGAGTAAGTACCTGATCGACGATGTGATCGGGCAGGGACGGGTCGACCTTCTCTTCAAGCTGCTCGGCATTCTGATATTCGCCATCGCCATCCAAGCAGGGTCCGCCTTTCTCCTGACGCTTCTGCTCAGCGTCGAGGCGCAGCACCTCATCGCGAACCTGCGTGCACAGGTTCAGAGGCATGTCCTCGACCTTCCGATCCGGACGTTCGACAACGCCAAGACCGGTGAGCTCGTGTCGAGAATCATGGATGACGTGGAAGGCGTGCGAAATCTGGTAGGAACGGGGCTGGTGCAGTTGGTCGGGGGGTCTGTCACAGCCGTGGTGGCCCTCACGTTCCTGCTTCGAATAGACTTCGTCATGACGGCGCTCGCACTCGTTCCGTTGGCCCTCTTCGGCATAGTAGCCACCAGGGCCTTCAAGACGCTGCGGCCGGCGTTCCGTGAGCGAGGAGCCATCCGCGCGGAGGTCACCGGAAGACTCACGGAAGCCCTCGGTGGAATCAGGATCATCAAGGGGTTCCACGCTGTCGAGAAGGAAGGCGAGATCTTCGAAGCCGGCGTGCTCCGCATCTTCGACAACGTTAAGACCACGCTCACGACTTCGAGCACCGTGACCAGCCTTGGCACGTTCTTCATCGGCCTTGGGAGTGTCATGCTTCTCGGGTACGGCGGCCGTCTGATACTGGACGGTGCGCTCACGCTTGGAGAGTTGTTTTCCTTCACGCTCTTCATGGGCTTCCTGGTCGGACCCATCGTTCAGATGTCCAACATCGGAACTCAGATGACAGAGGCGTTCGCCGGGTTGGACCGCACGGCCGAGTTGCTCTCCTGGCCACGCGAGGACGACGATCCCCGCCGCACCGAGATCATGCCACCCATCGAGGGCCACGTGATTTTCGAGGACGTGAGCTTCGCGTACGACGAGGACAAGCCGGTTCTAAAGAGCATCGACTTCGACGCGGCGCCCGGCACGGTCATCGCCTTGGTCGGGAGTTCTGGGTCGGGCAAGTCAACTCTGGCGGGGCTTGCGGCCACCTTCCTTACACCCGACACCGGACGTGTGCTGGTCGACGGGATCGACTTGGCCACCGTGAATCTCGCGAGCTACCGCGAGCAGCTCGGGCTGGTGCTCCAGGACGACTTTCTCTTCGATGGCACCATCCGCGAAAACCTGCTCTTCGCTCGTGCGCAGGCGTCCGAGGACGACCTCAATCGGGCCGCCGCACAGGCCCACGTCACGGAGTTTACGGACCGCTTTCCAGAGGGGCTCGACACCGTAATCGGCGAACGGGGAGTCAAGTTATCAGGCGGCCAACGCCAGCGAGTGACCATCGCCCGCGCAATCTTGTCGAACCCACGAATCCTGTTGCTCGACGAGGCGACATCCAGCCTCGATACCGAGAGCGAGGCCCTGATTCAGCAGAGCCTCGGGGACTTACTGCAGGGCAGAACCACATTTGTCATTGCCCACCGTCTCTCGACGATTCAGCGGGCCGACCTCATCCTGGTCGTCGAGGATGGCCAGGTAGTGGAGCGCGGGCGCCACGAGGAGCTCATAGCGATCGACGGGCGTTATCACCAGCTCTACACGGTGCAGGCCAGGATCTAGTAGGGCCGAGCTATTCCATTCGTCTCAACGTGGTACACCCTGCACCGCCCGGATCACCCTTACCTGATCCCCCGAGAACTCTAGCTGATACTCGTAGGTCGCGTCTCCACTCATGGTGTTTGGGCTCTTCGCGATGTCGATGCTGATCACGAGTCGGTCGCCGACGATCTCATATGGCCCTCCATGAGCATGGAAAACGTCGAACGCTGCGAGCCGTTTCAATTCAGTGGTCGTATCGGTGAAGTCCGGCCGCGGTCCGGACTCGCGGATCTCCTGTCCACCGTAGTAGCGCTCTGTGAAAACGTATCGACCCGCTTCAGGACTGCTGTTGACCCATGACGAGTCGCCACGCTGTCAGGAGCGTTCGACGACCTCCTAGGCACCGGTGAGGGCAGTCGGAGCAACGGCCCTGGACCCACTGGCAGCGGTCAGGCCGAGTACGCCCAAAAGGGTCAGGGCCGCTAGTTGGGATCCACGAGTCGTCATATGGCCTCCATTGTCCGGTCGAAGAGTCGGCGTTGCCTCGCCAGATGTCCTGCTATGTCACGGAGTCATGATGTGCGCCGTGGTCGTCCCGGAGTTCATGAGCCAGGCGCCACCCGCACTGGAATCGCCCGGCAAGCCCGTCGACTCTGTGGTCGCTCCCGGCACAGCGATGGTCTTGTGGACCCCGGAACTCTCACGATCTCGGCCATTCATCGAGTAAAACACCGACCCATACTCAGGCGGAATCCGCGTGCCGTCGGCTTCGGCGGCAGCCACCTTGGCCTGCGACTCCTGCCGATTCTCACTCTCCGCGTCGAAGCGACGGCTTTGCGCGATCCTGGGCAGATTGGCGACGCTCGTGCACTGCACCGCAAAGGGCTGTCGGCGAGCTTCCCCCGAGCGATCGTAGCATACCATCCGGTTGGAGCCCTCTTTCAAGGTCTCGTACGTGTGGTCCGCGTTCCACTTGACCACGGAGGCATCTTCACGGGACCGGTTCGGGGCCGCAGCCAAGGCTCTCTCAATCGTTGCCTCTAGGTCTTGGCCGTTCGCGGGTGCGGGGGCCGACGCCAGCGCGGTGGTGGTGAAAAAAGCGGCGATAGGGACAAAACGTTTCATCTCGATACCTCATCTTCCATCGTAGGCTGCATTGAAAACCTCGGCTGACGAACCGTCGTCAGCCGATGCGCGACTATTTCTTCAGCTTGTGGGCAAACCCGGCCCTCAGTTTCGCTACCTTGGGAGCGATCACAACCTGGCAATACGGCTGTTGGTCGTTCCGCTGGTAGTAACCCTGATGATAGTCCTCCGCCGGAAAGAACTTCTCGAGCGGCACCACCTCGGTGACAATCGGATCATCCCAGACTCCCGCGGCGGTGAACTCTGCGATCATCGCCTCGGCCGATTGCTTCTGCTCCGGCGAGTGGTAGAAGATGGCGGACCGGTACTGCGAACCCTGGTCCCCTCCTTGTCGGTTCAGCGTGGTCGGATCGTGGGTCGCGAAGAAGACCTCGAGCACCTCGCGGTAGCTGGTCACCTCAGGGACGAACTGAAGCTGCACCACCTCGGCATGACCCGATTTTCCGGTACAAAGATCTTCGTAACTGGGATTCTCGACGTGCCCCCCCGATGCCCCGGAAACCACGGACTCTACCCCCTCGATAAGCTCGTAGACCGCCTCGAGACACCAGTAGCAACCGCCTCCGAGTGTGGCCGTCTCAAAAAGCTGTTCATTCATGTGTTGCGCCACTTTATGCGGCCGCGACGCACTCAATCTCGATCCGAGCATCCGCGGCGAGGCCGTTTACACCAATCGCAGCGCGGGCCGGCTTGTTATCCGGGAAAAACTCCTTATACACCTCATTCATCGCGGCCCACTCCGCCATATCCGCCAGGAAGACCGTGCACTTGAGGACCCTGTCCATCGAAGAGCCGAACTCCTCAATCTGGTTCTTCATGGTCGTGAGTGCCGCACGGGTCTCGGGCTCGATTCCTCGCTCCCCCCGCACGCCCAGCTTTCCGGACATGTAGAGCAATCCGCCATAGCGGACGCCAGCGGACAAGGACGTGCCGGGATTCGAGCCCGCCGGTGTCAAGTACTCTGGAGCGGCCTCCTGAGCCTCAGATTCCGCGGCGTCGGCCTCCGAAACGGGCGGCTCACAGCCAACGACGGCTACGGCGAGAGCAAGTGCAAAGGCTCCTCGAAGCATGCTGATCCTCCTATGGGTGCGTGGACGGCTTGGACAACCTAGTGTTGGGCTGTCGAAATTCGCCAACACCCTGACCGGCCGTGCTGACCGCTGTGCGCCGGGGAGACGACGATGCAACTACAGATGAACACGACTCTCAGACTGGCGGTCATGACATTGACCGTAATCGGGACGGCTTGTGAGACCGCGGGTTTGAGGCCGTCCGCGTTCGTTTCGATGTTGGGAACGGACACTGTCACAGTTGAATCCTTCGCTCGATCTAACTCTCGGATCGAGGGGCAGTTGGTGACTCGGCTGCCGTACACGCATCGAATCCGTTATGCGGCCGACCTCAACCCGGACGGGACAATCTCCCATCTCGAGGCGGAGACGAGCACCCCGGACGAGAACGCTCAAGGTCCTGCTTCTCAGTCGTGGACTGTATCGATCACTGACGGAACCGCGACTGTAGAACGTGTTGGCGGTCAGAACCCCGGCACGAATTCCTTTGAGATAGGCCCGGGAGCGATTCCGACTCTTGGAAGAGCGTCGATCGCCATGTTCGCCTTTGAGCAGGCGATGCGGCAGGCTGAAGCCTCTGGCGTCGAGGAGCACCCGGTCGAACTCGTGTACCCGACTCGCCCGCAGCCGGTGAACAACGAGATCACGCGTTTCTCGGGTGATACCGTTGCGATCGTGTACTTCGGGGCCCCGTTGCTCGGCTGGGGCGACGGGAATGGGAATATCCAGGGGGCCGATGGCACATCCACCACTATGGACGCTGTTACCGAAAGGGTGGCTGCCCTAGACGTAGACGGTTTGGCCGCCTCATGGGCGGGGATGGATGCAAGCGGTGAGGGCATCGGAGTGCCGTCTCCGGGAGCCACAGCGGCGAGAACCATACACGGCGCAGCTATCGAGGTGTCATACTCCCAGCCGGCCAAACGCGGGCGGGATATCTGGGGCACTTTGGTTCCTCACGATGGCGTGTGGCGGACGGGGGCGAACGCAGCCACCATCCTTACGACTGGAAGTGACCTGGTGGTCGAGGGCGCCGAGCTTCCGGCCGGTAGCTATACACTCTGGTCGACGTACTCCGAGGACTCCCAACAGTTGATCATCAACAGCGAAACGGGGCAGTGGGGAACGGCCTACAACGCGGCGAACGACTTCACTACCGTTGAGATGACCAAGTCGGAGCTTCCCGGGATGCTTGAGCGCTTCACCATTTCGCTGGAAGAAACGGCCGAGGGTGGTATGCTCCACCTCGACTGGGACGACGCCCGGTTCTCAGTGGACATTCGGGTACCATGACGCGCCCGTAGGAGACCCTCCTCTGCATACTCTTAGTGAGCACCGTTTCCTCGCGAGCGAGAGTGCAGAGGAAGTCTCTGCCCTCCTTCTCGAGCCTGCAGATGCCCGTTGCCTCTTGGTATTCGGGCATGGGGCAGGCGCGGGCATGCGTCACAGCTTCATGGAAGCCGCCGTGGAGCGTTTAGCCGACCGAGGCATCGCCTCGTTCCGATATCAGTTTCCGTATATGGAGAAGGGAAGCAGAAGGCCCGACTACCGACCGATCCTCCTAAAGACGGTGCGCTCCGCGGTGGATGCGGCGCGAGGTGTGTCACACGGCCTACCCCTCTTCGCGGGCGGCAAGTCCATGGGCGGTCGAATGACCTCCATGGCGTTGTCGGGCGGGCCGCCGGACGCAGTGAAGGGGGTCGTTTTCTTCGGCTTTCCCCTGCACCCAGCAGGTAAGCCTGGGGTGGAACGAGCAGATCACCTGAGTGACCTCTCGACATCCATGTTGTTCCTTCAAGGAACCCGTGACAAACTGGCCCCTCTGGACCTATTGCTCCCAGTATGCGAGGGTTTGGGACAGAGGGCTACGCTGCACATCGTAGAGGGGGCCGACCACGGCTTCCACGTCCTGAAGCGATCGGGGCGAACAGACGACGAAGTGCTCGAGGAACTCGCAGACACGACGCGCGCGTGGACCAACACCGTCATCAAGTCGGAGAATTAGAGCATGAATAGCTGGACCATTCGAGGCCTTTTCGGAGCTGTCCTCCTGACGAGCGTAGCTACGACCGCTGCTGGACAAGCCGTCACCCTCGATCCCCATCAGGAAATCGCCCGCGAAATACTCCGCGAGCTCATCGAGATCAACACGGTAGACTCGGCCGGCACCACAGCCGCGGCCCAGGCCGTCGAGGCCCGCTTACTCGACGCAGGGTTCACAAGTGAGGACGTCTATGTTGTCGGCCCAAACGACCGCAAGATGAACTTGGTCGCACGGCTTCGCGGCAGCGACTCCGGAAAACAGCCCCTACTTCTCTTGGCCCATCTCGACGTGGTCGAGGCCTTGCCCACGGACTGGAACATGGACCCGTGGACGATGAACGAGAGGGACGGGTACTACTACGGAAGAGGCGTCACGGACGACAAGGACGAGGCTGCGATTTACACGGCCAACCTTATTCGGTTCAAGCAAGAAGGGTACGTGCCCGACCGGGATATCATCGTGGCGCTGACCGCAGACGAGGAGGGCGGAGACTTCAACGGAGTGCAGTGGCTCCTCCAGAACCGGCGCGATCTCATCTATGCGAGTTATGCCCTCAACGAAGGGGGCGGTGGAGCGATTAAGGACGGCGTCCACCAACTCAACTCGGTGCAGGCCAGTGAAAAGGTGTACCAGAGCTTTTGGTTGAGGGCGACCAACCCGGGAGGTCATAGCTCCGTACCAAGAGAAGACAACGCGATTTACGATTTGGTGAACGCCCTTCTGCAGATCAGCGAGTACCGCTTCCCGGTCATGCTCAACGAAGTGACGCGAGCGTATTTCACCGCGACAGCAGAAGTCGAGGGAGGCGCGGTCGCGGGCGCGATGCGCACCATGCTGGCCGACCCCCGAAACACGCCGGCGGTCGAGCGTCTCCAACGCTTCCCACACTACAATGCCCGGATGCGCACGACGTGCGTGGCTACTCGCCTCAATGGAGGGCACGCAGACAACGCGCTGCCGCAGACCGCCGAGGCCATGGTCAACTGTCGGATTCTCCCCGATCATAATCCTGCCGAGGTGCTCGCCACGCTCCGCCAGGTTGCCGGAGCAGGTGTCGAGATTACCGCCGACGCCGCCCCAAACCCCAGCCCTCCTTCACCCCTGAGCGCAGAAGTACTCGGTCCGGTCCAGAGGATCACCGAGGAGATGTGGCCGGGCGTGCCGGTAGTGCCGGTAATGAGCACTGGGGCTACGGACGGTCTGCACTTGAGGCGAGCAGGGATTCCGGTGTATGGAGTTTCCGGACTCTTCGGCGACGTCGACGACAGCAGGGCGCACGGCCAGGATGAGCGAATTCTGATCGAGTCGTTCTTCGAGGGCCAGGAGTTCCTTTACCGGCTGGTGAAGGCGTTGAGCGGTACGATCAGCTAGCGTCCTATACGGACCCCCTGGATCACGTGTACGACGCTAGGTCCTCCTGCTGAAACTCCCGATCCAGGTGAATATCCAACTGTACCAGGGGCTCGCCCGGACCGGCGTGCTGTTCTTCCCCATTGATGGTCCACAGCGCGAGCCCACTTTGCACGAAGACCACTTCATCACATGGGTGGCGATGGGGCCCAGGTCCGCTTCCCTGTGGAGTGTCGACCACGAAAGCAGAGATGGCGACGTCACCGCAATCGGCTCCCAGGAACTCGTGGGAGCCTCCATCGAAGGGGAGGTCTTTAGTGTGGATTCTGAACACGCTGCCAGGGCTCCTGTCTGTCAGGTCCCGAAGAACATCGACACCGCAAAGTTCAGCAGGCCCACCCCTATCCTACTGCGTCAAAAGCGCCATGCTATGTTAGGCCGCGTCGACGAACACAGGATAGGTGTCCACGGCCTCTGCGAGCCACGAGGCGTCTCCAGCCACCGTGGTGAGCACGATTCCGGAGAGCACCAAGACCGCGCCGGGCCACAAGAAACCGACGACTATTCGCTCGACATCCGGTCAAGGAAAGTCCGCTCTTCAGTCGAAAGAGACTTGGCTCCTTCCGCATCCACCCTCGTTAGCAGACCCTCGACTTCACTGCGATTGAGTTCGTGGATCGCGCTGAGTTCTATGGAGGACCAACGCGCTCTCGCTTCCCGGTCCGACCCCTCCATGGAGGGAGTGTGCTGCATCTGGCGCTGGAAGTCCCGCTTGTCTTTGCCCGTGTGCCAGTCCCGCCACTTCAGGTATCCCCCTCCGACCGCCAGACCGCCCAAGTGCGCGAAATGGGCGGTCACCCCGCCCGTACCGGCGATGCCGCTGTACAGGCTGATGAGGACCACGAGCACCGCCAGTACCCACGCCTGAATCGGCAATATGCCGTAGATGTAAATGTGCTCGCGCGGCCAGTACATGGCGAACCCGATCAGAATGCCGTACACCGCGGCAGATGCGCCCACTACCGGAGCGTCGAACGAGAACAGGAACGAGAAGGCGGCCCCGCCGAGTCCGCTCAGAAAGTAGAGGCCCAGAAAACCGCGCGGGCCGAGCCGGCTCTCGAGCCGAGGACCGAAGAAGAACAGTCCGATCATGTTGAAGAAGAGATGCCCGATACCGGCATGTAGGAACATGTAGGTTACCAGCCCCCACGGCCTAAGCGGCATTCCCGGCAAGTAGAAGCGGTCCATCCCGATGACGGCAGGAGGATAGAGCGTAAACAGCATGTAAAGGAGCGTCCCCGGCTGCAAAACCAGAAACACGATGACATTCGCGATCAGCAAACGCCGCACCCAAGGGGTCATCGACAGGGCACTATCTCCTGTAGGACGGGGTCCGTCATATCAGACAACGATACCGCCATAGGGGGAGCAGGGTCCACGTACACAGCCTACACTACGGAATCCGCCGGAAGAGTGTTCGGGCAGCAAGCTACTCCACGGCCTCGCGTAGAGCGCCCATCGCCGTCCTCAACTGCTCGTCCGTCAGATAAGGAGCGGGGCCAAAGCGGAGCACGTCTCCCCGGTGGTCAGTGCGGACTCCACCGACGGACAGCGCCCGTGCCAATTCACCGGCTCTCGGGCTGCGAAGCGAGAGAAACCCAGCCACACCGTCCAATGGTACCGAGCGGTCCCGGTCGATCACATCGGGATCCAGGTCCAAGCCGTCGAACGCCTCCATGAGCAATCCGACCTGATGCTGGCTCCGGTCTCGTAGCCTGTCTTGGGTGAGCCCCTCCGCCGAGAAGAAGTCGAGTACGGCGACCGCCCTGTAGTGGCTCGTCGGGTCGTACGTGGACCCCGCGAAGCGAGCGGCCCCCTGCCCGTAGCGGGTGCTACCACTCTCATTCTCGGCCGTGAGTGCATCGAACTCGCTGAACCAGCCAGTAATAACCGGACGAAACAGGCAGCCGGCCGGAAACCGCATCCAACAGTTCCCTTCCCCCATCTGCATGTACTTGTAGCCCCCTCCTACCACGAATGCGCACTCGAGCCCTTCTCGTTGGATGGAAAACGGCACGACGTTGGTGGAGTGATAGGCGTCAACCAGAAGTTCGACTCCCATCGATTCGCACATCTCCGACAACCTGCCCAAATCGGGCACGATATGGGCGTTCTGAAAGAGCACATAAGAGGTCAGCACCGCGGAAGTCCGCTCGTCCACTGCGGCCACCAACCGCCCAGCTAGAGTCGCCGCGGGGAGCGCCGCCACCTTCACGACTTCGATTGGCTCCTCCGCAAGTCGGTCGAGCTGGCGCCGGATGCTGTGAAACTCCCCGTCGGTGGTAACGAGCCTGGGCCGCTCAAACAGAGGGAGCGCAGAAAGGAAGCGAGTGACCAACTCGTGGGTGTTCTGCCCGAGCGCGACCTGACCCGTGGTATCGTCGAGCATGTCGGAGACGCCACGTCGGAGCCGTTCGGCTTTCTCCTCGGCCAGATCCCATTTCTGGTCCACGTGCTCGGCGGCGTCGAGCCATACCTGCTGTTGTGCCTCGAAAGCCACGTCGGGCCAGGCCTGGTGGGAGTGGCCCGTTAAGAGCAGCCGCTCGGACACCCGGAAACGCGAGTAGTGCGCCGCGAGGGCAGCGGGATCGATCACCCTAAAGCTGGCTCCGGATCGCCCAGAGGTCGGGAAAGACCGGCGCGTTGAGCGTCGTGCGCAGGTAGGCCGATCCGGCAGAACCACCCGATCCGGCCTTCATCCCGATGGTGCGCTCAACCATTTTCACGTGCCTGTACCTCCACTCCTGCAGCCCCTCATCCAGGTCGACCAACCGTTCGCAAACCGAGGCAGCAGCCGGATGCTCGCGATAAACCTCCACGAGAATCTCCTGGAGATCCTCTGCGGCCTCCACGCTTTGGGTGACGTCTCGCTTCAGATGTACTTCAGGGATGGGAAATCCCTGGCCGGCCAAGAAAGTGAGGAAGGCATCCCACAGTGTACGCGCCTCGTAACGACACTGGAGATTTACGCGGCCGTCGCTCCCCTCCGGAAACCGCTGGATGGCCTTCTCGTTCTTGGCCCCGAGCACGTATTCCAGCTCCCTGAACTGGTAGGACTGAAATCCCGACGCAGCCTCAAGCCGGGTCCTGAAAGAGAGGAACTCGAGTGGGGTCATGGTCTCTAGAATATCGAGCTGAGCAACGAGCACCTTTAGGATGGTGAGAACCCGCTTCAGCGTATGGAGGGCACGGGAGTGGTCTCCTTCTTCCAACAGGCGACACACGTAGTCGACCTCGTGAAGCACCTCCTTGAACCAGAGCTCGTAGACCTGGTGAATGATGATAAAGAGCAGTTCATCGTGCTCGGGGCCGTCTGATAGCGGCTGCTGGAGGTCAAGCAGCTCCTTGATCTTGAGATAGTGACCGTACGTGAGAGCCTCGCTCATTCGTCGGCTCCAAAGTCGAAGGCGAAGCGAGCCGTGTACCGGCTCACGGATTGGTATTGGCTCGGCCATTCCAGGTCATGGCCCAAAGTGTACGCCGCGTGCCGAGTCCAGTACGGATCGAAGAGGTGGGCCCTAGCGAGCAGGCACAGGTCGGCCCGGCCAGCCGCCAGGATCGTGTTCACGTCCATGTACGACGAGATGTTGCCCACGGCCATGGTGGCGATCCCCACATCATGACGAATTCGATCTGCGAAGGGAGTCTGGAAGAGGCGACCGTATTCCGGTGACTGGTCGGGTACGGTCTGCCCGGCGGATACGTCGACGATATCACAGTCGTGCGTCTTGAGCAGCCGCGCCACCTCGACAGCGTCACCTGGATCCATACCTCCAGGCTTCCAATCGACCGCGCTGATCCGAGCCGACATGGGCTTCTCGTCCGGCCATACACTCCGCACCGCGTCGAATACTTCCAGCGGGAAGCGCATGCGGTTCTCCAGACTTCCGCCGTACTTGTCGTCTCTCGCGTTGGTCAAAGGCGAGACAAAGGAGGCCAGCAAATATCCGTGAGCGAGATGCAGCTCCAGGAGATCGAAGCCCGCCTCGTGGGCCATCTCCGCCGAGGATACGTAGTCCAAGACGGCCGCGTCCATGTCGGCACGAGTCATTTCCTTTGGAACCGGATTCTCAGGGCGCCACGCGATCGGCGACGCCGAAATCACGTCCCACCCGCCCTCCGTCAACGGCTCGTTGTCACCATCCCACAATTTCTGCGTCGATCCCTTTCGACCGGCGTGTCCAAGCTGGATGCCTACCTTCGCGACGCTGTTGCCGTGGATGAAGTCCACGATCTTCTTCCACCCACCTACGTGCTCGGGGGCGTAGAGGCCGGTGCAGCCGTGGGAGATACGAGCGTCTCTGCTCACGTCGGTCATCTCGGCCATCACCAAACCGGCTCCTCCTATGGCTCGGCTCCCGAGATGGACCAGGTGCCACTCGCTGGGCATGCCGTCCTCGGCCGTGTACTGGCACATTGGCGATACCACGACCCGGTTCGGGAGAACCAAGTCCCGCATGCGAAATGGTGTGAACATGGGAGGAGGAGGAGGAGGAGGAGGGACGTAACTCGAAGTCTGGCCACTCTGTCGCTCGGCTTCACGAGCGTACCAAGTGTCAACATCACGGATGAACCCGGCATCCCGAACTCGCAGGTTCTCGTGTGTAATCCGGAGGCTCCGGGTCAGCAGGGTAAAACCGAACTGAATCGGCTCGACCTTCATGTAGCGCTCTGTGTCCTCGAACCATTGAAGGCTGGCCTGGGCCGCTCTCTGCAGACTCTCTACCGGCCCTCTTCGCTCGTCTTCGTAGTCCTTGAGAGCCCGAGTGACGTCGGAGTCACGTGCCATGGCGTCCGCTAGGGCCATTCCGTCGAGCATTGCGATCCGCGTACCCGAACCGACCGAGAAGTGGGCCGTATGGGCCGCGTCTCCCATTAGCACGACATTTTCGTAGGACCACGCCTCATTTCGCACCGTGGGAAACTGCCGCCAGTGGGACCGATTCTTGAGGAGGGGATGCCCCTTCAGTTCCTCAGCGAAGAGGTCTTCACAGAACCGGACGGTCTCATCCTCATCTTCGACCGCGAGTCCGGACGCCGTCCAAGTCGGCTCCCGGGCCTCCACAATAAACGTGGCTTTGCCGTCCTCGTACTGATACGCGTGAACCCGCCAGACGCCGTGCTCGTTCTCACGAAAATAGAAGGTGAAGGCGTCGAACGGGCAGGTCGTCCCCAGCCATACGAAGCGATTCGGACGGTAGTCGACGCGGGGCCGGAAGTGCTCGGCATAGCGATCTCGTATCTGGCTGTTCACCCCATCCGCAGCCAAGACCAGATCCGCGTCCCGGTACACCTCCAAATCATCCACATCAGTTTCGAAGTGGATGGGTATTCCCAACGATTCGGCGCGACGCTGAAGAATCTGGAGCAGTCGCATGCGCGATAGTCCGGCGAAGCCATGTCCTCCCGACCGCAGCGCCTTGCCGCCATAGTGGATGTCGATGTCATCCCAGTGCGCAAAGGCGTCGGTGATGTCTCTATAGACCTCGGGATCAGCGCTTCCTAGCTGAGCCATAGTGGCGTCCGAAAAGACGACCCCGAACCCGAATGTGTCGTCCGATCGGTTGCGCTCGTAGACGGTGATCTCGCGCGTGGGTTGAGCCAGCTTCTGGAGGATGGCCGCATACAGCCCCGCGGGGCCTCCCCCGACAACGTTGATCTTCACGCTGGACCAACCCCCAGATCCCCGCCACGGCCACTGTTTCTCTCAATCAGCCTCAACGCCCCTCCCGCCTAGCCTTCAGGCGATGGCTCGCGATGATCAAGTGCTGGATGTCAGTGGACCCCTCGTAGATTCGCAGGGCACGAACGGACCTGTACAAACGGTCGACAACCGAGTCCGCCAACACCCCACGGCCTCCTAGGATCTGAATCGCGTCATCCACGATGCGCTGTGCCGCCTCGGTGGCGTAGGCCTTCGCCATCGCCGCCTCGACGGTGATACGTCCAGCACCGCCGTCCCGCTCCCATGCCGCTCGGTAGGTCAACAAACGCGCGGCGGTGAGTTCGGTCGCCATGCGCGCGAGCTTCTGCTGGACGAGTTGAAAATCTCCAAGCGGCTTACCGAACTGATGGCGAGAGAGCGCGTGGGCTTCGGCCTCGTCGAGCGCCCGGCCAGCCATTCCGCACGCAGCGGCAGCGACGGTGGGGCGTAAACGATCGAACGTGGCCATACCGAGCTTGAAACCCTCCCCCTCCGCCCCGAGCCGTGCGTCCCCAGGAACCCGACAGTCGTGGAACGCGATCTCTCCGAGTGGATGCGGTGCACTCATCACCAAGGGGCGTACGAACTCGAGGCCGTCCGCCTCGGCCGGAACGGCAAACGCCGAAAGTCCCCGACTTCCCTGCTCTGGATCGGTCGAAGCGAAGACGATGTAGACGTCGGCGATGCCTGCGTTGGAGATGAGCGTCTTGGTGCCCGTCAGCACATATCCGTCACCGTCCCGAACGGCCCTGGTACCCATAGACGCGACATCGGACCCGGCCTCCGGCTCAGTCATCGCGAAGGCTCCCATGCTCGTGCCGTCCAGCAGACGGGGGAGCCATCGGTCACGTTGGCCGATATTGTCCGCCAGGAGAAGCGGTGTCGCTGACAACGCCTGGAGCGCGTAGACCGCATCGGCCAAGGAGCTCACCCCCGCAATGGCTTCGCGCGCCAAACACGCGCCGCGGAGGTCCTGATTCTCGACGGGGCGCAACCATCCGCCTTCGCCGAGCAGCCCCACCACCTCTCTCGCTTGGGCCCGCCCGGCATCATCGTCGGAGGGCACAGGAAGGGCGGCCAGCGTCCGCTCGGCGAACACCGATGCGGCTTCGGCCCACTCGACGTGGGCATCATCGAAGAACGCTCGAACCGCCTGAACGTCGAGCATCAGATGAACCGCGCCTCCCTCTTCTCGACAAAGGCCTCGTAGGCCTCACGGAAGTTCGGGTTCTCCATACACTTGGCCTGGACCTGAGCCTCCGCCTCAAGGGCAGTCGCAAGGTCCATGGACGCCTCTTCGTTGAGTGCTCGCTTGGTCATCTCCAATGCGTAGGACGGCCCCTCGGCCAACTTCTCGGCCATTGCCTGGGCGACACCCAGAAGCTCCTCGTTGGGCACCACCTGGTTGTAGAGCCCGATCCGATGTGCCTCGTCGGGGCCAATGAAGTCCCCGGTCATGAGCAGCTGGCTGGAATGAGCCAATCCGACGATGCGCGGAAGGAGCCATGCGACCCCCATGTCAGCGCCTGAAAGACCCACCTTGGTGAAGAGATAGGCGATCTTGGCGTATTCATTAGCGATGCGGATATCGCACGCGGTTGCAATGACTGCTCCGGCACCGGCAACGGTCCCGTTCAGCGCCGCGATGACGGGCCGACGGCACTCCCTGATGGCGAGAATCAGATCGCAGGTCATCCGAGTGAACTCGAGGAGACCGTCCGAGTCCTTGGCGAAGAGTGCCCCGATAATATCCTCGACGTCCCCGCCCGTGCAGAACCCTCGTCCCGCCCCAGTTATGACAATACATCTGACGTCTGGCTCGGTATCGAGGGCCCGAAACGTGTCCTGTAGCTCTTGGTAGATCTCGAAGGTGAGCGCGTTCAGGCGGTCCGGTCGATTGAGAGTGATCGTAGCAACCGATGTGTCCGGGTCGAGCTCGTATAGGAAGGATGTTGTTTGGATCGGCACTCCGCCCCCCAGGTCCTCGTTGATGGTGTCGCTCTCATTCAGCCATGACGGCGGTGGCTTCGATTTCGACCTTCGCTCTCGGGTCTACCAACTCAGCCACCGCCACCAGAGCCATAGCCGGGAAGTGCCGTCCCATACGTTCCCGGTACCTCTGGCCGAGCGGCTTCAGGCTTTTCCGATACTCGTCCATGTCCGTGACAAAAATGGTCAAGCGCGCGACGTTTTCGGCACTGCCGCCCGCCGCTACTACAACGTCGAGCGAACGGGCGAGCGCAGCATCGAACTGATCGACGAAGTCGTCTGATACCATGACTCCGCTCCCGTCCGACCCCGCTTGTCCCGCGACGAAGAGAACTCGACCGCCCGCAGGCGCGAGCAGTCCGTTGTTCCAACCCCGCGGTTCGCCGAGTGCTTCGGGGTTCAAGATGTCGAAGTCCATGAGCCGAAGTTCACAGTGGAGCGGGCTGCCGTCAAACAACGGCACCTAGGCCAAAAGCGCCCCTCCGTCGATCACAACGGCCTGACCGTTCATGCTCCCGGCACCCTCACTGCACAGGTGGAGGATGGTCTCGCCGACTTCCTCGGGCTCGACCAGTCTCTTCTGTGACAGCGTGGCCAACATCGCGTCCCGGGCAGCCTCATGGGTCATGCCGGATCGAGCCATCACCTGGGCGATCGTGGCATCGGTCATGGGTGTGTTGACGTACCCCGGACATACGGCGTTGACGGTAACCCCCGTACCCGCCATCTCCGCAGCAGCCGAGCGGGTCATCCCTAACACTGCATGCTTCGACGCGGAGTAGGCAGAGGTGTAGCGGCTGCCCGTACGGCCCGCCACGGACGCCACGTTTACGATTCGCCCCCACCCCGCCTCCATCATGCCCGGAAGAAAAGCGCGGGCGCACAGAAACGATCCCGTGGCGTTCACCGCGAGCGTGCGGTTCCAGTCTTCTAAGGTCTCCCTCACCAACAAAGCCGAGTGCCCTACGCCGGCATTGTTCACGAGAATATCGACGCGGCCCAGCGCATCCGCGGCCGACTGCGCGAGCCCCTGAACTGACGACTCCTCGGATACGTCACACAACGCCCAGTGAGCGGTGCCCCCTTGCGACCCGATCGATTCCGCGACTACCCGTACTTCGTCCTCTGTGCGAGCGGTCACCAATACTTCGGCTCCGGCGGTCGCGAGCATGTGGGCGGCCGAGGCACCGATGCCCCTGCCACCGCCCGTGATGATGGCCGTTTTTCCGTTCAAGCTCACGAGGGGTCTCCGATTTGTTCTGGGCCAACAGCAGAAAGGACCGCCTCCTCCACGATATCCGCCAGGACACTCAGTGTGGCCCTCCCCTCCTCCACAGTGGCGTCCGCCGGAAAGCCGAAATAGGCAGACGGCCCGCCGGCCTCACCAAAAGTCGAATGACCGTCTTTGATGGCATCGGACAGAGAGGCGGGGTTCGGCTCGAGCCCCCCCCGCAGATCCTCTCGCACCAACTCCGGAGCTACCGCCATGACGATCGACGTTTCGTACTGGCCGGCATGACAAGCTCCTGACTGGAATTCTTGGGTTAGGCGGGCAGCCAAGTCTCGGCGAGTAAGATTGGGGAAGAGAATGGTTAGGTGCTTGGCGTACGCCCGCTTTATTGCCTCCCCGAGGGCGCCGAGGTGGGCCGGATCCAAGTGTGCGTTGCACAACACCAAGGCCCGGGCTCCCTGCTCCGCGACATTGCGCGCGATATCGAGGACCAACCGAGTGACCGTCTCCGCCCTCACGGACACAGTGCCCGGAAACGCCCCCGCAAACGGCGCGGGAGTATAGTCGATGGTCGGGAAGATCAGTGACTCCAGTCCCCGTCCCTCAAGCCGATGGGCAGCTTCGCGGGCCCAAGCCTCAGCGATGATGCCGTCTGTCCGTAGCGGTAGGTGGGGACCGTGTGCTTCCACCGCACCGATGGGTAACAGAACGATCCAGGGCTTGGCGTGCACGGCGCGCACCTCTTCCCAGGTCATCTCTGCTAGTGGACGTATCGGCATGAATGCTCCTATCATCTGGCCGTGACTGCTGACTACCCCGAAGAGTTCAATATCGCCGAGTACTTTCTGGACGCCCGTATCCAAGAAGGCCGGGGCGATCGGATCGCACTCCGAACCGACACGGGCGACCACACGTATGCCGACGTGCAACAACTCGCCAACCGCTTCGGTCATGTGCTGCGGGTAGCCGGTGTTCATCCTGGACAGCGAGTAATCATAGCGCTTCCAGACGGGCCAGAATACGTCGCGGCACTGTTCGGGGTGCTGAAGGTCGGGGCCGTCGTGGTCATGGTCAACCCGGACTTGAAAGCCGACGCAATTGGATATTTTTACGGCTACACGGGTGCGGGGGTCGCCCTGATTCACGCCGACATGGCACCCGCGTTCGAGCGAGCCGCCGAAGGTGCTGAGACGCTGGAGACGTTGCTGATGGTGGGCTCCGAGGCATTCGATCAAGCAGTGGAGGAGGCACCTTCGGAGCTAGAGACCTTCCCGAGCCACCGCGATGACCCAGCGATCTGGTTGTTCTCGGGCGGAACGACGGGTCAGCCCAAGGCCGTGGTCCAATCCCATCGCTCATTCGCCAACACGACGGACTGCTACGCCAAAGGCCACCTCGGATACTCAGAGGACGACATCACGCTCTCGGTGCCGAAGCTCTACTTCGGTTATGCGACAGGCTCCAATCTCCTCTTCCCGTTCTCGGTTGGTGCCTCCACCGTCCTCTATCCCGAACGATGTCAGGCGGAGGTGCTGTTCGAAAAAATCCGGCGCTTCCAGCCTTCGATCCTCATCAACGTTCCTACCATGGTGAACCACATGGTGAGTCATGAAGACGCGGGGAACCAAGACCTCTCGTGTCTCAGGCTGGCAACTTCGGCTGGCGAAGCGCTACCCGAGGATCTCCATGCCCGCTGGGACGGCACCTACGGCGTCGATTTGCTGGACGGGCTAGGTACCGCAGAGATGTGGCACATCTTCCTGTCAAACCGCCCTGGCGACGTGCGACCCGGAACACTCGGGACGGTGGTGGAGGGATTCGAGGTGAAGGTTTGCGACGACGAAGGGACGGAGTTGGGCCCTGGAGAGGTCGGTCTCCTGCGGGTTCGGGGGGGCTCGAGGGCCATCGAGTATTGGCAGCAACCCGAAAAGTCGAATGCCGCATTCGATGGTGACTGGTACCTGTCCAGTGACATGGTGAGCAGGACCGAGGACGGAGTCTTCACATATGCGGGGCGCTCCGACGACATGCTCAAGGTCTCAGGAAAGTGGCTTTCGCCGAAAGAGGTGGAGAACTGTCTGGTGCAGCATTCCGCCGTGGCCGAGTGCGCCGTTGTGGGTGTGCTACACGGCGCAGGGCTCACGAAACCTCACGCCTTCGTCATCCGCGGTACGGACGCGGAGGCCGTCTCCGATGAAGAGCTGGCTACCGAACTGCAGCGCCACGTTAAGGAAACGCTCGCCCCGTACAAATATCCGCGCCAAGTGCATTTCATGGAGGACCTACCCCGAACCCACTTGGGGAAGGTCGACCGAGGAAAGCTGAGACAGACACTCTCTGAGTAAAGGCCCGACTTATGAAGCTTACGCCAAGCCCCCGTCTCCTCCTGGCCCTATCCATCGGGCTGTTCCTGCCCCACGCCGGCAACGCCCAGGAACCACCACTCACCATCGATCGGATACTCGCTCAACCCTCGCTCACGGGAACGGCACCCTCGGCGCCTGCTTGGTCGACCGACAGCCGAAGCCTCGCCTTCCTCTGGAACGACGACGCTCTACCTCGTCGCGAGATTTGGATAGTCGACGGGGACGGCGCCGGCCTACGCCGCGTTACCAGCGACACCGAAGGCACTGGCGGGGTAGGAAGCTTCGTCTGGGCCCCAGACGCCGGATCTCTCGTGTACCTGCGCTCCGGGGACGTGTGGCGTGTAGCCAGAAGAGCCGATGACGGTCACAGCGACGGCGAACGACTCACCTCCTCGGGCGGCGGTAAGTCGAATTTGGCCGTTTCCCCGGACGGCCGGTACGCGTCGTTCCTCCAGGAGGGAGACCTCTGGCTCCTGGATTTGGCCACTGGCGAATCCACTCAAGCGACCCACGTCGGTGTACCCTCGATCGCTGTTGTCCCCCTAGGGAGATACAACCGTCCAGACGTCGAGATCGGCCCCTACGTGTGGGGAGGACCCACGTACAAGTGGTCACCCGACAGCCGAACCGTGGCGGTCCACTACGTAGATCGGCGGGACATGCCGATCGTTCCGTTCCCCTACTACCTCGGGGAAGAGACAGTCGTCAACAACTTGCGGCGCGGCTATCCCGGAGACCCGAACGAGCATCGGGCCGTAGGATTCTATAGGGTCTCAAGCGGTGAGTTGACGTTGTTGGATCTACCGGACCCCACCGCCACCAAGGTGGTCGACTTCTCTTGGTCATCCGCCGGGATGCTGCTCGTCGACCGAGAATCCGACACCGCTGTGGACCGCTGGCTCCACATCGCGGACCCGGCATCCGACACCGTCGAGCAAATCTGGCACGACCGCAGAGAATCACGGGTTTATACGGCCGTAGGTTCAGTCTGGCACCCGGACGGAGAGCGGGTCATCTTCCTCAGCGACCTGGCCGACCGGTACGGGCTGTATTTGTTGACGCCTGGGGACGACACGCCGGAACGACTCACAAATGAGGATTTCGACGTAACAGGGGCACCACTCTTCGCGGATGAGGGCGGTGTAATCTACTTCCAGTCCAACGAACCCATCCCGTACGAACGACACGTCTTCCGCATGCCATCCCAAGGCGGAACAGCCACTCGAGTCACATCGCGCGCTGGTCAGCACCGGCCGTACCCGTCACCCGACGGCACGAAGGTGGCCCTCCTTCATTCTGCTGACGTAAGCCCGACCGATCTCTACATGGTCGATGCGAATGGTGCTCGGGAACAGAGGATCACGACATCACCCCCGGCGGAGTTCGGTCGTCGGTCCTGGGCCCGAGCGCGCTACATAACGTTCCCGAGTCGCATCGACGGATACACGCTACACGCACGTGTGCTCGAACCACCTGATTTGGAGCCCGGGAAACGATACCCCGTGATCTTCGGGCCGGCATACTCGAACACGGTGCGAAATCGGTGGGGCGGTACCAACGCCGCCCTACACCAGCTACTGGTCGAACACGGGTTCATCATCGTGCAGGTAGACGTCCGAGGCAGCACAGGCTACGGAAGGGCGTTTCGTGAAGAATTCCTCATGGACTTCGGAGGGGACGACGTCGAGGACCTCGAAAGCGCCGTCGAATACTTGTCGACCCTGCCCCACGTAGACACAGAACGGGCCGGTATCTGGGGCAGCAGCTACGGCGGCACCCTCACCATCTACTCACTGTTCCGTAAGCCCGGACTCTTCAAGGCGGGCGTCGCAGGGGCGGCGGCTGTAGATCCCTACTTTTTCGGGACCGACGACGTCGCTATCGCTCGACGTCCGCAGAGCCATCCAGAGGCGTTCGCGCGAGGGGCGGCACAATACGCGGGCAACCTCGAGGACCACCTCCTGATCATCCACGGCATGCAGGACGACGTGGTACCCTTTAAGACGACGGTGGCCCTAGCCGAGGAGTTGATGCGCCAGGGAAAGGACTTCGATTTCGCCTTCGCCCCAGGAGCCACGCACGGTTGGACGCGGCCCACACACTACGCCAGATATCTCCTGGGGAAACTGGTGGCCCATTTCGATCGCCACCTCGGGGAGCCCTAAACGAGCCTCTCGACCCCGAGCGCGCCGGCTGGCAGCGTCGTCCGCCCATCCAGCACCTGCTCCGATATGATCTGACCGGTCACAGGACCCAGCGTCAGACCCAGCATGGCGTGGCCGGTTGCAATGAAGAGACCGTCCTGCCCGGGAACCGGCCCTACGTATGGCATGCCGTCGGGGGTGCAGGGTCTTAGGCCGCACCACTCCGAGCGTGGTGGGGCGTCACCGACACCGTTGAGGTACTGCCGGGCCGCATCGGTGAGTTGCTCCAAACGACCCTGACGGATCTCGTGGTTCAATCCTGAGAACTCGAGTGTTCCGGCCAAGCGCGTGAAGCCCTCAAGGGGCGTGCAGAAAACCGACGTCTCGGCCAGCACGCACGGGATGCTCATCGAGGGTGCATCCGCGGACGACAAGTCCCGGTGATAGCCTTTTCCCCCCTGCACAGGAAGGCGAAGGCCGAACTTCTCGGTCAGCCCATGGCTGTAGGCGCCGGTCGCAAGGACCACAGAGTCCGCTTCGAGCATCTCTCCGTCGGCCAATCGGACACCCCCCACGCTACGACCCGAACTCTCGATCTCCACGACGGCTCTGCCGGTCTGAATCCGGGCGCCGTACGCCACGGCTCGATCGGCCATCTCCGTGACGAAGCGGTGGGGGTCGCACGTCGCGGCCTCGGGAAAGTGGATACCTCCGACCACACCATCCAGGAGCGCAGGCTCTATCTCCTGGAGTTCGGCTCCGGACAACACGCGGGGGTTGTAACCATGATCCTTCATCATGGCGGCATCGCGCCTGCCACCTTCGAGCCCGGCCTCCGAGCGGCAGATCTCATAGTAGCCGCCGCGCTCGTATGTGCAGTCCAAGCCCTCGTCCTCGACCAATGCGTCAAAGAGGGCGAGGGTTACGTGCCCCAAGGGGGCTAGGGCGCCCATACTAACGCTCAGGTGCTCAGCCGTGGAGAACTTACGAAACGTCCAAAGCCACTTGGCCAGAGCCGGATCCCACCGCACGGGAATGTACAGTGGGCTCTTGGGGTCGAGCAGCAACTTCAGCGATTGGTGAATGCGGCTCGGCTTGTTCAGGGGTGGATGACCGGCGGCAATCGTTCCCGCATTGCCGTACGATGCCGCCCTCCCGATCTCGTCCCTGTCTACCAGCGTGACAGACGCGCCTGCCCTCGACAGGAAGTAGGCGCAACAGACTCCGATGACTCCGCCGCCCGCAATGACTACTCGGTGTTCAGACATGTTCCCTCTGAGGAGAGCCTACCCGAGGCATGCCGCTACGGAACGACGAACCTAACCGTGTCAGCCACCCATGGGTCGAGAGGGACGTGCGCACCGTCCCCGACTACCGCGATGACGATGTGCTCACCTGGTGCCAGGTCGGTCAACTCCATCTCCGTCTGAGCCTTACCCATATGGATGTGGACACCAGGCGTGGACGGAATCGCCACTCCGGCCTCTGGAAGGTCGGTGTCGACGACGAGGTGATGGTGGCCGGTGCCGGCGTCCATCGTACCGGCGGGCGCAATCATCAGATCCGACACCTCGAGCATCACAACCACGGAGTTCCCTTCGATCACTGCGTCGTTGGCCGGTTGTGTGATCATGACAGCGGGGACCGACACTGCCGGGGCGGGCTGAGCTTCCGCAGTTTCGGTTTCTGCAACATCCGCTTCCCCTCCGCACGCCACGAAGACGAGTGCGGCAGTGGCAAGAACGGAAAGGGCCGATTTTCTGTGGCTCATAGCAGGGCTCCTGGCGAGTAGCGGTGGGGTGGTGCAGATTCTGATCAGATAGCGGAACAACCTATTCGGTCTCCGCTGCCCTGGGCAACACGAGCGATCGGAAACCTTGTCTACTTCACGGCGTAGGTACGAACGTACGATTGTACCGAAAACCGGACGACCCCGTCCCCGTGCGGTGACACATATGTCCCGTTTTGGCAACGTAAGCTCCACTGAATCCAACTCGAGTCGGGTTCAGTGGCGTCGATTAGGGCGGCACACAACTTGCCGCGAGCTTGATTATCCCGTCGGTTCACATATACCCCATTTCTCTGAATGAAAGCAGGACGGCCAATGCGTCAGTTTAGTGTCATCCTCGGGCTCGCCCTTCTCCTCAGCGCTTGCGCGAGCAGCGGCTCCAGTGGGGGTCGATCCAACCGGAATGTCCTCTCCCAGGCCCAACTCGCCGAGACTGGCGAGATCAACGCGCATGAGGCGGTCAGAATCCTCCAGCCCAGGTGGCTGAGAGGCGGGATTTCCATCTACATCGACGGTTCGCCGGTAGCGGGTGGCCGCGGGGCCGCGGGGGCCGGAAATAGAGAGCTAGGGGGAGAAGAGGGTGTGAACTACCTCCGGAACTTAACGATCACCAGTATCCGCGAGATGCGATACCTCGATCCGCGGATGGCCTCCATCAGGTATGGGATGGGGATGGGGATAGTCATCGAAATCGATCTGGTGAGGTAGCCGAGCGCGAGAGCTCCGCAGGGATTAATCCTCTCCGGCACTGCCCGCCGGAGGGGCGACTTCGTCGCCAGGTCGGTCGGCCCGCTGAAGCAATCCGTACACCCACCAGCCAACGCCGAACACGAGGGTTATGAGCACCAGCCAACCGAGCGCGTTCCAGAGCAGTGCCGTGTTGAAGGCGGGCCAGCGGAACTGGTACTGAACCAACGCGCTCACCCGAGTGCTCATCCAGTGCCACCCGGTGTGAGCGACGAGCGCCGACAGAATGATTGTTCCCATGCGTTCGGCTATGCCGTACTTGAACAGAGCCTCCAAGACGGGAATCATCAGCATCAGAACCAACAGTTGCCCCAACTCTACTCCGACGTTGAACGAGAGCAACGACATCAGCATGTGGGATCCGGCGAATTGGAGCGTCTCGCGCAGGGCGAAAGAGAATCCGAACCCGTGAATTAGCCCGAACCCCAGAGTGATGGCCCACCTACGATGCAGGCCGATCTTCCCCACGATGTTCTCGAGGGCCATGTACACGATCGACGCGGCAATGAGCGTTTCGACCAAGGGAGGGAACCACAGGGTATCCGGGGCGAGCCCAAAAGCCGACGCGACAAGCGTAATCGAATGGGCCACCGTGAACGCCGTTACGATGACGACCAGCGGCTTCATGCGCCGGAATGGGATCACCAAACAAAGCAGAAAGAGTAGATGGTCAATCCCATCCAGAATGTGCAAGAAACCCAACTGCACGAACCGAAACGCTGCCTGATACCAGCGGGGGTCCAGCCTCACTAGACCCACATCCCCATTGTACTGAAAGGCACGCACGACTCCACTCGGCGGCAAAAAACGGAGCACGGTGACCACCCGAAGCGCCAGCCTCTCGAGTCCGGGACGGATCGAAAATTCAGATTCGTCCGACTCGATCGGATACTCGAACAAGAGGTCGAGCATCGCCTGCTGCCAGTACAGCTGGGTCTCTTCGGGGAGTCGCGGCCCCGTGACGTGGGCCAGAGCCCCCTCGTAGGTTGCGAACGACTTGTCGGACGGAATCGACGCGAGCACCGAGATGAGCTCTTGTCCCTGCAGCGGCCGTCCGTCCTCGAAGACCTCTACTTCTTGGCCGATCCACTGCATCGCCGCGTCCCGGAACATCGGATCGGCACGCCCGATATCCAGGTATCCGGGTCCAAAGAGGGGGAACTCGAAGTCTTGCATGGCCGTGAGCGGCACCCGCACAAGCAATCGAAGTATCCGGCCCTCGGGTTTGATGATCGCCTGGATCGTGACGTCGCCCGGTATCTCATGCAGAACGGTCGATGCTGCAGCGGGCGAACCGGAAGGGCGTGCGAGGAGGAGGCCCGTCAAGGTGGCCACTAGGCACAATTGCGCAATTCTTCGGTTGTTCTTCAGCACGTTGACCCTAACATGACACGATCTGAGGATCGCCCCGGGGGACCGCAACCCACCCAGTCCCACGAGGGACCGTAGGGTGACCAATATAGGGAATCTGGTTGCGGGGGCGACTGACCCCTATACTAACCGTCCCGCTTCGCACGCACCGAGTATTCAGCACAGAGGAATGCCATGAAACCGACGCGTAGCTTCTTCGTTCTTGGAGCTCTGCTCTCCCTGACGATCGCCGTGGGCGGCTGCAGGGCCACACCCGAAACCGCCGCCGCAGCGACCGCTGGGGAAGCACCCATGTTCGAGGTCGATCCCTTCTGGCCCAAGCCTCTGCCGAACCACTGGCTCCAAGGTGCCACGATCGGAGTCGCGGTCGATTCGCGAGATCACGTCTGGATTGTACACCGTAATACGCCCGACCAGTTTGCGGCACGCACCGAGATCGGGCTCGCCCAGGACCCGCCGCTGAGCGAGTGCTGCCAGCCCGCTCCGCCAGTTCTGGAATTCGATCCGGATGGCAATCTCGTTGGATCATGGGGCGGCCCTCCCGACTCGGGTGAGTACGACTGGCCGTTGTCGAACCATGGCATCGAAGTCGACAACATGGACAACGTCTGGATCGGCGGGAACGGGAGGACCGACTCGCACGTTCTGAAGTTCGCACGTGACGGCACGTTCCTCATGCAGATCGGTCGTGCCGGAGCTCGGGTCACGGGTACTAGCCCCGAGGGCAGAGAGATCGTCGAACGAAACAGTATGGACATGGAGAGCTTCGGCCAGGTCGCTAAGGTCTCCTTCGACGCGTCCGCCAACGAGATCTACGTCGCGGACGGCTACCTGAATAAGCGCATCGTTGTTATCGACGCGAATACGGGTGACTTCATTCGGTATTGGGGCGCCTACGGAAAACCTCCCAACGACGAAGAAGCCGCGGCCATGGGGCGGTACTCACCCGACGATCCACCGGCGCCGCAGTTCCGTGGTCCGGTCCACTGCGCCGAACCGTCGAATGACGGTCTGGTCTACGTCTGTGACCGCGCGGCCGACCGCATCCAGGTCTTCCAGCTCGACGGCACGTATGTCAGTGAGGTATTCATAGCTCCGCTCACACTCTCGCAGGGTTCAACCTGGGACATCGCGTTCTCACCGGATGCCGAGCAGAGGTTTATCTACCTCGCCGATGGTCAGAACATGAAGGTGTACGTCATTGAGCGTGAGTCGATGGAAGTGCTTTACAGCTTCGGCGATGGTGGAAGGCAGCCTGGCCTGTTCTTCGCCGTCCACAGCATCGCGACCGACTCGGAGGGCAACATCTACACGACCGAGACCTACGAGGGTAAGCGTATACAGAAGTTCCTCTACCGCGGCATGGATGAGGTGACGGCTGAAAACATTGGCGCGCCCTGGCCAAGCAACTAAACGAGCCTTCGGGACGACATCCCAAGAGGCCGGTCCGGCGCGTCTGGCGCCGGGCCGGCCTTTCTTTTCTCGAGAGGATATCGATATGAAGCTTCAGCGTTTCATGGGCCTCGTGGCGGCGGTCGCCTTGGCTGCTTGCGCGGGCACTCCCGGCCCCGGGGATTCCGGCTACGCCTACAACGTCGAAGGCGACTACGATGGAGTGGCGACCGTGGATAGGCAGGCGTTCAGCGGCCCGATGCAGTTGAGCACGGTGCCCGGTGGCATCGTGACCGGCAGCTATCGTGTCACGCAGCCTGTCGAGATAGGCGGCCCCGTGGAGGGCACGCTATTGAATGACTAACTCAACATCCGGATGAACTACGGCAACAACCCCATAACCGGATGTAGCGGCGGTACGATGACAGGGACGTTGACCGTGTCCGAAGGTGGGGAGAGTTTTTCCGGGCCCGTGGTGATCGACGACTGTGGTCAAATCCTCGACGCGACAGTGGCCTACCGGCGGTAGCCAGGCTGGGCTTAGGAGACTGACGCCCCCCACCCCGCCGCACGACCGGTGGCCCAAGCCCAGAGAAAGTTGTAGCCCCCGATCGGCCCAAAGGCGTCGAGGGCCTCACCACAGATGTATAGCCCGGGGCACATACTGCTCTCCATTGTCTTCGGGTCGATCTCGGAGAGGCTCACTCCACCCCCGGTGACCTCTGCTTTCTTATAGCCCTCGTGCCCGTTCCACGGGAGGTCTCCCCGCACCAGGGACTCGACTAGGCGCAAGCGCTCCTCCCGTTTGAGTTGCGCCAACCGACGCCCGCTCTGGATGCCGACCCGGTCCAGGAGCATCGATGCGAGCCGCTCGGGTAACCGGCCCTTGACTACCCGACCGACCGTCTGTGTCCCTTCGGGTCGGAGTGCCGAGCCCCACCCATCTTCATCGAGGTCGGTCCATTGGACGGAAACGCGCGCCGGCGGCCCACCCTCATCGGATGACCGCACGGCCACATGGGACACGTCGAGCACCGCAGGGCCGCTGTATCCGTGGTGGGTGAACAAGAACCCCCCGCGGGCCTCGGCGCTGTGGACCGCCGACTTGGCGGTCAGCGTGACCGGGAGCGACACGCCTGCGAGTGCACCGAAGGGAGCAGGATCCGCGCGCAACGGGGTCAGCGCCGCATAAGTCGGGTGGATGGTATGACCCAGTCGCCGTAGGATTCCCAGCCCGGCCCCGTCGCTGCCCGTGTTGGGTACCGAATATCCCCCCGTGGCCACGATCACCGCGTCGACATGGAGCGACTCTTCCGCTTCGAGGTCGACCCTCCACCGTCCTCCGTGCCGCACGATATCGGTGACGCGTACTCCCGTCCTAACCTCCGCCCCCTGAGTGCCCGCCATGTTGAGCAATCCATCCCGCACGTCGCGGGCTCGGTTCGACACCGGGAAGAGCTTGGCCGACTCGGGCTCCTCGACCAGCGGAATGCGGAGCTCTCGTTCGAAGTAGGAAATCTGCTCTCCGAGAGGCCAGGAGCGTATGATCTTACGCAAGGTGTTGGGCGAGGAGTCGGTGACGAACCTGGTCTCGTCGAGTCGAGCGGGCAGAACATTGCACCGCCCTCCCCCACTGATCAGGATCTTCCGCCCGCCGTCACGCGTGCGCTCTAGAAGCACCGTGCGGGCCCCGGCCGAAGCCGCAAAAATGGCCGCCATCGTGCCGGCGGCTCCCGCGCCAATCACCGCAATGTCCCTCAGGGCTCCCCCTTTTTCGTCGCAACCAGAAGGTATCAACGAACTCAGGACGAACGGTCCGCGCAATGACGGTGTTCACGGTAGTTCGTCGAGGGACCAACCCATCGCTCGCCCCATTGCCCCCCCCTGCCCCTGCCCGCACCTTCGGAGCGAGGCAATGTGGAGTGGCCCTGGCCACCCGCAGAGTGGCTTTCGGCCACCGGACCAGGCTCGGACGGGGAGTAGTCTATGAATCGAATCGAGGGCAAGACCGCCATCGTCACCGGCGCGACCTCCGGTATCGGTGAGTCCTGCGCACGTCTGTTCGCAAAGCGAGGAGCGAACCTCATTCTCCTTGCCAGACGCGAGGAGCGGCTGAACACGCTCCGTGACGAACTGTCGGCGACGGGGGTCGATGTCGAGGTCCGTGTCCACGACGTGCGGGATCGGTCTCTTGCCAACGCCTTGGCAGAGGACCTGCGAGAAAGAGAGGTCACCCCGGACATCCTTTTGAACAACGCGGGGCTAGGCCGAGGCCTAGGGACCGTCTTCGAGGGTGACGTCCAAGACTGGGAGGATATGATCGACACCAACGTCAAAGGGCTCCTCTACATGACCCGGGCCATCCTCCCCCTCATGGTCGAGCAAGACCGAGGCCACGTGATCAATATCGGGAGCATCGCTGGGCGCTGGGTATACCCGGCTGGCAACGTATACAACGCGACCAAGTTTGCTGTGCATGCGTTGAACGAGGCCATGAGTATCGATCTCGTCGGCACCAATATCCGGGTTTCGAGTATCGACCCGGGCGCAGTCGAGACGGAGTTCTCCCTGGTGAGATTCCATGGGGATGAAGAAAAGGCCGAGAAGATCTACGAAGGTTATACACCCCTCACTCCTGAAGACGTAGCCGACGCGGTCTGTTACGTGGCAAATGCGCCGCCCCACGTCGATGTCCTTCAGTTGGTCATCATGTGCACGGCCCAACGATCAGCCACCGTGTTTCATAAGGAAACTTCGTGAGGATGGTGGCGCTTGAGCCCAAGTAGGTCGTCGCCAACCCTCATCGTCTTCTCGCTGTGGCTCCTGATCTTCGCGGCCAGCAGCCAAATCATGATCATCTCACCCATCCTACCGCGGATCGGTGAGGAGCTTGGCATCGCCGAGTCCGTACTCGGAACCCTAATCTCGGCATACTCCCTCATGGTCGGGGCGTTCGCCATCATCGCGGGGCCCATCTCGGACAAGATCGGACGCCGCCGCATTCTGCTCCTGGGCTCGGGCCTAATGACTGTAGCTCTGCTCATGCACCATTTCGTGGTCGGGTACTACTCTTTCCTCGCGGTGCGCGTCGGGGCTGGCCTCGCGGGTGGGATCTTGAGCGGGTCGGCCGTGGCTTACGTCGGCGACTACTTCCCTTATAACCGACGAGGTTGGGCAACCGGTTGGGTGATGAGCGGCATGGCCGCCGGTCAGATCGCTGGGATTCCGCTGGGGATTGTGCTGGCAGGCAGCTTCGGATTTCGGGCCCCCTTTTATCTGTTTTCCGCGGCAATGGGCATGACGTGCATACTCATCTGGTTCCGGGTGCCACAGCCGGACGTGAGACGCACGGAAGGCAGGCTCAGCGTGGGGAGGGCGATCGCGGGTTACAAGACGCTGCTGGGACGAAAGGACATCGCCTCCGCGACGGTGGCCTATTTCCTGATGTTCATGGGTGTCTCTTTGTTCGTCGTCTACTTGCCGTATTGGCTTGAGCAGGACCTTGGTGTCACCCCTGGTGCGATCGCGATCATGTTCGTCGTGGGCGGTATCGCCAACGTGTTGACGGGCCCCCAGGCTGGTAGGCTCTCGGACCGGATCGGGCGGAAACGAATCGTTATTCTGTCCAGCCTTGGACTGGCGGTCGTGATGACACTCACGACCTGGGTCGTCCGCGACGTGACGTCCGCCTACATTCTGTTCTTCCTGACCATGGTTCTCGTGGCCATGCGGATCAGTCCGTTCTCTGCGCTTCTGACCGCTCTGGTAAGCGACGATCGGCGAGGCTCGCTTATGAGCCTAGCGGTCGCTATCGGGCAGGTGGGTTTCGCAATGGGAGCCGCCTTGGCAGGGCCGCTCTACACGCGCTTCGGGTTCGCTGCCGATACCGTGCTGGGAGCCATCGCCGTTGTGGCCATGGCTGCCGTTGTAGGGTACCTGGTCCCAGAACCGAAGGTCGAGTCGGCTGCCGCTCCGGTGGCCAGCGCCGCGGACTGACACGCGGACGTAGGGCGTACCCGGTGGCCAAACGACAAGGAGCCCCCCCCCGCAGGTAGGCGCTAGGCGAGGCGAGTTGCGGTAAGATACTCATGGGAGTCTCAACGGGACGCTCGCTGAAGAAGCCACCCCCACAAACATTGACTTTGGAGCCGAGACCGCTGGTGAGCACCCCTCCCGAGAAAGGCGCAATCCTCCTCGTCGAAGACGCTGTCGAAGAGATCCTCTTGATGAGGACGCTCATCAAGCAGGCTGGCCCCACCAGGTCACTTCTGAGCAAGACGGCAACAAAGGGCTCGAGCTTATTTTGGGGGGGGGCGAATGGGACCTCGCGCTCATCGACCTGAACCTTCCCGGCACTGACGGAATTGAGCTGATCCAGAAAGGCCGGGAGCGCTTTCCCGAACTCTCGATGATGGCGGTGACCGGGTCCACCAACAACCTGATGATCGACGGTGCGATCCGAGCCGGCGCCGACTATGTGCTCAACAAACCCGTCGACCGGGATGAGTTGCTCCGGAAGATCCGCGAATTTGTAAAGGTCGAGGGCACCGATGCCGACCCGGCGGCGGCAAGCACTTCCGATGTGACTCCGGTTGAAGCCGCGGCGGCGGCGAGCATCCCGACAATCGTTGCGGTTGGCGTCCAGCCGGGCGACGTGGAGATGGGTTGCGGAGGATTACTCTTCAGGCATCGGGCCGAAGGCCATCAGGTGATTATTCTCAATTTGGCGGGCGGGGGAGATGCTGACTCCGACCTGGCAGCTGCGGCCGCGCAGGCCGCAGAAGTTCTCGGCGCCAGAATGACGAATATCGGAGACGGAGGCACACCAGACTCAGAAGGAGCCTCAAGCCTACTCCAATCCGTATTCTCTGACTCCGACCTGGCATGCTCTACGTCCCGAGCGCGGCTGCTCAGTCACACGGCTCCGTGGAGAGCAATCGATTGGCGCTTGCTGCAGCTGAAGCGGTGCCCAACGTTCTCGCGTACCAGAGTCCCTCTGCAACACTCGATTTTATTCCCCATCTCTTCGTGGACGTGGCATCATTCTTGGCCCGCAAGAGTGGGATGCTCAAGTACTACGATGCCCTCGGGCTCCCGAACGTGAGCGTCGAGATGGCGGCCACGACGGCGCGGTACTGGGGACGTTTCAAGGACCCCGAGCACGTCGAGCCCCTTGAAGTGATCAGACGCGGCGGCGGCCAGCCCGGCGAAAACATAGCCGACGCGCCCCCGGATCGATTAGTATACCCTAGTTTTCTCACGCCGCCTTATACATCCGCGTTGGGCGGCGCATTTTCCCGAGTTTTGGAGGCGACCCTTGGCCCAATCGCCGAGGTTGGATTTCGAGCGCAACATCGTCGAGGTTCAAGAGCAGATCGATGGGCTCGTAGCGTCAGCCGAGCGAAGCGGTTTCGACGTTTCCGACGAGTTGCGGGAGCTCCGCACCAAGTTGGACACCCTCAAGGAATCCACTTACCAGAACCTGACTCCTATGGAGCAGGTTCAGGTTGCACGGCACCAAGACCGTCCATACACCCTCGACTATATCGAGCGGATCTTCACGGATTGGCTCGAATTACACGGGGACCGGAACTTCCGCGACGACGAGGCCATCGTGGGTGGCTGGGCGAGCCTCGACGGAGATTCGATCATGGTAATCGGCCATCAGAAGGGCCGAGACATGAAAGAGAACCTGCGCCGCAACTTCGGCATGGCGCATCCGGAAGGATACCGGAAGGCACTAAGACTAATGCGGCAGGCCGAAAAATTCGGAAGGCCCGTGCTTACCTTCATCGATACCCCAGGCGCCTACCCCGGATTGGGGTCAGAGGAAAGAGGAATCTCGGAGGCCATCGCCCTGAACCTGCGTGAAATGGCTAGGTTGCGAGTGCCCTTGGTCTCTGTTGTCATTGGTGAGGGGGGGTCCGGAGGAGCGCTCGGTTTAGGAGTGACGGACCGAATTCTCATGTTGGAGCATTCAGTCTACTCTGTAATCTCCCCGGAGGGCTGCGCGGCAATCCTTTGGCGCTCCCGGGACTTCAAGGCCGAGGCCGCCATGGCGCTCAAGCTGACGTCGGAGGACCTGGTCGCCCTTGGCGTCGCGGACGAGATCATTCCCGAGCCCGCCGGCGGAGCTCACTCTGACTGGGCCGCCACCGCGACGGTGGTAAAGAATGCCGTCGCGAAGAGCCTCAAGGAGCTCAGCGCGGTGAGTGCCGACGATCTCTTGGAGCAACGTTGGCAAAAATTCGAGTCCATGGGTGCTTGGACGGAACCCACGTCGGGTTCGTCGAGCGGGAGTTAGGCATATGGCCAGTTTCGCGGAAGTGCAGTTCAAGGGGACGCGGCGGGAGTACTTCTCATACCAGGATCTGGAGCTTCGTCCCGGATCGAGCGTTATCGTCGAGGCCGACCGTGGGGAGGATCTCGGCGAGGTAAAGGCTCTCGGGGCGATAGCCGAACGCAAGTGCGGTTCGTCAGGTGGGTGTGCGACGCCCCTCCCGGAAAAGCGCGTTCTCCGTTTCGCTGGAGAGGGCGAGACCGACCAGATCGCTGTGTTGAGAGATGACGAGCACCGGGTCCGCACCGAAACGCGTAAACTCGTGCAGCGTCATCAACTCAAGATGAAGGTCACTGAAGCGGAGTGGCAGTTCGATAAGAACAAGTTGATCGTCTACTTCACTGCCGAACGTCGCGTCGATTTCCGCGAGCTCGTTCGAGATCTGGCCCGGACCTTTCGCACTCGGATCGAACTGAAGCAGATCGGTGTCCGAGATGAGGCTGCTCTGCTCGGAGGAGTCGGCCGTTGCGGGCGTGAACTCTGTTGCTCGACCTGGCTTCCCGACCTGAAGCTCGTGAGCCTGCAACTAGCCAAGGACCAAAGTCTGTCTCTGAACCCGGCGCAGATATCGGGTTGTTGCGGGCGCCTCATGTGTTGCCTCATGTATGAGCACAAAACTTATGTCGAGGCCCGGAGACGCTTCCCGCGAGAGGGTAAAATCCTAAAGACCGAGCAGGGCGAGGAGCACGTCGTCGCCGTCGACATCTGGGCGGAAACAGTCACGCTTCGCTCTGCAGAAGGCGATCGTCGCACCGTCTCGCTGGAGGGACTCAAGGGCGAGGTCGCCAACAAACCGAATTGAGTTATTCGTTCGTTGAATCATCACTGTCCAAGAGGACGGAACTTCCTTGAACCGGCGCTACTTCACCACACCGATCTATTACGCCTCCGGCGAGCCCCATCTCGGGCACGCTTACACGACCGTGCTCACTGATTTTCTGGCACGCTATCACAGGCAAACCGGAGCCGAGGTGCTCTTCTTGACGGGCACCGACGAGCACGGTCAGAAAATGCAAGAGACGGCCGCGAAGCTCGAGATCGAGCCTATCGAGCTTGCTGACCAGATGGCTCAGCGGTTCGAGGCAGCCTGGAAGGATCTGAACATCTCGCACGATCGTTTCATCCGAACGACCGAAGCGGAGCATGTGGGGGTGGTCACAACTATCCTGCAACGCCTGTGGGACAAAGGTCAGATCTACGAAGACCTCTACAGCGGCTGGTACTGTGTTCCCGACGAACGTTACTGGACGGAGAAGGAAGTGGGGCCGGAGCACCTTTGTCCAGACTGCAAGCGACCTGTGAATTTCGTAGAGGAGAAGAACTACTTCTTTCGCATGAGCGAGTACCAGCAGCGGCTCATCCAACACATCGAAGACCATCCGCAGTGGATCGTCCCCGAAACTCGGCGGAACGAGATTCTCGGCTTTTTGGCGCAGCCACTCCAGGATCTCTCCATCTCTCGACCCAAGTCGCGGTTGCAGTGGGGAATCACCCTGCCCTTCGACGATGAACATGTCTGTTACGTCTGGGTCGATGCCCTGATCAACTACGTCACCGCCTCCGGCGTGCTCGACCCCGAAGGCGGTTCGGACCAGCCCGGGTTCACGAACCCCGGAAATTCCTGGTGGCCCGCCGACATGCACCTGATCGGTAAGGATATCCTCACGACCCATTCGGTCTATTGGCCGACTCTTCTTATGGCGGCGGACCTCGATCTCCCGAACCAGATCCTCGCCCATGGGTGGTGGGTAATGGGTGAGACGAAAATGGCCAAGTCGTTGGGTAACGTCATCGATCCGCTGGCGCTCCGAGAGGACTTCGGAACCGACGGCGTGCGGTGGTACCTGATGCGGGACATGCCAACGGGAGCCGACGCGTCCTATACCCCCGAGCGATTCTTGGCCCGATACGAGGAGCTCGCAAACGTCCTCGGAAATCTGGCGAGCCGCGCCACTTCAATGATCGTGAAGTACCGGGAAGGTGTGGTTCCGGACGCACCGGGAACCGACCTAGACGAAGCGATTCGCGCGACGTTGGACGCGGTGACCACGCACATGGACGGTCTCCGCATCCACGACGCCCTCGCATCTGCTATGGATCTGGCCCGCACGGCGAACGTCTATGTCGACACTAGGGAGCCGTGGGCGCAGGCTAAGGACCCCGAGCTTGCCGGCGACCTCGATGAGACCCTCGCCACCCTCGCACGGGTTCTTACGGTTCTCACTGCGCTCTTTCTGCCGGTGACCCCGGAAAAAATGACTGTACTGGCAAAATTGTTGGGCCTCGAAGGAGTGCCGTCGCTCGAAGTGGCAGTGACAATAAATCTTACAGGACGTACGGTGACCAAGGGAATTCCACTATTCCCGAAGCCCGACCTCGACGCTTGACACCCTCGACCGGCGCCGAGTACGTTTTTTGCTCTACCCAGGATCAGTTACGATCCTTCGGGCCGTTCCGCAGTTTCGGTGGAGCGCCAGCAGTCCTCTTGAAAAAGGTGAGCAAACGCACGTATGGCTTATAAACGCTGGACTTTCCTTTGCATCTCTGACGAGGGAAGCCCAATTCGCCAATATAGTGCGTCGCCCCGCGCCCTTCACTTCTTCGGCTCCCTATTTGGCGGTTTTGCCATCCTGGTGACCGGCCTGGCCGTTTTTGTGGCGGTAGATGGCTCTTCGCGTCTCCAGGCAAATCAGCTCGAACTGGAGAAGTCCCTGCTCACTCAGGAGCTGCAGACAATCCAAGGTCGGGTCGCCCAGATGGAGGGATCGATCGACGGCCTTATCGTTCAGGACGAACGATTCCGCCTTCTCGCAGGGCTCGGTACGATCGATGAGGAAATTTTCCAGGTGGGCGTCGGAGGGCCGGGCATGCTGACCCCCGAATCGAGCCCGCTTTGGGAAGTGGATCCCGCGACGGCTAAGGAGACGTTCGCAACGTCGTACGACCTACTCGCCCTGGAGCGCCGCGCGAGACTGCTTTCCGAGAGTCTGTCCGAAGCCACGGACAGCTTGACCGCGCATCACGACCTGTTGGAGTCGACGCCGTCTATCGTTCCCACCGAAGGGCTCCTCAGCAGCGGATTCAGCTATGCTCGGTTGCATCCGATCTACCACAAGGCGCTCCCTCACCCGGGCATCGACCTCCATGCGCTGGAAGGCACGCCTTTCCTGTCGGCCGCTAAGGGCACCGTCTCGTACGCCGGCTGGAAGTCGGGGTACGGATATACCGTAGAGGTCACACACGGGTTTGGTTTTATGACCCGCTATGCCCACGCCTCCGAGATCCTGGTCCGTAAGGGTCAGGCAGTCGTGCGCGGGGACGTGCTGGGACAGGTCGGCCAGACGGGTACCACTACGGCGGCGCACTTGCACTACGAGGTCTGGGTCAACGGCAAGGCCACGAATCCAGTCGAGTACATCCTGACAGGTGTGATCCCCTAGCCGACTTCCGGGCATGATCACAAAGGGCGCCGTTCGGCGCCCTTTTTCTTGTCGGTACCCTGCGGGTACCCAGCGAGTAACCGACGGTTGCGAACCCCCTATCCGGTTCAGCGGGAGGCCTTCCGCAACGGATTTCGATCCCGAGGGCTGGTCCTTCTGCCCTGAACGATTACGGTTACCTTGATGGGGCCCCTGAGGAATGGTACCTTGGGCCACTTTTTGAAAAACGTGTACCGGAGTTGGACATGATGCGAAGCAAGTTTTTTGCGGGCGTGCTGGGGACGGCACTTCTCGCTGCCTGCGGCCCCACTCAGGTGGTTGTGACCGCCGAACTCAGTGCTGATGACGCGGCCGCCGCGGTGAGAGCCTTGAGTGATCTCGAGATTCGCGTGTTTCCGTATGATCGGGATGTCGTTTTCGACTCACTGACCAACGCAGCTATATCGCCTGAGCCTCCAATTCCCGATTCGGTGCTCAACGCTCAGACCGCCGTCGCAGATGCACAGCAGGAGTGGCGCGACGCAGAGGCTCGCTGGAACGTTCTTCGTGATACGCTCCAGACGCTCAGTGAGACTCTCGACGGAATGCCGCGGGGCAGTGGCACGTACCGCCTCCTCTTCCGTGAGTTCCAAGAACTCGAGGGACAGTACAACAGCACGGAACGAGCTCGGGATCGTGCCTTCGGGAACTTCACTGGGCTCCAGGAAGCCTCCATCGCTGCGGCGGACGAAATCAAGCTTCTCCGCGAACAGTGGGCCGACGAGGCTTTCGCTGAAGTGGGCGCCATCATGGCGGCTCGCCAGCAGGTCACCAGAATGGACGTGCTTTATGACACCACTGACGCCAGTGGTGTGGCGAACGGACTGATGGCCAAGAAGGGCAGCTGGTGGGTGACGGCCCGTTATGAACTCCCGTACACGGAGTTGTATTGGAACGTCCCGCTTACCATCGAAGGTGGCGATCCCGTAGCGATCCGGCTCACCCGTGAAAACGCCACGGTACGGCCGAAGCTGTAGACGGCCTGATTCCGGATACGCAAAGGCCCCGGAGATCGCTCGCGATCCCGGGGCCTTTGCGTATCCGGAGAAGTCGGTATTGCATAGGTTACCGGGGAGCCACTCTCGAATCCTCCTGAGGCAGCGGGGTGCGTCGCGCACATGAGCTCGAGCCAGCCAAACGGGTTGAACCCAGCGCTCTCCGTCGACGACGACGGGGTCGGGCGGATCATCTTCGACGATCCCGACCGGAAGGTGAACGTCCTTACCGAGGCTGTGATGGCCCGGCTCACCGTTCTGATCAACGAGGCGGGCGTTCTCGCCCAACAGGGCCAGCTAAAGGCCCTAATCTTCCGGAGCGGCAAGAACGGATTCATCGCAGGCGCCGACGTAGCCGCCATCGAAGCCGTGGAGGATCCCGCCGAGGGCGCCGAAGCCGCTCGAATGGGCCAAACCGTGTTTCGTGCGATCGAGGACTTGGACGTTCCCACGGTCGCGGCGATCCATGGCGTTTGTTTGGGCGGTGGGACCGAGTTGTCCCTGGCCTGTAGCCATCGGATTGCCTCGGACTCGCCCAAGACCTCCGTCGGTCTTCCAGAGGTGATGCTCGGCATTTTACCCGCTTGGGGCGGCACGACGAGGCTTCCGAGGCTCGTAGGTCTCCAAGCGGCCCTGGACATGATACTGACCGGACGCCCGGTGTCGGCGTCGAAGGCAAAACGCATCGGTCTCGTCGACGCAGTCTTCCCTGCAGCCTTGTTCGATGAGAAGGGGGTCGCATTCGCCGTTGCCCAGGCCGGCGGTATGGGAAGGGGAGGACGTGTACGCCGGACTCTGTTCAAACGACTGATGGACGACACGGTACTAGGGCGTCGCCTCGTCCTTTCCATGGCCAGGAGGCGCGTACTGTCCCAAACCGGCGGACACTACCCGGCGCCGCTCAAGATTCTCGAGGTTCTGAGCCGCAGTCTCGGACACCCCCTATCACGTGCCCTGGAAATCGAAGCTGAGGCAGCGGGAGAGCTCATCGTCACCACGGTGAGCAAGTGTCTGATCCACGTGTTCAACCTTCGAGAGGCCGCGCGGAAGGGTACCGGGGTCCAGAACGCATCCGTAACCCCCGAAAGGGTCGAATACCTGGGCGTATTAGGCGCAGGGGTGATGGGGGGCGGGATTGCCCAGTTGGCCGCCCACCGGGGCATTCACGTGCGTATGAAGGACATCGCTCACGAGGCGGTCGCGAGCGGCTTGCAACATGCGAGAGCGCTCTTCGACAAGCTCGTGAAGCGCAAGACACTTCGACGTCGAGAGGCCGATCAATCGATGGCCCTGGTCTCCGGCGGGCTGGATTATAAAGGGTTTGGGCGGCTCGACTTGGTAGTCGAGGCAATAGTCGAGAAGATGGACATCAAGCGTATCGTTCTCCGGGAAACAGAGGACGCGGTGCGGCGAGAGTGTATTCTTGCCACCAACACCTCTTCCCTGTCCGTGGACGAGATGAGCACAGCGCTGTCTCGACCCGAGAGCTTCGCGGGAATGCACTTCTTCAACCCAGTCCACCGAATGCCGTTGGTTGAGGTCGTTCGGGGGGCTCGTACCAGTGACGAGGCGGTGGCCACCGTGTACGCCTTGGCACTAGCTCTGGGCAAGGTGCCGGTGGTAACGGGAGACGGCCCAGGCTTCTTGGTGAACCGTATTCTCGGACCGTACATGAACGAGGCGGGCTTCCTGTTGGCGGACGGCGCCAGCGTCGAGGCCGTGGACAAGGCCTCACTGAACTTCGGCATGCCCATGGGACCACTCCGGCTGGTGGACGAAGTGGGGATCGATATCAGTCGGCATGCCGGACAATCTCTCTACGAGGGACTGGGCGAACGACTAGAGCCCTCCGGGCCTCTTGTGGCCCTCGCTGACAGCGGACGGTTGGGTAAGAAAGGCGGTCTCGGATTCTACCGTTACGAAGACGGCCGACAGAAGGAGGTCGACCCGGACATCTATGCCATCCTTGCACCCAGCGTCCCGGTCGAGCGCGTCACCATGGAACTCCATGAGATTCAGAGTCGGCTGGTCCTCGCCATGCTGAACGAAGCCGCGCGTGCGCTCGAGGCCGGCATAGTGGCACGAGCCAGCGATGTCGACCTCGCGATGATAATGGGAACGGGCTTTCCGCCGTTCCGCGGCGGTCTCCTTCGCTTTGCGGACACCATACACGCTCGAACCGTCCTTGCGAGACTCGAGGATCTCGAGACCCGTCACGGACATCGCTTCGCCCCTGCCGACCTGATCCGCCGGCTCGCGCGCGATGACAGTAGCTTCTACGAGTCCTTTGCGGACTGACGTTTGGGGTGTGATTCCCTGTTCTGGACTTTCGAGCCGGATGGGGACACCCAAGGCCATGCTCGACGCGGGCGGGCGCACCTTTCTGGAACGCGTAGTCCAGGCACTGCGTGACGGAGGATGCGCTGGCATCCTGGTCGTACTGCCGACACAGAAGAGCTTAGTCGCCGCAAAGGCAGCCGGCACCGGAGCCGTCGTCATAACGAACTCTTCTCCAGAGGAAGGCCCGATCGGGTCACTCCGCGCAGCTCTGCGCGTTCTCGATCCGGAGGCCGAAGGGGTCGCGTATTGCCCCGTCGACTATCCCCTTCTTCAAGCCGCCACGGTACGCGCGGTCCTGACCGAGTTCCATGCGAGCACGAGTGCGCTCGCTCTTCCGTCCTTCAAGAACAAGAGAGGGCACCCCGTCATCTTCCGTCGGACCCTGTTCGACGAATTGCTCGACGGCGATTTACCCCAGGGCGCCAAGACTGTGGTTCACCGGAACCTGGACGCAGCCACCCTAGTGGAGACCGAAGACGAAGGCGCGGTCATAGACATCGATGATCTGACCGACTACCGTCGGCACTTCCCCGATGCGTACCGAAAGCGCTTCCACGCCCGATGACACGTCCCGACAACAAGCCACTCTCGCCGGTCGAAGCGGCGGCCGAGATCCTCGCTGCTCAGACCGCCCGCGAGCCAGCGGCTGTTCTTGCGTCGGTGGACGGTTCCTCGGAGATGGTGGGCCGACGGATTGTGGTCCGACATTCCGACAACGGAACGGCAGCCCGGATCGGGTCGTTCGGAGACGAAGCGGTGGACCAAGCTTCGTTGTCGCTGGGGCAGCGTGCACTGGCCGACCTCTCGACACGGATCGACGGCTTGTACGAATTCACGACGACTGACGGCGCGGAAGTCGTCGTATACCTTGAGGTGCATCGTCCTCACCCCGACCTGATCATCGTAGGAGCCGGGCACATCGCGCGGCCTCTGTGCGCCGTCGGAGCGCTGATCGGCTTTCAGGTCACCGTGGTAGACGACCGCCCCGACTTCGCCACGCATGAACGATTTCCGGAAGCCCAACGCGTTGTCCGGGCGGCCTTCGCAGACCCGTTCGCTAGCATCGACATCCATTCCGCGAGCCACATTGTGCTGGTTACCCGTGGGCACAAATACGACTACGAGTGCCTCAGGCGCCTCCTGAACATGGATGTCGAGCCCCCATACATCGGCATGATCGGAAGCCGACGTCGAGTCCGGGCTGCCTTCGAGCAACTCGTGAAGGAGGGTTTGCCCAAGGACCGACTCGAGCGGGTCCGTGCACCGCTGGGGCTCGACATCGGAGCTGAGACACCCGCCGAGATTGCCGTGAGCGTGGCGGCCGAGATCGTTCTCCTCTGGCGGGGAGGAGTCGGTCTACCGCTCGCCGAAAAGGAGCGCGTCCTGGAGCGGTTCTTTTAGCGCAGCCTGCGTTGCCGTACGTTGACCCTCTCCACACCATCTATAGAGCAAAGATGAACGCACAAGACGATCACGAACTCTTCGGGGCCATGATGGAAAGGGCCCGCGATGGTCGCCCTTGTGCAATGGCCACCATCGTCGCGACCAGGGGGTCCGCTCCCCGCAAGGTCGGGGCGAAGATGCTCGTCGACCCCGACCGGGCTTTGGTTGGGACCGTAGGGGGCGGCTGCGGAGAGGGCGAGGTCATCGAGGCGGCCCTAGACGTGATCCGTACGGGTGTACCTCAGATGGTGCGGGTCGATCTAACCGAGGACCTGCTGTCGCTGAGTCCGGCGGTCTGTGGAGGGATCATGGAGATTTTCGTTGAGGCCGTGGGCGTCTGAAGAGATGACCGATCCGCCGTTGGTCGACATCCACTATCTCAGGCCGCCCGACAAGGAGAAGACCTTTACCCAGCGCTTGGTCTGGTCCGACCCAACCGTGAGGATCACGCTCTCCACTGCCGTGACCTTCGACCCTCCCATCACGATCGACGACTCCGTCGTCCTAGAGACCGGATCCGCCGCTCTCTGGTTCACATTTCCGGGCGCCTGGCACGACATCGGTCTGTTTCACCGGGCCGACTGCACGTACACGGGCCTGTACGCGAACATTCTCACCCCGTGCGTCTTCGAGACCGAATACCTTTGGCGCACGACCGACCTCTTCTTGGACATCTGGATCGGGACGGACGAACGGCTTCAGCTACTGGATGAAGATGAGCTCGTAGAGGCCGAAGAGCAGGGCTGGGTCACTGCGGAGGTCGCAGATCGTGCTAGGGTAGAAGCTCGAACCCTGATAAAACAGGCGGAGGCCGGTGCTTGGCCCCCGCCTGTGGTAAGCGAGTGGTCACTCTCCCGGGCCCAGACGAGTCAAATCCAAACGCCCTAGTCGTCGCCCACTAGATGCGCTGAGCACAGACGGTCTAGGTCAACGTAGACCTGCTTCAGTACCTCGGGCTCCTCCTGAAGGCAATCGATCAGGCGCTCGTGCCGCCCGAGAGAAGCCGTCGGAATCTCGACCTCTTCATGGTGGTACGATCCTTCATCCACAAAGAGGATCCTGACTTTGGTGACCGATGCACTCAATTCGTTTTGTCCTCGCCCATGAGCTGATCGACAACCTCTTGGACACCGGAGAATTCACCCCAACGAGCGATCCGTGTGGCTCTGCCACCACCTTTGCTTGCGTAGAGTGTCGGCGTGCCGGTCACGCCCAGCTCCATCCCCAGTCTCATGTTCGCGCTCACCACGTCGGCGTGGAGATCGCTGTTCAGGCACGCACCAAAATCATCCTCGTTCATTCCGATCGTGGCGGCGTACGTCTCGAAGGCGTTGAACGGAGGGGCCTGGCTTACCGCCCAGGTCGATTGGTGCCCAAAGAGCTGGTCATGGTAGGGCCAGTAGTACTCCTGACCCTGGTCGAGCGCGCAGCGAGCCGCGCGTGCCGCCAAGAAGGCGTGCGGATGTCCCCCCAACGGAAAGTCGTGGAAGACAAAGCGCACCATGCCCGTCTCGATGTAGGCCAGATCCACTTCGGGCTTTACCAGAGTCGCGAACTGCTGGCACGCCGGACACTGGTAGTCCGCGAATTCCATGATCGTGATCGGTGCATCGGGGTTACCGCGCTCGACGCCGGTGGCCATGTCGACCAACGCCTGAATGTCTGTAAGCTCACCCGTCACGATCTCGAGGATCGGCTCTGTCGCCGCCGAACTCAGGGTAGTCTGCAAGAACGTCCACCCGATGGCGCCGACCGCGATCACGGCCACCGAACCGAGCACTAGGTAGAATCCCTTCAGGTCCCCACTCTTCTGTTCAGACACTCGCTAGCTCCACTATCTCGGGTATAGGCCCTCGTTCGTCCAACTCGCTACTGCGATCCTAGTAAAGATGTTCCTGTGCATAGTGCCCGGCAATCAACCTAGAAGCATATCCAACACGGCTGAAGTCTCAGAAAAATCCTCGAACACTACATCGGCGCCCGTCGCTTGGAGCTGTTGTTCGTCGAAGCGCCCCGTAGCAACCGCGACCGTGCGGGTGCCATTTTGTTTTCCGCACTCCACGTCACGGGGAGTGTCTCCCAACACGAATACTCGCTCGCCCGGAAACTCTACTCCCCAAGTCTCCAAGGCTCGATCGAGGGCGATACCAGGTAGGTAGCGTCTTTCCTCATGGTCCGAGCCGTAGCCACCGACACCGAAGCGCCCGTCCAAGCCCACAGAGCCAAGCTTGAGCGCTGCTCCCCTGGCAATGTTACCGGTCACCAGCCCGAGCGCGACGTCGGTTTCCTTCTCGAGGGCCTCGACAAGTTCCCGAACGCCCGACAATATCCTCATGGGGTCAGTGGCAATCCTCCGCTGGAGTTCGGCGAGATATCCGTTCCACAACTCGGGCAATCCGGCGTCTATTTCCGCGTCGACAAAGCCTCTGCCAGCCAGCAACTCCCTGGCGATCTGAGGGTCTGTCTTGCCGGCAAAGCTGGTGGTCTCAGTGGCTCCGGCGGTGCCGAAGGTCGCCTCCATCGCAAGGCAGAACGCCTCCTTGGCAGGTCCGCCGGAGGCGATGGTGCCGTCGATATCGAAGAGGATAAGACGCTGCATCGAGTGGTGCCTAGAGCGCCGTGAGTACCGACGGGTCGATATTTCCGCCGCTCACGACCGCCACAGTCTTCCGACCCTTCGTCTCTACTAAGCCACTCCGCAGTGCTGCTACCGTCGCGGCGCCGGAGAATTCGACCACCAGTCGCTGACGACTGAAGAGCAAAGCGGCGGCGTCACGAATCGCGTCGTCGTCTACCAGCACAACATCGTCGACGAATTCGCGAACGTGCTTGAAGGTCAAGTCGCCGGCGCGAACCGGAAGCAGGCCGTCGGCTATCGAGTCGACGCTGTCAATTGTCGTGGGCTCTCCCGCGTCCAAAGCAGCGCGCATGGCGGCCGCTCCTACCGGCTCGACGCCCAGGATCGTCAGGTCGGGTCTAAGTATCCTCAAGGCGGCCGCCGATCCACTGCATAGGCCGCCTCCACCGATCGGAAGCACTACGGTATCCGGCGAGTCCCAGTCCTCGGCAATCTCGAGGCCGACCGTTCCAGCGCCCGCGATGATCCACGGATGATCGAACGGAGGCACCACGACCAACCCGTCTGCTGCGGCAATCGCCTCGGCTCGGACCTTACGATGCAGAGATGTCGTCCCCTCGAGCACCACCTCGGCTCCGAGGCGTTCCGCACCCTTACGCTTCACGTCGGGCGCAGTGACCGGCATTACGACGACGGCGCGGATTCCATGCAGCCGTGCAGCCAACGCCACGGCTTGAGCGTGGTTTCCGGACGAATAAGTGATAATCCCCCTCGCTCGTTCCTCTTCAGGAATCTGAGCGACGAAGTTGTATGCCCCGCGGATCTTGAACGACCCACCGCGCTGTAAGGATTCGAGCTTGAGACGAACCTCTCCTCCCAGTTCGTCCTGTAGCGCATCCGCGGAATAGAGCGGAGTACGCACCACAACAGAGCGCACCCGCTCATGGGCCAGCTGTATGGCTTCTAGCCCGACAAGGGCGTCATTCATCCTCTGAATCGAGTTCATCCTCCCCGTCTTCGCCTTCATCGGCCGTCGCGGCAGCCACGTCCAATGCGGCTTCTGACCCGGCTTCTGCGGTGCCCTCTGCAGAGCCGATGTCCTCGGCTTCGCCAGCTACAACGAGACCTCCCTCGGCATCCGGATCGTCCTCGTCGCCGTTCTCTGGAATGACACTAGCGACATCCATGACCACGTCGCCCTTGTCCAGATTCACTAGTCGGACACCCTGCGTGGCCCGACCGATCACGCGAATCTCGTCGATGCGTTGACGATTGATCACGCCCTTCCGGGTAATGACCATGAGTTCATCCTCAGGCACGACCGACTTGATCGCCACTACCTCACCGGTCTTCTCACTGGTCTTGAGGTTGATCACACCTTTTCCACCACGCGCCTGCAGGCGGTAAGCATCAATCTCGGTGCGCTTACCCATTCCACCTTCGGAAACCACTAGCAGCGTGGCGTCCTCGCGGCGCACCACGACCATTCCAACAACGTGATCGCCTTCGGCGAGACGGATCCCGCGTACACCTTCGGAGACTCGGCCCATGCTCCTGGCGTCCTGCTCCTTGAACCGGATCGCCTTCCCCTTCCGGGTGGCGAGGATCACCTCGTTGTCGCCTTCGGTGACCTGGACGTCGATCAGCTCGTCGCCCTCCCGGATATTGATCCCGATCAGTCCAACTGAACGTACGTTACCGTACGCAGACAAAGGCGTCTTCTTCACCTTGCCCAGCTTGGTGGAGAACAGCAGGAACTGGTCGTCCGCGAACTCGCGGACGGGCACGATCGAAGCGATCTTGTCCGACGAATCGATGTCCAACAAATTGACGATCGGCTTCCCTTTTGACTGTCTTCCCGCGGGCGGAACCTGCCACACCTTCAGCCAGTGACACTGACCGGAGCGGGTGAAGATCATCAGGTATTGGTGGGCCGTAGCTACGAAGAGGTGCTCCACCCAGTCCTCATCCTTCGTGCCCATCCCTTGTAGCCCCCTGCCTCCGCGGCGTTGGGCTCTGTACGTGTCGATCTCGGCTCGCTTCACGTAACCCTGACGCGATACCGTGATCACCATCTCCTCGTCGGCGATCAGGTCCTCGACATCTAACGTCGACGCGGCCCCTACGATTTCGCTACGACGATCATCCCCATACTTGGCGTCGATGGCGGTCAACTCGTCAGAAATGATCTCCATGCGGACATCCTTGCTGGCCAGAATCGCCTGTAGCCCTTCGATAGCGGCACGGATTTCTGCGAGCTCCGCTTCGAGCTTCTCCATTTCGAGCCCGGTCAGCCTAGCGAGCCTCATGTCGAGGATGGCCTTGGCCTGCCGCTCGGACAGCTCGAAGGATTCCTGAAGCGTGATCGACGCCATCTCTGCGTCGCGTGATCCACGAATGATCTTGATCACCGCATCGATGTTGTCGACAGCGATCTTGAGCCCTTCGAGGATGTGCTCGCGGTCCTGCGCCTTGGCCAGATCGAACGCGGTACGCTTCACCACCACCGTGTGCCGGTGCTCAATGAAGTGCAGCAGCATGTCCCTGAGCGGCAGCACACGAGGCTCACCGTTCACGAGAGCCAAGAGGATGGTCCCGAAAGTGGACTGCATCTGCGTATGCTTGTACAGCTTGTTCAGGACGATCTGAGGGATCGCGTCGCGCTTGAGCTCCATGACGATCCGAAGGCCGTCCCGGTCCGATTCGTCACGCATGTCACGGATGTCGGTGATCTTCTTGTCGCGGACCAACTGAGCGATCTGCTCGATTAGTCGGGACTTGTTCACCATGAACGGGATTTCTGTGACCACGATGCGATCGGAATTTGCATCGAACTCCTCGATGATCGCACGAGCCCGCATTACTACGCGGCCACGGCCGGTCCGATAGGCATCTTCGATGCCCTGCCGCCCGCAAATGAACGCACCCGTCGGAAAGTCGGGCCCTGTCACCAACCGCTCCAGCTCCTCTTGCGGAACCTGGGGATCGACAATGAGCGCCTTTGTCGCTGCGACCACCTCAGTCAAGTTGTGGGGTGGGATGTTGGTCGCCATGCCCACAGCGATCCCGGAGCTGCCATTGATGAGCAGGTTGGGGACCTTGGCGGGCAGGACCGTCGGCTCTTCGAGTCGGCCGTCGAAGTTGGGACTGAAGGCGACGGTCTCCTTCTCGATATCCTCTAGAAGCTCGGTGGCCAACGCCATGAGGCGGGCCTCGGTATACCGATACGCCGCCGCCGAGTCGCCATCTATGGAGCCGAAATTCCCCTGACCGTCCACGAGGGGATAGCGTAGCGAAAAATCCTGTACCATTCGGACCATGGAGTCGTACACGGCCGAGTCGCCGTGGGGATGGTACTTACCCAAGACCTCACCAACGACCGTAGCGGACTTTTTATAGCCGCGCCCCGGATTCAACCCTAGGCCGCTCATGGCGAACAAGATGCGCCGGTGAACGGGCTTCAGGCCGTCTCGTACATCGGGAAGGGCTCGCTGAACGATCACGCTCATCGAATAGTCGATGAACGATTCCCGCATCTCGTCTTCGAGAAGTCGCTCTAGAACTATCTCTCCGCTGACCGGAGGGAGTTCGTCGTTCGCCATTCAGTTCACCTTCATTTGAATTATTTCGACGCATTCTGCCTGCGTCGTCGTGTTTGTATCAATGCTTGTAGCTGACGCCCCTCCAGCCGCAGTCTCCGCAGTGCCTGGCTGAAAGGCCCTTTCCCACTATCCCACCGAGAATTCGTTGCCAGGCGTTACGGCGGACCCGCTTCGTATCGCCGCCACCCTCAGGGCATCCCTCATGGGTCTGGATACCCTTCGTGCGGTGACGAACGAGGATCGTTAGCGACGCCAGCACAAAGGCGACGACGATCAGCACGAGACCACCCAGTATCCGCCACTCCACGCTCTCCGCTCCGTCCGACCCAATCGGGTATGCGATGGTCTCCTGGAGCCGAGCGATGGTAGAGCTGGGTGTCCCGGTAGCCCGCTCGAGGCCGAGCAAAAAAAGGGCTAAAGAAATGACCTCGAGAGTGCGTCTCAATGAGGCTCCGCGACGGGGTGGTTCAATGTGGGCTAAGTCGTTGAAAACTAACGAAAAACAAGGCCTTCAACAACCCGGAAAAGTGACCCGCGAAGGGGCTCGGAGAGCCTCTGGCCAGGGATCCCCCAGAGCCCTGGGCGCCTGCTGGCTCGGGGGCCTCCGCCACTCATGCGATTAACGAGCGATTTGAACCGTGGATCGGAGCGCAAAGGGTCCCAAACCGCGTCCGTTCAGACCGACACGAGACGCCGATCTCGACCGCGGACCGCGTCCTCAAGCAAGTCGAGCGCCTGGTCGGACGATCCCGGTCCCGGCGAAGGCCGCAGCCATGTAGACCGGCGAAACCTCCTGCCCATCGGCAAGGCGCCCCTCAAGCTCCTCCAGCCGCCACTCCCAGTAGCCGAATACGCCGTCTTCTCCCATTCGCTGCTCCAGTCGAAGGCCCGGCCGGCCATCTTCAATCAAGCGACGGCGATGAAATCCCGGATCTCGAGCCAGCCCGCCCCCTCCAGGGCGTCTCGAATTTCGGCCCTCGCTCCGACCTGCCCCACAGCCGCCACACAATACCCGTCCCTATACTCGTTGATGCTCGAAGGGGGAACGACTGTTGCCCCGTGGATTGTCTGCCCGATCTTCCGCCCATCGAGATCGACGAACGCTCGCACCTCCCCACCCTGCCGCTGCACCTCTCGCGCAAACGACTTTCCGAGAGGGCCCGCTCCCCACACCACCAACCCGTTTCGTCCACTCGCGAGGGTACACAGTAGATAGTGCACCTTGCATCGTCGGAACGCCTCGGGACTGTACTCGTCCTGCTGGCGAGAGGCTCGATCTTCCCGCTCCCGCCAATGAAGCAGAACCTGGTCCGCCACACCGAAACGCTGGCCCGACCGCCAGAGTCGCAGTAGCAGGTCGTAGTCCTCCGGCCAGCCACATAGCGAGTATCCGCCCACTGCGGATACCGCGGAAGATCGGAAGAAGAACGTGGGGTGGGCCAAGGGGCACTCGACGAATATCTCACGCTCGACGTCGGCCGGAGTCGTTATTCCGTTCAGCCACGCCTCGTAACGCAAACCACCGTCCCGCACGGCCTCTCTCGGGAAGTAGCGCACGTGAGCCCCACATCCGGAAAGTTCGGGGCGGTCCTCCAGGAGGGATAACTGATCTTCGAAGCGAGTCGCCTCGGCGATATCGTCCGAATCCATGCGGGCCAAGTAGCGGCCCCGCGCTCTTAAACGGCCGGCCTCAAGCGCTGCAGTGATACCCATAGGCGCCTGAGAGGTCACAACGACTCGACGGTCTTCGCTCGCCCACTGAGCGAGAATCTGGGGCGTCCGGTCCGTCGAGCCGTCATCGACGGCCAATACCTCGAAGTCGTCGAACGTCTGAGCCTTGAGAGAGTCGATGCACTCGCTCAGATAGACCGCTCCGTTGCGTATCGGAAGCAGTACTGAAATGGATGGATCAGTCGCGGCCACTGCCTCCGCCCCCTTCCGCTTCCAGTTCGATTAGGAAGGGCTGCCCGGGAGTCTCGATAGGAAGCACGGCAGTAACCGGGGCCACTGATGCGGCCGAGTCCGCATTCTGTGCGGAGAGGTCGTCTCGGCCTGGGGAAGCCGTGAAGAGCCCCGCCATCGAGCAAACAACTATGCAGCTCCGCCATGAGAGGACTCGCATCATGTGTTAGCCTACCTTCGTCCCCGCAAGCACCTCCGCGAGATACCGCCCGGTAGCGCTTTCTGGGACAGAGGCGACGCTCTCCGGACGCCCGACCGCGACGATCTCCCCACCCCTAATTCCGGCCCCGGGTCCCATGTCCACAATCCAGTCCGCCGTCTTGATCACCTCGAGATTGTGCTCGATGATGACCACAGAGTTGCCGGCATCGACCAGCCGGTCCAACACTCCGAGAAGCTTGCGGACGTCGTCTCCGGAAAGCCCGGTCGTGGGTTCGTCCAGGATGTAGAGTTTCCTCCCCTTGTGACCCGCCACGCCCGAAAGCTCTCTGGCAATCTTGAGACGCTGGGCCTCCCCACCGGACAAGGTGGGTGCGGGCTGCCCCAACCGCAGGTACCCCAGCCCCACCTGCTGAAGGTGCCACAATATCTGTCCCAGCTTGTCCTGCCGAATGAAGAACCGCATGGCCTCATCGACGGTCAACTCGAGCACCTCGGAGACGTTTCGTCCGTTGATGCGTACGTCGAGCATCTCGCTGCGGTAGCGCGTCCCATTACACGCGTCGCACCGCACGAAGACGTCGGCCATGAAGATCATCTCGATCTCCACCTGTCCGGCACCCTTACAGTCCTCACACCGACCTCCGGCCACGTTGAACGAGAAATTGCCCGCGCTGTAGCGCCGTTCAACCGCCAAGGGCTGCTCTGAGAAGAGCCTCCGGATCTCGTCCCAAGCCTTGATGTAAGTCACCGGATTCGAGCGGGGCGTGCGTCCAATCGGGGATTGGTCGACCAAAACCACATCGCTGAGCGCCGTCACACCATCCAACGAATCGAATTCACCGACCGTCTGTCCCAAATGCTCCTTGGCACTCGTCTCCCCACCCCTGAGCTCCCTTTCGAGCGCTCGGTACAGAACGTCATGGACCAGCGTAGACTTCCCGGAGCCCGAGACCCCCGTGACGACCGTCATCGCTCTCAGTGGGAGCTCAACGTCCACCCCCTGAAGATTGTGGAGTCGACCGCCACGAAGAGTTAGTTGCGGCCCGTCCACGCGACGACGTGACTCCGGTACCGGAATTTCGGATCGACCGGACACATAGAGCCCAGTCGCCGTGTCACTCGATGCCAGCTTCTTGGGTGTGCCTTCGAAGACGACACTCCCACCCTGCTCCCCCGAGGCGGGGCCAAGCTCCAATACGTGGTCTGCGGCCCGGATGGCCATCGGATCGTGTTCGACCACCAGCACCGTATTGCCCGCATCCCTGAGCTGCCCCAAGAGGTCGAGCAGCGCGGCCGTGTCTTTGGGATGCAGCCCCACGGTCGGCTCATCCAGAACATAGAGGGTGTCAACGAGCCGAGACCCCAACGAATTAGCCAGATTGATCCGCTGCGCCTCACCTCCCGACAGGGTTCTCGTCTGCCGGTCCATGGCCACGTAACCGAGGCCGACGTCTACCAGAAAGGCCAAGCGGGCGTGCAGCTCACGGAGGATCGTCTCGGCGATCTTCGTCTCCATGTCGGAGAGTTCGAGTCCGCGCACCCACTCCTGGAGGTCCTCCATCGGCCACCCGCTGACCTCGGCGATCGAGCGCTCGGCGATCTTGATATAGAGCGCCTTAGGCTGGATTCGGGCACCGTCACACGAGCGGCACGTTTGCGGACTCTGGTATTGCCGGAGGAAGACCCGGATGTACTGCTTGTAACGCTTCCGTTCGCGTGAAACGAGGAACGGCATCACCCCTGTGAAGTCCTCGGCGCCGTACAGCACTTCCTCCCGAAATGCCTTTGGCAATTCATCCCAAGGACTGTATAACGACACCCCGCGCTCGAGCGTGAACGAAAGGAGCTGCTCTCGCTCCTTCTTGTAACGAGGCATGGTCCACGGGTCCACCGCGCCCTCTTCAATGGAGCGCTGGCCACTGGGCACGATCAGCTCGACGTCGTAGTCCAAAGTGGCGCCGAACCCAGTGCATGTAGGGCAAGACCCGTAGGGGTTGTTGAACGAGAAGAGTTTGGGCGATGGATCGAAGAACTCGATCTCCCGGTGGTCCGGACAACGGAAGTGTTCGGTGAACAGCAAGCGGTCCAAGACGGTTCCGGACGAATCGTGCACTAGGACAACGGCCTCGCCCTCGCCCTCCGCGAAACAAGTGGCCAGCGAATCCGCCAGGCGGTCGCTCTCTTCCTGCCCGGCAATGAGGCGGTCTACCACGACCAAGGGGTCCACAACCTCGGTGACGTCCAACCCGATCACCTCAGCCTTCGCGGCATCGGGGGTGCTCAGGTCCACCATCTTGCCGTCCGCCAGCAGCCGGACGAAGCCGATAGCAAGCAAGTTCTCGACAACCAGTGTATGGCTGACCCGCCCGCTGAACTTGAGCGGGAACGTCACCTGGATCCTGGATCCCTCGGGGAGTTCCAAGACCCGATCCACCGCGCTGGTGACGGTATCGGGGCGGACCACATTGCCGCACTCGGGGCAGAAGGTCCGGCCAACTCGGGCCCACAGGAGGCGCAGGTAATCGTAGACCTCAGTAGCGGTGCCTACCGTTGAACGACTCGACTTGGTGGGGTTCTTCTGCTCGATGGCCACCGCCGGGGAGATCCCTTCGATCGAGTCCACATCAGGCTTTTCCATACGGTCCAAAAACTGTTTCGCATAGGTCGACAACGACTCGACGTACCGCCGCTGTCCCTCGGCGAAGAGTGTATCGAGGGCCAGTGAAGACTTACCGGACCCCGACGGTCCGGTAATCACGATGAGCGCCCGGCGCGGAAGATCAATGTCCAGGTCTTTGAGGTTGTGCTGTCGCGCCCCTCGTATGCGAATCCAATCGTCCATTGCTGAGTTTAGCTTAGCAGGCAAGACCTTGGAACTCGCCTCTGAGGGCCGGGTAGGCCGAACCCCTCACTCGCCGCTACCACTAGGCCGAAGGGATGTTGTGTGACGGGACCGCAGGGAGCCTTCCAGGAAGAGGAGGCGCTTGGGAAGGCATATGACGCCCGCCTGATGAAGCGCCTGCTTGAGTACCTGAGGCCGTACCGCGGGTATGTGGCCCTCGCTGTAGCCATTCTCATGGTTGCATCGTTCCTCCAGGTGGTGGGTCCGTGGCTCACGCGGATCGCGATTGACGACGCCATCCCCAACCGTGACGGGCCGCTCCTGGCCAAACTGGCGGGAGCCTACGTGGCCGCCATCACAGCCGGTTTCTTTCTCATGTACGGCCAGACGGTGCTCACCACCTGGCTCGGTCAACGGGTCATGTACGATCTACGCACGGAGATCTTCGGAAAACTCCAGCGGATGGATCTGAGGTTCTACGATCGGAACCCGGTGGGACGGCTGATGACCCGGATCACGAGCGATGTCGAGACGCTGAACGAGCTGTTCAGCTCGGGAGTCGTTGCGGTTTTTGGAGATGTTTTCACACTCGGGTTCATTCTGGCGGCCATGCTGTACATGGACTGGAAGCTGGCCCTCGTCACCTTCAGCGTCCTGCCGTTCGTCGCCCTGACAGCCGTTTTGTTCAGAGCGAGAATCCGGACCGCGTACCGGGACATCCGCGTACGACTAGCTCATCTCAACGCTTATCTACACGAGCGTTTCACCGGCATCGCCGTCGTCAGGCTCTTCAATCGAGAACAGGCCGACTCCGAACGGCACGCCGCGATCAATCAAGACTACCTTGAGGCACACCTACGCTCGATCACCTACTACGCGCTCTTTTTCCCGGTCATCGAACTCTTCACCGCCATCGCCCTCGCGCTGATCATCTGGCGAGGCGGCGCCTCGATTATGGAGGCCACGGTTTCGGTCGGGGTGCTGGCCGCGTTTTTGCAATACGCCCGCCGGTTTTTCCGCCCCATCCAAGATTTGTCTGAGAAGTACAATCTGTTGCAGGGAGCCATGGCGTCCTCGGAACGCGTGTTCAAACTGTTGGATCGTGAGATTGAGATCGTGGGCCCCGAGACTGAGACCGTGCTGGACGCGCCGGTGAGCGGGCGGATCGAGTTCGAGGACGTCTGGTTCGCATATGGTAAGAGCGCAGACGGCGAGTGGGACTGGGTTCTCAAGGGAGTCAGTTTCCAGGCCAACCCGGGGGAGCGACTGGCGATCGTGGGCCACACCGGGGCGGGCAAGACCACGCTTATCAACCTGTTGATGCGCTACTACGAGCCTCAGCGAGGTCAGATCCGACTGGACGGAGTCCCAATCGAACAAATCGGGCTGGACGCCCTCAGAGCCCACATCGGGCTGGTGCTTCAGGACGTATTCCTCTTCAGCCAGGACGTGTCCTACAACATCCGACTCGGCGCATCAGAGATCTCCGATGAACGCGTTCGGGCCGCGGCCGAGCGTATCGGAGCCGCGCCCTTTATCGAGCGCTTGCCGAAGGGGTACGGCCAAGAACTCGGGGAGAGAGGATCCACGCTTTCGGTCGGCGAGCGGCAACTCGTGTCGTTCGCTCGCGCCCTGGCGTTCGACCCGCAGATTCTCATCCTGGACGAAGCCACCAGTTCAGTCGATTCAGAGATTGAGGCGCAGATCGAAAGAGCCACCGACGAATTGATGGCGGGGCGCACGTCGATGGTAATCGCCCACAGGCTGTCGACGGTAAAAGGCGCCGACCGTATTGTGGTGCTCCATCACGGCGAGTTGGCCGAAGAGGGCAGCCACGAGGAACTTCTTGAAGCGGGCGGTCTCTACGCTCGATTCCACGAACTCCAGTTCTCGAGAACGCCGGCAGCGTAGGATTGGGCCTCCGAGAGGAGCGGTTGGAGCCTCGTTCGGGCTATCGTCCGATTTGCGCCGTATCCGCCGCGACCACGTCGGGTACGCCGTCTCCAGCCTCGGCGTCGGCCTTCGCCTCAGCCTTCGCGGTCTCCTCGGCCATACGCTCCGCCTCGATGGCGGTTTCACGTTGTGAGACGGGAACGAGTTGCCCACCGACCCTGATCGTGGGTTCGACCCCCTCGGGGTATCCGTCGGCAGGAGCCAAGGCGGCTTCGCTGTAGCGGCTCGAAGGGTTCCAGAGGATCCACTCATCCACACCGGCATCGTAGGTGGCCTGAATCTGGGCGCGGACCTCGGGTGCACCGTACGCGGGCGCTCCGAGAGTGAAGTCTTGTAACCAGGGTCGGGTGGTGCCTGCCCCCTCAACCGCAGCGGAACGTCTGCCGGCATCGGTGAGCGCCCTCCGCACGATCTCATACGGATGCCCATTTGGATCTTGGATTCCGAAACTTCCGACCCAGTAGTGCGAGGGATAAACCATGGGAAGCGCGACATCCATAACTCCTATGAACTCTTCCCATAGCTGTCCGATCCCCACGTCCGTGCGCGCGGAAGTCGTGACACCGAACACGTCGGCGGTCATCGCCACATCGCCCAATTTCTCACGGGCATACTCCAGAAATTCACGAACCGCCTCGGTCCGGCGACGAGGGCCCTGCCCTGGATACCAGGCCCGGTTCAGCTCTTCCTCCGGCGCGTCGGGGAAACGCAGATAGTCCCACTGGATCTCCGGGAACCCGACCGCGATGGCCTCCTTGGCCAGTGCGATGTGGTAGTCCCACACATCGCTGTCGAACATGTTCGACCAGACCAAGCCCTTACCATCGACCCAAACGCCACCCGCGGTGTCCTGCACCGCGAGATCGGGGCGACGCGCGGCGAGGAGCGGGTCCTTTACGATCACGATTCGGGCGATCGGATAGATGTCCGCTTCATGCAACCGCTCGAGGAGCCCTACCAAGTCCCGAATCCGAATCTCCTGATCGGCCCCGACCTCGCGGGCGAACATCACCTGAGTCGGATGACTGACATATCCGGTCGCGTCTTTGAGGTCGATGACGAAGCTGTTGACCTCTGTACGCGTGGCGAGCGCGATCGCACTCTTGGTACGCCGCCGCGATCCAGAAGCCCAACCGTTCAGATAGATACCGCGCACCGCTTCGGGCCTAGCAAAGACCAGTGGCTCTTCGGGTAGGACCAACCGAGCGACCAGTCGACCGTCTCCGGTGGTCGCCGATGGGGCCGGAAACACTTGAGCGGGCGCTGGGTCTTGGGCCTGAACCGCTGGGGCTTCAACCGCAAAAGCCGCGTCAGCGGGTGTACTCTCTTGAGCAGCCGACTCCGCGGGCGAGGCCTCTGCTTGCGCCGGCACCGCTCGGCCGGTCTCCTCAGAACCACTCGGGCCTGATGCGGTCAGGCCGGGCTCCACGTCCATCCAGGCGGAGTCGGGAGTGGCCGATGTAGCCGGAGGATCTACGGCGGGCGACCTACCACCGGAGGCGGAAGAGGGCTCTCCGCCACAAGACGCCAACAGTAAAGACACCATGAGAGAGAGTGGCCGAGAGACGAGCACAAGCCTACCGATCCTAGAATTCCTCGTCACGCTTGCTCCGTGAGACAGTCGACGAGCAGGTCGGCCGTTCGGCCAGCAGCTCCTTGATGTTCTGCAATATAGTTCCGGGCCCGCCCTCCGTGGTCCTCGAGTTTGTCGGCGTCCCCCAACAAGTCCTGGAGGACGTTCGCCAGGCCATCGGCGCCTCCCACCACCATCGCGCCTCCACAGGCCAGGAGATCAGACGCCGCCAGTGAATTCTGATGATGGGGTCCAAAGAGAACAGGAACACCGGCGGCCGCGGGCTCGAGTACGGAGTGCAGTCCCTTACCATGAAATCCGCCGCCCACGTAGGCGATCGAGGCCACCGTGTAGAGCTCGGCAAGCACGCCGACACGCTCCACCAGCACGACGTCGGCACCATCGAGTCGTAACAGTCCTTCTGCATCTCGAAGCAGCACAGGCGACCACCCGTCAGACGACAGTCGGGTAGCAAGGCCATCGAGATCCCAACCCTCCGGCTCATGCGGAGCCAACACTACACGCAGCCCAGGCCAGTCCCTCCGGACCCGGGCCAGACCCGGAAGTAACACCTCCTCGTCAGATCTCCAGGTGGACCCGGCCACCAGGACCGGGCCCGGGGCGTCACGAAACAGTTGCAAGTGGGCTGTCGCCGGGTCCGCGGCGGCGGCCCGACCACTGGCGTAGTCGACCCCGGGATCGCCCGTCACCACAATTCGCTCTGCGGCCACTTCGAGACCCCGGAAGCGCTCTCCCTCTGCCGCGGAGATGGCAGCCACGCGAGCGAGCGAGCGGAATGCCTGCCCCAGCAGTGCCTTACCCATCGGACTGAGCCGCCCCGCAGCGCCGGCAAGCGTTCCGGCCACTAGGGCCACCGGCACTCCGCGATCCTCCGCGGCAGCGGCGACCGAAGGCCATACCTCTTTCTGCGTAAACACCATGAGATCCGGACACACGGCGTCAAAGACTTCGCCTACCACCTCCGGTAGGTCCCAGGGCAGATAGGTGGCTACATCAGCGGGAAAGCGCTCAGCCAGCGTCTGCGCTGATGGCGAAAAGAAGGTGAATACCACCTGCAGGTCGGGACTTCGCGTCTTCAGCGCTTCCAGCACCACCTTCGCCTGAAGTCCCTCGCCCACCGAGGACGCGTGGAACCACACTACAGGCCGATTCGAATCGCGCCGGTGAAGCCCCCAATCAACTAGGGTACGGTGCGCGTCGCGTCGCCCCCGAAGTCCAAGGGCGAGCTTCGAGGACCCCCACATCATCGTCGGAGAGAGGACTCGGAATCCCCGCAGCAGAGCGCGATAAACTACCTGAACCAATGGCATGCGCGGACGATGGGTCACACGTGATCCCTTAACAAGGCTACTCACAGAGAGTGGCATGAGTACATTTCAGTGGCCCGCCGGGTTTCAGCCGAGCTTCAGAGCTGAGTTTCAAGAATGGTTTAAAGAGGATACCATCGGCGTTCGTACCTCTAACGAGGGCGACAATGCAGCCCGCCTGTTACCCGAGAGCGCCAGCTCTTCGTCCATAGGAGGATTCTCATGGCATCTATGATGCTAGCCATAATCATTACCGTCGCCGGCGCAGGTGTACTAGTCGGAGGTCCGTCCGTTGCGAACCGCGGCAAGGCCAAGCTCCTCGGCTTCGGGCTGATGCTCGGCGGTGTCACGGTCGCCGGCCTGAACGCCTTCATCGTCGTGAGCGTGGGTGAGGTAGGAGTAAAGCACTTCCTGGGACAGGTCGATCCGGTTCCGCTGGAGCAGGGTGTCCACATCATCAACCCACTCTCCACCGTGGAGAAAATGTCCGTTCGGGAGCAGAGCTATCCCGAGAGCGGTGGAATCGAGGCGATCGAAGCCCAGACCAGTGAACAGATGAACGTCGCTCTCGAGGTGTCCCTGCTCTTCCGACTCGATCCCGCCAAGGCCCCCGACCTGTTCGACCGCATCGGCTCGGAACTCCAGATCAAGCGGAGCATCGTCCTGAACGCGATGCGGAACGGTGTCCGGGATGCCGTAGCGACCAAGTCGATCAACCAGATCTTCTCCCCCGACCGCCGCGAGATCGCCAACGACATGAAGGCAGAGATCCAGGCGAAGGCGGGGGACCGCATCGAGGTGATCGAGGTCTTCTTGCGCGACGTACAGGCCCCGCCGGCAGTCCGTCAGGCGATCGACGAGAAACTCCAGCGCGAACAGAACGTGGCGGCCGAAAAATTCCAGACCGAGATCATCCAAGAACGTGCTCAGCAGCAGGTCGAAGAGGCCAAGGGCATCGCCGAGGCTCAGCAGATCATCACCTCCGGCCTCACGCCTGAGTACCTGATGTTCTACTACATCGAGCAGCTCGGTGAGCTGCCGGCTGGATCCGTCGTCTACGTGCCCACCGAGGGCAGCATTCCGCTCATGCGCAACGTGGGCGGCGGTCGTTAGTGATCGGGCTTCCGCACCCCCCACGCTGGACCTGGACGCGCTTCTTCGTAGGCCTCGGGGTCGTAGCCCTGATCGCCTCAGCGTGTTCGCCCATGTATGTGATCAAGGCGAGTATCGCCGAGGCGAAGATCCTGCGGGCGCGGCAGCCACTTCACGAAGTAATCCTGGATCCGGCGACGGACGAAAGAACCAAGGCGAAACTCACTTTAGTGGTCGAGGCGCGAACGTTCGCAATCGATGGGCTCGGGCTCGACGTGGGGGACTCGTACACGTCGTTCACCCAACTCGACCAGGACACGCTGGCTTTGGTACTATCGGCGGCCACACGGGATCGCTTCGCCTCGAAGACCTGGTGGTTTCCGGTCGTGGGACGGGTCCCCTACAAGGGATACTTCGACGAGGACGACGCACTGAAGGACCAGCAGGTCCTCGAGGATGAAGGGCTCGACACCTATCTGCGCCCCACCGCCGCCTTCAGCACATTGGGATGGTTCTCGGATCCGCTGCTCTCGACGCTGCTGCGCCGCGACGAGGTCGATCTGGTTGAGACGGTGATCCACGAGCTGTCGCACAACCATCTCTTCGTGCACGGCTCAGTCGGGTTCAACGAGAGTTTCGCGACATTCGTCGGTCGCGTCGGAGCTATCGAGTTCTTCTGCACCCGTCAGGGCGGAGGGCCCGACACCGTGGAGTGCCTGAGGGCTCAGGAGCGCTGGAGGGACTACCAGATTTTCTCGACGTTCATCGACGACCTGGTGGATCGGCTCCAGGCGATTTACAGCGACACGACCCTGTCGTACGACCAGAAACTGGAGCAACGACACGTGCTATTCGAGAGCCGCCTGGATGACTTCGAGGCCCGCGTGCAGCCTTCCTTCGAGGCCATGACCTTCCAGAGTTTCCTGGTCACGCCGCTCAATAACGCCACGCTGATGGCCCGCATGCGCTACTACCACCGGCTCACGGACTTTCAGGCCCTGTTGGATGAACATGGAGGCCTGAGGGCTGCGGTTGAGCACCTGGTCGTCGGGGTCGGCAATGTGGAGGACCCCTACAACCTGCTCCCCGTACCGGTCTCGACGGAACCGAATGGACCCTGACACTCAGGCGACCGCGGTGAATCCCCTGGCTATATACGCGCAACGCGAAGCCGAGGCGAGCGCAGAGGCACAACACTGGAACACCCGCTCAAACGCACTAGCGCAGCAACGGATGTGGGTGTTCTTGATGGGCACTGTGGCGTTCGTGGCCTATGCGTTCGCCTCAGGCGCGAAGCCCGCGATCATGAGTGTCGGACTCATTCTCGCGTTGGTCTTCATTCGGTTGATCGTGCTCCACCGTCAGGCTCGCGAGCGCGAGCGCTGGCATATGGAACTGGTCCAGGTAGCTCAGGAAGCCCGCTGCCGCGTTTCGCGGTCGTGGGATTGTTTGGAGCAGCCCAGCCCTACACCGCCCGAAGACCACCCCTATGAGGACGACCTCGACGTGTTCGGGCACGCCTCCCTTTACACTCTGCTAGGCATGCCAGCGACCCGTCCTGGGGCCGACACACTGGCCGCATGGCTCCTCGCACCGGCCTCGGCCGAGGCCATTTTGGAGCGACAGGCCGCCGTTCGCGAGTTGACCCCGGCGATCGAGTTCCGAGACGAGCTGCAGGCGGCCGGAAGGATCGCCGGACCCGTAGAGATGGAGGAAATTGCTCAGCTGCTGAAGTGGGCCGAGGCCCCCTCCTGGCTGAGCGGGCTCCGCGGTGTGACCGTCGCGGCCGTAGTGCTGCCCGTGGCTACCGTCGCCACCTCCGCACTGCACATCGCCGGTACCGTCCCGTTCCTGTGGATCGTCCCGGTCGGGCTGACCCTGTCGCTCGTCAGACGGCACTTCGAACGAATCCAGGACGACTTCACGCGAGCCTCGAACGGGGAGGGTGGCCTTCGACGCTACCACGAACTGATCGCGCGAGTGATCGACCAACACTTCGAGGCGACTCTCCTGAGCGAGCATCGCCAGAGCCTCACGACATCAGGTGAAACGGCCGCCGACGCCCTACTCCGCCTCTTCCGCCTCATGGAGATGTCCGACCTGCGGTTCAACGTACATATGCACCTTCCGGTAAACCTGCTGACGCTCTGGGACGTGCACGTGCTCGTACGGATGGAGCGTTGGAAAGCCATCCACGGGGAGAAGCTTCGCGGGTGGATGGAAGCCTTGGGCCGTGTAGACGCCCTGTCAGCACTTGCTGGACTCGCCCACGGCCACCCGGACTGGACCTTCCCGGTCGTGGAAGCCGAAGCTGGCGCGTGCGTTGTGGACGCCCAGGGGCTGGGCCACCCACTGCTCGATCCCTCAACGGCTGTACGAAACGACGTTACGCTCGGGCCTCCAGGAAGCCTGCTGTTGGTGACCGGATCGAACATGTCGGGGAAAAGCACCCTGCTTCGGGCCCTCGGAGCCAACGTCGTTCTGGCCGGGGCCGGTGGACCCGTGTGCGCGACCTCAATGAAGCTTCCCACGGTCGACCTGCGGACGAGCACGCGCATTCGGGATTCGCTGGAGGGCGGAATCTCCTATTTCATGGCGGAGCTGAGACGGCTCAAGGCGGTGGCCGAGGCTGCTACCGCGGCCGAAGCGGTACCCGTGCTGTATCTGCTGGACGAAATCCTCCAAGGCACGAACACAGCTGAACGGCAAATCGCGGCGCGGCGCATTCTCCGTCACTTGCTCGGCCAGAACGCGATAGGCGCGGTGACCACCCACGATCTTACCCTAGCTGACGCGCCAGACCTGAGGGAACAGGCGGTTCTGGTCCACTTCAGGGAGTCCCTCGATGGGCCTGAGGGGGACACACCGATCAGCTTCGACTATAGACTGCGCCAGGGAACCGCCACATCTACGAACGCGCTGCGACTCATGGAGATCATGGGCTTCGCCGACGTAGATGACGACGCGTTGTGATGCCTTTGCGTGGGGTGTAGGTTAGGGGCTCAATTTTGGCACCCCACCCGACACTACCGCTCCGCACGCATAGATGAGCAGCGATGTAACCGACGGCCACAGACCGTCTGAAGACGAACACAGGCCGCCCGAAGGCGTCTACGCGCCGTCCGAAGTAGAGGCCAAGTGGCAAGCCCGATGGGAAGAGCTGGGCACCAACAGCCTCACCCAAGAGGTCCTGCAGACCACCGAGAACCACTACTACCAGCTGATGATGTTCCCCTACCCCTCGGCTGAGGGGCTCCACGTTGGAAACATCTACGCGTTTACCGGCGCAGACGTTCACGGACGCTTCCAGCGCCTGACCGGGAAACGGGTGTTCGAACCCATCGGCTTCGACGCCTTCGGCATCCACTCGGAGAATTTCGCCCTCAAGCAGGGCGTCAACCCTATGGATCTGATCCCGAAGAACGTCGCCAACTTCACGCGCCAACTGCGTCGCGTCGGCGGAATGTTCGACTGGAAACACACCGTCGATACGACCGACCCTAGGTACTACCGGTGGACGCAGTGGATCTTCATCCAGCTCTTCAAAGCTGGGTTGGCAGTGCGCAAGGAGGCGCCGGTCAACTGGTGTCCGTCGTGCATGACCGTGCTAGCCAACGAGCAGGTGATCTCGGGGCGGTGCGAACGGTGCGAAACGCCCGTCGAGCAGCGCCGTATCGCGCAGTGGTTCTTCAAGATCACGGACTATGCAGAGCGTCTGCTGGCCAACCTAGAAGGCATGGATTGGTCAACAACGACCAAGAAAGCCCAGCACAATTGGATCGGCCGAAGCGAGGGTGCCATTCTGCGCTTTCCGGTTCAGCCGAGGGACGCGACGCTGATCGACGTCTTCACGACCCGCCCCGACACCGTGTTCGGGGCTACCTACATGGTGCTCTCTCCAGAACATCCTCTGGTCGACGAGGTCACTAGCGAGGCCCAGACCGAGGCGATACAGGCATACCGCGAACAGGCGGCCGCGAAAGACCTAGTCGCCCGACAGAAGGTCGAGAAGGAGAAGACCGGCGTGTTCACGGGCAGCTACTGCCGGAACCCCGCTACCGGTCAGTCCATCCCGATCTGGGTCGCGGACTATGTGCTCATGGAGTACGGAACCGGGGCCATCATGGCCGTGCCGGGTCACGATCAGAGGGACTTCGACTTCGCCTCAGCCATGGACCTACCCATCGTACGGGTGGTCGCGGGCGAGGGTGACGACTCCGGCACTCCGCTCGCTGAGGCCTACGTCGGCAACGGGGTTATGGTGAACTCGGGACAGTTCGACGGTACGCCAGTATCCGAGAGCAAAGAGGCGATCTCCGGGTGGCTGGCCGAGCAGGCCCTGGGCGAGACCAAGGTAAACTACCGCCTGCACGACTGGTGCATCTCGAGGCAGCGATATTGGGGCCCGCCCATTCCCATCATCCACTGCCAAGCGTGCGGCGCCGTGCCCGTGCCGGAAGCGGATCTGCCGGTGATCCTCCCGCGAGTCGAAGACTTCAAGCCCGACGACTCCGGTGTGAGTCCCCTGGCGCGGGTCGAGGAGTGGTACCGAATCGACTGCCCGGAATGCGGCGCTGAGGCTCGCCGCGAGACGGACGTATCGGACACGTTCCTGGACAGCTCTTGGTACTTCATGCGCTACCCGTCCACAGACTTCGACGACGTCCCCTTCGACGCGGACATTACGCGGCGCTGGCTCCCGGTCGACTGCTACATCGGCGGCAATGAACACGCGGTCCTACACCTGCTGTACTCACGTTTCATCAGTATGGCCCTACACGACCTTGGCCACCTGGATTTCGAAGAACCCTTCAAGCGTTTTCGCGCCCACGGAATGATCATCCGCGAAGGCGCCAAGATGTCGAAGAGCAAAGGCAACGTGATCGTCCCGGACCAGATCATCGAACGGTACGGGGCAGACACCTTCCGCACCTACCTGATGTTCTTGGGGCCGTATGAGGAGGGCGGAGACTATCAGGACGAGGGTATTCAGGGGCCCCATGGCTTCCTGCACCGTCTCTACGAGACTGTCGTGTCCGCCTTGGACAACGATGTCGAGGCCGATCCCGATGTGGAGCGAAAGCTCCACCAGACAATCCGTCAGATCACGCAACAGCTCCCCGAATTGGGGTACAACACCAGCATCGCCGCCATGATGGAATACCTGAATGTGGTGCGAGCGGGTGGCCGTATGGCTGCCAAGCCCGAGGTGGCTCCGCTGGTCGTGATGGTAGCTCCGTTCGCCCCGCACCTGGCCGAAGAGCTGTGGGAGCGTCTCGGCAACGAGGGGGGCGTCTTCGAAGGGGCAAACTGGCCCGCGTACGACGAGGCGAAGACATACTCTACATCCGTCGAACTTGCGGTGCAGGTGAATGGAAAGCTCAGGGCCACGGTCCAGGGCCCCACCGATATCGAGCAAGAGGCTGCTGAGGCCCTGGCTCGTGCCGACGAGAACGTCGCGCGCTACTTGGAAAGCGCCACTGTGAGACGGGTCATCTACGTCCCGAACCGTCTCCTCAACTTCGTAGTGGAGACTACTTGATGGCCGATTCGCCCACTGGAGCTTCACCCACCGGTCGCACCCCCGAGCTGGACCAACTTTGCATCGACGCCGTCCGTGTCCTCTCCATGGACGCCGTCCAGAAAGCCAACTCAGGACACCCCGGCACGCCCATGGCGCTGGCACCTCTCGGTTACCTGCTCTGGACCCAGCACCTGAGTCACAATCCGGACAACCCCGCGTGGTTGGACCGGGACCGCTTCGTGCTCTCGGTCGGTCATGCGTCCATGCTGATCTACTCTCTCCTGCACCTGACCGGCTACGACCTGCCTAAAGAAGAGATCGTCAACTTCCGGCAGTGGGGATCGCTCACGCCGGGACACCCTGAGGTGGGACACACACCCGGCGTCGAGACCACAACCGGTCCGCTCGGACAGGGAGTGGCGAACTCGGTGGGCATGGCCTTGGCGGAGCGTTGGTTGGCAGCCCGCTTCAACCGACCCGGCCACGACGTGGTGGATCACTATACGTACACGCTGTGCTCGGACGGAGACCTCATGGAGGGCATCTCCCATGAGGTGGCAGAGGTGGCAGGCCATCAGAAGCTCGGCAAGCTCATCTGGATCTTCGATGACAACCGCATCACGATCGAAGGCGGGACGGACCTCAGTACCTCCACGGACCAGGCGAACCGCTTCACCGGATATCAGTGGCACATCCTCCATGTGGAGGACGGTACAGACCTCGTCGCGATGAACGAGGCCCTCGAGGCCGCGCGTGCAGAGACAGAGCGCCCGACTCTGATCGTCTTGCGCACTAGGATCGGTGAGGGCAGCCCTAACAAGGTGGATCTCGCCGCTGCGCATGGGGCACCCCTAGGAGCGGACGAGGTCACGCTCACCAAGGAGAATCTCGGGTATCCGTCGCAGGAGCCGTTCTACGTTGACTCTGACGCCCTGGCCGCATGGAGAGAGGCGACGGATCGGGGTCGTGGGCTCGAGGATGAATGGAACGAGCGTTTCGCTGCCTACCGGGGGGAATACCCGGAACTCGCCGACGAGTACGTAGGCATGATGCGCGGTGATCTGCCCTCGGACTGGGACGCACAGATCCCGAACTACGAGCAAGCGGACGGCTTGGATGCCACGCGGAACTGGTCCGGCAAAGTGCTCCAAGGCCTCGCGGCCGGACTACCCAACCTGATCGGCGGATCAGCCGACTTGGGTCCGTCCAACAAGACGGACATCAACAACGGAGGCGACTTGCTGGCAGAGTCCCCCGGGGGACGCGTCGTCCACTTCGGCATTCGAGAACACGGCATGGGGGGCATCCTGAACGGCCTCGCCCTGCACGGTGGTATTCGGCCCTTTGCCGGGACCTTCCTGATCTTCTCCGACTATATGCGGCCCTCGATCCGGCTCGCCGGCCTGATGGGGCTGCCTGTCACGTATGTGTTCACGCACGACTCGATCGGGTTGGGTGAGGACGGACCCACCCATCAACCCATCGAGCAGACGATGACCCTGCGGGCCATTCCGAACCTGGTGGATTTCCGGCCTGCGGACGCCGCCGAGACGGCTGTGGCGTGGCGCGTCGCGATGGAGCGCACCGACGGACCAACCTTCCTAGCGCTGACCCGGCAGAAGGTGCCGACCCTAGATCGGACGGAGTTAGCTTCGTCCGAAGGAGCACGTCGGGGCGCCTACATCCTCGCCGAGGCGACCGACGGCACTGCCGCGGTGACGCTCATTGCGAGCGGTTCGGAAGTGGGCACTGCCCTCGAGGCCAGGACCCGGTTGGAAGCCGAGGGCACGCCCACTCGCGTCGTGAGCATGCCGAGCTGGCGGCTCTTCGAGCAGCAGGACCGAGAGTACCGGAATCAGGTGCTTCCTCACGACCAGCCCCTGCGCATCGGTGTTGAAGCCGGCTCGACCTTCGGGTGGGCGCGCTGGGTCGGCGACCAGGGCGGAGCGGTCGGTATCGATCACTTCGGCGCTTCGGCTCCGGCAGAGGTTCTGTACGAGCGATTCGGCGTTACCGCCGACGACGTGATGGCCCTCGCTCGCACGTTGCAGGACGAAATCAGCGGAGCCGCGCTGGCCTGATCGGAGCCCGGGCTCGGGCCTCACCCGTGCCCGGCTGTAACGCGCCCGCCACACCCCTCTTCGAGAGGCCTTCCTGCGCCCAGCTCCTATACGGAACCGGCCGGGCGCCCCATGCGTTGTGCATGTGTGCCCACATGAGGAAGGTCCATGAGAAACACACTAGCGGTTGCGCTTCTTGCCACGTTGACCTCGGGTTGTATCCCCGACGAAGTGGAAGCAGGACGCAGCAACGAGCCGGCCTCGAACGCCGACGCGGGTTCCGCCGAGTGGGTGAACTACGCGTCCGGTGGAACGGAAGTGACGGTTCGCTTGAGGGTGAACACACGTTCAATCATTCCTCGATAGTACCCTCCCCCGCCGACCTACCGAAACCCGTGGTGATCGCAACGAGGAGCATCAGCATCAACCCCCACGAGTGGAAATTGAGCAAACCCACGGTGAGTGGAGGTATGCGAGGCAAGCCGAACGCCTCTCCCGACGCCGTAGTGCTCGCGGCGAGAATGACGGGCACGAAGAACGGAAACAGGAACGGGTAGGTGCACACGGTCATATCCAACAGGTTCGCCCGCCGGTAGGCCGATACTCCGGCCGACTCGCCCACCTCGCGTGTGATCTCTCCCACGCTGAGGATCGCGACCACGGAGTGCGTCGTGAGGACCACGGCGCTGGAAATCGCCCCGAAGATCCACCACTCGGCCCGTTTCGGCGAGGGCGTACGATGACGGAGGCGGTCGACCCAGTCGTCGATGACGCCGCTGTCCTCCACCCCGGACACCACACCCATGAGGAGCACCGTAAAGATCGAGACACCGACCCCTCGCTCCATTCCCTCCAGGATCACACCTCGGGCGATAAAGGCGTCGGCGTCGATATAGAGCAATGACCTAGCCTGGATCGAGCCGCTGACCACCCCGACGACCACACCGGCGGCGATACCCGCCAGGAGGCTCTCCACCAGATGCCGCCGCTTGAGGAGCATTCCGATGGAAGCCAAGGGGGCGGCAAGCATCCAGATGCCGCGCAGGCCGTATGACTCGGCCGGGGCCGCGACGGAAGCTTCATTCGGGGCGGCCGAACCGAGCAGCACGTAGAGCACAAGCGCCACAACCCCTGCTGGAACAGCGTACTTCATGCGACTCCGAACCACCCCTCCGATGTCGGCCTGCTGGGTCGACGCGGAAGCGATCGTCGTGTCCGACACCGGCGAGATGTTGTCGCCGAACGTGGCACCCGCGAGGATCGCCCCGATCAGCATGCCTGGGTCTGCCTGAAGCGAGGCAGCAGCGGGATACAGGAGAGGCGAAGCCAAGATCACCGTACCGAGGCTGGTGCCCGTCGCGGTCGAGACCATCGCACAGATCAGGAAGGCGACCGCAACGAAGCCGCCTCCGCTCACGCCGGCCGCCGACGCAAGCGCAACCAGGCTCTGAACAAATCCGCCGGCGTTGACCAACGACCCGAGAACTCCCGCCAACATCCACGCGAACACCATGAGCATGACGATGGGGCGGCTCATGCCCCGGACAACCGCTTCCGAGTACGCTCGCGAGTCCCGGGCCAGCACCGTGCCGAGGGCGATCGCCGCTAGAAGGACCGGCCAGAACCCTCGCTCGTCCGGGGCACCCGAAAGCCCGAGCCACGCCACGCCGGTCAGGAATAGAGCCAACGGAGCGAGGGCACCCGCGGTGCCCAGACGGAAGTGGAGGCGTGTGTCCGTCATACTTGCCTTATCGACCTCCCGCTGGATGTTGTAGAGTGACGCAGTTGTCCGTAGCCCGATATGGCTTCGGCCCTAGCCAGTCTAGTCTGCTCAATAGCCCGTAGCCACCTGTTGTGGGAGAATAACCGTGACGGATACATCCGATGAGTTCACTCTCTACGATCTGAGGGTAGAGGTCGTCGAGGGCCCTGCCGAGATGGTTTGTGACCACGCGGTGGGCGACTACTTCAAGCTCTCAGGGGAGAACCTGAGCTTTCCCCCAGGCCAGACGTTCCCGCTTTACCCGCTGGCGGCCCTGTTACCGCTACTGCCCGCCAAACAGCGGGAGACCGCCCCGAACGACTGGATGACCACAGACAGTGAGGTAGCCTGCCCGGACCCGTACTGCGGAGCTCGCTTCAAGATCACACGGGTGGGTCGCACGACCTTCAGGCACTCCGATGTAACCGTCGTCCCGTTGCATCCTCCGGCGACAGACAAGCCCGAGTGAGCGTAGATACCGCCACGCTCGCGGACGATCAGGTCGTTCCGCGCATCATTACTGGGGCCTGGCAACTCTCCACTGGACATCAGACACCCCGCTCTCGTGAAGAGGTCTTCGAGTCGCTGTCGAGAGCCGTGGACGCCGGCATCAACGCGTTCGACTGTGGCGACATCTACACGGGAGTTGAAGAACTCCTTGGCGACTTCTTGAAGGAATATCGGGACCGAGGGGGCTCCGTGGCCGCGGGCCGCGTCAAGATTCACACCAAGCTGGTGCCCGATCTCGACAGTCTCGCCACCCTCGACAAATCCTACGTCGAGCGGATCGTCGATCGATCGCTCCGCCGACTCGGGATCGAGCAGCTGGACCTGGTGCAGTTGGCGTGGTGGTCCTACGACATCGAGCGTTGGGTCGAGGTAGCCGGATGGCTCGATGACCTACGCACCGCCGGCAAGATCAGTCAGGTCGGCGTTACCAACTTCGACGTTGAGTCGCTCAAGGCGATCGTCGACGCTGGTGTGCCGATCCGGTCACATCAGATCCAGTATTCAGCGCTCGACCATCGGCCGGAGGGCGGGATGGTTGAGTACTGCCAGGCCAACGGAATCGGAATCTTCTGTTACGGAACGCTAGCAGGCGGCTTCCTGTCCGATCGGCACCTGGGCGCGTCCGACCCCGGGGCGGACCCGGGTAATCGCTCGCTCGTGAAGTACCGACTGATCATCGATGAGTATGGCGGCTGGGAGGCGTATCAGGCACTGTTGGCAGAGATGAAGCGGATCGCACACTCGCATTCGGCCACCGTCGCGCAAATCGCGCTTCGATACGTTCTCGATCGCCCGGGGGTCACATCCGCCATCGTGGGCGTCAGCGGGGCCGAACGCGTCGCAGAAGCGTGCGGGGTCTTCGATCTCGCCTTGGGAGACGACGACAGGGAAGCTATCCACGACCTCGGCATGCGAGCTCCGGGACCGAAAGGGTCGGTATACGGGTTGGAGCGGGTGAAAGACGGAAGGCACGCCGCCATCATGAGGTACAGTCTGAACCGCAAGACCTGAGATGTGGGAGAGCTACGAGAGCTCCCTTGAGCAGCACCTGCGTGTGCCCGCCTGGGGAGCATGGCTTGAAAAGAACAAAGTGCTTTTCAGTACTTCACTTGTGGAGCAGGTGGAACGGACTCGGCGACGTGTGGAGGCCGAACGAGGCAACGCATGATGAAAAGGATCATAAGAGGCGGTCGATCGGCTGGATCGAGCGACTAAGAAGGCTCGATCGTCACCCGGAGGCGTGCGTGCGCTTCCCTGATCGAAGCCTCGACCGCAGCGGGCGTCTCACCGCTCGCGAAAAGAAAGCCGAGGTAACGATTACCCTCGGGCAGCGTCTCGACGGCCTGGCCAACCGGGATGGTGATCTCGAGACCCTCTACATCAGGCACCTCAAGTGCCGCTTCGGTCCCCGACACCTCACGCAGAATCCCGGGCCTCGGGATCGGCATCATCATGACGCCGGTGGCCCCCTCCGCTCGCGTATAGTCCCCGATCGGCAATCCCAGGGAATGGCGCAGGATGAGATCTTCGAGGGTCGCCTCCGGCTCGAACCGGAGGATCGTGGAGCAGCGTCCTCCGATGGAACGGGGAGCGATTTCGAGCACCGAAGCCTCGGTGCCGTCCACCCGCAACTCGGCGTGAATCGGACCGTCCACTAAGCCGAGAATCGTGACGGCGCGTTGCACCGTCGAAATAACCTCGGCCTGCACGCCCTCGGGCAAACGCGAGGGCGTTACGAGCATGGTCTCTTCAAAATACGGCCCTTCCAGGGGATCGGGCTTGTCCATGATCGCCAATGCTTTGAGCGCGCCGTCGACTACGATGCCCTCGACCGCCACCTCCCGGCCGGGCAGATACTCTTCGATCAGGATCTCGGATCGGGCGGGCCCGCTACGGCGGCTCGCGTCCTGTCGTTCCAAGATTCCGAGGATCCGAGTCCAAGCTAGGATGAACTCCTCAGGGGTGTCTGCTCGAATCACACCTCGACTCGCTGACAACGCGAGCGGCTTGAGCACACAGGGATAGCGAGCTTCGGCAGCGAATTCGGTCGGATGATCGTCAATGGACGCCACATGGAACCACGGTGATCGTTCCCCCGCCACCGCAAGCTGCTCGCGCATGAGCGCCTTATTGCGGGCGTACCGAACAGCCTGAGGTCCGTGACACCGGAGACCCAAGGCGCGGGAGGCCTCGGCCGCCACGGGCGCAAAGTCGTCTTCGGCGGCAACCACAGCTGCCAACGGGTATTCCTCGGCGAAACGGCGAATGGTAGCGACGGCCCGACCCACGTCCCCCGCCCCGAGCGTGATGGTCGCGTCAGGAGCCAGGTCCGCGAGAGTCGAAGAGTGGTTCGAGCCGACGGTAATCTCGACATCCATGCGGCGGGCCGCCGCCACAAACGCCTGCGCGCGATACGAGGTTCTCGAGACCAGAAGCAGAATTCGCGGCACGCTGGACTCCCCTGGTGGGGGTGGAGCTATTTCGACGCCTCGTAGTACGGGTTCTCGCCACCCTGATGGTTGGTCACGTCCTCAATGCCCTCGATTTCGGGCACCTGATCTCTAAGAATCCGCTCGATACCTTGGCTCAGCGTCACGGAAGCCATGCCACATCCCTGGCATCCCCCGCCCATCCGGATGTAGACGATATTGTCCCGCACGTCGACCAGAGTCACGTGGCCGCCGTGTTGAGCCACCCCGGGGTTTACGAATTGCTCGATGGCCTGCTTTACGCGATCCGCCATGGGACCCTCGAGCGGCGCTGACCCGATGGGCGTCAGGTTGGGGTTCTCTACCTTGAAACCGCTCTCGTTGAGCGTCTCGACCCAGTCGACGCTGGCGCCATGGAGGAGCTTGGCGCTCTCCGGCTCCATGACCACCTCGAACCCGTGACCATCGATCACGACATCTTCGTCGGTTCGATCGTCCGGTTCGATGATGGAAATCTCGTACCTAGGATCCAATGGGCTCGGGCTGGCGACCTGGATCCGTACCGCCCACTGCTCGTCACCCTGCGCCTGCATGAAGCGGAGCACGGTATCCTTGGCGAGGTCGGTGAACGCGACGGAGGGCTGGGCAGGCTCACTCATAGGTATCTCGGTCGGGTCAGAAACGGGCTGCGTGAATCAACGTTCTATGGGTCAACATTCTATGGGTCAACGTTAGACGTACTTGACCCGTCAAGCCACCCTTGGATCCCATCTGACATCAGGAGCCTCGGCCACGACGATCTGCTCGAACGCTGGATGCCGCGGGTTGATAACCACGTTCCACCCCCATGGACGAGCCACATAGGACAAACGCTCCGAGCGGCAACGCCGACACCTTGCCCTCATGGGCATACACCCGCTTGGCGACCGCCTGGACGGTCTCGTTCCGGATCTGATCACCGATGCCGTGGACTGCAACGAATATGGTGGATTTGCTCATGGGGGCGCCGAGAGGTGGAGGCGGCGGGCGAATCGGTCGTGGCCGGCTTGAGTCAAAAAAAAGCCCCCAGATGTGAACACATCTGAGAGCTGAGCGGAGCCGGTGGGACTCGAACCCACACACCCTCTCGGGCGCCAGTTTTCGAGACTGGTGCAATACCAATTATGCGACGGCTCCATGCTGTCACGGGATGGAGTGAAGTGTGTGGCTGGCGGCGCTGTCGGCTCGAACCGCGGTTCGGATTCGGGCGCTGCACTATGTCCTCGTACCATCTAAGTCGGGGCGCCCGGATTTGAACCGGGGACCTCTGCGTCCCGAACGCAGCGCTCTACCGGACTGAGCCACGCCCCGATTCCTGCTGTCCCAAGAGGTCCCTTGGGACGTCTACCAACGGATGGGGTGGGATTCGAACCCACGAGGGTGTTAACCCACACGATTTCCAATCGTGCGCCTTAAGCCGCTCGGCCACCCATCCTTCTGGAGAGCCGTTTGGGGGCTCTCGATCAGCGGAGGGAGTGGGATTGGCCGAGCTTTGCTCGTCCGTCTCGGCGAAGACCATCAAAATCTTCGAAGAACACCCTGCCGCCTCGGCTCGAACCGAATTCCACATCCTACGCATTCCAGATAACTGCAACGGAGGGAGTGGGATTCGAACCCACGCGGACTTGCGTCCAACGCCTTAGCAGGGCGTCGCCTTAAGCCACTCGGCCATCCCTCCCAGAGTGGACCTCTGCCACTAGACAATTGCCCCTCTAGGGCTCGAACCTAGACTCTCCGGAACCAGAATCCGGCGTGTTGCCAGTTACACCAAGGGGCAAACAAGAGCCACCTGTCGGATTTGAACCGACGACCCCGTCATTACGAGTGACGTGCTCTACCAACTGAGCTAAGGTGGCAAGGTGGAGCCGAGGGGAATCGAACCCCTGACCTCAGCGTTGCGAACGCTGCGCTCTCCCAACTGAGCTACGGCCCCGGATCAAAAGTCGGCCACCCGGCCTGGTTCGCTGAGGGCCGCCTACAGTGGGCGCGACAGGATTCGAACCTGTGACCTCTACGATGTCAACGTAGCGCTCTAACCAACTGAGCTACGCGCCCGATCCTCGCCTTGCCTACTGCTTCCTACTCCTAATACGCCCGGAGGGATTCGAACCCCCGACCTCCTGGTCCGTAGCCAGGCACTCTATCCAGCTGAGCTACGGGCGCATACCCATTTCAATTGATCTCGAAGACCACCCTTTTCACGGAGCGATTTTGGTGCAGGGCAAGGAGGGCAAGGCGCCCCGACTGAGGCGTACAAACGTACGCCGCAGGGAGGGTCGACCGTAGTCCCGACGCCGCCATGCGCCAAAAGCGCCCGCAAAAAAGTGCCCACGACAGGACTCGAACCTGTACGCCGTTTCCGACACTGGTCCCTCAAACCAGCCTGTCTACCAATTCCAGCACGTGGGCAA